>VFSW01000929.1_pt1 | contig 43410 bp, 45 predicted proteins | sample 5358111 | NCBI WGS metagenome assembly VFSW01 (sample SAMN11554181, study PRJNA540505) | mine drainage metagenome | isolation source: sediment from site ElyBrook_90M | place: USA: Ely Copper Mine, Vershire, VT | collected 2017
CCATCCTCCTTTCCCAAGCTTCTCCTGGCGCACCCGTTTCAAAGCATCGAAATCATCACCAAGAGGAGACGATGCGCATCCGGCGATAATTCGAAGTTCCTGAGAGGTTGGTGGGAAATCCAGGCAGTGTCATTCTATGACCTTCACTCATCGATGAGCGAAAGGTGTAAAGGTTCAGCGACGAGTCCCGGAAGGGGGCCGCGAGGGTAGTGGGTCAGTTTGAAATTCCAGCATCTCGAAAACCTTCGTGCGCTCGCGAGCTGGCTGTGCGATAATGGTCGCATGGCGGAACGACGGAAGAAACGACCGCGCGACCCCCTCGCGTTGGCGAAGATGATTGGCGACATCGCTACTGGCCAGACATCGGATACTGAACCAGATAATCGCAACCCTGCTGCGGTAGCTCTCGGCAAGCTCGGGGGAGCAAAGGGAGGAAAAGCCCGCGCGGAGAAAATCTCCGCAAAGCGTCGGCAAGCAATAGCCAAGAAAGCTGCTTCTAGTCGGTGGGCCAAACAAGCACCACAAAAATGACGGAGTATTCCGTCAGCCAGTCTTCTTCCCGAAGATCTCTACCCACCTCTTTATCCATTCCCAACCCTTTTTCGGCAGCAGTCCCTGTCGATTGCTCGGAACGACCTCCATTACGAGTAGCCTTCCGTTCGCTTTCTGGACATAGGGACTGATCGCCTTGGCGATTGTATCGGCATCTTTCTCAGTGACAAGTAGCCAAGTGGATTTAAGGTGCCGCCACCAGTTTCCACTCGCCTGTATCGCTTCCGAAATGGCCTTTCGCATCTCGGCGTTCGTTGTATCGGGTACTTCATACGCGATAACGTACATTCGTTTAGCCATCGTCGTGCGAGGAATCGATCTCTACAGGCATTTCTTGGAGCGTTTCGGGCGATACAATGTTCTCGCTGTCGCCCCATTTTTCTTGCTGACTTGCGAGACGATCCTCAAGCGACATGGCCGAAATTTCCGCCTCTACGCCCATTCCGAGCAAGAGATCGCTGACGGTATCAATCGTCCAATTACCCGGAGCCCCTAACCATCGGCTTACCTGTTCAGGCTTTTTGTGTATTCGGCGAGCCAATTCGGCCTTATTAATTCTGTTGGAATCCTCTTGTTTGATAAATTCGCGTAGGACTACCTCATGAAGCGCATAGCGCAGTTTCGCACGAAAGTAGGCCATCGTGCCGACCGGAATCTGCGAACCGGAGAAAACTTCAGTCAAGAGTGACGGCGTTTGAAAGGTAGGCAATGGGGTATGCTCCGGCTAACGGTTGGGCGGTAAAGTGATTTTGCCATTCGGCTTTATAATGGGTGATTGCAGCTTGCCATTTTGGACCACCGAAGTGGTCAAGGCTCTTCCTGGGAGCCCACGTCATACCTAGAAAAACGTCTTGCTTAACGAAGCTTCCGAAGATGCGAAGGCTCGGTTTCGGGTCAATGCTGCGTATTTCCCAGATCTCATCGTCCCACGGCTCCAACACGGCCATATCGGCAGTGCTCTTTCTTGCGCGCGGTCGTTCTCGCACGTACACGCGGTCACCGCTAATGAAGCGATCTAGCCAAAAACGAAGTTGTCCTACCCGATTCTCTTCGTTGGGAGTGTTCCATGGTCCCAACAATAGCCCGTTCACAGCGTGCGAAACGTAGATAATTCGTCTCTGTGGAAGGCCGGGATACGCGATCGGTAACTTCGACAAGCGACCGCTGTTAAGCAAAGCATTGACCTCGGCCTCTAATGACATATAAGTCATTACAACAAGAGGTGTCAACCGAACAATAAATTGACTCTTATACTTGACCGTTCATGCTTACGGGTCCATATTAAGAGCATGAACAGGCTCCCTATCGCGAAGCGTGCGCAAATCCTCGGGATGATGGTCGAAGGCGTCTCCATCCGCGCGATCTCTCGCATGACTGGTGCGAGTAAAAACACGATAGTCAAACTGTTAGCTGACGCTGGCCAAGTGTGTTCTGATTATCAAGATCGCACTTTAGTTAACTTACCCTGCAAACGTCTACAGGCTGACGCGATTTGGAGCTTTGTTTACGCGAAACAAAAGAACGTCCCGCAAGAGATGCGCGGTCAGTTTGGAGTAGGCGACGTTTGGACGTGGACTGCGCTTTGCGCCGATACCAAGCTTGTCCCCTCGTGGTATGTCGGAACGCGCGACGCGGACGCTGCCTACACGTTCATGCGCGATTTGGCGAGCCGTCTGACGAGCCGCATTCAGCTAACGACCGATGGCCATGGCGCATACCTCAGTGCGGTTGATGGGGCATTTGAACACAACCTCGATTACGCGACGCTGGTTAAGAAATATGCCACCGCGCCGGAAGCGGAGAAGCGTTACAGTCCGCCGGTTTGCCTCGGAACGGATCGCACGGTGATTCGCGGGCGTCCCGATCCTGACCATATCAGCACGTCGTATGTCGAACGCCAGAATCTCAGCATGAGAATGGGCATCCGACGCTTTACGAGATTAACCAACGCCTTCTCAAAGAAATTGGAGAATCACATTCACGCGCTCTCGATTTACTTCATGCACTACAATTTCGTGCGCATCCATCAGACGCTTCGATGCACTCCCGCGATGGAAGCGAAGGTAACGACCAAATTGTGGTCGTTAGAGGATATGGTCGCCTTGGTAGACGAGTGGGAAGCGGCGCAAGTCGCTCAGGCGTGAGCGGCCAATCTCACGCCTGCGTTATCAGTTTCGCGCATCCAATACGCGTATTCTTCCGCCCGGCGACGCGCATCTGGTCCTGCAAAAATGGTAACAAAGCAGCGGCCATCATCGTCAAACGCCTCTACCCGCCAGTCGCCAACCTGCTTTCGGTCTTCGAAAGCCTGATATTCCATCGGCTTTTACCTCCTAAAACGAGACTTCCGCGTCGATCTTCAAACTGACCCACTACCGCCGCGAGTGGCCTGGTGGCTCCTCGCTTGCCGATGTGCTGCTTGAAGCCGATTCGGGTAATGTTCGGCGGGAATACGCAAAAGGAGGGCGAACTTACGAGGAATCTCGTATTAGAGCGCTTAGTAACGGGTTTCGGCGCTTTCTTGATTGTAATCGCGATGTCGGCGTCGGTGCATGCAGGCTCGCTGCGCCAAGTGTCGAGTGGCACAAGCGCCGCTGTGACTGGCTCCCTGCCTTGGTCAGGTGCTTTGGGGCTACTATCAGACTAACGACAGCGAGTTTGGATTCGGAGACAGCATACTTCGTCTGATCAACCCTAACGGAGCCGCAAATGGTAACCTGGCTGGCGCCAAACCACAGACCGTCTGCGCGATGATCTACGTTTTCGACGAATCTCAGGAAATGGGCGAGTGCTGCGGTTGTCCGCTGAGCTCGACGCAATTAGCAACTTTCTCGGCCCATCAGAACCTGACTTCGAATCGGAGCATTGCAAACGACTTCGAAACTGTAACTTGCGCATCCAACGCCTGTGGCTCGCTTGCTATCGTCGCCGCTGCGCAAAATCCGGGTCTCATCGCAGTTGGTTCGAACAGCAACGGTCAGGGCTGCGCAATCACGCAGAGCGGGGCTTGCAATGTTGGCTGCGATCCAACCAACACTCCCAGCTACAGCGTTACCACTGCTAACAACCTGCTCGGCAGCATCACGCACGATCAGAATACAGATCCTAAAGCTCCGCGGGGTCGGCTCTCCGAAGTCGCGCTGTTTGATGATGCCGGCGGCGACCCGACCAACCTCGCCTACCTTCAGACTCAGTGCGGCGCACTGGTCGGCAATGGCACGGGCGGAGGTATCTGCAACTGCCCGACTGAATGACCTCTCTACCTTTAGAGAGAGCTGTCGGCGGGGAGTGTTCACACCAGGGTGTGAGGAAAATAAGCCAAGCTCTGTACACTTAGAGTGCGCTGATAGAGCATCGCAACGGCATCGTGATCGACCTGCGAGTGGGGCCGGCCACTGGCCGCGCCGAGCGCGCGCACTTCTTTGCCGGCGCTCCTTTGGGCCACATCCGCTCGCTGCGCACCGTAAACAGCGCCAGTAGCAGAGAGGCTTTCTGGTATTGGATTGGTTCCCACGCCGTCTACACAAAACTCATCCCTTAAACGAGCGACCTAATTCGGCCAGTGCTAAACTCCCCATCTCGCAGGGAGGCACCATGAGCAACTCTTGCGTTGAAATGCGCGTCTATCGAGGCGGGTGCCATTGCGGCCGCGTCGCCTACGAGGTCACCGGCGTGCTAGAGAAAGCCGAGCAGTGCAATTGCTCGATCTGCACCAAAAAAGGCTACCTGCATTGGATTGTCGCGCGAGAGAATTTCCGCCTGCTCACCTCGCAGGATGATCTCGCGACTTACACCTTCAATACCGGGGTCGCGAAGCATCATTTTTGTCTGCGATGCGGCGTCGCGTCGTTCTACATCCCGCGCTCCGACCCCGACAAAATCGACGTCAACGTAAGGTGCCTCGACGGCGTCGACCTCTCGTCATTGCGGGTAGAATATTTCGACGGCCAAAATTGGGAAGCCAACGTCGCGAGCTACAAAGCGAAGCGGGCGCCATCGGAGAAGTAATCTTGTCCACCCTGGGATTCAGACCGCGCGATTTCGAGGTGTTCGAGGTCGCCGGCTTCAGCGCGCGGATGGAACTGCTCTATCGCCACGTGCGTCCGAAGCTGGTGAAGCTCGGCGATGAACTGGCGCCCGAGCTGTCGCGCAAGCTGCACCTGGAATTTTTTCCCCACGTCGCGAAACATGCGCGGCGAACGGTGAATCCTCCGGCGGAAACCTGGGCCGCATTCGGACCCTCGCCCAAAGGCTACAAACGGTATGGATATCTGGCGCTTTGTATATCCGGCGCCGGCCTGCATGCCCGCGCGGTGGTGAAATCCGAGGCCGACCATCGTCCCGAGATGGGCGAGCAGATCCGCGCGAAGGCATGCGACCTCGCGAAGGCGTTTCGAGGAACCAGGCTCGCGCATTACGAGAAGTGGAATTTTGAAAGCCTTCCGCCAATTACCCCGGCTGACCCGGCATTCTTCGAATCGATCGCCGAGGCATTCGACAAGAAGACCGGCGTGCTCGATGTGGGCTTCGGTTGGAGGGTAACCGATGCGCTCCGCCTCGAGCGTGCCGAACTCCTCGATGCGTGGGGCGAGCTGGAGCCGCTCTATCGCGTGCTCCGAGCGGTCTCGTGACGCGATGGCCGAACCTTCGAAACACGACCCGGACCTCTACCAGGGCACCGCGTGGTACTATTCGCGCTTCCGCCCGCGCTATCCGGAAACGCTCGTCACGCTTTTGCGCGACACCTTCGGCCTCGACGGTGGGGGCAGGTTGCTCGATCTCGGATGTGGTCCGGGTACTGTCGCAATTCGACTGGCTCATTTGTTCGAGCGCGTGGTGGCGATGGATCCCGAACCCGAGATGCTCGATGAAGGTCGCGCCGAGGCGGCGCACGCGAGTATTTCGAATATCGAATGGCGCCGCGGCCGCTCGGAGGATCTCTCACCGGATTTGGGTCACTTCCGTTTGGTCACGATGGGAAATTCCTTTCACTGGATGGATCGCGCTCGTACCCTCGACGCGCTGTACGGCCTCGTGACCGACGGTGGAGGGATTGCGGTCGTAGGAGAGGGCGCGCCGCTATCGCCCCCGGCGCCGACGCTTTGGCGCGCGGCCATCAACGAAGTGGTCAGGAAGTATGTTGGCGATCGGCCGCTTCCCTGGGACGTTAGGAGTCCGCAGCCTGATGAGCTGCATGAGGCCCACCTGTTGCGCTCGCGATTCAAGGACCTGAGTCGATTCGTGGAATCGTTCGAGGTCACCTGGACTATCGACTCCATGATCGGAAATCTCTACTCGATGTCATTCTGCAGCCGGCGCATCCTTGGCGATCGCGTCGATGCATTCGAACGCGACCTGCGAGCGGCGATTCTTGCGGTCGAGCCCTCCGGCATACTGCGCGGCGAGCCGCCCGATTTCTTCGCGTATATGGCGTGGAAACGCTGACATGGCGCAAACCATTGCGATACTTGGTGCGGGCGCGTGGGGAACTGCGCTGGCAATCATCCTCGCGCGCAACGGACATCGCACGCTGCTCGGCGTGCGCCGCGATGAGTCGCTGAAGCTGTTGAGCGGCATGCGCGAAAATTCGACCTACCTGCCGGGCGTACAGATTCCTTCGAATGTCGAACTCACCGCGTCGTGGCCCGATGCAGTCGCGAGCGCGTCGGTAATTGTGATGGCGGTCCCCTCGCGATACGCGCGGTCCACGATGATACGCATTGCGAGCGCTATCGCGCCGGAATCAATCCTCGTCAGCGCAACCAAGGGCATCGAGGAGGCTTCGCTGGCCACGATGACCACGATGCTCGCCGAGGTGGTTCCCAACGCGCGCGCCTACGTCGCGCTCTCGGGCCCTGGTTTCGCCGCCGAGGTCGCCCGCGGAAAACCCGCGGCGCTGGTGGTCGCTTCAAATGATGAGGATGCCGCCCGCAAAGTGCAGCATCTCTTCGCGTCGCCGATGCTGCGCGTCTATCGCAGCGCCGATGTGATCGGCGTAGAGCTGGCGGGCGCGGCGAAAAATGTCATCGCGATCGCGGCCGGAATCAGCGACGGCCTCGACCTCGGATCGAGCGCACGGGCGGCGGTTATCACGCGCGGCCTCGCCGAGATCGCGCGATTGGTCGAGGCCGCGGGCGGAAAGCGCGAAACTGTTATGGGTCTCGCCGGGCTGGGCGATCTGGTGCTGACCTGCACCGGAGATTTATCGCGCAATCGTAGCCTCGGAATGAAAATCGGTCGCGAGGGCGGCTTCCTTATGCCTGCCACTCAGCCCGCCGGCGAACCGGTTGCCGAGGGCATTGTCAACGCGCGATCGGTAAAAATGCTCGCCCAGCGGCATCAGGTCGAGGTGCCCATCGTCGATGCGGTCTATCGGGCCCTCTATGAAGCGGAGCCGCCAAAAGCTATGGTCGATGAATTGCTCACCCGCGCGCTGAAGTCCGAGTTCTAGCGCCGCGGCAAATCAGGAAAGAAATATCGATGCCAACGAAGGGAACCTGCAAAGCCAAGGATTGTGAACGCGAAGTAATTGCGAAGGGCTACTGCCGGAAGCATTACCGCCTCTGGAAGGCCGGCGAGATGCCGCATCCTCGCTATAAGATCTGCACTTTCGAAAAATGCCGCAAAGCGCGCGGCGAAAAGGGCAGCCTGTGCGAGGAGCATTGGAACGCTGCGCACGCGAAGGCTGCCGAAGCTGCGGCTCCGGCCGCTGCGCCTGCTGAGGCCGCGGCTGCAACCTAGGATTCTGCACAGCAGATAGGGTCGCGATGGCTAATCTGATCGTCGCTGGAGCCGCGGGCAGGATGGGCAAAATGCTCATCCAACTCATCGCCGGTGACTCATCGCACAAGCTCGTCGGTGCGCTGGAGGCCAAAGGCGTTCCGGCAGTTGGCAGTGATGCCGGCGCTCCGGCTGGCGTCGGCAAGCTCGGCGTCATCATCACCGACGATTATGCCTCGATCGCGAAGCCAGACACGGTCACGCTCGATTTCACCAGCGCTGCTCCATCGCTGGAGCATCTCGAAGTCGCGGCGAAAAACGGTGCCGCCATCGTGATCGGCTCGACCGGCTTCACTCCCGAGATGGAGCAGCGCGCGAAGGAACTGGCCGCGCAGACGCGCACCGTCATCGCGCCCAACATGAGTATGGGCGTGAACGTGCTGATGAAGATCGTTGCCGAGGTGGCGGCGATTCTCAAAGATTTCGACGCCGAGGTAATCGAGATTCACCATCGCACCAAGGTGGATGCGCCGAGCGGCACCGCCTTGGGCCTCGGTCGTGCGATCGCGCAGGCGCGCGGACAAAATCTCGCGGACGAATCGATCTTCGGCCGCGAAGGAATTACCGGCGTACGCCCGAAAGATCAAATTGCGGTGCTCGCGATTCGCGCGGGCGACGCAGTCGGAGACCATACGGTGATTTTCGGTGGAACCGGCGAACGCCTCGAGCTGACCCATCGCGCGCAGAGCCGCGAATCACTCGCACGCGGCGCAATCCGGGCGGCCGGATGGCTTGCGGATCAAAAGCCCGGACTCTACACGATGCGCGATGTGCTCGGTCTGTAGGAGCTAACGTCGCGGAGTCGGCGTCGTCGCCTCTTCGCCCTCGTGCTCCAGCGAGGCCCATCGTTCCTGCAACCTGACCCAGAGCCCGCGATGGATGCGCATCTCGTACGCGACCATCCCAATCAGCGCGAGGCCGTTGGCGGCGATAATCTTCCACCATCCGAGCTGTTCCAGCAGTGACGCATCGATCAGCGTCACCCATCCGAAGAAGAACACTTCGAAGATCGCGAAGACGATCAACACGCCCAGCGCGACCAGCGGCTCGCGATCGGTGGCGGCCATCAGGATCGCGAGTGCGACGCCGAATCCGATGAAGCCAAGAAAGTGGAGCACCGTGTACGCGATGATGAGCGGCGCCACGGTTTCAGGCGCGGCCGCCGTAGAGCCATTGAAGATCGCTTCGCCCAGCAGCAGCGGCGTCTTGAATGCCTCACCCATCGCGAGGTCGTAGGCGAGGAACCATGCCGCGACGACTACCGCGCCGACCAATCCGGCCGTCAGCCCTTCCTTGAGAATCGGAATCCACGGGCCGAGCAGGTTACGCGCGAGCGCGGGATGGCGCGACAGGAAGTAGTACAGCATCGTGACCGTCGCCAGAAGGTTCGCGACGACGATTCCCCACCACGTGACTGCGTGCATCACCCCGGCGCCGAGGAACATCACGACGCCGACGAAGAAGACGTCGAATGCGCCGAGGAATACCAGCAGCGAAATCATCAGCGTGGGCTCGTTCTCGGCAGCTTCGAGGAGGTTGGCTCCGACGATTCCCGCGATGATGAACGCGGTGAAGTGCAGCACCGAATATTCCAGCATCAGCTGGATCGCGCTGAGTCCTTCCGGATGCGATCTGTGCAGGATCGCCGCGGCAAGCATCACCGGGGTTTCGAAAATCTGTCCGCGCGCGGCATCGAAAATCAGAAACCACAGCGCGACGACACCCGCGCCGAGCAGTCCAGCGATCGCGCCGTCGAGGATAATTCTGGATCTGGAATGCTGCATCGTGAAGTGACTCCGATAAAACTACTAGCCCACTATAATCCACGCGCGCAAATTCTTCGATAAGCCTTTTTGCCCTGATAGAGTCATCCTCCTAATGGAATCGATACGGCAATTCCTCACCGATGACCATCGACGCCTCGATGCGCTGCTGGAACGCACCGGCGAATGCGGTTCGACCGAGGAGCTTGCAGCCTACGACGATTTCCGGCGCGGCATCCTGAAGCACATCGGCATCGAGGAAAAGATCCTGCTGACCGCGGCGGCGCGGCTGCAAGGAATGCCGCTGGAGCAAGCGGCGCGGCTGCGCCTCGATCATGGCGCGATCGTGTCGCTGCTGATGCCGATTCCGACGACCCCGATCATTCGCGCGATTCGCACCGTGCTCACCGCGCACAATCCCATCGAGGAGGGCGACGGCGGCGTTTACGACACATGCGAGAAGCTGGCCGCATCGGAGCATGACGAGCTGCTCGCGAAAATTCTCGGCGCGCCGGAAGTGCCGACCCATCCGAATGCCACCACGCCTCGCATCCTCGATGCCGCGCGGCATGCGCTCGCGCGAGCGGGATACGATTCGGCTTTGCTCGACGATTAGCATCCGATTCTAAAGTCCTCGCGCGGTCGGATATTCTGTGCGGTTGATGACCGCGGAAATCAAAAAGAGCGACGCGCTTCGGATTGGCCGGCTGCCGATCCATTTTTTCACCAGCGCGGTGATTTGGTTCGCATGCGGCGTCGTGGCGGCGCCATTTCTCGTTAGCCAGATTGTCGACTTTTTCTACCAGCCGCCCATCCTCGCGCTGGTGCACACATTCACCCTCGGCTGGATCACCGCATCGATCATGGGCGTGATGTATCGCTACGTGCCCGCGCTTACGCGCCATCCGATTGCGTATCCGCGCATGGCGATTTGGCAGCTCGCGCTGTTCATCATCGGCACCATCGGCCTCGTGTCGCATTTCGCCAACGGGATTTGGGTCGGCACCTGGTTTTCCGCGGGGATTCTGATCATCAGTATCGCGATGTTCGCGGCCAATATGATTCCATGCCTCTATGCGATGCTTGGACGCGGGGTCGCCGAAACCGGGATGTTTCTTTCGATATGTTTTCTGTTGGTCGCGGCATCGATTGGATTCGTGCTGTCGCTCGACAAGACTTACAACTTCCTCGGCGGCAGTGTGCTCACCAATCTCGCGAGCCACGTCCACTTCGCCGCGATCGGATGGGTGACGCTGACGATCTGTGCGGTGTCATATCGGATGCTGCCCGCGTTCCTGCTGCCGAAGCTCCATTTGCCTCGAAGCGCGATGTGGCAACTATGGGCGCTCGCAGTTGGCGCGATCGCGTTGGGCATGACGTTGCTGCTTGGCTGGCCGGGCGCGATTTTCTGGAGCGTCGCGATCGCGATAGCTCTGATCGCCTACATGGTCACGATAGGTCGCCTGGTGCGGTCACACCGAATGCCGATCGACTTCGCTGCGCGCCATGCAATCGCGGGAATCATCTGGCTGGTGCTCACGATCATTTGCGGACTGACGCTCGCGATAATCGGCCCGCAGGGAGTCGCCGGGAGCCGCATCGCCTCGGCATACGGCGCGATGGGACTGCTCGGCTGGATCTCGAACTTCATCATCGGCATGTCCTACCAGCTGTTTCCCGGCTTCGTGGTGCATGCGCGCAATGCCGCGGGATGGCGCGCGGTCACTATCGCAGAGCTATCGATCAAATCTCCACGATGGATGGTATTCATCGCTTACAATACGGGAGTGGCGGTCCTGGTCGCGGGCTTCATGATGTCGTCGATAGTGCTCGCTCAGGTTGGAGCAGTCGCAATCGCGATCGGAGGGCTGGCCTACAGCGCGACGACTTTATGGACACTCAGTTTCGCCTACCGGAAAGCCGTTCCCGCCGCAGCGAACATCCCCCTGCGAGTTCTTCCCAGCTAGGCGCGGATGCGTCCGGGGATGACGCGCAGACGCGGCCGCGGCTCCTCGATGCTCGGGACGTCGCTGTCATCCTCGCGCCGCGACCACTGATAGAAAATCGCGGTGAACACGCACATCAGGTAGGTGCCCTGCCCTACCCACATCAGCAGGCCGCCGAGGATCTGGTCATCCATCGGGCGCAGCCCCCACGGATGCGGTCCTTCGAGGTACCACGGATATACCACCGAGTACGCGAGCGTGATTGGCGCGGCGACCGCCGTCATCGGGATCATTAACAGAAAGATGTAGAAAATTTGCAGCGGATACGATAGTCGCGGCAGTTCCGGCAGCGGGCTGAGTATCGGCCACCACATGATGACGCCGCTGACCATGAAGGCAAGATGAATCGCGACGTGCACGTTCTCGTCACGGCACATCAGGTTGAAAATCGGAGGATTGTGCGCGACGACGAACACCGCGGTGAAGGTCAGGAACGCAATCACCGGCCGGGTGAAAAATTCCGCGAACGGACGCACCCACTTGCTGAGCACCCACGGCCGCAACATCGAGGCGGGCACGGCCAGCAGCATGAGCGGCGGGATCACGAAGGTCTGGTTGAAATGCTGCAGCATGTGCATCGTGAAGCAGCGCTGCTCGGCCCATTCATCGACCGGACCCAACGTGAAAATCGTTACCGCGACCGTCACCACGAACCAGAACCAATGGCGCGAGGTCACCCGATGATTGCCCAGAGTCGCAGCACCGACGTACAGCGCGATCAGCACCGCGATGCCAATCGCCACACTCGGATGCATGTCGCCCACCCAGCTCATTTAGAAATAGTGAATGCCGTAACCCGGCCCAACCGGGTGATGCGAGAGGTACAGGAACAGTCCCATCAGCGAGAGGAACACTCCGAGTGCGATGGTGAGTGGGAAGACGAATATCGTGTTGACCGCCCACTTCTCGTAGCGCAAATGCATGAAGAACATCGCGATGAGCGCGAATTTCGCGATCGCGAGGACCACCAGGATTGGCACCATCACCGGACGCAGCGCGTGGACGTACGCGACGGTGATTTCCATCGCGGTCAATACCACCAGAAAGCCGCCCACGATCAGGTACACGCTGTTGCTGATGTGCGCCTGCTCTTTTTCGATGTAGGTGTCGTCGCTCATGCGCCCTTAACCTGCTGCATCAGATAGACCAGCGTGAAAATGATGACCCATACGATGTCCACAAAGTGCCAATACAGTCCCGCCATCTCGACCGACAACGCGCGCGATTTATCGAGCTTGCCGGTGAACGATGCCACGATCAGCACCCAGATCCAGATGATGCCGATGGCGACGTGTGTGCCATGCGTCCCGACCAGCGTGTAGAAGCATTGCGAGAACAGGTTGGTCTGATACGCCATCCCCTTCATCCAGAAGCCGTAGAACTCGTGGATCTCGACGCCGAGGAAAATCATTCCGAAGAACGCGCATCCGATCAGCCAGATACGATTCCACAGCTTGTCGTCGCGCTGGATCGCGTTGAGCGCGAGCACCATCAGCACGCTCGACATCAAAAGGACGAAGGTGCTGAACGAGGTCAGGGGGATTGCGAGAATCTCGGCGCCCGGCGCTCCCTGACTGCGCGCCTTGTACACCACGTAGGTTGAGATCAGCGTCGCGAAGAACAGGCACTCCGATCCAATGAACGACCACAGGCCAACCTTGCGAACATCGGCGCCGGCCGAGCGCGACGATTCTTCGGTTTCATGCGTCTCCTGCCCGAAGGTCGGGTACTCGAATGCCATGCCTACTATGCCGAGGAACATCGCCAGTAGTCCGAGCGCTACCAGCCGATACCACAACACGATCCATCCGAGGCCCATGACGAACAGACCCGCCGCGATCACGATCGGAAAGAACGACGGCGCCGGCATATGGATGGGCTCGGTCGCGGCCTCGTGCGGTACCGGTGGAATTTGCCCGGAAGCATACATCGCGACGCCGCGGGATCCCGCGCGTCCATATTTCGTGATCCAGAAAGGATCGCGACCGCGCACGTTGGGAATGTTGCCAAAGTTGTACGGCGGCGGCGGCGAGGTGGTCGCCCATTCCAGCCCGCGCCCGTCCCACGGGTCGGCGGGCGCGCGTTCGCCATTGATGAGGCTCTTGATAATGTTGATGTACAACACCAGAAACGCCAGCCCTAAAATGAACGCGCAGACCGTCTCGAACTGATTGAGGAACGTCCAGCCCATCTCGGGCGCGTAGGTATAGATGCGCCGCGGCATGCCCCACTGCCCGAGGATGTGCATCGGAAAGAAGGTGCCATTGAAGCCGATGACGGTGAGCCAGAACTCGACCTTGCCGAGCCGCTCGTCGAGCATGCGCCCGGTCATCTTCGGCCACCAATAATAGAAGGCGCCAAAAATCGCGAACGCCACGCCGCCGAACAGGACGTAATGGAAATGCGCGACGATGATGTAGGAATCGGTCTGCTGCAAATCCACCGGAGGGCTCGCGAACATGATTCCGGTCAGCCCGCCGATGGTGAATTCCAGGATGAACGCGAGTGCGAAATACATCGCGGTGGTCATCCGCAGCGAACCGCCCCATACCGTCGCAATCCACGAGAAGATTTTGATGCCGGTCGGAATCGCAATCAGCATCGAGGTGATCGCGAACGCGCTGTCCGCCACCGGCCCCATGCCGGTCGCGAACATGTGATGGCCCCACACCCCGTATGACAAAAACGCGATCAGGATTACCGAGTAAACCATCATCGGATAGCCGAATAGCGGCTTGCGCGCGAAGGTCGGCAGCATTTCGGAAATTACCCCGAAGGCCGGCAGCGCCATGATGTAGACCTCAGGATGCCCGAACAGCCAGAACAGGTGCTGCCACAAAATCGGCGTTGCGCCTTCCATCGCCTGATAAAAATGCGCGCCGAAAAAGCGATCGAGGAACAGAAAGATGAGACCGACAGTGAGCGCGGGAAACGCGAGCAGGATGAGCACCACCGTCACCAGCATGGTCCACACGAACAGCGGCATCCGCATGTAGGTCATGCCCGGCGCGCGCATGCACACGATGGTGGCGAGAAAGTTGACCGCCGTCATTACGGTCGCGACGCCCGAAATGATCAGTCCGACGTCCCAAAAATCGATGTGGAGGCCGGGCGTATACATCCGCTCGGTCAGGTTGGCGTACCCGAACCATCCTGCGTTGGGAAATCCGCCGTTATGCCAGAAGAACCCCAGGTGAAGAAAAATTCCGCCGAACAGAAAAATCCAGAAGCTCAGCGCATTGAGACGCGGAAACGCGACGTCGCGTGCACCAATCATCAGCGGAATCAAAAAGTTCGCCAGGAACCCGAGCAGCAGCGGCATCACCACCAGGAAGATCATCGTGGTGCCATGCATCGTGAACAGCTCGTTGAAGGTTTCCGCGGAAACGAAATGATTGTCGGGATAGAAAAGCTGGATGCGGATCAGCAGGGCCTCGATGCCGCCGAGCGCCAGGAAAAATAGCGACGACGCGGCGTACATCATCGCGACCTTCTTATGGTCGACGGTGTTCAGCCAGCTGATGGGGCCGCCTTCGAGGTAACTCGGCTCTTCAATCGGTAATGCTTTGGGTTGGGCAGCCATGATGGAAACGTCCTCTACTTAAGGCTTTCCAGGTACGCGACCAGGTCGTTGAGTTCGTCGCCGCCGAGGCCAAAGTCCGGCATCCGCGCGCCGGGCTTCATCTCGTCGGGATGTTCGATCCATTGGGTCAGCAGCTTGGGATTATTGGCGAGCACGCCGGCCGCGATGGTGGTTCGGCTCGCGAGATGCGTCAAGTCGGGCCCGACATAGCCCTTCGATACTCCACTGATAGTGTGGCAGGTGGTGCAGGGGCTGTTGGCGAACACGCGTGCGCCACGGCTCGCGGGCGTTTCCTCCGCGGGAGTCACACTGGGCTCGGCCTGCGATTTTTCCCACATCGCGAAGTCGTCGGGCTTGTCGACGAAAATCCGAAAGCGCATGTTGGCGTGCGATACGCCGCAGAACTCCGCGCATTGGCCATAGTACTCGCCCGGCACCGTCGCGATGAGATCGATCTGATTGACCTGGCCGGGAACCACGTCGCGTTTGCCGCCGAGCCGCGGCACCCAAAAACTGTGAATGACATCATTGGATACGAGGCTCAGGTGGATCGGCTGATTCGCAGGGATGTGGAGCTCGTTCGCGGTCATCACCTTGGAGCCGTCGTCATACTGGAATTCCCACCACCATTGATGCGCGACGACGGTGATCGGCAATGAGTTAGCAGCTGGGGTGCGCGGCTGGGTCCGGAAGATCAGGCGCACCGTCGGGATCGAGATGAAGAGAAGAATCAGTGCCGGGCCCAGCGTCCATGCGATCTCGAGTTTCAAATCCGAGCTGACCGAGGTCGGCGGCCCCGCCTCGCCGACCCGTGTCGAGAAGAAAAATACCGCGAGGATGAAAGCCACGATCACGATGACGAAGATCAGAAGATCCCACGCCGTGATCTCCATGAACATGCCGTAGCACCAGCTCGCGAGGTCCGAGCGCGGCGCCATCGTGCTCATCGGATGGCCGGGATCGTCGCCGCACCCGGCAATCATCATCGCGAATAACGCGAGGAGGCCCCTCAGATGACGCAGCTTCATTCTTCCGCCGCCTCCAACACCTGAGGCGCCGTCGCCGCCGCGATGGTCAGCTTCATTCCGGGAATCGCGCACAGTCCGAAGATGCCGAGAAATCCCAGCGTCACCGCCAGCTCGATCCAGTTGAACGGGATGTACTTCGGCGTGATCGACGGGACGACCAAGACATAGCGCTCGATCCACATGCCGAGGAGGCCGAGGAACGCGACAGCGCCCAGGATCGCGGGCGTCTTCTTCGGCTTGACCCCCATCAGCATGACGAACGGAATCACCCACACCAGAAGCGGCACGGTCCAGGTCGGAATCATCCACGGCGTATAGATGGTGTAGCCCGCGGGTCCACCGATCAGCGCGCCGCGCACCACCAGGAAAAAAGTTTCGGCCGGAATGTCGCCGTACCAAATCACAATGTATTGCGCGAACAGCGTGTAGGCCCAGAACACCGAGAACGCGAAGGTGAACTTACCGAGGTCGTGCAGGATGGTGTCGCGGGTGAACAGATTTCCCGCGCCGAGGCGGCCGCGCAGCACCACCGCCGTCAGAGCCATCGCCACGATACCGCTCCAGAATGCACCGGCGAAAAAGAATGCGCCGAACAGCGTGCTCTTCCACAGCGGCGCTAGCGACATGATCAGGTCGAAGGCGATCAGCGACATCACCGCGGCATAGGTGAGCGCGAGCGCCGGCGCGATGCGGCGAATCGCGGTCGGCGGCATCTCGATGTTTTCATTCGAAAGCGCCCATTGGCGGACGTCAACCCGCTGCGAGATGCGGATGAACCACAGATCGAGCACCGTCAGCGCGAGGAGACAGAAACCCTCGCGCGCGAAGAAAAATGGCGTGTTGAGCCAGGTCGGATTCTTCGCGAGTTCCGGCCGCGTCACCCATGGCCACAGCTCGGCGCGCCCGAAAAACAGCACCCAGAACAAAACGAACGCGACCGGGATGAACATGTAAAAAGATTCCGCGAGTCGATACGCGCCCGGCCCGCCCCATCGCGCCTGGGTCAGGTAGAACGCGCCGGATATCATCACGCCGCCTTGCGCGATGCCGAAGAAAAAAAGAAAGTTCACCAAAAATGCCTGCCACGCATGGGGTTCGGTCTCGGTCATGACTCCGGCAACGAAGCCTGCGACGCCGATCAGCGTGAGGATTGCGCACACCGCGACCAGCGCCATCGGCGTGCGGAGGCCTTCCGCACCCGGAATGATCGCGGGTGCTTTCGGCGCTGATGCTTTAGGTTGGGCGCTCATGAACTCCTATCGACAGCCTCAGTGCGTAACCAACTCGCGCGGACGAGGGTCTTCATGCGCGACGTCTTCGGCGCCTGCTTCGCGCATCAATGTTTCGATTTTTGCGATGTCGGCCTGTTCGCAGGCCACTGCGATCCCGAAACGGTCGGCGCCGAATCGTTCCGACCATCCCGCGATCGGATCGAACTGCGGCAAACGCGCGAACAGGAAGAAGCTCAGCGCCGCCGACAACCCGCCGAAGAGGATCATCAACTCGAACATGATGATGATAAACGGCGGTATCGATACGACCGGTTTGCCGCCCGCGACGAGGTTCCATTCCCACGAGGTGCCTACAGTCACCGCGATGCCGGTCAACACGCCGGCGATGCCGCCCATCAGCACGAAGGCGCGCACCGGACTGAGGCCGCGCCCGATAGCATGCAACAGATGCTCGCTGGGAATCGGCGAGAAGACGCGGAACGCGATGCCGTTGCGCTTCAGCACCTCGACGGCGTGCACGCATTCCTCTTCTTCGGCGAAAGTGCCGACCAATTCGACTTCGGCGCTCATCTAATGTCTCGCGAAATATCTTTCGTAATATCCGGCGTAATATCTGGGTAGTAATCGTCACGCAGCGATTGTCGCAGCCAGCGAATCCCTTCCTTCAATTCCGTCATCGAAATGATCGGCAGGTAGCGCGTGAACAGCGAGAACAGCATCAGGAACCACGCGAAGCTGCCGACTGTGATCATAATTTCCGTGATCGACGGCCGATAGAAACCCCATTGCGACGGGATGAAGTTGGTGGTCAGCGAGCCGGCGAAAATCACGAAGCGCTCCAACCACATTCCGATGTTGATGAAAATCGTGATGATGAACAGCGGGATGGTGCTGCGCCGAATGCGCGGCGAGAACAACGCCAGCGGCAACACGCAGTTGCCCCACACCATCAGCCAGAACAGCGGCCCGTACGGCCCGAAGTAGCGCATCTGGAAGGTCACCACTTCATACTGATCCTGGCCGTACCAGGTCATGAAGGTCTCGGTGATGTAGGAGTAGCTGACCACCAGTGAGGTCAGCAGGATGACCTTCGCGAGGTTGTCGAGATGCCACGGGGTGATGAACTGTTCGAGGTTCAGGAGCTTGCGCATCGGGATGAGCAGCGTCAGCACCATCGCGACGCCCGAAAGAATCGCGCCCGCGACGAAGTACGGCGCGAAGATCGTGCTATGCCATCCCGGCAGCTGCGCCATCGCGAAGTCCCAAGACACCACGCTATGCACCGAGATGACCAGCGGCGTGGCGAGGCCCGCCAGCAGCAGGTACATCATCTGGAAGTGACGCCATTGCTCGCCGGTGCCGCGCCATCCGAACGCCAGGATCGAATAGAAGATTTTGCGCCACCCCTTGGCCGAATCGCGCGCGTTGGCGACATCGGGAATCAGCCCCATCAGGAGGAAGGTCGCGCTGATGGTGAGGTAGGTCGACACCGCGAAGGCGTCCCACACCAGCGGCGAGCGGAAATTCGGCTGCAGGTAGCGCTCGTTCGGGTATGGCAACAACCAGTAGGCATTCCATACCCGCCCGAGATGGATGAGCGGGAAGAGTCCGGCGGTGGCGACCGCGAACAGCGTCATCGTTTCGGCCGCGCGATAGACCGCGGTGCGCCAGCGAGTGCGGAAGAGATACAGAATCGCGGAGATCAGCGTCCCCGAATGCGCGATTCCGACCCAGAATACGAAGTTGGTGATGTAGACCGCCCACATCGTCGGCTGGCGCAGCCCGGTGACTCCAAGGCCTTCGTAAATCTGGCGCGTCCACAGCGCGCCCGCGATCGCCACCAGCATCGCGCAGAAACCGATCCACACCCAGAACAGGAGTCCCGGCGGCGACATGATGCGATGCACGCCGCGATCGATATCGGCGTACGTCGGCGTAGTGTTGATGGGTTCAATCGCGGCGGCCACTTACGATTTCTCCCGCTCGTGATAAACGTTGCGTAGATACATGATCGCCGGCTGCGTGTTGAGTTCCTCGAGCGAACGATAGGCGCGATTCTTATTCGCCGCGCGACGCTTCATCATCTCGCTCCCCGGATCCTTCATGTCGCCGAATGAGATCGCCTTCGTGGGACAGGCCTGCGCGCATGCGGTAATGATCTCGCCATCGCGCACCGCCCGCTTATCGACCCTCGCGTTGATCTCGGTGCTGACGATGCGTTGGATGCAGAAGGTGCATTTTTCCATCACACCCATGCTGCGCGCGGTAACATCCGGATTGAGCTGAAGGTGCAGCGGCTCGGGCCAATCCGGTTCGAAAAAATTGAAATGTCGCACCTTGTAGGGACAGTTGTTTTCGCAATAGCGGGTCCCGACGCATCGATTGTAGATCTGCCCGTTAAGGCCCTCATCGGTATGCACCGCGGCGAACACCGGGCAGACCGGCTCGCACGGCGCATGATCGCATTGCTGGCACAGCATCGGCATCAGGTAGAGCTGCGGTTGCGGCTCTGGATGCGCGGGCTCGGGAAAATACCGATCCATCCGAATCCACGACATGATGCGGCCATAGCCGATCTGCTCCTTGCCGACGATCGGCACGTTATTTTCGGCATAGCAGGCGGCGACGCACGCGCTGCATCCGGTGCATGAGTTGAGATCGATAGTCATGCCCCACATGTGCTTTCGATTCGGCGCGTACGATGCGTACATCTCGTATGGTTCGTCGGGCAGTTCCTCTTCGACGTACTTTGGCGCGATGTTGTTGGCGAGTTGCTCGAGACTCACCGCCTCGGCAAAGGTGCGCCCGAGCATGTAGTCAAATCCGGCCGGGGTGACGTTCGTCTGATAGTCGCCGGTCGCACGCGCCGTGACTTCGATGTACGGATGTCGAGGGCGCAACAGCGTGAAACCATTGGCGCCGCGATTCGTCGCATAGCGGCCATACGAGGTGTGCCCCTGCCCGAGCGGCACCGCAATAGTGCCTCGCGCGACTCGTTCGCTGACGAGCACCGGCGCCGTGATGACATTCTCCGAGCTGCGCACCTCCACCACCTGATTCGAGGCGACGCCGATCTCCTTCGCCGTGTCAGGATGAATCTCGGCCCAGCTATCCCACACGATTTGCGTGACCGGCTCAGGAATTTCCTGCAGCCACGGTTTGTCGGCGCCGCGGCCGTCGTAGAGAAACGGATGCGGATACGCGAAGACTGCGAGCCGCGGAATCTCGGGCGCATTGGGACTGTTCTTCAGCGCCTCAGCCTTGAGCGTGACCTTTGCCGGAGTGACATCGGAGGAGACGCCACCCTCGGTGAGCGACTTGACCCAAAACTCGTTGGCATCTTTTCCGCCCTCGAGCTTCGCCCATTCTGTCTTCACCGCATCCGCGGTGTCCTTCCATGGCAGCGGCGCGCCGCCGCTCTGATTCGCGACCGCAATGAGCACATCGCCGAGCGGCTTGCTGGCGAAGACCGGCTGCATGACCGGTTGGCCGAGGCCATGCATACCGGCGCGCGGAAAAGTATCGCGCCACGATTCCAACGAATGATGAATCGGCAACAGCAGATGGGCGAGATCGGCGGATTCGTCGGGAACCGTGCCGGCCCATACCACGAAAGGAACTTTCTTGAATGCCTCGGTAGTGCGCCACGCGGGCGGCATCGAATAAATCGGGTTGGATGCGCCGGCAACCAGCAACACATCGACACCCGAGGTCGTGAACTCCAGGTTCGCCAACCCGTTCACGGCGCCGCTCGACTTCCCCACGATGCCGATGCGCAGTTTCTCGATCGCGGCCGCCACCTCATCGCTCTTCGCGACGACTTCGGGCGGCTCGCCATCATAAAACTGCACCGTTCGGCCGAGGTTGCCGGTCGCCGCATTGAGGATATACGCGGCTGCATGCAACGTCGGATCGTCGCCGCCCGCGATCGCGAGCGCACCGTCCGCTTTGCCGAAGCGCTCCGCGATCTTGCTGATGCGATCGGCGGAAACGCCGGTTTTCTGGCTCACCGAGGTGGGATCGTACGACGCCGCAAAGCTTTTCAACGTCGCGACATCGACGCCGCTGGTGGGCTGCACCCATCCCTGCGCGAGGATGACGTGAAGGATCGCCAGCGCGAGCATCGCCTCCGCGCCTGCGGGCGAGGGAATCCATTCGTCACACTTCGCGGCGGTCATGTTGAAGCGCGGGCCGACATAGATCGCGCGACCGATGGTGAGCGCGCCGTTGCGATTCTTCGGCGCACGAAATTCCGCATACTGGCGCGCGAGCTCGATCGGGGAGCGCCAGGTCTCGAGGAAGTCCGCGCGAAAGGAAAGCAGCACTTCGGCCTGATCGATTCGATAGGCAGGCAGATCGCGCCGCCCGAACACCAGCTCTGAAGCTTCGCGCGCGGGCTCATCGCTAAGCGCCTCGTAGTAGATCGCGAGGTTCGACTTCCACGCGCCGAGAAATGCCGCACCGATTTTTTGCATCGTCGGTCCCGGCGCGGAGGCGATCATCGCGACTCTATCGTTGCCGGCTGCGGCAGCCTTTTTCAGATGATCCGCGAACTGCTTGAGCGCATCGTCCCAGGAAATTTTGCTGAGCTTGCCGTCCGCGCCCCGCAGCATCGGCGCGCGCAATCTGTCCGGATTATAGAGTCCCTGCAGTCCCGCCTGCCCGCGCGCGCAGATGGCGCCCTTGCCGATGGGATCGCCAGGATTGCCCTCCAACTTGATGACGCGGCCTTCGCGCACCTTGGCGATAATGCCGCATCCGGCGGAGCATTCGTTGCAAGTGGTCGCATAGAACGTCGGCACACCAGGAATGACGTTCTCGTCGGGGACAACATAGGGGATGAGCTTGCGCGCGGCCGGTTGGCATCCGGGGATGGCGGCCGCGGCTCCCGCGGTCGCAGCGAGTTTTATAAAGGAGCGTCTAGTGAATCCGTCTGGCATGATGCTCCTAGTGATGGCAAACCGCACAATCGAGGGTCACTTTGCGTTTCGTGTGACACTCGACGCAGAAGCCCATGTTGATCTCGTGCACCGGCACGATGCGATCCATCGTTTGCACTTCGCCATGGCATTCCTGGCATTGAACGCCGGCGTTGATGTGTGGCTTATGCGTGAAGCGGACGAAATCGGGCAGCGTGTAGACGCGGTTCCATCGAATCTCGAAGGGCGGCTGCTTGTCGTCCATCCATGGTCGCGTGACCGGCGCAAGGCCGCCGACGATCGACGCGCCATGACATCCGACGCATTTCGCGACCGGCGGCGCACCCGCGGTCTGCGACCGCCGCGCATACTCATGGCAGAACTGGCAGGGAATCTGATTGACGCCGGCGTGGACGCGATGACTGAACGGAATCGGCTGTTCGACATCGGTGCGCGGCGCCCAGGGACGCTGGGAAAAAGCCAGCGTGCCGAGTCCGAAGACCAGCAAGGCGATAGCTAGAGGGAGCAGGGTCCGGTTCATGTCCTAGCTAAGAACCAGCAAATCCGGTTTAGGTTCCAGTTATCGCACCGGCAAGCCGCCCCCTCGGCATCCGGTCGAGGCAGGCGGCCCTTGCCTATCGAGTTACCAGCCCATTCGTTGTTTGCCATACTCCAGAGCATTCATTCTCGCGCGCTAGCGCCAGCAGCCTATTCAGCTTTAGTCCTCTGGATGGGGCACTACCAGAAAATCGATATGTTAATTTATCTAACACTACGACTATCGACGATCAAGCAACTTTAATACTTGAGGTTTTTGTACGACATCCGAAAAGAGTTCCCTGAGGCAGGCGGGCAATCATTTCCCCTTGGGGCAGAAGGGGTTGGCCGATCGCGCCGATTTCCCGGCAGACGATTTTTGAACAGACGTTCAGATCTCGATGGATTTGCTATTGCTACCTTTATCGCTGATCGAAAGATCGTCGGCGCTCCGCCTCCGAGCGCCAGAACGTTCTCCAAAAGTGAAATTTTGTCGCAAAATCGTCCCAATTGTTTCGAAGCCCTGCCAAGTATGTTAGTTCTATTTTGCAACTCTAATTTCACGGAGATTCAGCTAACAGGTGCAGATCAAGACCGCTTCGAGACTTGGCCTTCTACCGCCCTATCTTTTTGCCGAGCTCGACCGCCTTAAAAAGGAAGTCGCGGCCAAAGGCGTGGATGTCATCAGCCTCGGCATCGGCGATCCTGACCTTCCGACTCCTGACCACATCATTTCGAGCATCAAACGCGCCTCCGATGCGCCCAAGAATCATCGCTATCCCGATTACGAGGGCTTGCTGGAATATCGCCAGGCCGCATCGGCATGGTACAAGCGCCGGTTCGGCGTCGAGTTCAATCCGCAAAATGAGGTCTGCGCGCTGATTGGCTCGAAGGAAGGCATCGCGAATTTTTCCACCGCCGTGGTCGATCCCGGCGACATCGTGCTCATCCCCGACCCTGGCTACCCGGTCTATTACTCAGGATGCGTCTTCAATGGCGGGGAGCCATATTACCTCACGCTGCGTAAGGAAAACGGCTTCAAGCCCGACCTGAATTCGATACCCGCCGAGATCGCGCGGCGAGCCAAACTGTTATGGCTCAACTACCCCAACAATCCCACCGGCGCGACCGTCGAAGTGGGATTCTACAAAGATGCGGTCGCCTTCTGCCTCAAGCACAACATCATTCTTGCGCATGACAATGCCTATTCGGAAATCGCCTACGACGGCTACAAGGCCCCGAGCATTTTCGAAGTGGATGGCGCCCGTGAATGCGCGGTGGATTTCCATTCGCTGTCGAAAACTTTCTCGATGACCGGATGGCGCGCCGCCTTCGTGGTCGGCAACGCCGCGCTGGTCGGCGCTCTCGGCAAAGTCAAAACCAACATGGACTCGGGCGTTCCGCAGGCGATCCAGGAAGGATCGATCACGGCGCTCGAAGGCGGCGATGGCGATAAGCTCCAGGCCTACTGCGCCATCTACAAGGAGCGCCGCGACCTGCTGGTCGGCGCCTTGCGCGCGATGGGTCTCGCATGCGAGCTGCCGCGCGCCACATTCTACGTCTGGGCCGAGGTCCCCAAGGGATATACCTCGGTCACGTTCACTGAGCGTGTGCTGAAAGAGGCCGGGGTGGCGATCACTCCAGGCTCCGGATTCGGCAAGGGTGGCGAAGGGTTCGTTCGATTCTCATTGACGGTGTCGAGCGATCGTTTAAAAGAGGCGGTCGAACGAATAAAGGCGCTCAGGCTGTAACGATCACGGATGCCCCATAGGGCTTTCATCGGAATAGGCAGTAACCTCGGCGACCGAGCCGGTAATTACCGGGAGGCGATTCAAAAAATCGCTGCCATCCCCGGTACGCGCGTCGTGCGCCAATCCTCGATCTACGAAACCGAACCGGTCGGCGACGAGCTGATGCTGAAGTGGCCGTTCCTCAACGGCGTCATCGAGGTCGATACCGAAATCACGCCCGAAGAGCTGATGAAGCGGCTGCTCACCATCGAGCGGGGGATGGGCCGCAAGCCGTTCAAAGGCCGCAAGCCGCTGCGCGGAAAATACAAGCCGCGCATCATCGATCTGGACCTGCTGTTCTTCGACAAGGAAGTCATCAACACGCGCGCGCTGACAGTGCCGCATCCACGTTTGCAGGAGCGCCGCTTCGTGCTCGCGCCGATGGCCGAGCTGGCGCCGACGCTGATGCATCCGCAGCTGAACCAATCGATCTCGGAGATGCTGTCATCTTTGAAGACGCCGCATCGCGTCTCCCTCGCCCGCGCCGATTTGCTGCGCCCCCCTCCTCCAAAACGCCCCGTCCCAGTGCGGTAGGGTCTTGCGTTCGGAGTATTTGTCGGGGCGTAAGACTGTGGCGACTAGATCGCCTCGAAGCCGATTTCCTTGAGATAACCGAACGTTGAATCGTAATAATCCGGTTTGCGAGTTGGGTCTTGCGAGTCTCCGCGAGGCACGACGATCACCATGCCCTGTCGAGCGCGGGTGAGCAGGACTCGGTATGCGTTCTTGAGATATGTTTTCCGTTCTAATTTTCTAATCGCGTTCCATTGATTCCCAACAAATGACCAGTGACCCCAGCCCGCGCGGCTATGGCGAAAATCCGCATCCCAAGCCACGCAGGCCCAGTCCACTTCGAGACCCTGCACGTAAAATTCGGTTGCCACATCCTCGAGGTAATATGAGGAGCGCACGTCATCTTTTCCATCGAGAAACCAATGCACCGGATCGACAGGCGACTTCACAAAAATGGCGTGAGGCTTAAGGCGTTCAGCTTGGGACGAAACGAGCATTCCGTAGCGCTCGGACCCACGAGCTTGAGCTTTCAACCATTGCTTCGCGTTCGCTAGATCACGCGTAACTACAATTGGATATTTTCCTCGAAGCTCCCTCAAAGTTTTTTGCGATGACTCAACATCCAAATCGAGCAATTGCTTGACGAGCTCCGACACATGTTCCGAGCGGAAAGATCGCATCGAGACAGAAAGGTGCAGAGCGTCATTAGTATAGACGTTCCCACGAGATTCGATAGTTTTAAAAACTTGCCCCGCACCATATTCGGCATCCGTTAATCTCGACGAAATGTGAATGTGCCACTCGGGGAAGTATCGTTCGAGCGATTCAATCCACTCGCTGATTCCTGCCTCCCCTCGATGTATCTCCTGACCCCCTCCAACGAGACATGCCACCACCGCCCAGTCTGGATGCCGGTCGAGACAGGAAATTAAGAACTCCGGCTCGGAATGAGAAAAATTTGAGATGCTCTTCTTCTGCTGCATGAACGATGCTGTTTGTTCCAAATTCCAGGCGCGCTGCGCTTCATCGAAGATGGCTACGTGTTCGATGGGCGGTCGGGTTGCATCCCTTAGACATTCGTCTCGAAATTCATGCACATTCTGAATGAAAGTCTTAACCTTTCGTCGTGCATCGCCTAGCGTGACCTTTTGATCGGACGCTTTTGCATTGGCCACATGGTCACGTGCAAGCGCCTCGCGAAGAACCCTGACCAAAGGATCATTCCCAGAAAGGAAGACGCTATGGTAACGATCCTCGTTGTCGCGATGTTTAGTCGCAGTGTTGAGTCCGACTAAAGTCTTACCTGCGCCCGGTACTCCGGTCACAAAGCAGATCGACTTCAAGTGGAGTCTTGCCGACTGCTCAATGATTTCCGAAATAGCTGCCGAAGTGGAGGTTAGATTAATCGCGGTTGCGTCGTTGCGAGAAATGGCCTCCACGGAGTGGCCGCTGTATAACGCTTGGGCAGCTTCGACTATAGTCGGGGTCGGAGAATATCGACCCATTTGCCAGGTGACTGGATCTATCCCCGGTTCGTTCTTGGCGAACGATAAAATGCGCGCTATGACATCCGCCAACGAGGCCGCGCTGCTGCAAATCGGGCGTAAGAGATTGTCGCGATCGCGTCTCTCAGAGACGGAGCATTCGACGGGGGAAGCTTTAGTGGCGATAAGAACGGGCGCGACTACCGGCGTGTGGCTCGTCTCGTGAAAGTTCTTCAAGTCGAGAGCATAGTCCCAAACCTGCTCCAGAGCTGCGGCATCGAACACTGTCTCGTCAACCTTGAACTCCAAAACGAAGATTACGGCGCCAATTACTAGAACGACGTCAACGCGCTTTCCCATTCGGGGAATGAAATACTCGAATGAAATGAAGCCCTTCCTCCCATCCAGCGCGGATCTCAGAATCGAGATCTCTTCCAACCATGCGCGGCGCTGATTCACTTCGAGGGAGTAAGGATTATTTTTTGCAAGATTTCCAAGAATTTCCTCAGCAGAGGAATTGAGAAAATCAGAAATCGACGCCGAATAAAAATCTCGCTTCATCGCATTGGCACCAAATCTCAAAAGCCGGCAAGATCACTACCCGAACAACAGGCGGTTGTCGATTGTGGCGTCTGTCGATATGGCGGCAGCCGTCGCCAACGATCGGCCGCACGATACTAAACAAAACTGGTAATTATGCGAGACAAGGCAGAGAAAGGAATAGGATTGGTTTTTTCGCGCTCAATTTCGGCAAAGGTTCGTGCCGAGTTTCTCGCAAGAAATGACTTCACGTGCCGAATGTGCGGTCGGATGCCAGGAGAATTCGACTCAGCGACACGACGAAAGGTGCGCCGCCTGCATGTTCAGCTCGTCAAATGTAAGAGTCTCGGAGGAAAGGACGAACTTTCCAATCTACGCGTGGTCTGCTCCATCTGTAATCAAGGCGCTAGACAAATAACTTCCGAAAAGCCGACCAGAATATGGCTGTTGTCGCAGATACGACGCGCGGGTCAAGATGAACAAAGGGCCGTTTTCGACTGGCTTCAGAAGAAATTTGCATCGGTCTGACGTAAAGAGTGCGTGTTCTTCTCTGGTGAACAATGAAGCTGCGACTGGGATTTCTCGCCTCGCATGGAGGCAGCAATGTACAAGCAATACTCGATGCGTGCCGCGAGGGACGCCTCGAGGCCGAGCCGTGCGTCGTCATCAGCAACAACTCCGATGCGATGGTGCTCGACCGCGCGATGGAGGCCCGCGTCCCCGCCTTCCACCTGAGCTCGCACATCCACCCCGATCCGGCGCGCCTCGATGAGGCAATTCTCGCCACTTTGGAGAAGCATCGGGTGAACCTCATCGTGCTGGCCGGCTACATGAAGAAGCTGGGGCCGAAGACGCTCGCGCGCTATCGCGGAAGAGTCCTGAACATCCATCCGGCGCTGTTACCGAAGCATGGCGGCCAGGGGATGTACGGGCATCACGTACACGAGGCGGTGCTGGCGGCGGGCGAGAAGGAATCGGGGGCGACAGTGCATATCGCGGATGCGGAATACGACGAGGGTCGCATCCTGGCGCAAAAGAAGGTGCCGGTGAAGCCCGACGACACGCCGGACAGACTCGCGGAACGGGTGCTTGAAGTAGAGCATCAGCTCTATGCGGAAACTCTCCAACACATAGCGCGCGGCGACATCAAGCTCGACGGGCTATAGAAGGCTCACGGCCGTCATCAAATTGACGGTGGTACGATTCGACTGGCGGGGCGACCCTCCGTCATCGCCGCGCATCTACGAACAGATTAGACCTTTTCAACTTTGTGTGAACGACCAACGATGGGACGGTCTTTCATCGTTCCCTAATGGCGCGACTGTTGCTCGCATCGAGGGAATCACGTAGCAGCATCGATCCGCATGGGGAAGGTATGAAGATCGCCAAACTTAAACCGCTAATGGCCGTGCTACTTGCTTGCTATATCGATCTGGCGATTTGCGGATTCCAATCACTCGGCGCGGCGAGTGAAACCGTCAACCAAATGTCCAATTGGACGATACTCCGGCCACATACCATCGGGCAGGCGCTCGACGGCAGCTATTTCGCCGAAGTCGTCCTGCTGGGCACGGGACGTGGTGACTTGTGCTACGCGCTTTGGGAATCACCGGTGGGCACCTATAGTTGCCCAGGCTCCAGCGCCTCGATTAGCGGGAACATGGTCGAGCGTCCCGTAAAATAAGCAACCGGCGCCCAGTCGATGCTGGACGACAGGTCACATTCTGCTACTCTAATGTTGCGGCGCCGGAAGGGCGCCGCTGGCATTTCCGGGGCTCTAGCCGCGTATAAAAAATGCAAAAACAAACCCACTTGGAGGCGTCGCCGAAAAGCGTCTTGAGCGCTGCACTAAAGAACCTCGAACCGCACCTTTGTCCAATCGCGAACCTGCAAAAGCAAACCCACTGCGAGAATCCGGCCACGACTTTTGAACGTATAAAAGTGCGGGAACAAACCCACTCGCAGATCGGGAGAATAGATGGCGTACCATAATGATATCGTTGAGGATTATGATGACCTTCCAACGTCATCCAAGGGTAAACTCGTCCCCCTCGATGGAGCCTTTCCGTAGCCGATTCAGCGCGCTAACGTCAGCAGCGTATTCATCTCATGGCGAGGCGGTAACCTTCATATGAGTTGGTCGTGGAAGAAGAGCATCCAGACGCGCCGCGAGTTCCTGAAACATAGCGCCATCGCCGCGGGCATCCTGCCAATGCTCGGTGCAACAGATGCCGCCGCCTCGATACCGCCGGGTGAGGTTCGCCGCTACTCGCCACTCGGCAAGACCGGCCTCAAGATCTCCGATATTTCGCTCGGTGGCTCGCGTCTCCATCAAGGCGATGAGGACGTCGTCCGCCATGCCTACGATCGCGGGATAAACTACTTCGACAGCGCCGATACCTACTCGGGTGGCGAATCCGAAACTGTCATCGGCAATGCGCTCAAGGGCAAGCGGGACAAGGTCTACCTGACCTCCAAGACGCTCGCCGGCGCGACCGATTCGAAAGCCTCGATGATGGAATCGCTGGAGGGCAGCCTCAAGCGCCTACAGACCGATCACGTCGACGTCTACTTCAATCATGCCATCAACGACGTCAATCGCATCAAGAATCCCGAGTGGCACGAGTTCACCGACGCCGCGAAGAAGCAGGGCAAGATTCGCTTCACCGGGATGTCAGGTCACGCCGGCCATCTGATCGAATGCCTCGATTGGGGAATCGATTCGGGGCGCTTCGATGTGATCCTGTGCGCGTACAATTTCGGCCAGGACCCGGCGTTTTATCAGCGCTACTTTCGCTCTTTCGATTTCGTCGCGATCCAGGCCGATCTGCCGCGCGTCATCAAGAAGGCCAAGGCGAAGGGCGTCGGCGTGGTGGTGATGAAGACGTTGCGAGGCGCGCGCCTCAATGACATGCGCCCCTATGAAAAAGACGGCGCGACCTTCTCGCAGGCGGCGTTTCGATGGGTGCTGTCGAATCCCGACGTCGATGCGCTGATCGTCTCGATGACCAGCAGTGAGCAGATCGATGAGTACCTCGGCGCCTCGGGCGCACGCGCGACCGCCGCGGCGGACATTCCCTTGCTGCAACGCTATGAGCATCTTAACGCGGCGTCGCAATGTCGCCAGGGATGCGGCATTTGCGAAAGCGCGTGCCCGGCCGGCGTCGAAATCGGCGAGGTGCTGCGCACGCGAATGTATGCCGCCGATTATGGCGACCTGCGTCTCGCGCGCGACGAGTATGCGCTGCTCGGCAAGGGCGCCGAGGCGTGCCTCTCGTGTACCGCAAAGCCCTGCGCGACCGCATGCGTGTATGGCTTGCGCCCCGACGTGCTGCTGGCGCCGGTTCATCGCGTCCTGACGCGCGCCGCCTGAGCAAAAGAAAAGGGCCGGCGATCGACACCTGCTCATCGCCCATCGGGACAGGATCGTCGAATGCCACGCGCTTCGGTCGCAATCATGACTCGCAGTCGCCTTGGCGGTTCGCCGCTCTTCGATACGCGTCGCGATTGATTTGGGCGCCAGCGCACTTGCGTTGCTTCAAGGTGCGCAAACAGCAATCATTCTGTCACTTTTGCGCGTGTGAGTTCATCGGCCACGCCAAATCGGAACACATCGACATCAAGCTTTGACCTCAGCGAGAGAGTCGCGATCCTCGCGATGCTAATCCTTGCGCTGCGCACGATGCAGGGTTGGCTCTGTCGCATCGGCATGCCGACCACCTGGGACTATGGACCCGCGCAGCTCGCGATCCACGTCGACCTCTTCGCGAAGGGCGCGCCGCTGTACCGTGACTTTCGCATCGCGCCATTCATTCCGCTGGTATATGGACCAATTGTTCCCGCGCTGACCGGGAAGCTCGCCCCGATGTTCGGGGCGGGACCGATGGCCGCGCTGGAGGCCGGCCGCTCTGTGACGATCGGATCCACGCTCATCGTATGTGTGATGATCTTCGTCCTCGCGCGGCGGATCAGATCGAGCCGTGGCGCATCGCTACTCGCGGCGCTGGCGTTCATGCTTTCGCCGATCGTGTTGCGATGGGGTTTCGAATATCGCGTCGACATGCCGGTGCTGGCTTGCGAGCTCGGTGGCCTCGTCGCTTTCGCTGGCGGCGCGACCGCGATCGCGATGGCGCTGTTCGTTGCGAGCTTCTTCATCAAGCAGGTGCATGCGGTCGGCATCGCGACCGTGGTGCTCTTCTGCTGGATATCGGGGCGACGGCGTCGAGCGGTCACCCTCGCGCTGATTTGGCTCGCGATGCTTGCCGCGGGGACTGCGCTCCTGGCGCATCTGTATCCGTCCTACCTCCTCAATGCCTTTGGCGCGGTGCGCACGATGAACCTCGACCTCGGTGCGCCGACGCTGTTTCTGACCATCCTGATCGGAGCGGATCTCGGTATCACGATTTTCGCGATCCTCGCATTGACCCGCCGGCGGATAACCGATCGCATGATGCTATGCCTCCTGCTCGTCGCAGCGGTTCACGACGTCGCATCGTGTCTGCGATGGGGGAGCAACGCCTATTACCTTCTGCCGCTGCTGGCAGCATTGACGATCGTCGCGAGCGCCGGAATCGATTTGGGCCTGGAGTGGATGCGCTCACTACCCCTGGTCCCTCAACTCGGCGCGGGACTGATGCTGGCGATTCTCTTGTCGCTCGGTTTCATCCTCGCGCCGCGCCCAGTCGCGATGAGCTGGCGCGAGGTCGTATCTCCCTCGATTCATTGCGATGTGGCGCGCGCGGATCCCTGGGATCCCCGCGCGCTCGAGGTCCTACGTTCAATCGACGGACCAATCGTGACGGATGCGGCGGAGCTGAAGCTGGTCGATGAGCGCGAGAATCTGCAATGGATTGACCTGATGGTGCTGACCTCGATGGTGCAGCTCGGCACTTTCGACGACCAGCCGCTGCTCGACGTCATCTGGAGACATCAGGTTGCCGCGTTCGCGCTCGACGACGAGGGTCTGGCTCGGAACTTTCGTGGGCGGCCACTTTTCTGGCCGCGGCTGCGGCGCGCGATCGAGGCTAACTACCAGACTGTGCCGGGAGTGGGGCCTCCCTACCTGATGCTTCCAAACAAGGCTCCCGTAGGGAAGGAACCAGACAAAACACCAAGACACCAAGGGTAGGACATGTGATGGTTTCTGGTTAGGCGCATGATCAAGGAATCATGCCATGAAGAGCAGGCCATCGGATGCGGGCCGCAGCGGCCCTCTTCGTACACCAAGGGAAGATCAAGAAGGCGAAAGAGCTTATCTAAATCTGTATTTCTTCTTAATCTTCCTTTCGTGTCGAAGAGGGGCGCTGCGCCCCGCATCTGCTTCTGGATTCTCGGCACGAACCCTTGATCATGCGCCTATCGATCGGACGCCGCTCGTCCTACCTTGGTGTCTTGGTGTTTTGTCTGGATGCCTCTCTCTTCAATTCGTCGCGAGGCGCTCGGCGATCAGCTTATCCAGTTCCGTGCGCAGATGCCCCAACACCTCGTCGTACTTGAAGTAGCCGAGCTTCTGGTCCTTCTTTTTCAAGTTCACCGTCGTCGGTCCGCACCACAGCCCGAGGTCGGCATCGTCAGTCTCGCCCGGCCCGTTCACGCGACATCCCATGATCGCGATGGTGATTTTGTATGGCGTCGCATAATCAGTCATCACCTTGACCTGCTGCGCCAGTTCGACGAATTGCTCGTTCTCGACCCGCGAGCACGAGGGGCACGAGATGATATTGAGGCCCTTGCCGAATTCCGGCACCGAGATGAAGCGGCCCGCCTCGACATCCTCAATGATTTTGTGCCCGACGACGACCTCCTCGTGCTTGCGCTCGTTGGGGAGCGTGAGCGAGACGCGAATGGTGTCGCCGATTTGCTGCGCAAGAAGCTTCTCGAATGCGATGCGGGTCTTGATGATACCATCAGGCGGCAAACCCGCCTCGGTGACGCCCAGATGCAGCGGGACGTCCGGACGTCGCTCAGAAAAGCGTCGATTGGCCTCCATCACCTTCGCCGGGTCGGAATCCTTCAGCGAGACGACGAAGCGATCGAAGCCGAAATCCTCCATCAGCTCGCAATGATACGCGGCTGACTCGACGATCGCCTTGAGCTGATCGCCGGGATACTTCTCCAGGAACGAGGGCGCGACGGAACCGCAATTGACCCCGATGCGAATCGCGACGTTGTGGTCGCGCGCCACATCCACGAGCCATTTCACCTTCTCAGGCACGGTCTTGCGCTTGTCGATGTGATGGAGATGGCCGGGGTTGTAGCGAATCTTGTCGACGTAAGGCGCGACCTTGTCCGCGACCTTATAGTTCTCCTGCAGATCGACCGACAACACCACACCCTTGGTCTGCGAGCGGATCTCTTTCAGCGCGGCCGCATCCTTCTCGTTGTCGACCGCGATCCTGACGATACCGGCGCCCGCGTTGGCGAGCTGATGCGACTGCTTTACGGTCTCATCGACATCGGTGGTGCGAGTCGCGCACATCGATTGCACGACGATCGGCGCATCGCCACCAACCTTGGTTCCGCCGATATCGATCTTCCTGGTCTTACGGACGTTCGTTTGCGTCTCCATCTATCTCCCAAATCTGATTCCCCTTCCCTGAAGGGAAGGGGCCAAGGGTTAGGTCTTCCTTAATGCTTATGCTGCTCCGCCACCTGCATCGCCAGCGCGCCGTGACTGAATGCCGCTCCCGCGCGCATCGCGGCCGCGACCCATACCGCCTCGGCGATTTCCTGATCCGTGCAGCCTTTGGCTTTCGCGCGGGTCACGTGGGCGTCGATGCACCATGGGCACTGCGTGACGTGCGCGGCCGTAACCGCCATCAGCTCCTTGGTCTTGCTCGGGATCGCGCCGTCCTTGAAAACCGCTTTATCGAATTCGAGAAAACCCTTCATCATGTCAGGAGCCATCTCGCGCAGTTTCGCGTACTCTTTCGCGCTATCTTTTACGCCCAGGTAATCGCCCATTTTCGTTCCTCCAAAGAGCCGCGGCGGCTCCCGCTCCGCAAGTTGTGGATGATGTAGCGGTCGTCGCAACTATACCAAATCGGCGGATCTACTACATCGCCATTCAAAGGCGGAGCGTCCGGCGGTTGCAGGTAAGCTTCCGAGAAGTTGGGCGCACAGGATGATTAATTTTCGATGAAAATAATCGGCAAGATGGCTTATATGATTCCGTGCTCCGCGATGAGTCCGTAAACTGCTGCGAGAAGGCCTGGCACGAGGCATCCAGCGAGGCCTCGGGAAGGCATTTTTCGTCACAACGAGAAGTAGCTGCGGAGCGCACATTCAGAACGAGCGTTCCGTTTCATGCTGAAAAATTGCGTAAATTTGGGTGCGTTTGGGGCGGTTAAATCTTGTCAATTGGATCGATATGAAGCGCCATTGCTTGCAAGTAACCTTAGACCCGATTATTGTCCCCAATTCGACGATTTACATTAGCTGGACAAAATGAAATGTTTCGGTCCAGCTAATGCCAAGTCACGGAATCTTTACGGCGAGAGGAATCCTGACAAGGGATACTTCGCAACCAAGGAGCTGAGCGATGTTGGAGGCTCAGGTCGTAAATAAAGCCACGGATCAGCGGCCTTTCCCGGACGTGATCCTCAAAAGCCAGTTTTTCGACACCATCGGAAAACGCTCGCTCACCAGCGAACAGCGACTGATGCTCGCGGTCCTCGCCGATGCGATAAACCTGGTGCAGGAAGGCCATCGCTCGATCAGCCCGCGCAAGCGCAGCTCATTCTCCGAGGCCAAGAACTGGATTTTTCAGTCCGGCGTGCGATGCCCACTTTCATTCGAAAACGTATGCGATGCGCTCTCCATCGACGCCGACGCGCTGCGATGGCGGGTCGCCGCCCTAATTTCCGGCAATGCCGAGGCGATGCCGGCGCCGTTGCGGCTGCGCCTGAAAGAAGCGAGCCGCGTCCAGCGGCTGACGGTCAATCGGGTGCGGCGTCGCGAACCACGCCGCAATCGGTTGCGCACCGCCGCCGCGCAGACCTCGGCCTGAACCGCTACTTCACTGCGGAGAACCTCGCGAGGCTGATTGCGGCCGCGAGGTTCTCTTTATTTTTGAACCCTGCTACCAAATCCTTCTATGTCTGAAACCATCGATCGACCGCTTAGCGGAATCAGAGTCGTCGAACTTGCAATGTGGGTGGCGGGGCCATCATGCAGCGCGGTGCTGGGCGATTGGGGCGCCGATGTAATCAAACTCGAAGACCCCAACGGGGGCGATCCGATTCGCGGCGCGGTCACCACTCGCGCGATGACCGATGCGCGCGCCGTTCCGCCCTACGAACTGGACAACCGCAACAAGCGCTCAGTTGCCGTCGATCTCCGTCGCGCCGAGGGCGTCGATTTCGCGAAGAAGATTGTCACGCACGTCGACGTGTTTATCACCAGCCTTCGCGTCGAGACGCTCGCGCGAATGAAACTCGACTACCCATCGATGAAGGCCATCAATCCGCGCCTGGTGTATGCCTCGCTCAACGGTTACGGACATACCGGTCCGGACAAGAATCGTCCGGCCTTCGATTATGCGGCCGCATGGGCTCGCTCCGGCATCATGCATACGGTCGCGGAACCGGGTCACGCGCCACCGGCGCAACGCCCGGGAATGATCGATCATGCTGCCGGCCTCGGCCTGGCGGGTGCAATCTCGGCCGCGCTGCTTCAACGGATGCGCACCGGCCACGGATGCGAGGTGAACATCTCGCTGTTCCAGATGGGTCTCTGGATGAACGCGACGGACCTGACTATCGGACTCATCACGGGCAAGCCGCCCGAGCAGGAGAGCCGCCACGAGCGCGCCAACCCACTGTGGAACTCGTATCAATGCAAGGACGGCGGATGGGTTTACTTCGTGATGATCCAGAGCGACAAGCATTGGGGCGATTTCTGCGCGGCGCTCAGTCATCCCGAATGGAGGGACGATGAACGCTTCAAGGATTTCGGCGGACGCCGCAAAAACAGCCGCGAACTGACGCACCTCATCAACGAGGCCGTCGGATCGCGCACCCGAGCGGAATGGGCGCCCATCTTCGATCGCCATCAACTGATTTGGGCACCGGTCCAAACCGAAGCGGAAGTCATGAACGATCGTCAGGCGGAGGCAGTCGGCGCCTTCGTCGCGATCGAGCATCCCAGCATCCCCGGATGCCGCGTCATCAATAGCCCGGTTGATTTCGGAAGTGATCCGCATCCGCCGTATCGGCATGCGCCGGAACTGGGCGCGCATACCGAGGAGGTCGCGCTCGAAGCCGGCCTGACGTGGGAGGAAATCGCCAGACTGAAGGACGCGGGCGTCATTGGATAGCCATCGGCAAGCAAGAGGCGAGTGCCTAACCGGCCTAAAACATTAGCATTTCAGCGGGATTTTCGCGTCGCACCGAGTCCAAATTGACCTACCCGGATGGGGGCCAATAGAATCATCCCATCTCGACCGGAGGTCGCTTCAACCAGTGCGAATGGTAGTTCCACCCGTCGCTTTTCGCCGGGAGATCGACAGGAACCTTTCAGACTTTTTCCGCAACCATCGTCAGTTGTCATTCCGGCGTGCCGTCTCGGCATTTTGCCGTTACTACCACATCAAGTTGCCGCGGATTGAATGGTTCGAGTACATCGATTGGGGCAAGACCGCGGGCAAGACGTACGAGGATGGCCGCATCCACCTCATCCATCCCGAAAACTGGAAGCGATGCCGCATCCATAAGAGCGAGCGGATGTGGATCCAGACCCTCTATCATGAGATGGGGCATTTTCTGTTCTGGACCGATGCGGAGGCAAAGGCCGACGCCTTCCAACGGCGCATGGTACTCGGGCTGCGCGCGCAAGCTCGCCGCACCGTCAAAGCCTTGCGAGGATCGAAGCGCGGGCTCCCGACCCGACGCAAGTCAGCCGTGCGAGGACGCACTCCGCGTATCAGCAGCAGAACGACACGCCCGAAGCGCAGACGGCCGGCATCGCGAGCACGTCGCGCGTGATGCGCGTTAGTGTGGTAGCTTAGGCGCGATGGCCAACAAGCCTAACGTCGAAAATCGGTGGTGGGTCGAGACTTCCCATAAGAAGCCGCGCCGGGAGCAGCAGAAATCGGAACAGGAGATGCCGCAGCTTCCGATCGCGATGACCTTCTACACCGTCGCGCGCGATTACGATCAGGATCGCGCCAAAGATGACCTGACCGACAACAACCTGCGCATCGCGCGCGCCGCCAATCCTCCACAGGGCGACTGGGTATATGTGCCGTTCACCGAGGAGCACTTTCCCCCGAATAGCATCAAACGCGTCAAGGACGAGTTCCGCCTGCCGCGCGAGGCTCGTGGCATCGTCATCGATCACGGCCGGCTGGTGCGGCTTTTGATTTGCGGACCCGAGCTGGAGGACTGGATGCTTGACATTACACTCAGCGATGAGCCCTCAGTGGACGTCTATGTCTGGGGCACGATGTATCGCGAGCGGTTGTTCAAGCGTGCCGAGGAGGCGCTCCGGCAAGCACGCAGATGGGCCATCAATCTGCTTCAGCATCCGCCGACGCGCGACGATCCCTTCCGCGGCGCCCTGCTTTAGTAGCTAATTTCGAACGGGACCACGTTGCCCTTCATCAGTCCGCGGCCCGCGCGGGTGCGGCGCGCTTTGATTTGATCAATCAGCGCCCGCTCGTCGGTCACCGCATCCTCGAACAGCGTCGTGACGCATCCAACCGAACCCGCCGAATGCGAATCCGATCCCGCGACCTCGGCCTTGCCGAGGACCCGCGCAACTTTCAGCGCGAAAACGTTTTCATCTTCGGAGCAAGCGCCGTTGAGGACCTCGATCGCATCGACCAACTTGAAGATCGGTAGCTTGGCGGCGCGCTCGGGAAAATTCTCATCGATCGGTTCATGATCGGGATTGATGAAGGAGAAGCGCGGGTCGAGCTTGTAGCGAAACGGGTGATTTGCGATCAGGATGCCGCCTTCGGCATCGACCACCCTGCGCAATTCGGCCAGCTTGTAGATGCCGCCGACGTAGCGCGAAAGCCCGAACACGCCGATGTGCCCCATGTCCGTGGTGACTTCCATCCCGCGCAGGAACTTGGGGCCATGGTCGTCGAGCAGTTCCGGCATCTCGCGGAACTCCCACATCGTGTCGTGCTCGGTGATACATACCGCGCCGATGCCGAGCTCTTTGGAGCGCGCAATCAGATCCTTGGGCGCAAGATTAGAATCGGAGCTGCCCCGATTCGTGTGGAGATGAACATCGACGGTGAAGTAGGGCCCGCTGACGCGGTGCCCGCTTCCGGAGTCAGCCATGTGAGCGCCCTACTTCGGCGGTGTGCTCGACAGCGTGATGGTCTTCATCTTGTCGCCTTTCTGGATCTGATCGACGACATTCATGCCGGAAACGACACCACCGAAAATCGTGTAATCACCATCCAGGCCGGGCTGCGGTTCGAGGCAGATGTAGAACTGGCTGCCGCTCGAGGCGCGCTGCGGATTGACATTATCGCCGGTGCGCGCCGTCGCGACGCTGCCGCGCAGATGATGCTCGTTTTTGTCGATCTCGGCCGGGACCGTATAGCCGGGGCCGCCGGTTCCGGTCCCGTCGGGATCGCCGCCCTGCACCACAAAGTCAGGGACCACGCGATGAAACGTCAGCCCATTGTAGAAGCCCTTTTTAACCAGGGTTTCAAAGTTGTCCACGGTCTTGGGAGCGACCTTCGGGTAAAGCTCGATCACCACGGTGCCGCGGTCGGTATCGATAATCGCGTAATGGCCGGTATTGCGCACGGGAACTCCATCCAGTTTGGCTTGACATGCGGAAGCCGTCGCAACCAGAAGCGCGACAGCGAGGACGAGACATAATGACGGTGTTTTTCTATACATAGTTACGCCGCATCAGATGCGGCCTTCATTGAACTATTTGAGCGCGTCGAGTTGCGCAAGTGCCGCTCGCGACCTTAAGGCTCAGCCGCCAGTTATTGGTTTTTCGGGTTCGGCCACGCAATATGCGCATCGACACAGCGAGCGAAGATCGTCGGTGGTGTATAGCGTCTCATGCCCATCGACCCACGCGATGAACACGCCGCTCTCGCCCAACCGCGAGAATTGGCGGAGGCGTTGACTCGCTTCGGGGATCGTCCCGTTCACGAGGCCCTTGCATACGTCGCATGGACAGGCGCGCCGAAGCGTCTCCAGCGGGAAGATGCTGTCGTGGCCGTCGTTCCAGACGATTCCGATCGCGTAGCGGCCGACTTCCTGGAGCGTTTTGATTACGGGTAGCTTTGACTTCGCAAGTGCCATGGATGCGAGAAGTATATCACCCTCGCAATGGCGCCTGTACCGCTTCCATCGCTAAATCGAAATAATTCGAAGTTTTTCGAGTAACTCGAAATCGCGCCGATTGTTTGAGAGCAGGGTTAGATTGTGCCGGATCGCGGTTGCCCCGATCAGAAGATCCATGTCACCGACGGTCCTGTTGCAACCTTCGCAAGCGCCCGCGCTCGCGACCAAAGATGCGCGTCACCTCTTCGTCCAAATTCAAAACCTGGACACCTCGCATGAAGCGGTCGAGTATTGCCTGCGCGTTCGCCGGATCGGACGCGGAATAGATTCCTTCGGATAGTTCGGCCAACGAAATCATCGATATACGGAGCCCCTCGACGGATAACTCATCGAGCTTCGCGGTGACATCTGACCGGCCGCGAAACGAATGGATGATCCAATCGGTGTCGACGAGATAGGCCACCGTTCAAAAGCGTAGGACCGGCCTTCGGCTTTTGACTGCGCGGGAAGGATGGATATTTTTCAAAAGAGCGTCGGTGTCGACGATCCCCTTCCATCCCCCGAACGAGCTGCGCAGCGCTCCCAAGTCAGGCTTCCAACTTTCAGAAAGCGTGACGGTTACTTCTTCGCCTTCGCGGAAAACGTCGGCATCGGATCGAGCAACTCTAATGTTGAACCGCGCACGCGCGCACGAAGTTTGCGCGGCGAGGTCTTCGCTCTCGTTCGCCGCTTTACAGGTTTTGCCGGTGCTCGCGCCATAAGAGCCAGCCTGACCCCCTCGTCAGACTCGCACAAACGTTTTACGAAATCGGATCGACCGCGATAGACTTTCCGTTCAACTCACGGCACAAGATAGTGGAGGCCCAGGTGGCAACCAAAAAAGTTGTAGTTCTCCCCGGTGACGATGCGGCGCCCGAAGCGGTCGGCGCGACGATGGACGTACTCCGTGCGCTGAAACTCGACATCGAGTACATCGAGTTTCCCACCGGCGAGCATTGGGTGCGCAAAGAGACCGAGGCCAAGGCGCGCGAGGCCATCGATCATTCGGACTCGACGCTGTTCGGCTCGACCTCGGGCAAGACCACCGCCATTACCTATCTGCGCTGGGGCAAGCAGACCTACGCGAACGTTCGTCCCTGCCGTTATCTCAAGGGTTTTCGCAGCCCGCTGAAAAATCCCGACAACATCGATTACATCATCGTGCGCGAGAACCTCGAGGATGCGTATCTCGGGATGGAAGGCCCGCTGGAGCAGCTGGCGCCGGCGAAGCCCTATAGCAGAATCCTCCGCGCGCCGCTCGATACCACGGTGAATGGCCGCTACTCGATCAAGGTGATCACGGAAAAGAACACGCGCCAGGTTGCGCGCTTCGCATGCGAATTGGCGATGAAGCGCAAACGCGCGGGCGGCAAGGGCAAGCTCACCTGCACCTCGAAGTACAATATGCTGCGCGTGGCCGACGAATTCTTCCGTAGCATCTGCGAGGAAACGGCGAAGGGCTATCCGGAACTCAAGTACGAAAATTTCATCGTCGATGATTTCGCGCGCCGCATCGTGCAGTCGCCGCATGAACTCGACGTGGTGGTGATGCCGAACCTGTACGGCGACATCCTTTCCGATGCGGCCGCCGGTACCATCGGCGGGCTCGGCGTCGCGCCCAGCGGATGCTACGGCGACGCCTATGCGTATTTCGAATCGGTTCACGGCACGGCGCCCGACATCATGGGCCAGCACATCATCAATCCCACCGCGACCATGCTGTCAGCGGCGATGATGCTCGAATATCTCGGATTCGGCGACGCATCGAAGCGCTTCGACGAGGCGGTGCGCAAGGTCTATGCGGAGGGTCGCGTGCTGACGCCGGATCAAGGCGGCAACGCGAAAACTGACGAGTTCGCGCGCGCCGTCATCGCCAATCTGTAGCAAGCTATTCCGAGGGCTTCGCGGGAGTGCTGCGGGGCCCTGGACGAGCTGGACTTCAAGCGCATGGTGCCGGGATTCATGATTCATCCGGAGTCTCGGCGTGCTGCCGAGCGCGCGCCGCATGGGCATCGGTCGGATCCTGATGGAAACGATCCTCGCGGAACTGCATGCGAAGGGTTGGGATGTCGCTTTCAACGTGCTGACCAACAACCGTCCGGCCCTCGCGCTCTATGATCAAATGGGATGCCGCGAGGTTGGTATCGTCCGCGAATACCGCGTCAGCTAGGAAATCGCCGTCGGGTGGTTATCTTTTTCATGTGGCGCAATTCTCGAAAGCCGTGCGGCGCGCTAAGATGTCATCAATGGCGGTCCCCTCCAGAACACCCGCACCTGTCAGCTCGCTTCCACCGACCTCGGTGCTGATGCGCCGGGCGATCGCGCGCAAGTGCCCGGTCTGCGGACGCGGCGACATTTTCGCGACGCATTTTCGAATGAACCGCGATTGCCCGAGTTGCCACGTCATTTTCTGGAAGGACCCAGGCGAGTCACTCGGCGCGATGTACGTCGACTATGCGGTCGCGACGGTCGCGTTTCTCATCGCCTGGTTCATCCTCGATTTCACTACGCATCTGTCGGATCCGGTTCAGGTGGCGATCGTCGGAGCCATCGCGGTCGCGAGCATCCTGATTTGTTATCCGCTCTCGCGCAGCATCTGGACGGTGCTGGTCTATCTTTCGGGCGGCATTGAAAGGCCGAAGATTCGGGCGATTCGCGGCGGCAAAGCGCTGTGACTCGATTCCGGCACTTTCGCAGACCTAACCCCTAACCCCTTCCCTCAAAAGTTGTCCGCTTTCCTTTTTCCCTCTCCAGAAGGGGAGAGGGTGGCGCTACTGCGCCGGGTGAGGTTTCGGGGGTTAGGTCAGCCAGCCGATGGGGCGCGACGGCCGCGCAGGCGCTCATTCAGCTTCGATAACTTTTCCGCGGCGGCCGCCAGAGTTTCATCGCTCTTGGAGAACGTGAAGCGAATCTTGCGCTTCCCCAGCTCCGGATGCCGATAGAAACTCGATCCCGGTACCGCGGCGACGCCGACCTGATCGAGGAGGAAATCCGCTGCGGCGAAATCATCGCTAAAGCCCAGATGCCCGATATCCGCAATGATGTAGTACGCTCCTTGCGGCGAGCGGCATTTGAGGCCCGCCGCGTTGAGCGCGCCAAGGAGAGTCGCGCGCTTGCGCTCGTACATCGTGGCGAGGTCGGTATAGAACTGCGGCGGCAACTTGAGCGCGGCAGCCCCGGCCTCCTGCAATGGATGGGGCGCGCCGACGGTCAGGAAGTCATGCACCTTGCGAATCGCCGAGGTCAGCCGCTCGCACGCGACAGTGTAGGCGAGGCGCCATCCGGTGATGGAATAGGTCTTCGACAGCCCGCTGATGGTGACCGTCCGATCGGCCATCCCAGGCAGGCTTGCGATCGAGACGTGCTGCGCGCCGCCATAGATGATGTGCTCGTAGATTTCGTCGGTGATCGCGAGCGTGTCGTGCCGCTGGCATAGCTCGGCGATCATCTCCAGCTCGGCCTTCGAGAAAACCTTACCGGTGGGATTGTGCGGCGTGTTGATGATGATGGCCTTGGTGCGCCGGGTGAACGCGGCCTCGAGCTCCTTGCGATCGATGGAGAAATCGGGATCGCGCAGGGTGACATAGCGGGCGGCGGCGCCGGCAAGGATGACGTCGGGGCCGTAGTTCTCGTAGAACGGCTCGAAGATGATGACCTCGTCGCCGGGGTTTATCATTCCCAGCAACGTCGCGATCATTGCCTCGGTGGCGCCGCAGGTCACCGTGACGTTCTTGTCGGCGTCGCACTCAATTTTGTTATAGCTGCGGACCCTGGCGGCGATGGCGGCGCGGAAGTTCGGCGAGCCATGGGTTATGGCATACTGGTTGTAGTCCTCATCGATGGCGCGCTTGGCGGCCTCCTTGAGCTCCGTCGGGGCTGGGAAGTCGGGAAATCCCTGTGCGAGGTTGACCGCCCCGACCCGAAGGGCTCGGCGGGTCATTTCGCGAATAATGGATTCGGTGAAGAACCGGGTCTTGTGAGAAACGTCTGTCGGCATCGCCGAGCCAGTTTATTCGCCGATCGAGGCTCGCGCCAACTCGCTCACCAGGGAAAATCAATCAACAATCGAATGCCGAAGTTACCGCCTCGCATGTTGGGTGGGGATTTCTTCCACAACAGCTTCCTCCAGGAGGCCCGCCCCCTGTTTCAGGCGCCATTCGTCGATAACTTCGACGTTGAAACGCCAATCGCTGCCGATTTTGAAGCCCGGCAGCTGCCCTTTCTTCAAAAGGCGATAAATAGTCGACCGATGGACGCGGAGATAATCCGCCAATTCATTAACGGTTAGTACTTTGGGCGCGGCGGCCATATTCGATGGTTCCTTTTGGTATTCCTAACCCTGTCAGCAGCAATTAAGCCCGGTACCTCATCGCCCCCGCAC
>VFSW01000930.1_pt1 | contig 43409 bp, 33 predicted proteins | sample 5358111 | NCBI WGS metagenome assembly VFSW01 (sample SAMN11554181, study PRJNA540505) | mine drainage metagenome | isolation source: sediment from site ElyBrook_90M | place: USA: Ely Copper Mine, Vershire, VT | collected 2017
CCAGCCACAGGATGACGATGCTGGCCGGATCGTCCGTTGCGCCGCGGCAGACAATGGCCGACAATGGCAGCGGTCCGGCCCTGCGGCGGCTCGGGAGTGAAAAACATGAAGATCGAAATATACGATCAGAGTTACAACGTCCACACCGACGGCCACGAAGAATCCCTGAAGGAACTGGCCGCCTACGTCGACGGCAAGATGCGCGAAGTCGCCCAGGCCACGCGGACGGTGGATTCGCTGAAGGTGGCCGTGCTCGCGGCGCTGAACATCGCCGACGAACTTTTCCAGGCGCGCGAGAGCCGGCAGGCCATCGAGGGTCCTCTGCGCAAGCGCGTGGAAAAGTGCGTCGCCCTGGTGGAGAAGGCGCTCGAAGCGTCCAATTAATTGCCGGACGCCTTGCCGCCCGCCGGCGCAAGCAGCGTCGAGTGACTTCACCGGCACATCGGCGGCGCAACCTGTGGCGTCACTGCGGCATCTGTCATATGATCGAGTTTGTCGGGTTGGGCAGTTTTGGCGCATGCATAAGCGAACTCCAATTCGGATTCTCACTGTTCCGGTAGCCCTGCTGGCGCTGGCCGCGGTGGCAATGATGCTTGGCAGCGTTTGGCATCACCACGCCGGCTCCTCGGATACATCCTGCCAGATCTGCCATGTGAGCCATCAGCCGATTGAGCGGCCGCTCGCAACGCATCGCGCCCCTGCTTTGGCCTTGCTAGGACCCGCGCCCGAGGTTCGAGACGCTGGCGTGGCGCCGGCTCTCGCCGCCCGGCGCGTCCCTGCCCGCGCTCCTCCCGTCGCATAAAGCCCCTGTTCGTCCCGTGCCGTCACGGCACATCGATCCACGTCCGTTTCGTCTATCGAGGACTGAGCGCCTATGCGTGCAAAATATTTCCGTTTTTCAATTGTGACTTTCGTGGTGTGTTTGGCCGGAGCCTTCTGCATGCCGCCCGTTTCCGCGCAGGGCGCCTCGTCCGTGCAGGGGCCGGTGAAGATTACGCTCGACGACGCAATTCAGATGGCGCTCGCCCACAATCACAGCCTGCTGGCCGCGCGCACGGCGATCCAGCAGAACGAGGCCCAGGAAACGACGGCGTACCTGCGCCCCAATCCCGTCCTGCTCAGCGATGCATTGTTCCTGCCGGTCTTCAACCCGAGTCAGTTCGACTCGAACTACGTCGACAATTCGGCGCAGGGCGATCTCGGGATCAGCTACTTGTTCGAGCGCGGCAAGAAACGGCAGCACCGCCTGGAGGCGGCGAAGGACCAGACGGCCGTCACGCGCTCGCTGGTGGCGGATGGCGAGCGCAGCCTGGCGTTTCAGGTAGCCGCACAGTTTACCCGCGTACAGTTGGCCGAATCGACGCTCGATCTCGCCCAGGAAAGCCTGAAAAGTTTTCAGGATACGGTGGACATCAGCAAGGAACGCTACCGCGCCGGCGACATCAGCGAGGACGATTACCTGAAGATCAAGCTGCAGTTGCTGCAGTTTCAGAGCGACGCGTCGCAGGCACGCCTCGCCCGGGTGCAGGGTCTTGCGGATCTCCGGCAACTGCTCGGCTACGAATCGGTGCCCGCGGATTACGATGTGGCCGGCGCCTTCGACTATCAGCCGGTCAGCGCGCACCTCGAGGACTTGCAGGCCAAAGCTCTGGCCACGCGCCCCGACTTGCGCGCCGCTCAGCAGGGCGTGACCGCCGCAAACAGCCAGTACGAGCTCGCCAAGGCCAACGGCAAGCGTGACATCACCGGCCAGATCAACTACACGCACATCTACGGTCTCAGCCTGGTTTCTCTTTTTGGGAGCGTCCAGCTCCCGATTTTCGACCGCAACCAGGGGGAAATCGGGCGGACGCGTTTCGCCATCACGCAGGCGCAGGAGCTGCAGAAGGCCGCGAACGACCAGGTGCTGACCGACGTGGGAGATGCCTACGAGGGTCTGCAAACGAACGACCAGATCATCCAGCTCTACCGCTCGGGTTATCTCGACGAGGCACGGCAGGATCGCGACATCAGCGAATACGCCTACAAGCGCGGCGCCGCGAGCCTGCTCGATTTTCTCGATGCCGAGCGCAGCTATCGCGCGACGCAACTTGCCTATCGCCAGGCGCTGGCGTCGTACCTGCTCGCGCTCGAACAGCTTCGCGAGGCGGTGGGAACGAGGACCTTGCCATGAGGACTGCACGAATCACGCACGGCTGCCGCGCGCTCGCAATGGCCGTGACCATCGCGCTGGGGTGCGCGCTCGCGGGGTGCGGCTCGGACCAGAGCCGGCGCGCGGGCGATATGACTTCGTTCTCGGCGCAGCCAGCGAAGTCCGCCACGCCCGAGCTCTTCACGATTCCGCAAGATCAGATGTCGCACGTGCAGGTGGTGACCCTTCAGCCGGAGAAGCTGACGCGCACGCTGCGGCTCACCGGGGCGGTGGCGTACAACGCGTTCAAGACCACGCCCGTCATCACGCAGATGGGCGGGCCGGTCAGCCGCATTCTCGTCGTGCCCGGCGAGCAGGTCCGGCAGGGCCAGCCGATGCTCGAAGTTGCCAGCCCGGATTATTCGCAGTTGTTCGCCACCTATCTGAAGGCCCGCGAAACCTTCCGCGTCGCGGACAAAAATTACGCGCGCGCGCAGGACCTGTACCAGCACCATGCCATCGCCGAGCGCGACCTCCTCCAGGCCGAATCCGACCGCAATCAGGCGCAGGCGGATGTGAACGCTTCCGAGCAGTCCATGAAGATCCTCGGCATCAAGGATCCGGAGGACTTGGCGAAGGCGCCTTCCTCGGCCGCGATTCCCCTGCGGGCGCCGATCGGCGGCGAAGTGGTCGAACGGCTCGTCTCGCCCGGCCAGGTGCTGCAGGCGGGCCAGACGCAGGCGTTCACGATATCCGATATGAGCACCGTGTGGGTGCTGGCCAACGTATACCAGGACGATTTGGCGCACGTAAAGACGGGCGACGATGTCGTGGTGCAGACCGACGCCTACCCCGACAGCTTTCGCGGCAAGATTTCCTACGTGTCGGCGGCGCTGGATCCCAACACCCGCACGTTGCAGGCGCGCATCGTGGTGAATAACCCCGGCGCAAAACTCAAGAAGGACATGTATTGCACGGCCACGGTGACGGCCGGCGTAATCGCAAGCGCGATCGTCGTGCCCGATGCGGCCGTCCTGCGCGACGACGAGAACCAGCCGTTCGTCTACATCGCGACCCCCTCCGGCCAGTTTGGGCGCCGCAGCATCGAGATCGGCGGAAGTGAAAATGGCCGGACACAAGTCCTGAAGGGTCTTGCGGCCGGAGATAAAGTCGTGGGCGATGGCAGCCTGTTCCTCCAATTTGCCAATTCGTTCCAACACTAAGGCGGTTCAGCTCGCATGATTCATCGCATCATCCAAGCGGCGTTGCGGCAGCGGTTCCTGATCCTGATGCTGACGGGGTTTCTCGCCGTCGCCGGGGCCGTGTCGTTCCAGCGCATGCCCGTCGATGCGTATCCCGATCTTTCGCCGCCGATGGTGGAGATCATCACGCAGTGGCCCGGCCATGCGGCGGAGGAGGTCGAACGTCTCGTCTCGCTGCCGACCGAAGTGGAAATGAACGGCGTGCCGAAGATGTCCACGATGCGCTCGATCTCGCTCTACGGCCTGTCCGACGTGCGGCTGACGTTTAACGAAGATACGGACGATTACTTCGCCCGCCAGGTGGTTTTTCAGCGGCTCAGCGAGGTGACCTATCCCTCCGGAGTGGCGCCCGCGCTGGCGCCGCTTTCCAGCCCCTCGGGGCTCGTCTACCGCTACGTCATCAAGAGCCCGGACCGAACCCCGCAGGAATTGAAAACCTATGAAGACTGGGTGATCGAGCGGGCGTACAAACAGGTGCCCGGCGTCGCGGACGATTCCGGATTCGGCGGCACGGTGATGCAGTATCAGGTGCTGCTTGATCCCGCGCGGCTGTACGGGTATCACCTCACCGTTCCGCAGGTGCTCCAGCAGCTCTCGGTGAACAATTCCAACGCCGGCGGCGGATTCTATTCGCAGGGCGGGCAGTCTTACTACGTTCGCGGCCTCGGCCTGCTGCGAGACACGGCGGATATCGGGAACGTGATCGTGGGAGCGCAGAGCGGCGTGCCGGTGCGCGTGCGTGACGTCGGCGAAGTCACCATCGGCCACGCGCCCCGCCTGGGCCAATTCGGCTTCAACCAGACCGATGACGCCGTGGAAGGCGTCATCCTGATGCTCCGCGGCGAGCAGACGCAGAACGTGCTCAGGGGCGTCGAGGCCGAGACCCGCGAACTAAACGAGCAGATCCTGCCTCCGGACGTGAAGGTGGTTCCGTTCTACGACCGCAGCGACCTGGTGCGGCTGACGACCAGCACGGTCGAAAACAACCTGCTGCGCGGAATGGTGCTCGTTTTGATCGTGCTGGTGTTCTTCCTGGTGAGCTTCCGCGCTGCGGTGATCGTCGCGCTCACGATTCCCCTCGCGCTTCTCATCTCGTTCATCGTGCTGCACGCGAAGGGCGTCCCCGCCAACCTGCTTTCCATCGGGGCCATCGACTTCGGCATCATCATCGACGGCACGCTGGTGATGGTCGAAAACATTTTCCGCGAGCTGGGACTGCGCGAGGGCCAGGAGTACGACCTGCACGAAGTGATCCTGGCGGCGGCGAAGGACGTGGATCGCCCGATCTTTTATTCCGTCGCGGTCATCATCGCCGGTTACATTCCCATCTACGCGCTCAGCGGGCCCGCCGGGAAATTGTTCCATCCCATGGCGGACACGATGTCGATCGCGCTGCTCGGGGCGCTCATCCTCACGCTGACGCTGGTGCCAGTGCTGTGCTCCTACTGGTTCCGGAAGGGCGTGCGCGAGGTGGCCAATAAGCCTTTCGAGTGGATCCGGCGCCAATACGCGGCGCAGCTCGATCGCAGCCTCGATCACCCGAAGACCACCATTCTCGTGGCGCTGGCAATCTTCGGGGCGACACTCTTGCTCATCCCCTTCATCGGTGGCGAGTTCATGCCGCACCTCGACGAAGGCGCGCTGTGGGTCCGCGCCACCCTGCCGTACACCATCTCCTACGAGGAAGCGGCGAAGTTCAGCCCCCAGCTGCGCAATATTCTGATGCAGTACCCAATGGTGACCGACGTCGGTTCCGAGCTGGGACGCCCCGACGACGGCACCGATCCGACCGGCTTCTTTAACGACGAGTTTTACGTGGGCCTGAAACCGTACGATGATCCGTCGTGGAAAAAGGGCCCGATTCGCAACAAGCCGGAATTGATCGAAGATCTCCAGAAAAAGCTCGCCGCATTTCCCGGCGTGATATTCAATTACACGCAGCCCGCCGAAGACGCGGTCGACGAAGCGCTCACCGGGCTGAAGAGCGCGCTGGCCGTGAAAATCTACGGCCCGGATTTGAACGTCCTGCAGGACAAGGCCATCGAAATCAAGCGGCGGCTATCCCATGTGCCTGGGTTCACGGAGCTGACGGTGGTGCGCGAGCTCGGCCAGCCGAGTTTACTGGTGGACGTGAACCGCGACAAAATTGCCCGCTACGGCATCAACGTGGCGGATGTCGAAGCCGTCGTGCAGGCGGCGGGGGGCGGCCAGGCGGCCACCCAGGTGATTCAGGGCGAGAAGCTATTCGATCTGGTCGTGCGCATGAAGCCGGAATTTCGCGAAAACGCCCAGCAGATCGGCAATTTGCTCGTCGGCACGCCAGCGGGACAACAGGTTCCTCTGAAGGATCTCGCGGACATCCAAGAGGCCAGCGGCGCGTCGTTCATTTATCGCGAGAATAATTCCCGCTATATCGGCGTGCAGTACAGTGTCGAGGGGCGCGACCTGGACAGCGCCGTCAACGATGGCCAGCGCGCCATCGCCGACATCCAGAAATCGCTGCCCGCGGGGTACCGGCTCGCCTGGGGCGGTGAATACAGCGAGCTTCTCGAAGCCAAACACCAACTGGCCATTATCGGCCCGCTGGCGATGCTGCTGATTTTCCTGATTCTCTTCGCGCTCTACGGTAATTTCAAATTCCCGGTGGCCATCGCGTTCGGCGTGGTCATCACCGAACCCGTGGGCGCGTTGATCGCGCTCCAGCTGACGCACACGCCGTTGAGCGTTTCCTCCGTGCTCGGATTGCTGGCTCTGATGGGCGTGTCCGTCCAAACGGCGGTCATCCTCGTATCCTTCATCAACAAGCTGCGGCAGGAGGGCAAGGACATCCGCACAGCCACGCGCGAAGCGGCCCTAATGCGCCTGCGGCCCATCATGATGACGGCGCTGGTCGCGTGCCTCGGCCTGCTGCCCGCGGCCCTTTCCACCGGCATCGGCTCCGACACGCAGAAGCCGTTCGCCATCGTGATCGTCGCGGGCTTGATCTCCCGGCTCTGTATCGCCATCTTCGTGGATCCGGTTCTGTACCGCGTGGTCGCCCGCGAGGGCGATATTTTGCAGGTGTGATCCAGATCCTCGGGTTTTGTCGGATCGCGCAAGAAACCAAGCGGCGATGGACCCGCATCAGCGCCGTTCAACCTCATCCTCGAAGCACGGCCGTAGCAAGCGAAAATACGCTCCCCATCAGATGCGGCGGCGCGTGAAGGTTTTCCGCAGGACGCGGTCGGCCGCGCCGTTCAACTCGGTCTGAAATTGTCCGGCGGCGCGCCGGGCCTGCTCCATCAGCGACGGATCGAGCAGCAGGGCGACGCGGTCCACAAACGGGCCCGAGGCTGCCGCCGTCCGCGCCGCGCGTCCCGTGGGATGCCGCGGCTCGCGCCCGGTGAGCTTTTCGTACAGTTCCAGGTCGTGCCAGAACTCCTGCGCGTCGGAATCGGTCCAATCCAGAGCCTGCCCCAGCGCCACGAAAAACTCCTCGCGAAACAAATCGAGAAAGGGGATCACCAGATCGAGGGACGCCTTCCTGTTTGCCGGCCGCGCGCGGGCGGATTTCTTTCCCTTTTTCTTTTTTTGCGGGCGTTTCGCGCCACGCACGCTGACGCTGACCTTGAGCCGCGCGGGCAGCGCCGCTTCGATGCGCAGCACCATCGCCAGAACGGCTTCGCGGCGAATGGTCTCCATCTGCTCGCGATACAGCCCCGGCTGGTCGGCGCGGCCGGGCCGGCGATACTGGGCGGCGTAGAGGTCCAGGAACCGCGCGACCATTTCGTCGCGGCGGAGCGTCGCCAGCAGCAGCGAGGCCGCTTCCCGCGCGCGTACCACAAGTTCTCGGGGGCGATAGGGCATGGCAGAGTCTTTACGTGTACGCGAATGCGCCGCGCCTCGCAACAGGAAAGGCCGTTGTCGCGCGCGCAAAAGAAAAGGCCCGGACATCTCTGCCCGGGCCTTCGTATGTCGGGCGGTGTCGCGTTAGTGCAGGGGACCAGTCATCCGAGGCCGCTCTTCGCCGCGCGGGCCGCCGGTCACTGGGCGCGCCGGCAGCTCGAACTTGCCCAGCGCGATTTCCAGAGCCTGCTCGACCGTGTGCACGAAGTGGATCCGCATGCCTTCGAGCATCTGCGGGTCGAGGTCTTCCTTCACGTTGGGTTCATTGTCGGCCGGCAGGATGACCTCCTGGATGCCCGCCCGCTTGGCGCCCAGCACCTTTTCCTTCACTCCGCCGATCGGGAGCACCACGCCGGAAAGCGAGATTTCTCCCGTCATGGCCACGCGCGGCCGCACCGGACGGTCCGTCAGCATGCTCACCAGCGCGGTGATCATGGCGATGCCCGCCGACGGCCCGTCCTTGGGGATCGCGCCCGACGGCACGTGGATGTGTAAATCGAGCTTGCGGAAGAAGTCCGCGTCGATGCCGTAGCGATCGGCGTTGGCGCGCACCCAGGTCAGGGCCGCGCGCATGGACTCCTGCATCACCTCGCCCAGATGCCCGGTCATCGTGAATCCTTTGGCGCCGCGCATCTTGCTGGCTTCGATGAAGACGATGTCTCCTCCCACCGGCGTCCAGACCAGCCCGACGGAAACGCCGGGCTTCTTGACGCGCTCTTCGACTTCCTTCTCGAGGCGGTACTTGGGAACGCCGAGCGCGTCGTGAATCACCTCGGGCGTGACGATGAGCTTCTCGGCCTTGCCCTCGGCCATCCGCCGCGCCTGCTTGCGCACCAGCGTGGCAATCTCGCGTTCCAGGCTGCGCACGCCGGCCTCGCGCGTGTAGTGCAGGATCAGCTCATGCAGCGATTCGTCGGTGAACTCGATCTGCTCTCCCAGGGCCAGGCCGTGCTCCTTGGTCTGGCGCGGGATCAGAAAGCGCTTCGCGATGTGGACCTTCTCGTCCTCGGTGTAGCCGGGGAGTTCCAGAATCTCCATGCGATCGCGCAGCGGCTCCGGAATCGGATCCATCCAGTTGGCGGTCATCACGAACAGCACCTTCGACAAATCGAAGGGCACGTCGAGATAGTGATCGCGGAACGTCGCGTTCTGCTCCGGGTCGAGCACCTCCATCAGCGCCGCGGAGGGATCCCCGCGGAAATCGCGCCCCAGCTTGTCCACCTCGTCCAGCATCAGGACCGGGTCCATCGTTTCGGCGCGGCGAATTCCCTGGATGATCTGGCCCGGCAACGCGCCGATGTAGGTGCGCCGATGGCCCCGAAGCTCCGCTTCATCGTGCATCCCGCCCAGAGAAATGCGCACGAACTTGCGGCCCATGGCCCGGGCGATCGATTTTCCCAGCGAAGTCTTACCCACCCCCGGAGGCCCCAGGAAGCACAGAATCGGGCCCTTCATGCCCGGCTGGATCTTCTTCACCGCCAGATAGTCCAGGATGCGCTCCTTCACCTTCACGAGATCGTAGTGGTCTTCGTCGAGGATCGTCTGCGCCTTGGCGATGTCAATTTGATCTTCCCCCGTGCCGGAAGTCTTGTTCCACGGCAGCGTGGTCATCCATTCCAGATAGGTTCGCGAAACCATGTATTCGGCCGAGGCGGGCGTCATCTTGGCAAGCCGCTTGAGTTCGCGCTCGGATTCCTTCCGGGCCTCGGCGGACATCCCCGAATCCTCAACCTTCTTGCGCAGCGCGGCCACCTCGGTTTGCGCGTCGTCGGACTCGCCCAACTCCTTTTGAATCGCCTTCATTTGCTCGCGCAGCAGGAACTCGCGCTGGCCCTGGCTGACCTGCTCCTGCACCTGCTCCTGAATCTTGTTGCGGATCTCCAGCACTTCGTTCTCTTTCGACAGTTCGCCGACCAGAATCTCCAGGCGCTTGCGCACGCTCCGCGTCTCCAGCAGTTCCTGGCGCACCAGGGTGCTCAGCGAGGGCAGCGTGGAGGTGACGAAGTCCGCCAGGCGGCCGGGCGAATCCAGGTTCATGATCTCGGTCTGGAGATCGTCGGAAAGCTGCGGCGAGTGCGCCACCACCTGCCGAAACAGTTCCTGGACGTTGCGCTCCAGGGCCGTCAACCCGGCGTCGCGCTCATTTTCAACGTCCGGCTGCAATTCCACGCGGGCGCGCAGAAACGGCGTTACGCCGGTGACTTCGACCACCCGCAGGCGTTCGAGTCCCTCCAGAAACGCCACCACGTTGCCGTTGGGCATGCGCACCATCTTGTGCACCTTGGCCAGCGTGCCCATGGTGTGAATGTCGGCGGCCAGCGGCGCCTCAACGCGGGGATCCAGCTGCGCCACCACGCCCAGGAGTTTCTCGGTTCCCTGCAAGGAATCCAGCAACGCCAGCGAACTCTCGCGTCCCACCGGCAGCGGCATCATGGCGTCCGGAAACAGAACCGTGTCGCGCACAGGAAGAATGGCAAGCTCTTCCGGAATCGTTCTGGTTGGTTTTGTCATGGCAACCCCCTCGGGCACTGCATCAACGCCCAACGAATCAGAAACTCCGACAGCCTCGTTGGCTGTCTGAGTATCTTAGATGCCCGGCGGAAGAAAAGGATTTATTCTCTTCGCCAAGCACTATTAGAAGATATGAGTATAGGACACTAAAGAGATGAACGCAAGACAAAATCATCGCATAAGCGTTTCTAATTCATATAACTCATAGTAAACACAACAGATACTCAATCAGCAAAGATCACTAGCCGAAGCCGAAAGTTTCCCGTACCAGCTGCATCGCCTCCTCCGCGGTCGTGATCTTGCCATTGAGCTGGGCTTCCTCGACCGCGTCCAGGATGGCCTTAAACTGCGGCCCGGGCTTCCGGCCGATGCCGATCAAGTCTGCGCCGGTGATCAGGCGGGGAGGGCGGACCTGCTCGGGCGGGGTCTCCTCCAGGAACCGGCGGACGAAATCGTAGTTTTCGAGGTTGCGGTGGCTGGACAAGCAGTCGAGCCGGTGCAATTCCAGATGCTCTTCGAAGCGGCCCAGGCGCACAAAGCGTTTGAGCGTGGCCGGCCTCATCTGCGGCACATCCTTGAAGCGCAAGTGATTGGCGACCAGGGCGGCGACTTGGGCGGCGTCCTCATTCGAGAAACGCAGGCGGCGGCAAATCTCTTCGGCCATGCGCGTTCCGACGTTCACATGTTCGTCGAAGCGGATGCGGCCCTCGGGCCCGGCCGGCGGCGTGAACGTCGGGGGCTTGCCGACGTCGTGCAGGAGCACCCCCCAGGCCAGCGTGGCCGAGCATCCGGCGGGCAGTCCCTCCAGCATGAGGAGCGTGTGCGTCCAGACGTCGCCCTCGGGATGGAACTGCGGCGGCTGCTCGACGCCCTTCATCCGCGCGATTTCCGGCAGGAGTTCGGGCAGCAGACGCGTTTCGTCGAGAAGCTCGAAACTGCGGCGCGCCGCGCCTTCGGTGAGCAGCTTGGTCAGTTCGTCGCGCAGGCGCTCGGCCGAGACCTGATGGATCTGGGGAGCGAGCGGGGGGATGGCGGCGAGGGTGTGCGCTTCGATGGCATAACGGAAGCGCGCGGCGAAGCGCACGGCGCGCACCAGGCGCAGCTTGTCCTCGTGGAACCGCGCTTCAGGACGGCCGATGGCGCGAATGATCCCCGCGCGCAGGTCCTCGCGCCCGCCCACAAAATCGAACACTTCCTGAGTGTCGGGATCGAGCAGCAAGGCGTTGATGGTGAAGTCGCGCCGCTGCGCGTCTTCGGCCGCCGAAGCCGTGTAGACCACGCGATCCGGATGGCGGCCGTCGGAATAGCCGATATCGGAGCGAAACGTGGCTACTTCCACCTGCACGGCCGCGCCGGCCTCGGAATCCTCGGCAACGATGATGACGCCGAATTGCGCGCCAACGGCCAGGCTGCGAGGAAACAGCTCTTGCACGCGATCGGGTGTCGCGTCCGTGGCCACATCATAATCGGCCGGCGCGCGCCCCAGCAGAATGTCGCGCACGCATCCGCCGCCCAGATAGGCCTGGTGGCCGGCTCCTCGGAGGGTGCGGCAGATACGCTCCGCAAGTTGGCGCGCGTCCATGGCGCGATTATGAGCGAAAAGCGGGCCGGTGGGAAGTTGGACGTGCGGTGGATGCGGCAGGCGCGCCGCGCGGACAATAGCGGGCTGGGCTGAGCGGGGAGTTCAGGCGCGTTCGGTGGCCAGCACGCGCGGAATGCCCGCCAGATCGTTGGTGATGCTGGTGTTCACCCAGGCGCGCTGCGCCTGCACGATGGCGCGGACGTGGTCCGCGGCATTGTAGCCAAGCTCCACCACGAGAATTCCTCCGGGCCGCAGCAACGCGCCCGCCTGCTCGATCAGCCGCGCGTAGATTTCCAGCCCCGTGGGCCCGCCGAAAAGCGCGGTTTCCGGCTCATGTTCGCGCACTTCGCGGTGGAGCGTGGCGGCTTCGTTGCGCGCGACATAGGGCGGGTTGCTGACGATGACGTCGAAAAGAAGGGGTGAGGGACGAGGGACGAGGGGCGAGACAAGCAGGGCCTCCAGCAGATCGCACTCGACAAACTGGATGCGGTCCGCTACGCCATGGCGCGCGGCGTTGCGCCGGGCCACTTCGAGAGCGGCGGCGGAGATGTCGGTGGCAAAAAGCGTGGCGTGCGGGAGTTCGTGCGCCAGCGCTACGGCCAGGCAGCCCGAGCCCGTGCCCACGTCGGCTACGCGCAGAGGCGCGCTCGGCTCTCCCGTATCGAGGCGAATCTTGATGCCGCGAGACCCCAGGCGTTCGAGCGCGACTTCGATCACGTGCTCGGTCTCCGGCCGCGGAATCAGCACCGCCGGATTGACCTCGAATTCCAACCCCCAGAATTCCTGCCGGCCGATGAGATATTGCGTGGGCTCGCCCGCCGCGCGGCGCGCGACGAGTGCGAAATATGCTTCGGCGGTCTCCGGTTCGATGGGCTCTTCGGGGTGCGCGTAGAGCCAGGCTCGGTCGCATCCCAAAGTGTGCAGCAGGAGGAGTTCGGCGGCGAGGGTGTGAGATGCCACTTGCGCCGCGCGCAGGCGCGCCATCCCTTCCTTCAGAGTCGCGCGGTGATGCCTATCGCTGGGATTGCTGGCGCGGTCCGGCGCGGTTGCCGGAAGAGACTCTGCGCGCCGCATGGCGTTGTCATCGCCACGAAAACGCATCATCACGCCTCGACCAGCTCCTGCTGCAGCCGCTCGGATTCGAAGTGGGTGACCAGGGCGTCAACCAGCGGCGCGAGCTTGCCGTCCATCACATCGGGAAGCTGGTGGAGCGTGAAGTTGATGCGGTGGTCGGTGACGCGGCTTTGCGGGAAGTTGTACGTGCGAATCTTTTCGGAGCGGTCGCCGGTCTTGATCTGGCCGCGGCGTTCGGCGGCGATGGCTTCGTGCTGCTTGGCCTGCTCGGCCTCGTAGAGCCGCGCGCGAAGCACGCGCATAGCCTTGGCGCGATTCTTGATCTGCGATTTTTCATCCTGCTGCGAGACCACCAGGCCGCTGGGAATGTGCGTGATGCGCACGGCGGAATAGGTCGTGTTGACGGACTGCCCGCCGGGGCCCGAGGAGCAGAACGTGTCGATGCGCAGGTCCTTGGCCTCGATCTTGATGTCGATTTCGTCCGCTTCGGGAAGCACGGCCACCGTGGCGGCGGAAGTGTGGATGCGGCCCTGCTGTTCGGTGGCGGGAACGCGCTGCACGCGGTGCACCCCGCTTTCGTACTTCAGCTTGGAATAGACCTTGCGGCCCTGAATCGCGGCGACGATAACCTTCATGCCGCCGATCGGGGAGGGCGAGCTTTCCAGAACCTCCACGCGCCAGCCCTGCGATTCGGCGTAGCGCGAGTACATCCGGAAAAGCTCCCCGGCAAACAGCGAGGCTTCGTCGCCGCCCGTCCCGGCGCGGATTTCGACGATGACGTTCTTCTCGTCGTTGGGGTCCTTGGGGATCAGCAGGAGCTTGAGTTCGCGCTCGACCGTCTCGCGGCGCGTTTCCAGCGTGCGCTCCTCCTCGTACGCCATTTCCTTCATCTCGGCGTCATGGGTTTCGGCGAGCAACTGCTTGGCGCCCTGCAGGCCCTTGTCGATCTCCTTCCACTCCCGGTATTTGACCACGATTTCGCCCAGATCCGCGTGGGTCTTGGCGAGCTTCTGGTAGCGCGCCGCATCGTCGTGGACCTCCGGCGAGGAAAGCTCGCGCGTTATTTCGTCGTAGCGGGTTTCGATCTGATCGAGTTTTTCAAAAAGCGTCAGCTTGGCCATGGCCTTGCACCAGTCAAAGGGAAATCAGAAAAGAGAAATCGGAAAACAGAGAAACGCGTTGTGGCGGCGTCCCGCAGGGGACGGAGGGGCAGCGCTAATAAAATGCGGCGAACATCACTCCCACAAGGATAGTCGCGCGCGGCCCGGGAGTCAAACTGGCACACCCGGGCCGGGCCAAATGTGTTACGCCAGGATTTCACCGGCGAGCGTGCTCACGTGTTCCGCGATCGAGGGCGCGGAGGTCAGGCCCGGCGACTCGATGCCGATGAGCTGCACCACGCGGGGGAATTCCGGGTCGCGCTCGATGATGAAATCCCCGAGGCCGCCCCCGGGAGGCGTCAGCTTGGCGCGAATGCCCGAGTGCGCCAGCACCAGGTCGGAGGTCTCGATTGCGGGCAAAAGCTCCTTGGCCTCGCGGGCGAAATTCTCAACGGGCTCGCGGTCGCGCTCGTAGTTGTTCTTGTCGTCGATATAACGTGCGGTGGGGCCCAAAAGGACGCTGCCCCACACCGTCTTGGTGAAGTGCACACCGAGGCTTTTCCCATCGGTGTGAGGGAGGGGGTAAACAAGGCCGCGGATCCAATCCTGCTTGCCGCGCGCCAGCTCGCAGTATTCTCCGCGCACCGGATAAATCCGGTGGCGGGCCATGCGGGAGCCCAGCAGGGCCGCCACTTCATCGGCGAATAGCCCGGCGCTGTTCACCAGGCACTTCGTTTCGATTTCTCCCGCCGCACTCACCACGCGAATGCCGTCGTGCAGCGGCTCCAGCCGCTCGACCCTGGCCTGCGTCACGATGTGCGCGCCCTGTTCCGCGGCAATCCGCGCGTAGGCCTTCACAAGTTCCTCGGCGGCGACGATTCCCGTCGAAGGCACCTCGATCGCCTGAAAGCCTTCCGCATGAGGCTCGCGCTCGCGAATCCGCGCGCGGTCCACGATGCGCAACCCCTCGACGCCGTTGGCCATCGCATTCTGGCGCAGCGCCTCGAGCGCGCCCGTTTCCGCCGGAGAAGATGCCACCACCAGCTTGCCCGTCCGGCGATGAGGAACGCCATGGGCCGCGCAGAATTCGTACGTCAAAGGATTTCCACGCAGGCAGTGCCGCGCCTTCAGCGACCCCGGCGGATAATACAGGCCCGCGTGGATGACGCCGCTATTGCGGGAGCTGGCGCCTAACCCCAGCCGGGGAAGCGCTTCCAGCAGAAACACGTCGCTCCAGCGGGCGGAAACCGCCCGCGCCACGGCGCAGCCCACCACGCCCCCGCCGATGATGACAATGTTCGCTCGATCCATCGCAACCTCGCCTCGCGTGACCCGATGGGGTCTCCTAGCCTCGTGGTCCGTTTGGCACGCTGGGTGCCTAGCGCCTCGGCGCCCATCTGAACGCGTGCGCGGAACCTGGCCGACAAGTGCGCCACGCTATTGTACCAAGGCTTGCCTAGTCGCGATGCCGCTGATACGAGCCTGCGTGCCTGTTTATTGGTCCGGATCCCGGAATTGGGCCCGCGAAGGGCTCCTGGATAGTTCCTGGATGTAGTCTAAGGTTAGTGCCGGTTTCAATGGCTTGCCATCGGTAGGGAGAACTCCACCTGGCTTTTCAAGGGTACGCAAAAGGCTTCCAGGAGGAGCGTGGCGATGAAGAATCAGGCACACAGTTCTGGCATGAACTGTGCGGGAATAGATGATCCGGCGCGGCTTCTAGGGATTGCCTTCAACACGATAGGCGAGGCGGTCTTCCTCTATTCGGGCGTAGGCGACGCGGGCGCGCTCGCTTTGCGGGCCTTCAATGCGCCAGGTGCCCGCCGCGGAGACGAGCTGCATCTGTCCCCTGGCTCTCCACCATTCGTCGATCTCCCGGGGGAGGGCGATCCAGATATTTTGTTCCTTGCGGAGCTTGGCCAAATAGGCGAGCAGTTCCTTGTAGATCCCCTGTTCTCTTTCCTCGACGATATAGTCGGGATGAACGATGAAACTGGCGAGCCCGTGTTTGTCGAAGATCAGGCGAATTTGATTTTTCCAGTGTTCGATGGAGTATTCTCCGAGGATATGGAACAACGAATAGTCCTGAGTCGTCGTCACCGGCAGCTCCAGGATCTGTCCGATGAAATACGGGAATAGGGTGCAACATCCGCCGGCCTGGGCTTCCAGGTGCGCGGCGTTCGGAACGGACATATCGTAACGGAAATCAAGAGCAGAGTACCACTCCAGGTTGCGGTACAAGACGGCAGCGCGGAAACCCTGCGCCCCATATTTCTTGCCGTAGTGATTGATCAGTTGCGTGCGGCGCAAGAACTCGTCCCGGTCCGAATACAGATGCCCGTCGTGGTTGAGATCCTGGACGCACACTTCGAATCCTCGCGCGAGGATGAGTTTTGCAAAGCCATCCGGCACCGCATACCGTTCTTCGGGAACGATCAGGAATGCTGTCTTCACCCCAAAGGCATCGTCAATATCCATCAGGTGCGGGCAGAAATCCAGTCCCGCCTCAGTCTCGATGTCATGGGTCATCAGCGCGCAACCCGGAGCACCTTCGGGCCAGAACCAGACGAAGGGAATTTCGCGAGCCCCTTGCGCCTTCATGGAAAGCAGGAGAAATCTCTCGAGGATCTGCTCCACGGTGCGGTCCACGGGCCAGGAAGGAAACGGCATCCTGCGGCGGCCGCGCAAGTGATATCTCTGAAAATGCCGGCGGAAGGCAACGGGCATGAGCGGACGCACGGCATAGTAGGCATGGTGGAGGAGTTTGCCCGCGGCTCGGCGGAAGCCATTTTGCCCGGCCGACGACATGTATCGCTCCATGCGGAGATTGTCGATGACATTCGTCGGGTCAAACGGCAAACGGAGGATGGCGCCCTCGGCCCCGGCATGCTGGGCCGCATCCTGAAGACGGTCAGTGGGATGCGCGGTTAGGGAGTGGAGCGCAGACCGCCCGTAGCAAATGGTGTCTTGCCCAAAGTTGAAAAATCCGGACTCCGGAGACATCTCGCCGGTCAATTGGAATTCCGCGATGTTTTCAAGACATCGATAGCGATCGATCAGGGTCTGATTTGGCAACGGCTTTCGATCGTCCAGGCCTGACACGTATCTTCGGCCCCATGTTTCATTGACGCCCAATCTGTTCCCCGATCCAGGCAGGTAAAACAGTCAGCCTCACTCCAGTCTGGAATACCGTCCTGTTCCCTCAAGGGTATACCGTTTCGGGGCGCACTTCCTTCCGCAGTTTGTCTTAGTGTTTCTGAATCACTATCAGGAAGAAGCACCGCTCTTGCCGTTTAGCCTATATGCGGATACAGAAACTTTCCTAGGACGACAAGGGCCCGGTTGGGAAGATGAGAAACAATCCTCTTGATCCCCCGCACGCGCCAGCCTGCCGCGCCTGATCGAGAGTAATCCGAAGGAAACTTTCTATAGCACATTAACGATCGGGCCCCTCCCAGCCGGTCCTTGAACCGAATCAGGCCGGAGTTCTCCATGTCTGACCTGCCCAGGTCCAGTTCATGGAGGCCGGCCCCTTTGGCATCCTCGATCGTCTTCCAGAATAAGAAGGGCATTCCTCCCAGATTGTGAAATCTAGCGTCGGAACAACCATACTTATAAATAGCGGTGGTCTTGAAGGAGAGAATGATCATGGCGGCGATGGGTGCGCCATCTTTTGAGGCCACGCGAATCGTGAGCCCATCGCCCAGGAAATGCACCAGGCTGCGGAACCACGCAATCGGCGGAGGAGGCAACTCGTGGCGGCGCCGCGTGAGGAGCATCAGCCGATAGAATTGGCCTACCAGGAATTCCGACCGGCCCTCTTCGCAGATGACGCCATCGCGTTGGGCGCGCCGGATCTTTCTCTGAATGGAATCCTTATGCAAGCTGCGGAACAGTTCCTCCAAACTCGGCCGGAGATCCACCCGGTGAGAGTAAAATAATTCTGCCTTGGCAAACTCGCCCCACTCAACGGACGCGTTTTCCCGTGGGCGAATCTCGATGCCCTTCAGTCCCTCATCCGCCCGAATGCGCTGTAAGCTCTGCAGGAGGGCAGACATATCTTCCTGGCGGTCGACCAGGGGTTCGCAGTGATCGGAAAACGGCAGGGAAACTAAGCGCCGCCCGGTAAGCCGGCTGTGGATGCGGCAGAACAACAGGCCGTTTTCCAATGGTGCGCCCGGCGGCGTGGTCGTGTAAACGACCGGATCGTAGCCATATGTCCGCCGCAACGCCTCGATCCACGCCGGGGCATGAAACGCGCTCGCCCGCGCATGCCGATCAAGAAACTCTGCCCATCGCTGGTCCTGGGTTGGATGCAAAGTGTGAATCATGTGGATAATCTAGACGGTCATACCACGCGGACTCTTCGAAGCTTATTGCGCGATGCTAGATAGATTGGAGCCGGCGTCAATTGGTCATTTTTAGAATTGCGCGGAAAGACACGATCCCACCATCGTGCACTAGCCCGACCTAGTCACAAGAGCTAGAGGAGAAAAGCGAAATGACGCGTACGGGTACGCCAGAATCGGGACGATTGGCTAAAAGCGGGCACGGCGTGGCGTGCCCCTACGGGAAAACGGCAAAAAACAGCATCCTCAATGAATCAGCGACTATTTGTGACTCCGTCGAGTTCGTAGTGAGAAAATTGGGCTAGGGCGCAGCTTCTGAACCGGCGGCTGACGTTCTTCCGCAGACGAAATGCTTCGCAGAAGATGATTCAGCGCTGGCCCGACTTGGTCTTCGTGGGTAAGGCACGCGCCCCTGCTCCTTGATCCTCGAGCGGCAATGCAAACACAAAAAGCGTGTGACCACCGACGATTGCGATATATTGTTGGTCTGCCAGCGCATAAGAGATCGGCGCAGAATTGATTATACCCCCCAGTGGGGTGACCCAGAGCTTTGCGCCTGTGTCCGCGTCGAGGGCAAAGAATTCGTACCCATATCCGGCGAAAACCAAATCCCCGCTGGTGGAGAGCACCCCACCCATCGCACCTCGCACTTCCGAGCCGCCGGCGGCAAGTATCGAATCCCAGCGCAATTCGCCGGTTGAAACGTCAATAGCCCGCACCGCGAGGGTCATCGGCTGGTTGGATGGTCGCTCAAAGCCACTCCCGACAAATGGACTGCCGTTATGGAAGGTGGGGGTTTCGTCATTGTAGTAGGTGTTGGCCGAATCGATGGACGGAACAAACAGAAGCTTTCGCTGGGGGTCGAACGAAGGCGACCACCAATTGGTGGCACCACCAGCGGCAGGCGAGATAAGAGTGCCGGACCGACTTGAATGGCTGTTGGGCAGAAAAATCGGCCGGCCATCAGGGGTAAATCCGGATGCCCATGTCTGCTTGGCGAAGGGCTTAGCGAACAGAAACCGGCCCGTTTTTCGATCGAGGGCGTAAAAAAATGCGTTCCGGTTGGCAAAAAGGAGTGCTGGTATCTGTTGGCCCTGCCACTGGATGTCCGCGAGAACCGGTTGCTGGGTGGAATCCCAATCATGATCGTCAGAAGGTGTGAACTGGTAGTGCCACCGGAGTTGACCCGTTCGCGCATCGAGCGCAACCACGGAACACGCGTACAGATTGTCACCGGGCCGAGCTTGAGAGTTGAAATCGGGTTCTGGATTACCGGTCCCCCAGTAGATGAGCCCTAGAGCGGGGTCGTAGGCGCCTGTGTTCCACGTGGCAGCACCGCCGTGTTGCCACGAGTCGTTGCCCCAGGTTTCATGGCCGGGCTGACCGGGCCCAGGCACGGTGTCGAACTTCCACTGTTGAGTGCCATCTGATGCGGAGTAAGCAGCGATAAAACCTCTGATGCCGAAGTCACCACCGGCAATGCCAACCACGATGCGATCATCGATCGCGAGAGGGGCAGCGGTCATGGAATAACCCTGGCGCCAGTCAGCGACCTCCACATCCCAAATCTTGGTGCCGGTTGCGGCATCCAGTGCCAGGAGATGTGCATCGAGTGTTTCAACGTAAATATTCTTGCCGAGGACGGCAACTCCTCTGTTCGACACGCCGCAACATAGGGAGATATTCGGCGGGACAGGACGATGAAACTCCCAGAGGACATCTCCCGTCTTGGCATCCAGAGCAGTCACGCCTTCCGGCGATTCCGTCACAAACATGCGTCCGCCGACCACAATTGGTGAAACCTCAAGAGGAGCACTACCGGCCGGCAATTGGGCAGCCCACGCCAATCGCACGCGCTGAATGTTGTGGTGGGTGATTTGACTCTGAATGCCGTGCCGATACCCGGCGAAATTGCCGGAATAGGTTAGCCAGTCTCCAGACTGGCCGGCGGAGCGGAGCATGTCCGGTGACACGGGCGGGAACGAAGAGAATTCCGCATTCGAGGAATCTTTCCCGATTGCTGCATCGATAGAGGATTGCCTGATGAAAGTGGAGATTTGCCATATCTCAACGTCCGAGAGCGGCTGTGCAGTCATGATGGTTTTGGGGCGGCCCCATTTTACCGCTGAGAAAAACGACCAGTCCGTCAAATGACCCATGGCAGCGACCAGATCGGGCCCGGTCCGACCGCGGGCATTATCCCCGTGGCACTCCGCACAAAACTGACGATAGACCCGCGCGCCAACTGCGCCCGGATTGCGACCTCTATAGGGGTTTTGGATGCCGGAGTTGACATTCGGCACTACGGCCAAGCGCCTCAAATTCACGGGACTGCCTGGCCGCATCCATTTGAGCAGCAATTGAAACGGGATTTCGGGGATTTTGCCGGTGAGTTTTGCTTTCACCACAGCAAACCGCCAGGTGACCGAGGGGAAAACAAGCGCCGCCGCGCCAAACAACAGGACGACGGATAGAGCTCCGATTACGAATATCTGTAGCAGGCGTTTGATTAATCTCATAGTTGAGCCGCGACCAAGCGAACCGCCTTCCTAGGGTATGCACGCCGGATGCCTCGCTCAGCTTGCAAACGCGACCTGGTTGCGTTTCGGCTATCCCACAAACACAGCATAGCGCAGGCTCTCTTGAAGCCGCAGAGACGTTAGCCTTCGCTGTGTTTAGAAGAGCAATAATTCGCATTCAATGCGACACGGTAAGGCGATTCTTGATTCTGCGTTAGCACGAACCTTGCGGAAATGGTGGCCGGAGGGGGTATCTATTTCGCAAACTGCGAACCTTGGGCTAGGAGCGACTCCGGGGCGCCAGGAACGTACCATCGGCTGGAAAGGGGCTTCGATCGTGGTTCACACCGACAACCGGGGCCAGTGGCCCCGAAACATTTATAAGACCGCTTTGCGGCAATAAAAAGCCTCGGCATAACCGCTGGGCGCAACACACTCCATCCCCCGCAAGCGCATCAGGGCAAGAAACGTTTCCTGCTCAAACCAGCGTTTTCCGCGCTGCGTCTGGAAGGCTTCCATGAGGTAACGGACTTTCTTTTGATAAACGTCCTGCTCCAGTGGCACGAAGAAGTTCGGCTGTCCAAGATCCCCGTCGTATTTGGGGATTTCATATTCCAGGATCAAGTGGTTCCGGAACGTATTCCAGGTCATCTGCTCGATGAGCCGGTGGTCTTGATGCGCGTCATTGCGGTTGTGTGTAAAGATCAGATCCGGAGTGGTCCGTTTCAATCCCTCGAATAGATTCTTGATCTCCGCTCCTTCGAAAGGAAAGAAGCCGTCGCGAAAATCGTTGATAAGGATCTCTTTTTTCTGCGCAAGTTCCAGGAACAACTCTGCGCTATGACGAGCTTCCTGCTCGCGCTCCTTGGTGGAACTAAAAATGACCCAGACGACTTCCAAATTGTGGTGAGCTGCCAGCAGACGCAAAATGGTTCCCCCGCACCCAATCTCGATATCGTCGGAGTGTGACCCGAGGCAAAGGACCCGGAGGGGGGTGCTTCCGTTTTGGGGAAGGTTTAATGGCAGCATATGAGTGTTCCCAAACCCGCGCCGATCCTAACGGTCTCCACCAGCGCCGTTCGTCTTCCACACTTCCCACGGCGCAGCGCCGCCCGCACAAAGACTCTCCAGCTGTTGTTTGTCTTTGAAAGTGTCCATGCTCGCCCAAAACCCGTCGTACGGATAGCCGATCAGCTGCTTCTCGGCAACGAGCCGTTGAAAAGGCTCGATGACCAATTCTTCTTTGTCGCGCATGTAGTCGAAAATCTGTTTCTTGAAGATGAAGAATCCCCCGTTGATCCGGACGCTGCCGTTATTGATGGCATGAATTTCCGAGACGAGGCTGTCGGCGCCTTGCCGAAGCGACACCAAGTGATAACTGAGATTCGGCCGAACACAAAGAAAGCTGGCGACTTTGCCCTCTCTGCGGAAGTGATCCAGCTGTTGGGTAAGAGGCAGGTCGGTTAGGCCATCGCTGTAGTTGGCCAGGAATTCTTCTTCTCCTTCCAGATATTTTTGCACCTTCTTCAAACGTTGGCCGATGTTGGAATTGATCCCCGTATCCGCGAAGGTGATATTCCAATCCTGAATATCGCTGTTGAGCAGCTGGACATTCTTGGCTCCGGCGGACAAGACGAAATCGTTGGAGGCGCACTCATTGTAGTTCAGAAAATAGTTTTTGACCGCTTCTGCGCGGTGTCCCAAGCACAGAATAAAGTCCTTGTGCCCATAGTGGGCGTAATACTTCATGACATGCCAAATGATGGGCCTGTAGCCGATGTGCACCATCGGCTTAGGGATGTCTTCCGCATCGCGAATGCGCAATCCCAAGCCACCGCAGAAAAGAACGACTTTCATAGAGCACTCTCCAGGCCGCCTCCCATCATCAAGCGTTCACGCCGACGAGTTCTTCCAGCCAAGTTTCACCTCGGAAGCGGCGGTATTGTTCGGCACGAAGCTGATCTGCCAGCCGATTGGGAGGAAGGGCGACGTCATCGTAAGTGATGACCGAATCCTTCGGAATCTCCCGCTTGAGCACGCAGCCTTCCACCAGACCCTCTGGAAGATAGCGATTGTGGCACATTTCGTCCGCGTTGACCGCCTCGCCGTACGTCATATACATGCCGTAATCGTCGAGAGTCTCCCCTGCTTTCAGGTCACGCTTGGCCACGGCGCACACTTCCACTACCGGGCCGCCGAGTGGCTTCGCCAGCGAGTCCCGGAACAGCACCACGCGGGCAATCGCACTCGGCACTTCGAAATGAACCAAATGATAAGGCGTAAAGAACGAGTAGAGCGGCCCTTCTCCCATCTTATAAAGACTGAGATAGTGTTGCTGCTTGGGATCGGGATGTTCGGCAAGACAATAGACCTTCGTGAGCGGTGTGCCGACAACGTAATCGATGATTCCGCCCAGCTTACGGACCTCATCGATATCATAGAGCTTGCCGATTTTCATCACGTCATCTTTGTATTCCAATCCTCGTGACATCCCACGGGACTTCACCACAAACCCGGTGGCGTTGGCGACGATGGCTTGTTCGAAACTGATTTTCGAACCGTCCGCGAAGCTGGTCACCATGGCCGGATTCTGTCCCCACTTTTCCGCAAAGCCTTTTTGCGTCGTGGGATTGCGGTAGGGGTCCTGCAGCCCCTTGACGTTGCCAATGACGCGAGGAGTGAGGCCAAGCCCCTTGACCCAGCGGTACAGGTTGACTTGGACGCCGGGCTCGTCCCCATCGCAAGCGGAAAAAATCACACCATGCTTGTCCGCATAGACATTCAGAATCGGGCCGATGGTGGCGTCGATTTCTGCATTCATTAAGATGACGTCCTTCTTGTGGCGGAAGGCCTCGAAGGCGACGCGTGCGCCGAACTCGACCGAACCTGTGACGTCCACGAGAACGTCCACCCCGGCGGAGCGGGCCAGTAGATATGCATCACCGGTTACGACCGTCTTGCCCTCGCGCATGGCCGCGTCCACCTCCGCCTGCGAGGAAGGGGACACCACGTCCGTGAGGCCCGCATATTTACAGAGATCGAAGGCGCGTTGGGGGTTACGGTTATAGACACCGACCAGACGCATGCCCTGCGTCGTATTTACGATGTGGTTGGCCAGGCCGTGTGACATAAAACCAGCGCCGATCAAGGCGACCCGAATCGGCCGGCCCTCTATTTCGCGCGCCCGCAGTGCGTTATCGACGATAATCATAGATGCCTCCCGAAAAAAGGTGTGTAAGACAGCGCCGTGCGCAAGAGTCGGTGCTTAGGGTCCGACGCGCTCCGCGCTCATCTTTTGCTTGAGTTCTCGTTCCTGTTCGGCCAGCGGCGCCCAAATCTTATCCTTATCCGAAATCACCGCCACGGGCAGCGGCCATTGCAGCCCCAGGCGAGAGTCGTTATACAGCAGGCCGCCTTCCGATCCCGGAGTGTAAAACTCTCCCACTTGGTAACTGGTTTCTGTTTTGTCCCGCAATACCTGGTATCCATGGGCAAAACGGGCGGGAACGTACAAAGCGCGGTAATTGTCTTCGGACAATTCGACGGCGACGTGCTCCAAATAGCTGGGGCTTTCGGGACGCAAGTCCACGATGATGTCCAGGATTGCGCCACGGGTACAGCGTACCAATTTCGTTTCCGCGGCGGGAGGGAATTGGAAATGCATGCCGCGGAGCGTGCCCTGCTTGAGGTTGAACGCGGTGTTGGCCTGCGCGATCAGCGGATTCAATCCATGCGCCTGGAATTCGTGCTGGCAGAAGGTGCGCGCAAAGAACCCGCGGGAATCCTCCCGTTTCTCAATATCGATTATGAACGCGCCCCGTAATTGTGTTTCGGTGAATCTCATCGAGTCTATTCTCCTTTTCCTCAATACCACCAGACTCAGCGAACTTGGGCCGACACCGAATCCTTGACGGACGAAGCAGAAATCCGCCAGCGAAGAGAAGGATCCAATTGATTCGTATCCAACAACTTTTGAATCTGAACCATGCGGGTGAAGCGGCCCCGATTCACATCTTCGGCCGTGAGTCCCACCGCTCGATAGGCTTCAAACAGCTCTTGGGCACCTTTGCGAGCGTTCCATTGCGGCTGGAAACCGGGCAGCACGCGGCGAATTTTTTCGCAACTGACGCGGTAGCACCGTTTATCCGGACCACCGTCGGGAGCGTACTCGATGCGGCATCCGGGAACGGTCTGGCCGACAATGTCCGCGATTTCGCTGATGCGATAGTTCTCCGACGTCTGGCCGACGTTGAAGACCTGGTTATGGACCACTTCTCGCGGTGCGTCTAACACAGCAATCATGGCGCCGATGATGTCACGGATATGCACAATGGGGCGCCACGGCGTGCCGTCACTCTTGATGTAGACTCTTCCCGACGTATAGGCTCCGGCAACCAAATCGTTCAGGGCGATATCCAGCCGCAGGCGAGGTGAGACGCCGTAGGCCGTGGCATTCCTCATGAAGGTGGGGGAAAAATTGTCATTCGCCAGGGGAGTGACATCCCGCTCGACGAATACCTTAGACTCGCCGTAGGGGGTGACTGGGTTGAGGGGGGCCGTTTCTTCCAGGAGCGCATCGCCGGAAGCGCCGTACGTGCTACAGGAAGACGAGAAAACGAAGCGCTTCACGCCAGCAGCCTTTGCGAGTTCAGCCAGTCGGACCGAGGCCCGGTGATTGATGTCATATGTGAGACGGGGATCGAGATTTCCCAGCGGGTCATTCGACAGCGCGGCCAAATGGACAACCGCATCGAAACCCGTGAGATCCGAAAGGGTCAGATCGCGAAGGTCTTTTCGGATCCCGGGGATCTTCCGGGGTGGTTCCCCGAAATCACAACCCGCAAATAATTCCGCGTCGAGCCCCACGACTTCGTGGCCGGCAGACTGAAAAAGTTCCACGGCCACGGCGCCGATGTAGCCCTGGTGGCCCGTCAATAGTATTTTCATGAAGCACCCTTTCGAATAGATTCTAACTTGCGATCGAGAAGAGGAAATCCGCGCATGGGAAATCCAAGAAAATCCGCCCGCGTATCAACCTGTGTCTTCTTGAAAACTCTCGATTTCAATTTTCGCCCAGGCCCTTCACCGCATGCCCGGCAAATACCTCGAACACTCGACAAGGCTCCGCCGAGGGCCGATGCGGAGGACGCTTGCGCCAGACGCCCGGACCCTTCGCCCATGTCCAAAGGGGCGAGAAACTCTCCGGGTCAAGCTCAGTTAAAATGCCCTATCCGCTACTGAAATTGTATCTCTGGCTCCGCAATCGTGGTGAGAGATATTCCCGTCCCATTGCTCCGCTAGCAACGCCGCATGCACGGAGGGTGGGACTCTTGACCGCGCTGAAAGAACCGCCGCTGGCTGCGTAATCTGCCTTGCCGAAGTGCAAGTAACAGCATTCTATTCAGAGAGTTACCGGCGAAGTCTTGACTTGGTCTCGAGATCTGTGGATTGGCTGGGTGACGACATCGGCTCATGCTTGCTGAGCACCCTCTGGTACGCCGCCAGCAGGTTGGGTACCGAATACTCCCACGCGAGCTCCTCCAAGACTCGCTTGCGCCCAAATGCCCCCATTTTTTCCCGCTCCTCGGGGTGGTCGATCAACCAAAGGATTTTGGAAGCAAAATCGGGCACCTGATTCTGGTTGTCACTGTACACCGAGGCTTCCTGGGCACTGAAGCGGCCTTCCTTCAATGAGAACTGGACGATGGGCTTGCCAAGCGCCATGTACTCCATAATTTTAATCATGGTGGAAATATCATTCATTTCACAGGGTTTGTCCGGATTGACGCAGATATCGGCGGTAGAGAGAATCTCCAAGAGTTGCGCGTCGGAAACTCTGCCGGTGAAATTAAACATGTCGCCTAGCTGCTTCTCCTCTAGCATCTGCCGCAGTCTGGCCAGTCCCGGCCCTCCGCCGACGCAAGTGAAATGAATGTCGCGACGCCCCAATTGTTTGAGGTGGAGCGCCACGTCCAGCAGGATGTCCAAACCTTCCTGAACGCTGATCGTCCCGACGTAACCGACGAGGTAACGCTTGCCGAATTTGAGTGCGGGATTCGGGAGCACAGGTTGGAACGTTTTCAAATCGGGTCCGTTTCGAACAATGAAAACGTCGCGAGGGTCCATGCCTCCCCTGGATATCGCGAGGTCCCGGTAGCTGCCATTGGTAGCCATGACGACATCGCTGAAGCGGTAGGTCTGGTTCTCGAGCCAAACCTGGGCCTTGTACAGGAAGTCCTTCCTTTCATATTTGGAGAGATAGAGTTCCGGGTTTGCATCGTGATGATCGAAGATATATTTGACCCCCAAGAGTTTGAAGGGGAGGGCGACCAAGAAAATATCGTCGGGGGGATTACAGCCTTGAATGATCTGAAACCCATGCCGAAAATAAATCCACCAAGTGTAGAAGAACTCCCAGAACAGTGCGCAGCCGAATTCGACAAGATATCCGAGGGGGCTATTCCCTTCTTGGGGCATCGGGTGTCGATAGACATGCACGCCATGGAGAACTTCGTGACCCGCCGTGTAACCCTTGCCACGGGGACACAGTACCGCGACCTCGTAGCCGTTTTCGCGCAAGGACAGGGCCTCTTTCCACACGCGCGTGTCGAAGGGAACGGGGAGGTTTTCCACGATAATCAGGACCCTAATTTTCATGATCGGGATCTCTTAGGAGTCAGGTTCCGCATTGAGATGCTCAGGTCCATCGGGGCGTATCACCTCGGAACTTTCGAAAAGATGCGATCGTACTGAACTTCCAAAGCCCCGCGATGCGCTGCGGCCTTTTGGGCAATTTGCGGTTTCAGAATTCCCGCAGCTTGCTCGATGGTTGTAAATTGCTTGATTAGTTTGTCGAGGTCTATATTCTCAATATCCTGGCAGAAATCTGCCAGACCCAAGTCTGCCATCAACGCATCCACCTTCTCGTGGTATGAAATCGCAACCACCGGCTTGCCGAGCAACAGAGCTAACAACACATTATGAAACCGGCTCGCAATCACAGTATCGGTTGCCGCCAGTTGTGACAACACATCGTTTACGGAAGAAGCGGGGTCGTCGACAATCTTTCCTTCCCGGTACTGTATTCCGTGGCCCTCGAGCGAAACCCTCAGGTCCTGCCTGACGCGTTCATCATAAACGGCGTCGCCGATCAGCAATCGAACGATATATCCCTGGTCGAGGAGCCAGGACACGAGCAAAGATAATTTAGATATATAGGCCCGGTAAACGCTGTCATCGGCCTCCCCGGAATTGCTCCGATTGTGATACGTCATGATGCCGACGCCAACTACAGTCCCCGGACGATCTTTAGCAAGGTCCGGGGGGATAATGGTTTTCGGCAAACTGAACGCTAAATCCGGACATACGAAGTCGTTTTTGGTGTCGAAGTGGAGGCCTTCCAGATAGTCCTTGGAGAAGGTATCGCGATAAGACCTATAGTCGGCCAGCCGCAGGGCGGTCTTAACCAGTATGCGGCTGACCCGGTGGCGAATCGGGCCGACTCCTACACTTACGAACAGAAGCTTGCACCGGCAGAGCTTCGCAGCCAGCGACCACTTCACAATTTCATAATGCAAGTTGGTCGGACCAATGCCGAAATCTCCAAGCATTCCGGTCCCCGTCATGACGAGCATCTCGGCGTCCTTCAGGATCGAGATCGCCCGATACCAACGGTAAAACTCCATCGGGATTCCGACGAAAAGTCGCCTCAGTGCCCGTAGCAGCGGATTCTTCAATGGAGGAAGGGGCTTCTCCTTGATTGGAAACGCAGAGATGCCGTACTCCGCGGCGGTCTCTTGCGGGCCCGAACAGATGCAAACAATCTCCGCGTTCGGCACGATCCTTCGAAGGTTCGATAGAATGGCGCACAATGTGGCTTCATTGCCTAAGTTGCCGGAACCGAAAATCCCAAAGAAGCAGATCTTACTCCGGGAGGAATTGGTTTTTATTTGTTCCATACAACTAGGGTCTCGCAGGCACGGACATGGAGACGCGGCCTCCCTTCCTCGCAACGTGTTCCTGCCGCAGTGAATCCAGTATCCATACGATTCTCGGAAAGTGGGGTCATGAGAAGGTCTTCGTACGCGTGGATGTCGTGCTAGAGACGGCCGGTGGCTCGCTACCTGCAAGGAAATCTGGATTCCCCGGCGTCGCCCCTTCACCGATTTGAAAAACCGCCGCGTAACGGTAAGTCCAATGTTCGCGGTTCTTATCCAAGGGTTCCAATCCCCAATAATTCATGGGCCAATCGTTTCTCAAGGCAGAGTCGCCATCGTGGATGGCTTCCAGTAGTTCGGTGACGGGCTTCCACTGCTGGTCCAAGGCGGTCTTTTTGCGAACTTCCAAATCGATTCCCGATACGACAAGATATCCTCCCGGTCGTACCAGAGGCGCAATCCCACGCAGACATTCCTCGGCCTGGGGAGGCTTCATGTGACAAAGAAAGTTGTTGGCGATCACGATATCCTGGGGACCCAAGCATTTCAGAACCTCGGGGTCGCGAACATCGCCGAGATGCCAGATGATCCCTTCTTTGATCCACGGTTGGATCGTCACTTGATCGGCGTCTCGATCAAACATCTGCTGTATTTCCGCGGCGCTCACGCGCTGAAAAATGACTTCCCCCACCAATTCAGGAGAGACAATCGAGTACGCCCCCTTTTGGGCCAGAGCCAGCACTTCGGCCGAAATATCCACGGCATGCAGGATGATGTTCAACTCTGGCCGGGCGCGCTTGAGAGTCGCAAGAATCGAATAGACTTCCGCACCATTGCTGCAGCCCAGCACGGCCACGGTGACCGTCGACGCCTTCTCCACCTGATAGGAGAGCCGGCGGATCAACTCCAATTGGGGCCGGTTACGCAGAAAAAAGGTGCCAAAATACTGGGTCCGATCGGCGTAGCGGCGGACGAGCGCATTGAGAAAATAGCCATATGCACGAACCACGGAGAGATTGCGCCACGAAGGCGAGAGATGATTCCAAATCCATTGGTTTATGCGAAGAAAGCCACCGACGGGAGACTTCCCAAATATTCTTACGCGCAGTATCTTATCGAAAGTGTTTTCGGTCATCGTGAGAAACTCAAACGAATTGCAGATTGTGTAAGACTTGCTCGTGGTACAAAGCCCTGCAAGGCCTGCATGGCGCCTTATTCTCAGGCCTCCTGAGTCACAGCCGGTGGCTCCGCTCCGACGGAAGAGCGCTTAAACAACTGCCGCATGAGATCCGCGTAAAAGGCCTTCTGCCCCATCACATAAAGCAGCATGCCCATATAGACCCCTACAAGGATAGCAACGCCAAGGAAAAGCCTCGGGAAAGGTGCCCAGTGAGGACAAAGGAATTGGAATCCCGCGGCGAAAGCCACTGCTACAACACCGGAGGACAAGGGCTTGGCCATCACCTTCATGATGTCGCCGAACGAGATCGGAGTCCCGTGGACACCCCAGGCAATGTGGGGCAAGGCCCATAACGTCATCGCCGCCGAAAAACCGAGCGCCACTCCATTCGGACCGTATCGCAGTCCCAGGCAATAGCCTGCGATCACAACCGGGGCGAGGACGAGGGCAATTTGCAAGCTCCGTTTGATCATCCCCAGCGCGAAAAGCAGCCATCCCAGGGGATTAATAATTGCGAAGATCAGGATGGTGGGAGCGAGCAGTTGAAGAATTTTTACCGCGGCGTTCCATTTCGTCCCAAGAATCACCATAATCAGGTCATGGGGGAAGAGAGCGATGATGCATGTCATCGGAACTGTCAGCGCCAGGACCAGCGAATACCCCTTGAGAAAATAGCTCCTTAGCCGGACCGGATCGTGTTGCAATCGAGACAGAGCCGCAAAGGCCACTTCTCCCACCGCTGAATTCAGATTGTCCGTCGGGATGTTGATGATTTGATAGGACCTGCCATAGATGCCCAGGGCTTCCGCTCCCCAGTATCGGCCTAGCAGCACCTTGTCCAGGTTATAGGCCACGTAAATGATCAGGCTGATCAGGGTAACCGAACCGCCGAAGTGAACCATCGGGAGGATTCCAACTCCGTTGCGCGGCCTTCCTGGAATCCAAGGCTTTGCCAACCAAAAAGCTATCGTGGAGACCAGCGGAAGGGTGGTCGACAAAACCACCAGAGACCAGTATCCGTAACCCAGAAGGGCCGCTCCGATCCCGAGCGCGGTGCTGACCACGAGAGCAACAACTTGGATGACTGCCAAAGCCGTGAAACGCAGGTCCCGCTGCAGCAGTGCGGAGTGTTGTACTCCCGCCGCATTGAGCAGGAAGCCTGGCGCCAAAGCAACGGTGACCCAAAACAGGCGTGGTTCATGATAAATACGCACCACCACTGGCGCCATGACCGCCAAGGACAGCGTTAGAATGGCCCCCACAAGCACGTTGATCCAAAAGAGCGTGGAAATCTGTTCTTCCGAAATATCCGCGCGCTGGACCGTCGCGGTCGAAAGGCCGAAATCCCGGAACAAATTCAACACACTGGTGAAAGCCGTGACCATGGCGACCAAACCGAAGTCTTTCGGGTCCAGCAAGCGGGCCAACACCATCAGCGCGCCAATCCTCAGAGCGAAGAACACCGTTTGGGCGCAAACTCGCGCAAACCCACCGCGGATGGTCCTTTCTTTTAGGTTCTTCATCAATGGCTGACGTACTCACGGGACGCTGTCATAGGCAAGATCTGTTGGACGGCGTCGAACAGAGACTGTGCAAATAGATCGGCGCCGCCGTGCGCCGTTTCGCCGATCTTCAGGATCCGAGCCGTGCGGCACCCTGCTTTCTTGCCCGCCTCCACATCGGCGTCGGAATCCCCAATCATCCAGGATCCCATTAGATCGACTTCGTGCTCGCGCGCTGCGGTCAGAAGCATGCCGGGAGCTGGTTTGCGGCAACTGCAGGGCGGCTGTGTATCGTGCGGGCAGTAATAAATATCCGTGATCACGGCACCGGCCGCTGCGAGCTCGTGGCGCATGCGCTGGTGAATGGAGTCCAGCTCGTGCACGGTCAACAGTCCCTTCGACACGCACCTCTGGTTGCTCACGACGATGACCAGGAAGCCCGCTTTGACGAGCGAAGCGGTTGCTTCCGCCACTCGTGGGAGAAATTCCAGCTCTTCCCAACGGGTCACATACTCGCCCTCAGGAGCTTTGCGGTTTAGAACGCCGTCACGATCGAGAAACACGGCTTTGTTCATGGAAGATTTCTCGCTCCACCAGTTCTGAGATGATATGCCCGATGAGTATATGGCACTCCTGAATCCGCGGCGTTTCCTTGGACGGAACACAGATGCACAATTCCGCGTTCTTCACGACAGTTCCCCCGCCGGCTCCCGTCAACCCGATGGTCCTCAAACCCATCTTACCCGCGGCGGTGAGCCCCTGGACCACATTCGGCGAATTGCCGCTGGTCGAAATGCCGATGGCGACATCTCCGGCCCGCGCCAATGCCTCCACCTGCCGGGAGAAGACTTGATCGAATCCGTAGTCGTTCCCGATGGCGGTCACGCAGGAACTATTCACAGTAAGAGCCAATGCGGGCAAGGCGGGCCGATCGAAGGCAAAGCGTCCGACGAGTTCCGCTGCGATGTGTTGCGCGTCTGCCGCGCTGCCGCCATTGCCGAACAGCAGCACCTTATTCCCTTGCCGTAACGAAGCTACAACGATTTCGCTGGCCTTGGCGATCATCGCCACCAGATCGGAACTGTCTAGCATGCTTTGTTTTGTGGAAATCGAAGCTGCCACTAACTCCCTTACCCGATGTCCATAATCAACCGGCTCTGTCATTTGCCCTCCACATCGAAGTCTTGCAGGGAGCCTAATTCATTCCTTTTGTTCTGGCGCCGAGTGCGTTCTTCAGAGACACAGGCGATTCGCAATCCGCCACAAGCAGTCCCGGAAAAATCCCAGGCTCGCATCAGTGGGCCTTGTCATCGCTGAGACGCGGGAGTTGCTTTCCCCGGGCCGCCTCATCAAGACGCTCACACAGCCCTTGCGCTCGGGCGTAATCTTCCGGAGTGCCAATGTCGATGAATACCCCTTGTTGTTCCAGCGCGTAGACTCCCCGAGCCAGCAACTTGGGAAAGACATCTCTTTCCAGGCTGCACGGCCCCTCTGGAATGTGTTCAAGTATTCTTCGATTGAAAATATAGACTCCGGCGTTCACCAGGCCGTTCGGGTCCGCATCCATTTTCTCCGCGAAACCGCTCACCCGTCCATCGCTTTGCACTTGGACTGTGCCATAGCGCATCTCATTCCTGGTTCGAAATACGGCCATGGTGGCGATGCCGCCGGATTCTCGATGGAAGCCAATCAGCCTGCGGAAATCCATCTCCATGAAGGAGTCGCCGTTCATCACCAAGAAGTCGGCGACGTCGCGGAGAAATGGTTCCGCGAATTTCACGGCGCCGGCTGTGCCGAGGGGCTGTGGTTCCCTCGAATACTGAATCGTTACATCCTGGCTATGCCCCTCGCCAAATTCATGTTCGATCTCGTGGCCCCGGTAACCCGTGCACATCACCAATCGGCGGATGCCTTGCATGCGCAGTTGGCGCACGAGAAGTTCCAGGAACGGCCGATCGCCGACCGAGGCCAGGGGTTTGGGTGTGGACGGCACCACCGACCGCAAGCGCGTCCCCATTCCGCCAACCAGCAGAACGGCCTTGATGCCGTCCTCCAGCGAATTCATAGCGGCCCCCGGATTGGCTGGCTTCCAAATCCAGCCGGTTGTACGGGCATGGGATTGTGAAATCTTCCTGCCGTGCTATCGATCTGCATCCAGCGCCTGATCCCAATACTGCAGCATGGACGACAACGTTTGCTCCATGGACATCACGGGCTTCCACCCCGTGTCTCTGCGAATCTTTTCGGTCCGTCCAAAGATGATTTTCTCATCGGAAGGCCGCATCAAGCGGGACACCGGCCGGACCTCTACTTTTACGCCCGACAGTCGAATGGCCGTGTGCAACAGTTCGTGAATCCGGAACGTTCTACTCGCGCAGAGGTTATAGGCTTCACCACGTTTTCCCTTGAGCGCCGCCAGGTAAAACCCGCGGACCGTATCATGAACGTCAAGGAAAGCTCGGCGAGGAGTCAGGTTGCCGACTTCTATGACCGGTCGCTGCAAGCCTTTCTTAATCCGGGCCAACTGGCGGACAAAGTCCGAAGGCGCGTCATTGGTCTTGCCGGGGCCCGTCGTGTTGAACAGCCGGATGTTGGTCGCGGGGATGTGGTAGTCCAAGAAGTACTCGTGGGCCAGAAGGTCCAGACACACCTTGCTGATGCCGTAGGGATGCAGAGGTTGCAGCGCTTGGTCCTCGGAGACCGGGATGGCGGCCGGCGGGACATGTCCGTACTCTGCGCTCGAGCATGCCGAGACCACCACCGGGTGCCGCTTCATGTAGCGCACCGCTTCAAATAGATGCAGCGAGCCCATGATGTTCGACTCGAAGGTCCCGACCGGATCGGCCCAGGATACGGTGGGGAGGCTCTGCGCACCGAGGTGGAAGACATGGGTCGGTTGGTACTCATTGAGAATTTGGGCGACTCTCTGGCCATTCCGCAGATCACATTGCACGAAGGTCAGGTTGGGCAATTCCGGGAAAGGGCTTCGGTCGCGAAGGCAATATCCGCCGATGACGTTCCAATGCTTTGCTTGGAGGAACTTCACCAAGTGAGATCCGATGAAGCCCTCGGCGCCAGTTACGAGTGCGATTTTCCTGCGCATCCTTTTATTGTCCTAACGTTCGTGAGGTCTCGTGCAGAACGTGCTGGTGATGCGTGGCTGATGGCCGCTCGGAAATGAATTGCAGGCAATTCCGCATCCTCCGAGACTTGAGAGCGGAACCAAGTTAAGCCGCAGAGCCGGACCTTAACTCGGGTTTCTAAATTTGGAGCGGCTCGCTGGGATCGATCCAGCCTCTCCGGGGGGTACCCGGCGCATCGCTCTCTATGCTTAAGCCGCGTCTTTTTTAGCGCTTCAAAAACCGGCCTCGTCAGCCGAATCGTGCAGCGAGTACCGCGCAAGCGCCCAAGGAAAAGTTTGCCACGCATCTTCTTCGGCAGGAAGAATTTTATTGGGAACTGTTTTCTGAATGGCGAAGTCGGGAAAGGGAGCCTGCTTCGTCAGCGGGCTCCCTCTCCTTACCGGATGGTGAGCTTCTCAGATGCCTAATTAACCACAGCATTAAGACTCGTCGGAGCCGCGGGAAGCTGTGTGACGCCTGAGCCATAGCACTTCGCCGCGTTGAACGTGAGAGCAGCGCTTGCGGTGCCGCTAGCCGACCCTCCCATGGTGTTCGTGTAGCAGTCCTGCGCCGGAATCGTATAGGCGTGTCCCCCGACGTTGACGATGTTGCCGCCGGTCACGTCCGGGCCGATGGGAGGCCAGGCTTTCGCACTCGGCCACCACGCCGGTTTCGAGGAGTAGTAGAACGAGGCAGGAAGCGCCTGGCTCGCCGGAACTGGGTTGACGAACGTACTCGGGCTTCCCGTCGTATCGCTGAACGCGCTCGGCACCTCACTGCTGACGAACCGCACCGCGGCGTTCACCGTGTCGTAGTTGCCCCATCGCATCAAGCTGTTCAGGGTGAGAGCGTCGCCGGCTGCGCAGCAATTCACGGTCCCGGTGCCGATAACGAACACGGAAACGTCCTGCGTGTTGCCAGAGGAACCTGGCACCGAGGTATAGGTCGTGTGGTAGCCGCTCAAGCCGGCAACGTTGCCGATGATGTTGTGGTAGCGATTGTAGGGATAGATAATGAACGCACTCGTGTGGCTGTTCGTGGTCGTACCGTTGTTGATGGTCTGTCCGTTGTAGCGATTGCGGAACGCGGTGATGAAATTGCCGGTGCCGTGAAACAGGTCAAAGTAGAGACCATCTCCGACGTTGCCCTCAAAAAGCACATATCCCACCACGGAGTGCTTATACGCGCTGTTGCTGTCCCAGGTTGACGAGGGCGAGTACCAGTTGTTGATGTCGAAGTTGTAGCCGTAAACGCAGCCGGCACAATCCGAATTCGTCATCTGGCCCGCAGCGACTTTCTGGAAGATGTTGTTCTCGATCAGGTTGTCGGAGGCCCCGCCTTCCTCCACGCCGTAGCTTTCGGCGGCAGCGTTCTGCGTCGAGAAGAAATAGCTGTCCCGGACCGTATTGTGATTGGTAAATAGCAAGCCCACGTGCGCACGTCCCGGAGCGATGGACCGAATCCCTTTTACCCAGCAGGATGCGCAGTTAAAGAACTGGACGCTGTACGAGCCTCCACTGGTACCGTTGATAGAGAGGTTCTCTACGCCGTCGTAGCTGATCGGGCTGGTCGCCCACCAAGCGCCGGGGGTCTGACTAGCTCTCCAGTTGGGCATCCGAAGACCAGGCGTGATCGTGATATTCGTGCCGCTGGAGCAGGCGTGGCCCGGCGTGGAATTCCCATCGCAACTCGCCACGGTCACGATCTGTTGCTGGTCGCGGACGGCATTGGTATTGCCACCGCGCTGATAGCCGGATTCCTGATTGCCGGAACCGTTCTCGCTACAACCATCCGACCCGTTGGTGCCGCCCGCATCGCAGATGAATACCTGCCCCGTGTCCTTCCCCGCCAAGGTCTGCGTTCCGCTCAGGTCGTTAATCTGATCCAGAATGAGCGGATTTCCTACTTTAAGGTTCGTCACGGAGCTGAGTGTAATCGTCGTCGCGCCCTGCGTGTAGCCCGCCGTCCAATTGGCCGTGTTACTGGGAGACTGGTTGTAGTTCAAGTCTGCGCTCCGGGCGCACACGTCGGCCGAGACTCCATAGCAACCTCCGGATCCAGTAAAGGTTAGCAGCGTCTGATCCGCACCCGCGCCTCGAAGGATGACGTTGCTGCGATCGCCGAAGTCGATGCCGCCTGCGAAACTGTAGCTCCCCGCTGCCAGCAGGACGTAGGTGTTGTTGGGCGCTCCTGCCAGTGCCGCGTTGATCTGCGCGAGCGTTGCCGATGCCCCGGCGTTCGTGACCGTGGCGCACGCCGCGTTCACGCACTGCGTGTAGTTGGTCGGAATGCCACCGACCACACCCGCAGTTGACCAGTTTGTAGCTCTCGATGCTGCGATAATCCCAGTCCAAGGCTGTTGGGCATACCCTATGGTCGGAACCATCAAGGCCAATAACAACGCCATAAAACATAGAAACGGCCGCGCGGATCTCATATGCACCTCAGTGTTGTGCGGACGACTCGTGGAGAGGTCTGTCTCACCGCGCAAAAACAAAACTCGAGACTGTTCCGGCCATTCTCGGCCCCCATTCGCGATGTGTCTAGACCAATCACGCCCCTCACCCTGGCTTCAAAAACAGAAGCTTAGGGGAGTCCGTACACATCCGATCTTCGCACTGGCAGCGCGTAGCCACTACTGTTCTCAGGGACAGAAAGAGGACAGGCTTTCTGGGCAGCCCGGTTGTTTCTCGGTCTCCGAATAGTAGAGGCTCATCGTCAACTTGAATCCTAAGGTTACGTGCTGAAAAGGCCGCCTTGTCTAACGAGCTCCTTGGGATGCATTGTGAGGGGCTGATTCAATTGGATTTGCGCGGTTCAATGGGAGTTCATGAGCGCCCGCGGGAAAGCATCCGCGCCGTGAGGGCGGAAAGCGCGCACTTCCTAGGAAGGCTCACTTTGTGCATAGACCTCTCGGCGTTCACGCGTTAGACCCTCGTCGTATTCTCCCTCGGGCTCATACACGATGACTTGGCTCCCTCGATTGGAAAACCCAAAGGGCACGCACAACAGCTTTTTCAATCGTTGCCGTACGGCATCGCGGCGTTCGGGCGGTACGTAGAGCAGCATGAAGCCACCGCCGCCGGCTCCCAGAAGTTTGCCACCCAGGGCGCCTGCCTCGCGCCCCGCCTCGTAGATTTCATCGATGTTCGAATTCGTGATCTTTTGCGTGAGCGACCGCTTTACCTTCCACCCCTCGTGCAGCAAGCGCCCAAAGTCGTCGAGGGAGCGATGCGGGCTGGCCAGGATGTCCTCCGCTTCGTTCACCATCTGGAACATGGTCTCCAGTTCCTTCGTCTTCTGAGGTGTCACGCGCAGCTGCTCCTGAGCGATTTCCGAGGCGATTCTCGAAAAACCGGTAAAGTACAGAGCCAGGTTCTGCCCCAGCGCGGCGATTCTGGCCGGCGGGATCAAGACCCGCTTCACTTCAAAGGAGTCATCCTGGTTGAAGTTGATGCGATTGAAGCCGCCATAGGCGGCGCTGACCTGATCTTGCGAACCCACTGCTTCCCCAATCAGGTTTTGTTCCACGTGAATGGCGTCGGTGGCGAGCGCGTGCTTATCGCGCATCTGGTTCTTGAGGGCGTACAACCCGAGCAGTAGCCCTACCGTAAACGCCGAACTCGTCCCCAACCAGGTTCGAGCTGGCAGGTCGGCTACGTGATGGATCTCGACTCCCTCGTGGATGTTCAGAAACTGCAGGCACTCCCGCACCGAAGGGTGCTCAATCGCGCCGTTGTCATTGACGTTCTCAATGCGCGAGTACGACACGCGGCTTTGATACTCGAAAAAGGGTGGGAGCCACCTCGACGTAATGTAGCAGCACTTATCGATCGCGGTCGACAGCACCGCGCCGCCATGCTCCCGGTACCAGACGGGATAGTCCGTGCCTCCCCCAAAGAATGAGATGCGAAGCGGAGTGCGAGTAATGATCATGCGTCCGTCCTTTTCGGGTGGCCGATAGATGCAAGCTTTTCAGCGTTTCCAGGCAGCAACGCGCTTCCTTTCAAACGACACGGTCTTCCCAGGGCCGTCTAGATCTGCTTCTTCTTCTGTCTTCTTCTGTCTTCTTCGCATCCGATGGAGCGCTCATCCCTAATGTTCAACGGGGCTGAGGGCCACCGCGGCTAATTCTTTCAAGCGTTGCTGGCGCGCTATCATGGCGGGCAATGGCTCGAGACCGGCTACCTGAAAGATTTGCTTCCAGCGATACACCCAATCATGGCGCAACAAGGCTTCCGCTGCATTCCGCTGGCTGATGGCGGAAGCCCGGTCGGGTGACGATTCCAGCTGGGTGATGACCTCGATCACGTCTGAACCATCCCGCTCCACTTCGATCACAGCCTCAGACCACGGAAACATTTCGCTAAACGCCTCGCATTTCGGGGCCTGCCCGATCATCACAGCCCCCGCCGCTGCTCCCTCGTAGAAACGATGTCCAATCTCGACCTGCCCCCGCGTCTCGTCGAAAAAGTCAACCTTCCCTGGTGCGACCATGAAATACCGGCAGCGCTTCGCCATGTTCGAAAACAGATCTCGATGTTGCTGGTAGTCATACACATCCGCAAGGGAGCCTCCGAAGGTGTCGTAAATGTAAAAAATCGACCGTTCCTCCGCCATCCGAAGCAAACTCCTGTGAATCCCCTCGCATCTCCGCCCGATGCTATAAACATCCACAACGCGCGCCGGTGGGTTCGGATAGGGGCTGAAGCGCAGCGTATCAACGCCGCCGGAAAGCCAGTGGACAGGCTTGCCAATGGCGTTCGAGAGCACATCGACCGTCCCCTTGCAGCCAACAAACACGTGATCGAACCGTTTCAACGCATGAATCCAATACTTGTATCGGGGAATCTCGGCCGCCCACATTTCGTCGACCCAGCAAACGCTGGTCTTGCAGTGGTCTTGCCACCCTTCGATCGCATTGATGTTGAGAAAATCATGGTGTGTCTGACACAAGGCAATAAACAAGTCGTATTCTTGAGTCAGTCGGACGTTCTGGAGCCCGGGGTTTTGGAAAATCAGTCTTCTGGACACGTCGCGGTATAGAAGCCTTCTCTGCCAGCTCTCTTTAAACTGATAGCCGCGGCGCGTATCGAGACAGACCAGATCGACGTCATCGACTTCCCGGAGAACATCCTGGGCTTCATAATGGCCGCAGAGAAAAGTCTTCTTCTTGAAGTTTCTGCTGGACGGCATGCAAATGCGGGGCTTCCGGCCGTCCTTCCAGGCGCCCACCGACTGCAGCCGGGCATTGGTTCCGTCGAAAGAACTCATGCGCTCACCATAGGTTGAGTATCCCCTGTCATGGGGTCTTGCCGTCTTACAAGAGCTTATACAGTCCGGCAAGAGCGCACATCATCGTCGCTTGTCCCCAGTGCAGTGTGGGTGTCTTGTTGACCAGCCAGGGGGTGTAGCGACGGTAGTAGAAATAGCCAGAATCATCCTGCATGTGGTCGATGGTCCAGCGTGCCACCTTCAGCGCCAGCGATAAACTTTCTGGATCACGGTCGTGAAAAAAAACCAGGGTATCAATTGCCTGAGAGCAGCACTGAATATCGAGCGGCAGCGTTTTGTGATTGTAATATCTGGGAGTTCCATCCGCCAGGAAAAACGTTTTCTTCCAGTACTCGTACCCGCGCTGGACTACTTTATCGAAACGATCATCGCCAGTTCCTTCGGCATAGTATTTAAAGCAGTCCAGCACGTAGGCCGTATGAAAATTGTCGACCCAATGCAGGTTCTTTGCTTCTCCGTAATACCACGAGGAATCGGGCCTCTGGTATTTGGCTGTGTATTGCATGGCGCTCTGAGCCAGAGCCCGGTAAGACTCATTCCGAGTGAGAGAATAGGTGCGGGCCAGCAGGCTCGCGCCAAGGGTGTTGGCGTTGTGGACCTGCGCATTCATCGTGGGAATGTAGCTGATGCAAAGCGATTCTCCGTCCGCAAACGTTTCCAGGTCCCGCACAATATGCTCGCAGGCACTGATCGCGACCTGTAAATAGGCTTCCTTCTGGATATGTTCGTACGCGTCCAAGAATGCGTGGCCGATGAGCGCCGTCCACACCACGGTGGGCACGCCCTTCGGCAGGTAAAAGGTCCGCGACTGATAATCGAAGTGATTCCCCCAGCACGATCCGGTGTAGCCCTTCGACTGATTTTCGACCAGCCATTGCAGCGCATACTCCGCTTTGTCTTGCCAGACGGCGTCCCCAGTCGCCTGGTGCATGCGCAGGAAGCCCCGGGCCAGAAAGCCCATGCCTTTTGACGAGTAGCCCTTTCGAATCCCCACGAGCGGACGCACGTTGATCGGAAAGCGTCGCACTCCCTGCTGGAGCACGGTGAGTAGAAATTTATTCTGAAAGGTAAAAGGGCGCAGAAATCGGGCATTCAGGCCGTCGAACGTGTCGTAGCCACGGTAGTCATTCTTTTCCACCCAGCTGGATAGCCGGCAGATCGATCGGTAAATGTGATCTTTCGCGACCGGGTCTTTGGCTGGAACCCGGCGCTGCTCACCAGCAGATGCCGGCATACTTGCCATTTTCGCTCCTTCGGTCACTAATGCGCACGAAATCCACGAGCAGTTGTTCCGTACTCAATCGCTCCGGCACGGTCCGAAATTCGGGATCTTTGTTGCCAATCACAACCGTTTGGGCATGGTCCAGCACGGCATCAATACCGCTCACCATGAGCTTGGAGATGTGGGGGATCCGGTTAAGGATAAAGTCGCGGTTGGCGCCCACCAGGCTGGCAATATTCACGTTCTTATCATAGATGCGCAGATCGTAGCCTTTTCCCAGTAGGCGCTCGATGACTTCGATCACCGGACTTTCGCGCAGGTCGTCCGTGCCTGCCTTGAAGCTAAAGCCGAGCACACCGACCCGTTTGTGTCCCTTTTCCATGATGAGTTGCAGGCCTCGGGCAATCTGCAGTTCGTTGCTTGGCAGGATGGACGAAAGAATCGGCAGTTGCAAATCGTGTATTTTGGCTTGATACGCCAGCGCCCGCAGATCCTTGGGCAAGCAGGAACCTCCGAAGGCAAAACCCGGCAGGAGGTAAGCGGGAGAGATGTTGAGCTTTTTATCCTGGCAAAAGATATTCATGACCTGATGCGCATCAATGGAAAAGGCCTTGCAGAGATTACCGATCTCGTTCGCATAGCCGATCTTGAGCGCGTGCCAACTGTTATCGACATATTTGACCATCTCGGCGGTTTCCAGGTCCGTGCGGATCAGCGGCGCGCTCAGGTCTTTGTAGAGAGTTGCCAATTGCGCACCGCTCGCCTGGTCCAACTCTCCGATCACGGTTTTCGGGGGCGCGTGGAAATCCTTCACGGCGGAACCCTCGCGCAGAAACTCCGGGTTGTGGCACACACCGAAATCCTTGCCGGCTTTCTTTCCCGAGGACTCCTCCAAAATTGGAATCACGATCTTGTGCATGGTTCCGGGCAGAATGGTGCTGCGAATCACGACCGTATGGCGCGCCGCGGTCTGTTTCAGCCCCTGGCCAATTTGCTCGCAAATCCTGCGGATATATCTCAGGTCCAGATTGCCATTCGTCTGGCTGGGTGTGCCGACGCATACGAAAGACAGTTCGGTATTCCGGATGGCTTCCAGATGATCCGTCGTGGCGCGCAGCCGGCCCTGCTGGACGCACGAGGCAATCAGCTCGTTGATTTCAACCTCGATAATCGGAGACCGCCCGCTGCTGATCAGGTCCACCTTGGTCTGCACAGGATCTACGCCGATCACTTCGTGACCATTACTGGCCAAGCATCCCGCCGACACCGTACCGACATACCCTAGTCCAAAGATGCTGATTTTCAAGATGCGTTCCTTTCTCCGATTACGATTGGGCGTACGGACGTCATGCCAAGAACTGAAGGATCTTTGGTTCCGCGTCGAATCGGCCTGACGGTGAATGTTTTGCCGCCGGGCGTGTCGAAGTGGCATCGGACGCACGCACCCGCGTACCGCTACTGTTGGCAAAGAGAAACTCACGGCGCTGCCGATTCAGGATGTCCGCATCCCCAGCAACTCCAAATACAAACCGCGCGTAATGTCCGCGACGACGCTCCATGAATTGCGCGCCATCGTATAATCCCGAATCTCCGGTCGCCGGCGCTCCAGCGTCTTGTACAAGTCACTCTCAAAGTAGGTCTCGATGGCGTGCGCCAAGTCCGCCGGGCTGCACGACCGGCAAAGATACCCCGTTTTGCCCGGGATGATGTCGTCGCGGAAGGATCCGACGTCCGCTGCGATGACCGGCAATCCAAAACTATAGGCCAAGAACAGCACCCCGCTTTGAAAGATCTCGGAATACGGCAGCACCAGGACGTCTGCAGCCTTGAAGTAGACTTCGGTTTCGGCGTCGGGAACAAATTCGATCTTTTGCAGGATTTGCTGACGGCATGGATCGCCTTCGATCGTATTCTGAATGTCGCGCAGATACTGCTCCGACCCTTTCTTCGATTCGCCCGCAATAATTAGCCGGAACTCAGGATGTTGGGGGGCAACGCGCTGAAATGCAGCCACCAGATGTTCAAGACCCTTGTAGGGCCAGATGGCGCCAAAGAATAGGATTGTCTTCCCGTGGACTTCGATCCCCAGTCTCCGCTTTGCTTCCGCCGGAGTGAGTTCCGTGTTCGGAACTGCATTGTTAATGCCGAAAGGAATGACCGTCACACGTTCACTGCGAACTCCAAATTCATCGTGCAATTCCGACTTCATCCTCTGCGTATGAACGAAGAGGTGATCGACGAGATGATACTGAATCTTGAGCGTTAGCCGGTTGAGGGCCGAGTCCTTCGCGTCCCGTCGGGCCGCATTGACGTTGTGTGCGGTGAATACGATTTTCTTTCCCAGCAATTTGTAACAGAGCATGAGCAGAGTTCGATCAAAGAGCTGGATCCTGTTATTCCATAGAATGTGAAAGATTTTAGGTTTGGCGGTGACCGCATACCGGATGAGACGCGCATAAAAGGTTAGGACTCTTGCGCTCTTCCTGAGCAACCCGACGCGCTCCCGCGAATCTCCGTGCAGATTCAGAAAGTTCAGCTTGGAAGCGGCGCGCATCTCGGGGCCGTCGAGCTGATTGCTGCCGATGAAGTCCAAGTACATGCCTTTTGAGAGCAGGGCCATCGAAAGCCCGAACGCATAAGGCCTGTCGGAACCACCCGTGAGTAGCGCAACTTTGATTTCGGGAGTTGGTGGCGGCGAGACCTTGCCAAGCGCCACAGGCCCTCTTTCTGCCTCACATGAT
>VFSW01000931.1_pt1 | contig 43393 bp, 37 predicted proteins | sample 5358111 | NCBI WGS metagenome assembly VFSW01 (sample SAMN11554181, study PRJNA540505) | mine drainage metagenome | isolation source: sediment from site ElyBrook_90M | place: USA: Ely Copper Mine, Vershire, VT | collected 2017
CCCCACCCGAACACCGTGGCGTTTCAATACCCCCACCGCCCCCACCACCCCCCCGCGCCCCCCCCGCGGGGGCCGGCGCGCGGCGGCGCGCCCACGTTTCTGGGCTACGCGCGCGCGGACGGATCGGTGGGCACGCGCAACTATATCGCGGTGGTGGCGGCCAGCAACTGCGCGGCGCACACCGCCGAAATGATCGCACGCAGTTTCGACGGCGAATCGTTGCCGGCCAACGTGGACGGAGTCGTGGCTTTCCCGCACGGCGAAGGTTGCGGCCACACCATCGGACCGGATACGGAACAGCTTCGCCGCACGCTGGCCGGAGTATTGGCCCACCCTAACGTCTCGGCCGCCGTGATCCTGGGCCTGGGCTGCGAGGTCAACCAGATCGAACACTACCTCGGCCCCAATGCGCCCCGGGCCAGCCGCCTGGTCGGGCTGACCCTGCAATCGAGCGGCGGCACGCGTGGCGCCGTGGCCGCGGCCCGCGCCGAAATCGCCCGCCTGATGGAGCAATCGGCCGGCGAACAGCGCGTCGAAGTGCCGGCTTCCCGCATTGTGCTGGGCCTGAACTGCGGCGGCTCGGATTCGTTCTCCGGCATCACCGCGAACCCCGCCCTGGGTGTGTGTTCGGATATGCTGGCCGCCATCGGAGCTACTGCGGTGCTGGCGGAAACCACCGAAATCTTCGGCGCGGAACACCTGTTGGTGCGCCGCGCCCGCAACCGGCAAGTAGCTGAAAAACTATTAAGTTTCGTCCAAGGCTACAAGCAATACTTGACCCGCTTCGCGGGTAGCTTCGACGACAATCCTTCGCCCGGCAACAAGGAAGGCGGCTTGACCAACATCCTGGAAAAATCGCTGGGCGCGGTGGCCAAAGCGGGCGCCTCGCCCCTGACCGATGCGGTGGATTATGCCGAAGCGGTGCGCACGCCGGGCTTCGTCTTCATGAACACGCCGGGCTACGACCCGGTCTCGCTCACCGGCCTGGCGGCGGGCGGCTGCAACCTGATCGCCTTCACCACCGGCCGCGGCAGCGCCATCGGTTTCCCGTCGGTGCCGGTGCTCAAGATCGCCAGCAACACCAGCACCTACCGGCGCATGCAGGACAACATGGACATCAACGCCGGCGCCATCGCCGACGGTGAAAAGACCGTCCCGGAGGTGGGCCGCGAGATCTTCGACGCGCTGCTGCGGGTGGCGTCCGGCGAGAGGACCTGCGCCGAGCGCCTGGGCCACCACGAATTTGTCCCCTGGCGCATCGGCCCGGTACTTTAGACGCCGCTTGGAATGGCGTGCTAGAATCGTTTGGTCTTCGCCGAGGGGGCGAAGCACCACATCCAGGAGGGGTGAATATTTGATCAAGACGAGTTTCTCCAAACATGCGCTGATCGTTCCGATCGCCGCACTATCGCTTGCCGGCATCGTTCTGGGCCAAGCCGACGATGCCGACACGACTCCGGCCAGACCGATGTACCTCCGGCCGCAGTCGATACCGGACCCGGGCGCGGTGCGGCCCGCGATAGCCTTGCCGACGTGGAACGGCTCCTTTGTTTATAACGGGCACACTTACAACTACAACATGGTCGGCACAGCGCCGTCGTCCAACGCTACGACGACCATTCCGGTCTACATCATCCCGCTCAAGATCGTGATTACCGGCAAGGGCGGCGCGAAGACCACGTTTGACGCCGCGCACGTGCTTTCGAATGGCAAGACGGTGACCCAAAACACGGTGGATTCGCCGATCTTCGATGCCACCACAACCTACACTCAGGGCGGAGTCAATGTCGGCACCACCCAATACATCGACGCTTTCCAGCGCGCCAATTTCTGGGGCACGGTGAGCGGCAATCCCAACTACCATCTGATGTTGGGCGGACCGACGGTGCTGGCGGAGCAGACGCTGAGTCCGACATCCCGCCAAGGGCACACGGGCAAACCGTTCGGGTTCACCGCCGCCGAGGTGAGCTACACCTGGATCGACGGCCAACTGCGCAGCATCATCAAGAAGTTCACGCAGATCAACCCCGGCGCATTGCCGATCTTCCTGGCTTACAACACCTACCTGACGTCCGGTGGGTGCTGCATCGGGGGCTACCACAACGGCTCCAGCGGGCAGTCTTATGCTTTTTCGACCTACGTCGACCAGGTGGGCCAGTTCGCCCAGGATGTGTCCGCGCTGTCGCATGAGGTGGGCGAATGGGCCGACGATCCGATTGTGAACAACACCGGCAACCCCGTATCGTGCGGGATTCTTGAAGTGGGCGATCCGCTGGAGAACAACCCCAATTTCGGGGCCTATCCGTACACCGTCAACGGATTCCAGTACAACCTGCAGGACTTGGTGACGCTGCCGTACTTTGGGGCGCCTCCCAGCACTTCGGTGAATAACTACTTTACGTTCCAGGGCGAGACGTTGTCGGTCTGCCAGAACGGAGGCTAGCCCCAGCACCTGCGCAGGACAGGCCCCCAAGGCCTGTCCTGTCCCACGAGACGGTCCCAACGAAACGGTTGCGAAACCCCGTGCAACCCGATATGTTGAGACTTCCTTATGTCCAGCAAAACCCCCATCACCGTGGCGCATGGCGACGGCATCGGTCCGGAGATCATGGCCGCCACCCTGCGCATCCTCGAAGCGGCCGGCGCGCCTCTCGAGATTGAAACCATCGAGATCGGCGAAAAGGTTTACCTGCGCGGCAATACCGCGGGTATCGAACCCGGCGCTTGGGATTCCCTGCGCCGCACCAAAGTTTTCCTGAAGGCCCCCATCACCACGCCCCAGGGCGGCGGCTTCAAGAGCCTCAACGTGACCGCCCGCAAGACCCTGGGACTCTACGCCAACGTGCGGCCCTGCGTCGCCTATCATCCGTTCATCGACACCCTGCATCCGGGCATGGACCTGGTGATCGTGCGCGAGAACGAAGAGGATTGCTACGCCGGCATCGAGTACCAGCTCAGTCCCGGCGCCATGCAGTGCCTGAAGCTGATCACCCGGCCCGGGTGCGAAAAGATCGTGCGCTACGCCTTCGAATACGCGCGCCGCCACCGCCGCAAGAAGGTCACCTGCTTCACCAAAGACAACATCATGAAGATGACCGACGGTCTCTTCCACAAGGTCTTTGACGAAATCGCGGCGCAATATCCGGACATCCAGAACGAGCACTGGATCGTGGACATCGGCGCCGCCAAGATGGCGGACACGCCCGAAACCTTCGACGTGATCGTGATGCCCAACCTGTACGGCGATATCCTTTCCGACGTGGCCGCGCAGATTGCCGGTTCGGTGGGCATCGCGGGCTCGGCCAATATCGGCGACCACTGCGCCATGTTCGAAGCCATTCACGGCTCCGCGCCGCGGCGCGCCAATCAGAACCTGGCCAATCCCTCGGGCCTGCTGCTGGGCGCCGTGCTGATGCTGGTGCACATCAACGAGCCGGAAGTCGCGGCCCGCGTGCACAACGCCTGGCTGCGCACCATCGAGGACGGCATTCACACCTACGACATTTTCACGGAAGGCGCCAGCAAGCAGAAGGTGGGCACCCGCGAATTCGCCGAGGCGGTGGTGGCGCGGCTGGGACAGAAGCCCAATACCCTGAAGCCGGTGTCCTACGCGGCGGCGCCCCCGCGGGCGGCTGCGTCCGGCGCGGCCGCCATCCAGCCCGAAACCAGGGTGGAACTGGTGGGCGTGGATGTCTACGTGAACTGGGCGTCGCTCGACAACGACAAGCTCGCGGGCGTGTTGCAGGGCGCCGCCGGCCAACCCATGACGCTGACCATGATGTCCAATCGCGGCGTCAAGGTCTGGCCCAACGGGCATCCGGAGACCTTCTGCACCGACAATTACCGCTGCCGGTTCGCGGCGGCCGGCGGCGTAACCCAGGCGCAGATCATCTCCCTGCTCGGGCGCATCGCCGGTACCGGCATGGAGATCGTGAAGACCGAGAACCTCCGCAACTACGGCGGGCTGCCGGGTTACACCCTGGCGCAGGGCGAGTGATGATGCCCCTGGTCGCCGTGGTCATGGGCAGCAAGTCGGATTGGGAGACCATGCGGCACTGTGACGAGACGCTGACGCAATTCGGCGTGCCGCACGAGTGCCGCGTACTCTCCGCGCATCGCACGCCGGTGCTGGCCGCGCAATACGCCACCGAAGCGGAAGGGCGGGGCATCGAGGTGGTGATCGCGGCCGCCGGCGGCGCCGCCCATCTGGCCGGCGTGCTGGCCGCCCATACCGTGCTCCCGGTGCTGGGAGTGCCCATGGAGAGTCCCGCCCTGAAGGGCTTGGACTCCCTGCTTTCCACGGTGCAGATGCCCGGCGGCATTCCCGTCGGCGCCCTGGCCATCGGGACCCCCGGCGCGCGCAATGCCGCCCTGCTGGCGATCGCCATCCTGGCCAATGCGCGCCCGGAATTGCGCGCCAAACTGAAGGACTTTCGCGCCGAGCAGGCCGCCAAGGTGGCGCGCGAAACGCTGCCGTAGCGCCGCGCGCGGTGCGCGCAGTCCACATGCCATAATGCCCATATAGCTATGCGGGAAGTACACGTGGGCATCGTGGGCTTGGGCAATGTGGGCGCCGGCGCCCTCGCCATCCTGGCCGGCAATGCCGAACAGATCGCGTTGAAGCTGGGTTTCCGGCTGAAAGTGGCGGCCGTTTGCTGCCGGTCCGTGGCTGCGAAGTCCATTCCCGAATCGTTGGGGCCGGTGCTGAAGACTCCCGACTGGCGCGAAGTGGTCGCGCATCCCGACGTGGATATCGTCGCGGAACTGGTGGGCGGCGCCACCGTGGCGGCCGAGATCGTCAACAGCGCCATCGACCATCGCAAATCGGTGGTGACGGCCAACAAGGAACTCATCGCCGCCTGCGGGCCGGAGATCTGGGAACGCGCCATCCGCGCCGGCATCAACGTGGCCATGGAGGCCAGCGTGGCGGGCGGCATCCCCATCCACGCGGTCCTGCGCGAAGGCATCTCGGGCGACCGCGTCACGGCCATCTACGGCATCCTGAACGGCACCTGCAATTACATCCTTACGGAGATGGAAAAGCGCGGCGAGCCGCTTCAAACCGTGCTGGCCGAGGCGCAGGCGGCGGGCTACGCGGAAGCCGATCCCAGCGCCGACCTGGACGGCCTGGACGCCCGCTCCAAGCTGGCCATCCTCTCCGCCCTGGCCTTCGGCGAGAAGATCACGCCCTCGGACATTTTCTTGGAGGGCATCCGCCGCATCGCGCCGCTGGATTTCCGCTATGCGCATCAGCTCGAGCACACCATCCGCCTGATCTGTGCCGCGCGCCAGACCGCCGATGGGCTGATTCTTTCGGTGCGCCCGGCGCTGATCCCGCGCACCACCATTCTGGCCGGCGTGCAGGGCGCCTACAACGCGGTGTGGGTCAAGGGCGCCTACGGCGGGGACACTTTCTACTACGGGCGCGGCGCCGGGTCCCTTCCCACCGGCGTGGCCGTGGTCAGCGACCTGATGCGCGTGGCCCGCGAAATCCGCTGCGGCAGCCCCGAGCGGGTCTCGCCGTTCGCCCACGACCGCCTGGGCGAATACCGCCCCGTGTCGGTAGTGATGCAAAAGCGCGCCTACTACCTGCGCTTCCGGGTCAAGGACCGGCCCGGCATTCTGGCCGAGCTTTCCGGTATACTGGCGGCTAAGCACATCAGCTTGGAGGCCGTCTTGCAGTTGCCTACGGAAAGCAAACGCGACCTGCCGTTCGTGATCACGGTCGAGCCCACCTACGAACACGCCATCCGCGAGGCGGTGGCGGAGATGACCCGGCTCGACTTTCTGCTGGAGCCGCCCCTGGCCCTGCCCATGGAGACCGCCTTATGAAAATCATCCGCCTGCTGGCGGCGGCCGCCGTCTGTTCCGCCGCCTGGGCCCAGGTGGCCGGCGACGCCAACGCCCGTTACCAGACCGAACAAGGCCGCAAATCCATCGCCGCGGGTCTGGGCAGTCCCGGCCGCGACGCCACCGAGCGTCCCCAGGAACTGACCGACGCCATGGGCCTGAAGGCCGGCATGACCGTGGCGGACATCGGCACCGGCGTCGGCTACATGCTGCCGTATCTGAGCCGTGCCGTGGGCCAGTCCGGGCACGTGGTGGCCGAAGACATTTTCGACGATTTTCTGAGCGCCGCCAAACAGCGCGCGGCCGATGACAAACTCGCCAACGTCACCTTCGTCAAAGGCACGGAGACCGACCCGCGCCTCGCCCGGGAAGGCGTGGACGTCATTCTGGCGCTCGATTCCTACCATCATTACAACTATCCGGACAAGATGCTGGCCGCCTTTGCGCGCGCCTTGCGCGATGGCGGACGGCTGATCGTGGTGGAGTATTACAAGCGGCCCCATGCCATGCCCGGCGGCGACGCCGTGAAGCACATCCGCCTGGATGAGCCGGACCTGGTGCGGGAGATCGAAAGCAACGGGTTCCGCAAGGTCTCCGAGCACGAGCACGTCAAGGACAGCCAGTACATGGTGGTGTTCGAGAAGCGCCAGACCTAACCCGCGGCACGGGCCGTATTGAAGATAAGCGGACCTGTATAGTATCATTCTCACAGGTGCACAACTTTACAGCAGACCGAACGGGGAGTTCTGCTTTGGAGACGGCTTGCGTCTCCGCCGAAGCGGAGTGCCGCCCGCAGATCTACGGGTGGGACGCGCGGAGCCAGACCTGGAGCGGGCCGTACTGTTTGAGCCCGTTGCGGGTGTCCCGGCGCCTCAGGGACGCGCTGCGCAACGCGCCCGGACGCTCGTGGTACGGGCGGGTGAACAGCGGCGCGGCGGATCAGGAGGCGCGCTTCTTCGTGCTGATGCACGCCCTCGGCGACTGCGCCGTGGCCCTGATCTACTGCGACGATTCCAAGAGCGGGCCGGCCGAGATCGTGATGGCCATCCCCCCGCGGGGGAGTGCGCGGCTCCGCCCGGATTTTGCGTTCGAGGCGGTGGCCTTCGCCCGTTTCCTGGGCGCGATCGGCGAGGGCGATGCGCAGCGGGTCGACGAGCTGATGGCGGCGGCCATCTCCACCGCGCCGCGCGAGGATGCGCTGGTCTTCTCCATCAGCACCGGCCTGTGGACCAGCGATCTCGATTACCTTCTCTCGAACTGCGTGGAACAGGTGGCCACGGCGGCGCTGGAATGGCTCGCGGAGCGGGAGCTCAATATCCCTTCTGCTTGTCCACCACGTTGACCAGCGGCTGGCCCTTCACGAAATGGGCGATGTTCTCCTTGAACAGCGCCATGCGGCGCGCTTCCATGCCGTCCGACACCCCGGCGATGTGCGGCGTTATGACCACGTTGTCGAATTGCCAGAGCGGGTGATTCCTGGGCAGCGGCTCGGGATTGGTGACGTCCAGCCCGGCGCCGGCCAGCGCCCGGCTGTCCAGGGCGTGCACCAGGGCATCCATGTTGTAGAGCTTGCCGCGCGATACCGCGACGAAGTACGCGCTCTTCTTCATCAAGGCGAACTCCCGCGCGCCGATCATGCCGTTGCTCCTGGGCGTGAGCGGCGCGGAGATGAACACCACGTCGGCCAGCGGCAGCACCGCATCGATTTCGTCCGGATACACCATGCGGCTCACGTACGGGTTGAGCGGCATGTCCTTGGGATCCACCCCGATCACGGTCATGCCGAAGGCCTGCGCGCGCTGCGCGATTTGCGATCCGATGCCGCCCACGCCCACGATGACGGCGGTCTTGCCGCGCAGTTCGATGGGATGGTAGTCCCGGCGCCGCAATTCTCCCGTGGCGCGTCCGGGGATGGCCCGGTTGAGGCCGCGCGTCAGCGATAGCAGCAGGGCGAAGGCGTGATCGGCAATCTCCGGTCCCATCAGGATCTTGCAATTGGTCAGCGTCACGCTGCTGGCCTGGAACTCAGGAAACATAAAGTTTTCGACGCCCGCGCTGTAACTCTGCACCCATTGCAGCTTGTGGGCGGCGTGCAGGATTTCCGGTGTGATCCCGCCCAGGATGGCGTCGGCATCGGCCGCCTCTCGGACCACCGAGCGGTCGTCGGCCGGCACGATCAGCGCCTCCGGCGAGACGCCGCGCAACTCCGCGATCTGATCCGGCGGCAGGTACAGCACCACGATTTTGCGGGTTTCCGCGGCGGCCAGTGCGGCGCAAACGGCGGCGGCCAGAACCAGGCGCGTTTTCATGAACGGCCCCTCCTTGCGGGATTGTATCACCCGCGCCCGCCGCACCGCCGGAGGCGGCCTGTAACCTTCCGTCCGGGACCCCCGCCTGACAACTCAGATGCTTCGAGTGGGCGCGCGCGCTTTCCGGGTACTCGTGTATTGTCTGGCCACCGTGGCCGCCGGGCGCGCCGCCACTTTCGCGGAACTGGCCGCGCAAGCCGACGCCGCCCGCGAAGCCGACCAGGTGCCCCAGGCCATCCATCTTTACCAGCAAGCCTTGCAGATGAAGCCCGCTTGGTCCCAGGGCTGGTTTTACCTGGGAACCCTGTTTTACGATTCCGACCGGTACAGCGCCGCGCAACGGGCTTTCGGGCGGTACGTCCGGCTCGTGGACAAGCCCGCCGGCTGGGCGTTTCTGGGGCTCTGCGAGTTCGAAACGGGCGCCTACGGCGAGGCGCGCGGCCATCTCCAGCGGGGCGTGGACGGCGGCCTGGCGCCCGAGATCGGCCAGGTGGTGCGCTTCCACCAGGCGCTGTTGCTCACGCGCCTGGGCCTGTTCGACCAGGCGTTGCCGTGGTACCGGCCGCTGGTGCGCCGCGGCATTCACGAGCCGGCCTTGACCGAAGGTCTGGGCCTCAACGCGCTCGGCCGCGCCATGCTGCCCAAGGAGATTCCGCCCGGCGAGCGCGCCCTGGCCGGCGCCGCGGGCCAGGCCGCCTACACCTGGCTGGCCGGAGACCAGACCGCCGCCGCGCCGGCCGTTCGAGCGCTCGTGGCGGCCTACCCCGACGCGCCCGGCGTTCACGGTTTTTGCGCTGCCGTGCTGCTGGAATCCGACCCGGATGCCGCCATGGCGGAACTGCGGCGCGAACTGGAAGTGAATCCGCAAAACGTGGAAGCGCGCGCCATGCTCGCGCTGCTGCTGGTGCGTGCCGGCAAGAAAGCGGAGGCGGCGCCCCTGGCCAGGAGCGCCATGGACGCCCGGCCCTCGTCCCCCCTGGCGCAGTTCGCCCTTGCCCAGACGCTCGACGACGTGCACCAGGCCGCCGCGCACCTCGAAATCGCGGCCAAGCTGGACCCCTCGAATTTCGAATACCACATGGCCCTGGCTCGCGTATACTCGAAGATTGGCCGATATGACCAGGCCCGCCGCGAGCGCAAAATCTCTATCGAAATGGCCAGGGCGAGCGACCCTCACGGGAGGTAGCCGCGCCGCGATCTTCCTGACGCTGGCGGGAGCGGCGCACGCCGCCGCGCCGGACGCACGCCCGGTTAGCTGCGCCACCTGCCATCCCGCGCAAACGCGCACGCAGCCCGAATCCGCCATGGCCCGCGCCATTCTGTTGCCCGCCGATCAACAGGCGCTCATCACCCACCCCCACCTGACGTTTGCAAAGAACGGCTACTCCTACACCGTCGAGCGCCAGGGCGGCCACAGCGTCTACACCGTGCGCGGCGCCGCCGGTGAACTCTCCCTCCCTATCCAATACGCCTTCGGGTTCCACATGCTGACCTTCGTCTTCGAGTACCAGGGCCGCTTCTATGAAAGCATGGTCAGTTACTATCCGAGACTGGAAGGCTTGAACATCACCCTGGGCGACGAGTATCTGCGGCCCCGCAACCTGGTGGAAGCCATGGGCCGGGAGACTCCGGCCCCGGAAATTACCGCCTGCTTCGACTGTCACGGCGCCGGCGGAGTGAGCCAGGGACGGGTCACCCCGGACACCCTGAAACCGGGCGTGGAATGCGCGCACTGCCATGTGGGCGCGAATGCGCACATGGCCGCCATATCTCAGGGTAAGACCGCTCCCGTCCCTCCCAGGCTCGGCCAGTTGGATGCCGAGGACACCTCGGAATTCTGCGGCCAGTGCCATCGCACCTGGGAAGCCATCGTGCGCAAGCGCGAGTGGGGCGAAGTGAATGTCCGCTTTGCGCCGTACCGGCTGGCCAACAGCCAGTGCTTCATCGACGACCCGCGCATTCGCTGCACCGCCTGCCACAACCCGCATGCCAGCGTGGAGCGGGACGCGGCCGGCTACGACCGCAATTGCCTGGCGTGTCACGCCACCCCGCCGCGCAAGTCCTGTCCCGTGGCCAAGAGCAATTGCGTTAGTTGCCACATGCCCAAAGTGCGGCTTTCCGGGGGGCACGCGGTGTTCACCGATCACCAGATCCGCATCGTGCGGCCGGGCGATCCCTATCCCAACTGACCGCCATCGCGCGGGCGGCAAGCGCGGGTGGCCGCGCCGTCGGCTATCATGGACAGTATGCGGTTCCCCCGTCTTTTCCTGGTACGCCAGAATTTTCCCAGCCGCCGTATCGCCGACGTGGCCGGCGAAACACAACGGCAGCTCCGCGCTTCCGGATTCGCAGCGCGCCTCCAGCCCGGCTCGAGCGTCGCCATCGGCGTGGGTAGCCGCGGCATCGCCAATATCGCCGCCATCGTGCGCGCCACCGCCGATTTCTGGAAATCGCAGGGCATGCGCCCCTTCATCTTTCCGGCCATGGGCAGCCACGGCGCCGCCACCGCCGAAGGACAGGCGGACGTGCTGGCCCACTACGGCATCGTCGAGGCCGCCATGGCCTGCCCCGTCCGCAGCGCGCTGGATGTGGTTCCGCTAGGTAAGACGCCGCAAGGCATCCAGACCTACATGGACCGCAATGCCTACGAAAGCGGCGGCGTCATGCTGTGCGGCCGCGTGAAGTGGCATACCGATTTCGACGGCAAGATCGAAAGCGGCCTGCTTAAGATGATCGCCATCGGGCTCGGCAAGTTCGCCGGCGCGCAGCATTACCACACCTACGCCTACAAGCTGGGCCTGGAAAACACCATCCGCGCCATCGGCCGCACGGTGCTGGCCTCGGGCAAGGTGCTGGGCGGCCTCGCTATCCTGGAGGACGCCTATCACGATACCGCCAAACTGGAAGCCGTGCCGGCCGAGGGCATGGAGGCGCGCGAGGAAGAGTTGCTGGCGCTGGCCAAATCGTGGATGGGCCGCATCCCCATGGACCTGGACATCCTCATCGTGGACGAAATCGGCAAGAACGTCAGCGGCGCCGGGATGGATACCAAAGTCGTGAATCGCAGCGTGCTGGGCGATTACAATCCCTGGCCGGGCGCGCCGCGCATCGAACGTGTCTTCGTGCGCGACCTGAGCAATCTGACCTACAACAATGCCGTAGGAGTGGGGATGGCCGACGTGGTCACGGACCGCCTGGTGAACCGCATCGACTGGACGCCCACGCGCGTCAACTCCCTGACCGCCTCGACGCCCTCCGCCATCCGCACCCCCATCCACTACCCCACGGACCGCGAGTGCCTGGAAGCTATCGCCCCCACGGTGGGCAAATTCGATACCCGGGAAGTGACCGTCGGCTGGATCCGCAACACTCTGGAACTCGCGCACATGGCGCTGAGCGAGAACCTGCGGGACCGCATCGGGCGCAATCCCATGCTGGAGATCGTCTCGCCGGCCGCGGAGATCGAGTTCGACGGCGACGGCAACCTGGCGCTGGACGTGCTGGCCGGCGCGCCCGTCCCCTCACACGCGTAACCCTCGAAAATACCCGTTCGCCTGTATATCCTCAAGTGGTTTCACGGGCCTATTCTGAGAGTTAGAAATGCCTGGAAGCCGCTGGTCCAAGTCGCAGATCGAGTCTCTGGTCGATCAGATCGTGCAGTTGAAGAAGCCGCTGCCTGCGATTGCCATCGACGGCAAGTCGCGCGCCGCCATCAACAATCAACGCAAGCGCCTGCAACGCGCCGGGGTGCTCAACGGTTCCTTTGCGGGCCGCGAGGTCAAACCCTGGACTTTTCCAGAGCTGAAAAAGCTCACCGGCCTGACGCAGGAATACGGTTTCAGCGCCTCCTTCATCGCGCAGATGGGCCTGCTGCCGGGACGCAGCAAGGATTCCATCAGCAAGATGATGGGACGCCACGGTCTGGGCAACCCCGAAATCAAGGAGCGCGCCCGCCTGGCGCATCGCTTCGATCCGGAGCATCGCGAGGATTTCGAGCGCTTCCTGCTGGGCGACGGCCGCATGCTGCCCAGCGTCGCGGTGGCGCGCCAATGGGGTCTGGCTCAGAAGACCGTGACCGCCTACCGGCGCCGCCTGGGCATCAAGCTGTCGTGGTGGGATGCGCGCTCCTCCGAGGAGTTCCGCCGCCAGCAGGAAGTGCGCGCCGCGGCTTTTGTCGAGCACACGCGCATCCGCTGGACCGAATGGCGCGAGCGCAAGAAGGCCGCCTGGGAAAAGCTGAGGCTGGACTGGGCGCAGCGCCCCGATTGCCCGCCGGCCCGCGTCTGCCAGACCTGCGGCAAGCAATGGTATGCGGCCCGCGAGTTCTTTCACGCGCGCATGCGCCGCACCCCGGCCGGCGCCAAGGTCAGTTACTGCCGCGTCTGCCGCCTGTGCCGCGCGGAGCGCCGCCGGAAGCAGGGTACGGTGAGCGCCGTATCCGCCACCGCGGCCGCCTGAACCTCACCCGCCGGGCCGCGGCCGGGCTGCGGCTGGCGGATCGATGTGCCAGCCATCGGTTTTCGATTCCGTTACCGTGAAATCGCCGGAAGCTCTATGGTCAATGCGCGACTCTTTAGCGCATCGCGCCGAATGCCGCGTGCGGCCGGACCCTGGTAACCTTCAGGCTCGGCTCATCCATGCAGAATGCCCAGCCGCTTGCCCACCCGCTCGAACACCTCCAGCGCGCGGTCCAGATCCTGGCGGGTGTGCGTGGCGGTGACGATGGTGCGCACGCGGGCCCGGCCTTCGGGCACCGTCGGAAAGCCGATGCCGGTGGCCAGCACGCCTTCCTCGAACAGCGCCGCCGAGAGCGCATGGGCGGTGCGCGCCTCGCCCACGATCACCGGGGTGATGGGCGTCTCGCTCACTCCCGTGTTGAATCCGGCGGCGGTCAGTCCCTGTTTGAAGTAGCGCGTGTTGTCCCATAGCTTCCGGATGCGTTCCGGCTCCTGCTCCAACACGTCGAAGGCCGCCATGCAGGCGGCCGCCACGGCCGGCGGATGCGAGGTCGAAAACAGAAACGGCCGCGCCCGGTGATACAGAAACTCGATCAGCGCGCGGCTGCCGCACACGTAGCCGCCCAGCACGCCGATGGCTTTCGACAGCGTGCCCACCTGGATGTGCACGCGTCCGTGCACCCCGAAATGGTCGATGGCGCCGCGCCCGTCGCGGCCCAGCACGCCGGAGGAGTGGGCGTCGTCCACCATCATGATGGCGCCGTGCTTTTCGGCCGCCTCCACCAGTCCCGGCAGCGGGCCGATGTCGCCGTCCATCGAGAACACCCCGTCGGTGATCAGCAGCTTGCGCCCCGGCACGCCGTCGAGCTCCGCCAGTTTGCGTTCGGCGGCGGCCGTGTCCTTGTGCGGGAAGACGTGAATCCGGGCCTTCGAGAGACGGCAGCCATCGATGATGCTGGCGTGATTCAGCTCGTCGGAGACGATGTGGTCCTGCGGAGTCAGGATGGCCGCCACGGTGCCGGCGTTGGCGGCGAAGCCGGATTGAAACACCACGCAGGCTTCCACGTTCTTGAAGCGCGCGATGCGCTCCTCGAGTTGCATGTGCAGCGACATGGTGCCGGAAATCGTGCGCACCGCGCCCGATCCTACTCCGTAGCGCCGGGTGGCTTCCAGCGCCGCCTCCCGCAGCTTGGGATGCGTGGTCAGACCCAGGTAGTTGTTGGAGGCCAGGTTGATCACGTCCCGGCCGTCGAAACGCGCTTCGGCGGCGCTCTCCGACTCCAGAATACGCAGCCGCTGATACGTTCCGGCCTGCTTCCATGCCGCCAACTGCTCGCCGAGGTACTCCAGGGGATCGCTCATAACCCCCAGTCTAGTACAGCGGTGTAGTTTACCGCCGCCGCTAACGCACCGGCTGCTGTTTCATGCCGCGATGCGCGGCGCCCGCCGCCACAGCCCCGGTCTGTACCGTCAACGGCGTGGCGAAGTTGCAGCACGGCGCCGGCACTTCCTTACACACCGAACCGGGCGACTTAGCCGGATCCGCGCAGGCAGCTAGACAACACCGCGCTTATTCCCACTCGATGGTGGCGGGGGGCTTATGCGTCAAATCGTAAAAGACCCCTGCAACGCCCGCCACCGAAAGCAGCCCGATGGCGAGAGCGTCGAGTAAGTGGGGGGGCATGCTCACGGATTGGGCGGTCATGCCGTCCACGGAGTCGATGGGACGAAGGACCACGGAGTCGGGCGCGGCGGCCGAGCCGAGCGGAATCAGCACCACGGGGAACTGCCAGACGCGGCGGTCGAAGCCGCTTTCGTGCGACAGGCGGCGCACGATGGCGTCGGCGCGGCGCAGGCGCGCCAGGCGCTCGGGGGTCAGGGTGCAGGGCCGCACGCGCAGGTCCGTCAGCGGCGCGGATGTGCGCACGCGGGCGATCACGCGGTTGACGCCGGCGAAGCGGTTGATCAGCTCGGTGGCCCGCGCCTGGTCCAGCGTCTCGATGCACAACACCGGGGCGTAGCTGCGGCAGTCGCCCTGCACGCCGACCGAATGGAGCGGCAGGATGTAGCCCTCGGCGGTGGCTTCCACGCCGGCTTCGGATTCCGCGCAGAGGCAGCGGATAGCCAGGCCCGGGCCGGGGAACGGGTGGCGGTCGAGCAGCTCGGCGGGCAGGCCCAGCTCGCGGCCGATCTCGCGCACCTCGTCCTTGTAATACGAACGCAAGGGCTCGACGAGCCTGCCGGCTTCGATCAGGCGCTGGATGCCGGGCACGCGGTTGTGGTGCGTCTTGATGACCGCCGCCTTGCTGGTCCCGCCGGATTCGATGGTGTCCGGATAGATGGTCCCCTGGCCCAGAATCCAGTGCCCGTCCAAGAGGTGGCGGGACTCGATGATGCGCTCCTGCACGCGCACGAACTCTTCCCCGATGATGTGGCGCTTCTGTTCGGGATCGACCACGCCCGCCAGGGCGCCCAGGAATTGCGCTTCGGCGGACTCCACGGCGAGGCCGGGCATGCGGCGCACGGCGTCGGTTTCGCCCTCGCGCATCAGGCCCGTATCCACGTACACGCCGCGCACCCGGTCCGCGCCCAGTGCGCGCTGGCAGAGCGCCCAGGCCACCGTGGAATCGACGCCGCCGCTGACGAAAAAGAAGACGTTGCGCTGGCCGGCCGAGCGGCGGATCTCCTCTTCGATCTGTGGCACGCGGTGGCGCGGGTCCCAGTCGCGGCGGCAGCCGCAGATGCCGAACAGGAAATTGGAAAGGATCTCGCGCCCGCGCAAGGTGTGGACCACCTCGGGGTGAAACTGGACGCCGTACAGACCGCGCGCGGGATCCGCGATGGCGGCGATGGCGCAGGTCGGGGTGCGGCCCAGGACCGAGAAGCCGGGCGGCGCCGCGCTCACCAGGTCGCGGTGGCTCATCCAGATCTGCTGCGGGCCGGCAATGCCGTCGAACAGCGCGCTGGCGCCGCCGTCCAGGTCCAGCGTGGCCAGGCCGTACTCGCCCTTGACCCCGCGCTGCACCGCGCCGCCCAGCAGGTGGGCCATCAACTGCTGGCCGTAACAGATGCCCAGCACGCGCGCGCCGCCGCGGAAAATGGCGGGATCCACCGTGGGACTGGAGACTTCGTAAACACTGCTGGGGCCGCCCGAAATGATCAGCCCCCGGGCGCCCGCCAGAGCCTCCGCGGGAGTTTCGCTGGGGCGCACCTCGGAGTAGACTCCCAGGTCGCGGACTTTACGCGCAATCAGGTGGCAATACTGGCCCCCGGCGTCCAGGACGACAACCTGCGCGGCCCTGTTCACCTGGCCAGCACGGGCTCCGGGCGCATGCGCTGGACCACGATCTTGCGCGCCGAATCGAGCAGCGCCTTGGCCTTCGGCATAGCGTCGACGGCCAGTTCCACTTCAGGATCGGTTCGCTTCCCGACGCGCTCGCTCTCATCGATGCCGAAGGCCGTGATATACATCTCGGTCTTGAGCTCGCGCGTGATCCAGTCGTGGTCCTGGGTGAACTCGGCTTCCGTGAAATCGTAATTCTGTTTCAGCAGATAGTCGTGGAACTCGTTCAGGACGGCGGTGTCCGGCGACCAGCCCTTGGGCAGCTTGGTGTCGTGCTGGCCGAAGTAGAACCGCGTGAAGTTGAAGAAGGCCGATTTGCTCGCCAGCGCAATCTCCAGGTGATCAAGCTTGGGCGGCGCGTATTTCTCGTCGGGGGTGATGCCGCCCCCGCCGTACACGGTCCGGCCGCTATCGGTCATCTTCACGTCTTCCATGTTCTTGGCGTTGTCGTCTTTGTGGTAGTAGTAGTCGAAAAACGACTTGTTGCTGTAGTCGCGCTGGATCAGCCGGCCGCTGGGGGTATAGAAATGCGCGGTGGTGAGCGCCAGGCCGGTGTTCTCCGAAAGCGGGTACACGGTCTGCACCAGGCCCTTGCCGAAGGTGGTTTCGCCCAGAATCCAGGCGCGGTCGTGGTCCTGCAGCGCGCCGGAGACGATCTCGGCGGCGGAAGCCGAGTTGCCGTTCACCAGCACCACCATGGGATAGTCGTGCCCGTGGTTGCCGTTGCGCGCCGTATAGACCTTTTCCGGCGAGCTGCGCCCGTGGTGGGAGACGATGGTCTGGCCCTTTTGCAGGAACTTGTCGGCCACCGCCACGCCTTCGTTCAGGAGTCCGCCGGGATTGTAGCGGAGGTCCAGCACCAGGCCGTGAATGTTATTTTCGCCGAGCTTGTCCAAAGCGGCCTGCAGTTCCTTGCCGGTGCTCTCGTTGAACTGCTCCACCAGGACATAGGCGATGCCCGGCTTCAGCCAGATGGCGTCTTTCACGCTGCTGCGCGAAATCTCTTCGCGCACCACGGTGAAAGTGAGCGGCTGATCGCTGCCCTCGCGCGAAACCACGATGGTCACCTGGGTGCCGCGCGGCCCCTTCAGCAGGTCGGCCACTTCCGTGGTGCTCAGGTTGTCGGTGGGCTTGTCGTTGACCTTCACGATGATGTCGCCCGGCCGGATGCCCGCGCGGTAGGCGGGCGAACCGGCAAACGGCGCCACCACCACGGTCTTGCCGTTGAAGGGACGCACCTGCATGCCGACGCCGAAATAATGGCCTTTCTGGTCCTCGCGCAGCAGTTGGTAGTCTTTCGGGTCGAAGAAGTTGGAGTGCGGATCGAGCGTGCGCAGCATGCCCGGGATGGCGCCCCTGTAGATGGCCTTGTCGGGATCCATGCGGTCGGCGAAGTTCTCTTCCACCAGGCCGTAGACGCTGGTGAAGGACTTAAGACTGGCGCCGATTTCGTCGTTGTCGCCGGCCGTGGCCGCCGCGCGCACCTGCGGTCCGAACAGGCCGCCGGCCAGCGAGCACAGAAAGATGACCGCTAGAGACAGAAAGAAAGAGCGACTTTTTTGGGCCATCCGGGAATCCATCCTCAACTTGAGTATACCTGATCGTTAGACGCGGCAGGACGGATTCCGGTCTCGTCATTACACCGGCGCGGCCGTCAGGCGTTCGTCGATGGCCGCCTTGAAGGCGCCCGGCGGCCGGCCACCGGCGAAGGACGAGGCGTTGGGCAAAAAGGCGGTCAGTTCCTCCCAGGACCAGGCCTTGTCCCGCGGAAAGGCGACATATCCCAGTGTATCGCTCAGCCGCCAGCTCACCTTCACCACGTTGTCCAGGCTGGCCTCCCCGGCCACGGGGTCTTCGTGATGGACGGCGATGGCCGCCGCCAGTTCGTCGGGAAAGTCCCAATCCTGGGCGAGGTAGCAGCCCGCCAGGCAGTGGTCGATATCGAACAGGTCCCGTTCCGTCCGCAAGAGATCGAATCCGAAATCGGCGGTTACCGCCAGCATGCCGGTGTATTCCTCGGGGTAGGCGGACATCAGCCCCAGGGTGCCCAGATTGTGCAGCAGGCCGGCCGTGTAGGCGGCGTCGCAGGGCAGGCCGCATACCCGCGCGGCTTCCTCCGCAATCAGCGCGGTGACCAGGCTGTGGATCCAGACCTTGCGCAGCGCTTCCATGCGGATGGAACCGCGCACCAGGCGGTTGACGGCCACCAGGGTGGCCAGGGTTTTCACCCGCTCCAGCCCGAGCAGCAGAATGGCGTGGGTGATGCTTTTGACCTCGTGGCGGAGGCCAAACAGGGCCGAGTTGGCGAAACGCAGCAGTTCGGCCGAGAAGCTGGGGTCCATCTTGACCAGGTCGCCCAGGTCCCGGATGACCACGTCATCCTGGCTGACCAGGGCGAACACCCGTTGGGCGACGGCGGGGAACGGGGGCAGCAGGCGCAAGGCCCAAGGCGCTTTCGGACGTGCGAGAAGTTCAGACATAACTGGTCCAGCCCTCTTATCGGCGGGACAGCCCGCCGGGGTTAACTATAACTAAGAAGGCCAAGCCCAAGGCCGCTGGAAAGCCGAAGAAGGCCACAGCATCGGCAACCAAGACGAAGCAGCCAGCCCACGTCAAGACCACGAGGAAGGTCGCCAGGAGGGTCGCCAAGGCCATTTCCCGGCCCAAAGCGAGGACGCTGGCATCCAGGCCGAAAAGCCCTGCCAAAGCTCCGAAGGTCGTTGAAACGCCTATTGCGCCGGTGCAAGCTGCCGTAGAATCGGCGCCGACCACGGAATAGGCGAAACCGAACCGCCACGTTGCCCGAATTCCCCTCCGAGCCGTCCGGTATTCACCCAAGGGCGGCTCAAACCTTACCCCTGCACCGACCTGTAGCTAGATTGTGCTACGCTGAGGTTTGAAGCGAAGGGTTGAAATCACCGAGTCCGCATTGACGGCCTTAGCCAAAATAGGGAAGGTCCGGAAGCTCGTGCTGGACGGCATCAAGCTCCACCTGGTTGAGAATGATGCATTGGAGACCACTCGTAACAAATTCCCGCTGAGACGCCCTTCACAACGTGCCGAGCGGGAACTTCGACTTGACAATTGGCGAGTGTTTTACACGGTGATGGACAATGGTAGTCTGGTGCTCGTCAATTTGATCGGTGAGAAGCGGGGCAACAAATTGTTCATCGAGGGTGAGGAGTTCGAGTTATGAAGATCGAAAGCCTGCGGGAAGTCAAGAACAACTTCAGCGAAGTAATTGAAGCGCTGCGGAAAACTGGTCCCGTGGTCGTCACCAAGAACGGCAGGAGTGCGGCCTTATTGCTTCCGATTGACGAAAACACGGATCTGGAAACCCTGATCTTGAGCAACAGTCAACGTTTTTGGGAATTGTTGGATCGAGCCGCCGCCGGGAAACGAACACCATTGGAAGAACTGCCCGATGTAGACGATGGCGCCGCCTGGAAGCGTTTGGCCAGCCGGAAACGGAAACGTTGAAGTTCGTCGGGCTTATTGAATCGTCTGCCCAAAGCTCCCACCATCATCATCCGGCTCGAATTCCGGCACCGCCCCTGAGCGCAAATTCCATTCCGCCGCCAGCGCATCGGCGATACGTGTACGCTCCTGGATCGACGGCCTCGGGGATCCAACGCCGGAGGTAGTTGAGCATGGCGCCTTCGTAGCGGCACATCCACAGCCGATCCAGGCTCTCTTTGAGGAGGTAAGCCTTAAAGATTTCCGGCTGAAGGCGAACAACTGGTTTAGTTAGCCCGGCGGGCGCGGAAGCGTCTTCCAGCCGCATTTGTTAATCTAATCAGTAGTGCCAGACGATATCCAGGAACCCAATGGGCCCGACGTGGAGGAGAACCTCCCAGCCGTGACTCCAGAAGCGCAGATGGCCGCGCTGGCCGCCGAGCGCGACCAGCTTGCCGCCGAGCGCGCCGAACTGCGCGACCGCCTGCTGCGCGCCATGGCGGACTTCGACAATTTCCGCCGCCGCGCCGAGCGCGACCGCTCCGAATACATCCAGTTCGCGGCCATGGAGCTGGTCCGCTCCCTGGTCCCCATCCTGGACGATTTTGGGCGCGCCACGAAGGTGGAAACGGCCGATAAGGAGTATGCCAAAGGCGTCGAGTTGATTTTCCAGCGGCTCCTGGAGACGCTCAAAAAAGCGGGACTCGAGCCCATTCAGGCGGCCGGACAGCCGTTCGATCCGAATCTGCACCAGGCAGTCGACCGCATGCAGACCGAGGAGCTGCCCGATCAGACGGTGCTCGAAGAATATCAAAGCGGCTATAATTTCAAAGGAAAGCTTTTGCGGCCGGCCATGGTGAAGGTGGCCGTGCGGCCCTAGGCAGGTTTCACGAACTCCCCGTGGCGAAACGAGATTACTACGAAATCCTAGGCGTGGGCCGGGATTCCGGCGAGGCTGACGTCAAGTCCGCCTACCGCCGCCTGGCGCTCCAATATCACCCCGACCGCAACCCGGACAATCCGGATGCCGAGGAGAAGTTCAAGGAAGCCGCCGAAGCCTATAGCGTGCTCAGCGATCCGCAGAAGCGCGCGGCTTACGACCGCTACGGGCATGCCGGGCTGCAGGGTCCCGCCGCGCAGGGCTTCGACCCCAACGCGTTTTCCGACTTCAGCGACGTGCTGGGGGATTTCTTCGGCTTCGGGGATCTCTTCGGCGGCGGGGGACGGAGCCGGCGCAGCCGCTCCCAGCGCGGGGAGGACCTGCGCTACGACCTGGAAATCAGCTTCGAGGACGCCGTCTTCGGCATGACCGCGGAAATCCAGGTGCCCCGCATGGAGGCCTGCGACCGCTGCCACGCCACCGGCGCCGAGCCCGGCAGCGGGTCCACTACCTGCCCGACCTGCCACGGCAAGGGCCAGATCCTGTATCAGCAGAGCTTTCTGTCCGTCCGGCGGACCTGCCACGCCTGCGGCGGCGCCGGCCAGATCGTACGCAATCCCTGCCGCCAGTGCCATGGCCAGGGCTACCGCCAGATGGTGCGCAAGCTCAAAGTCAATATCCCGGCGGGGGTGGACGACGGCAACCGTCTGCGGTTGGCCCACGAAGGGCAGCCCGGCGCCAACGGCGGGACCCCAGGCGACCTGTACGTGGTGCTGAAGGTCAAGGCGCACGCCTTCTTCGAGCGCGAGGGCGGCGACCTGCATTGCACCATCCCCATCAACGTGGGGCAAGCCGCGCTGGGCGCCGATATCGAGGTGCCCGCCCTCGACGAGGTGTGCCGCCTGAAGATCCCCGAGGGCGCCCAGAACGGCGATCACATCCGCCTGCGCGGCAAGGGCGTGCCTTCGGTCAACGGCAACGGGCGCGGCGACCTCTATGTGCACCTCCAGGTGCGCGTGCCCTCCAAGCTCACGCGCGAACAGCGCCGCCTCTTCGAGCAGTTGCGCGATACCCTGCCGGCAGACAATCAGCCCGCCGAAAAGAGCCTCCTGGAACGGGTTAAAGACCACTTCATGTAGAGCAGGCTTTACGCCGGCCCGTCGTCTCCGGCGCCGGGCAGCCGCTTGTGCTTCGGCTTGCGGCGCGCGGACTTGGGCTGGATAGGCCGCGCCGCCGGCGTCGTGCCCACCCGCTGGCGCGCCAGCTTGCGCACTTCCTTTTTGATGTCGAAGGTGGGCTTGCGGCGCGCCATGAGGTTCCGCTTCGAGTATATCTCGCGCGGAGGTCTCACACTCGCGGCGCGATCGGTCATGGCCGTCTCGGCAAAAGTACTGGAGAGTACTATCTTTCCCATCCCCCGCCGCGCTCCCCCGGAACCGCGCATGATGCTGAAACCCGCGCCAATACAGGCTCCTGCCGGCGTCATAACCCCGAAAACCCGCGGTACCAACAAGCTCCCCGGTAGTGTCTCGTGCTCTTGTCACTGACTTTGTAGTGAGGTACCATGCATGGGTAACCCTGAGGGGGGGCGTAACGGGCGTATGCCGAAGATTCAGGCTAACGGGGTGAACCTGCATTACATCACGGTCGGCATGGGGCCCGACGTCGTGATGCTGCACGGGTTTCTGGGCAACCTGGCGGTGTGGCATCTCTACATGGCCCCCATCCTGCGCCGCGAATACCGGGTCACCACCTACGATCTGCGCGGCCACGGCTATAGCGACGTGCCGCCTGCCGGCTACACCGCGGCCGACATGGCCGAGGATCTGCGCTGCTTCCTGGATGAGATGGGCATCGAGCGCCCTATCCTGATCGGCCACAGCTTCGGCGCCGACATCTGCATGTACTTCAGCCTGCTGCACCCCCAGCGGGTCTCCAAGCTGCTGGCGCTGGAACCGGGCTTGGCCGCGCTGGTGCATCTGCGCAACGATAAGGACTGGATCGGCTGGTCCGCCTGGGTGGCCAAGCTGGAGGAGACCGGCATCCACGTTCCGGAAGACAAGCGCACCGACGCCGAGTACCTGTTGCAGCTCAGCCTGGAAACCCCCAAGTTCTACGGTCCGGCCCGTGGCCTGCCGCGCAACCGCGAGCCGCTGCTGCACCTGATCCGCAATACCACGCTGCTGAAGGACTACGAAGTGGTGGGCGACATGACGCTGGAGGCGGTGAGCGCCATCCGCACGCCCACGCTGCTGGTCTATGGGCGCAACTCGCACTTCATCAGCTCGTACGACTTTCTGCACCGGGCGCTGCCCAACTGCAAGCCGGTGCTGCTGCCGGGCGGGGAGCATTTCGGCCCGCTGGAACAACCCGAGTTGCTGACCGAGCACATCCTGCAATTCCTGAGTCGGCCCGCGCCCGTCAGGGATTTCGCCCGTTTCCCGTTCGGCCAGGAACCGGGCCTGGAAGCCGCCCTATAGAGTCCCGGCGGTCAGCCCCGCAATCGCCTCGGCGGCCCGGCGGGGGCCTCCATAGCGGCTTAGCGAGCTAGCCATGCTCTCCGCGTTGGCGCGGAAGGAAGGCTCCTCCAGCACCCGGAGCACGGCGCGCCGCAGGTGTTCCGGCGTGGCCTGCCGCACCGGTACCCGCAACCCCACGCCGGTTTCTTGCACCCTCCAGGCCATTTCCGCCTGGTCCCAGATGGAAGGCATCACCACCGTGGGCAGGCGCGCCTGAATGGCCGCCAGCACCGACTCGGAATTCCCGTTGGTCACCATGGCGGCGGCCATCGGCAGCACGTCGCTCAAGGCCGCCGGAGGGCGCAGCGTCACGTTGGGCGCCAGCGGACCCAGGTTCAAGCCGGCCATATCCCGCCCTTCGCCGGCCAGCAGCACCACGGTCAGCGGCAGACCCGCCAGGGCGCGCGCGGCCGTCTGCAATACGCGCGGCTCATGCGTGAACAAGGCCCCTTCGTCCACCAGCACGATGGGCTGATGCCGCGGAATCTCCGGCAGCCAGGCGGGCGGCGGCTGGTTGTCGTGCTTGTCCCACAGGCAGGGTCCCACGTAGCGGACCGAGGGTGGCAGATCGCTCCGGCGATTGTCGAATTCCGGCGCGCCCGGCACCAGGTAGAGCGGCAGGGCACCGGTGAACTCGTTGACGGTCATGCCCAGCGGTTCCAGCCCGAATTCGCGGCGCAGGGCATTGGCCCGCCGCCGCGTGGGCGCCGTAATCACCCGGGCCGCCACTCTCGCCAGGCCCGCGTACGCCGCTTGCCATAGGCTGCGGCGGCGCGGCAGGGCCAGATGTTGCACCGGACCGTCCGGTCCCGGCAGAATGCAGTTGGACACGTGCGAAAGCGCCGCCACGGGGATGCGGTCGCGTTGATACAGAATCAGGATCGGCCCCCACATGGCGATGTCGCAGATCAGCGTATCGGCGCGCCACCCGGCCACCACGGTCTCCAGGTCGCGCACCTGTCCCGGCACGGTTTCCACCAGGAACCGCGGCCATAGCCGCTGCAAGTGCGACGGCCGCCCGCGCCCGGCGATCAGGTCGGCGACGGTCCGCTCCACCCGGCCCCAATCCACCTGCTGGAAGGGGAAGCAGCGGAAGCCCTCGCGCTCCAGCACCGGCAGGGCCCCGCCGCCGCTGTAGAACGCCACGTCATGCCCCAGGGCGCGCGCTTCGCGGGCTACCGCCAGGAACGGGCGCACGTGCGTCGGGAATGGCCAAACCGTGAAGAGCAACCGCGCCATCGCTATTGAGGGGCGGGCATTTCCGCCCGCGGCCGCGTTTCGCACGGCCTGAGATCGTCAGTCGGTAGCGGCCCCATCGTGCTATTTCAGGATGTAGATGGCGGCCTTGGCGAAATCCAACTGGCGCTCTTCGATGGACTGGAAACCCGCGGCCCGGAACAGTACCTTCCAGGCGCCGGCGTCCACCGGCTTTTGCTGCGTCAGATCGTGATACAGAAAGTAGTAAACCGAGATGCCCGGGTGTTTTCGCATTTCCTCGGCCGGCGGCCGCACGGCTTCGCAGACGATCAGCGGCGTGCCTGGAAACAGCCGCCGGAAGTCGCGCAGGAAATTCAGCAGCACGTCCTCGCCGAAAAACAGCAATTCGTGCAGGACAAAGAATACCGTGGCCGCGTCGATGGCCGGCAAGGGCGCCTGCTCGATCCTGGAAATATCCAGCGCCGTCAGGTGCACCCTCGCCTGCAATCCGGTTTCCCGCAGGGCGCGGTTGCCTTCCTCGACGGCCTCCGGCGCCAGGTCGATGCCGTAGCACTCCACCTCGGGATTCAACCCGCACAACGTCCTTAGGAAGGTCCCATCGCCGCATCCCAGGTCCAGCACGCGCTTGTATCCATTGGCGATGATGATGTCGTTCACCATGGGAAAGAACAGCAGGCCTTCCATCTCGCCGCTGCCGCGCGCCACGAAGTCCGGCCGGCGGTAGAGGTCCCGCCCGTAGACCCTTTCCTTGCGCAACAGCGGTTCCAGCGACTGGAAGACTTCGCTGTAGCCGTAGCACACATCCAGCCAGCCGCGCATGACCGCCACGATGTCGCGCCCTTTCTCGGAAAGCCCATAACCGCCGCCGTCCCGTTCGAACATGCCCAGGCAGTAGAGGGCCTCGCACAAGGGCTCGAGCACGGCCATCTCCAGGCCTTCGCGCCCGGCGAACCCGGCCAGGTCCACGCGCGGCTTCTTCTGCATCTCGCCGATCAGCCCCACGTTCAGCAGCGCGTGCATGGTGGTGGTTTCGAGATAGCCGCGGATCATCTCGTCCCACCCGGTCTTGTACGTTTTCTGCAGGTGCAGCATGTAGGGCAGGCCGAACCTGTGCACGGTCTTGGCTAGTTCCAGCAAAAGTGATTTCCTCCGGTCTTCCAATTAGCTTACCAGATATGGAGAGACGAAACACCGTTAATAGTACTGGGTGGCTCACTGGCCCGGCCCGCGCGGCCCTACCTTGATATAATCCTCCTTAAATGCCCGAGATCCGCCATTCCGTGTGTGCCCTGGACTGCCCGGATACGTGCTCGGTCCTGGTGACCATCGGCGGCGGCCAAGCTACCCGCCTGCGCGGCGACCCGGACCACCCCGTCACCCGCGGGTTCCTGTGCGGCAAAGTGGCGCGCTATCTCGAGCGCGAGTACTCCCCGGATCGCCTGCTGTATCCCATGCGGCGGACCGGCCGGAAAGGCCAAGGACGGTTTGCGCGCGTGCCGTGGGATGAAGCCCTGGATGAGATCGCTGCGCGCCTGCAATCCATCGCCGCGGAGTTCGGCCCGGAAGCCATCCTGCCCTACAGCTACGCGGGCACCATGGGGATCCTGCAGGGATCGGGCGTCGACCGGCGCTTTTTCCACCGGATGGGCGCGTCGCGGCTGGACCGCACCATCTGCTCCTCGGCCGGCGGCGCGGGGTTGACCCAGGCCCTGGGCTTCCGCTATGGCGCCGAGCCGGAGCAGTTCCGGCACGCCAAACTGATCCTGGCCTGGGGCGCCAACGTTCTCGGAACGAACGTGCATCTGTGGCCGTTCATCGTGGAAGCGCGGCGCAACGGCGCGCGCTTCTATACCATCGACCCGCGGCGCAACCGCACCGGCGCGGCCGCCGACCGCCATTTCTTCATCCATCCGGGCAGCGATACGGCCCTGGCGCTGGGGATGATGCACGTTATCACTACCGAAAAACTGCACGACGCCGATTACGTGGCGCGCCACACCACCGGCTTCGACGAATTGGCCCGGCGCGCGGCCGAATATCCGCCCGAGCGCGCCGCCGCGCTGACCGGCATCGCCCAGGAGGACATCGTCGCCCTGGCCCGCGAGTACGCCACCACGCGCCCCGCCGTAATCCGCCTGAACTACGGCGTGCAGCGCAGCGAGTGCGGCGCTATGGCGGTGCGCGCCATCGCCCTGCTGCCCGCCCTGACCGGTTCCTGGAAGGATGTGGGCGGCGGCCTGCAGCTTTCCACTTCGCAGGCCTTTCAGTTGAACCGCGAGGGCCTGGAGCGTCCCGATCTGCAATGGCGCGCGCTGGACCGCGAAGCGCGCTTGGTGAACATGTCCCGGTTGGGCCATGCGCTGAACGAAATGGCCGATCCGCCGGTCAAGGCGATGGTGGTCTACAACTCCAATCCCGCCGCCATCGCGCCCAATCAGAATGCCGTCCGCCGCGGCTTGCGCCGCGAGGACCTGTTCACCGTGGTGCTGGAGCAATTCCAGACCGACACCGCCGATTACGCCGATTTCCTGCTGCCCGCGACCACCTTCCTGGAACATACCGACATCTATCTGGCCTACGGCCACTACTATCTGCAACTGGCCCGGCCCGCGCTGCCGCCGCCCGGCGAAGCCCGTTCCAACGTGGAGGTCTTCCGCGCGCTGGCGCAGCGCATGGGCTTCGACGACCCCTGCTTCGGCGATTCCGAAGACGACATGATCCGCACGCTGCTCGACAGCGATCACCCCTTCGTGCGCGGCATCACCCTCGAACAACTGGAGCGGGAGCGCTTCGTCAGGCTGCGGGTGGCGCCGGACGGCGAGCCTTTCCTGCCCTTCGCCAAGGGCGGCTTCGGCACGCCTTCCGGCAAGTGCGAATTCCGGGCGGAGTCGCTCGGATACACGCCGCCGGCCGAATCCCGCTTCGGCGACGAGGGGCTGCGCGCGCGCTTCCCGTTGGAGTTGATCTCGCCCAAACACGACGACAGCATGAATTCGACCTTCGGCTACCGCCCGGAAAACGACGCCGCCACCGCCATGCTGCACATACACGCCGCCGACGCCGCGCCGCGCGGCGTTTCGAGCGGCGACCAGGTGCGCGTCCACAACGCGCGCGGTTCGTGCCTGCTGCGCGCGCAGGTGGATGGCGTGGTGCGCCCGGGAGTCGTGTGCGCGCCTGCCGTGCGCTGGCCCCGCCTGGCGCCCGACCGCCGCGGCGTCAACGATCTCACCTCCGAGCGGCTCACCGATCTCGGCGGCGGCCCCACCTTGTACAGTTGCCTGGTACAAGTAGAGAAGAGCGGAGACTAATGACTATTTTCCATGCGATCCGGCGCCGGCCAGTCCTGGCCGCCGCGCTGCTGGTTTTGAGCCTGGCGGCGATGCCCGCGTGCAAACGGCAACGGCGCGTCACAGTCAGCACCATCGAGGAAGCGCCGGCGTTGGCGTCCGTAGTGGCCACCGCCGACCCGCACCTGGCCGCGCAGTTGGTCAGCGGGTTCTACGGCGTGGAGCAGAACGCCTGGCGTTGGACCGCGGGGCGTTTCTCGGTGCTGCTGCGGCCGCCGCGCTCGGCCTCCAGCCGTGGCGCCACGCTGCAAATGCGCTTCGCCATCCCGGAGGTGGCCATGTCCAAGATGAAGGGTGTCTCGCTTTCGGCCTACGTGAACGGCGCCGCGCTCACCCCGGAGAGTTACACCCAGGCGGGACAATACACTTACAATCGCGACGTTCCGGGTAACCTGTTGGGGGGCGACGTGGCCCGCGTGGATTTCTCCCTGGATAAGACCATGCCGCCCACCGAAGCCGACAGGCGCGAGCTCGGCGTGGTGGTGTCGCTGGTGGGTTTCCAGCCTAAGTAAGTGAGCGGTTAGTTCGCGGTTAGCTCCGAACCTTCAAGCTGCGTAAGATGCGCCGGAAGGCGGGACGCAGCCGCTGGAAATCGGGCGTGGGAGCCACGAAGACGAAGTAGCGCAAGGCGCCATCCTGCTGCTGAAACGCCACCACCCAGTCGTGCTCGCCCTGGCCCTGATTGGCCGCGGGAACGTCGCATTCGGCGCTGCGGCCGGTAACGCCGCCGGCGGCGGCCCGGGTTTGGGGGCCGCAGGTCATCCCCGGATTGTCGCCGCGAATCTCGCCCAGCAGCGCGTCCAGCGCGGCCGCGCCACGCACGCCCGCGGCCGGCTGATACCGGTCCGTCAGCATGCCGTGAACCACGCTGCCCGCGCCGCCCGCCGCGCCCCGCGCGATCCCTCGCGGCGGTCCGATCATCTCCGCGGCATGGTCTCCATAAGCCTTCCAATTGCCGGGCATCTCGAAGGAGTATCCATCGCCGTGAAAGGATTTCCACGCGCCCGAGGTGTTCAGGTCCGGCGTGACCGACCCGGTCCTCAGCCCCGCGGATCGATTCACGCCGCTGCCCACGCTACGGCTGGCGCTCTGCGTCCTCCAGGCTCCGGCGGAGACTTCCTTGGCCGTGTAGGCGTGCATGCCCCCCACCTCGGCCTGCACCCGGGCGAATTCAGGCGTGTTGCGGATGAGGTTTTCGCTTGGCGGAAACGTGGCGATTTCCTTGTCCACGTATTCGGTGCGATTGCCGGGGTTGGGATGGTCGCTGAGGAACTGCGCGCTGCCCGCGCCGTACTCGGACTTGATGGTCTCGAAGAACTGCGGCAGGCCGTGCGGGTCGAAGCCCGCTTCATAGGCGATCTGCACGCCTTCCAGATCGGCCTGCCGCTCGGCCCCGCGCGACATGCGCAGGAAGCCCAGGCCGGTCCCCAGGCCGATGCCCTCCGCCGCGATGTCTCCGGCCGCTCCGCCCAGCAGCACGCCCGCGGCCAGTTGCCCGATGCCCGCGAACAGCCCGATGCGCCGCTGCTTCTCGGCGTTGCACACCGAATGCTGCAACACCACGTGGGTGATCTCGTGGGCCATCACGCCCGCCAGTTGGGCTTCGTCCGCGGAGGCCTGGATGGTCCCCAGGTTCACGAAGATCGAGCCGCCCGGCAGAGCGAAGGCGTTGATCTCAGCCACGTTGGCCACGTGAAAGTTGTAAGGCCAGCGGTAGCCCGGCGCGTGGGCCACCAGCGTCTCGCCGATTTGCCGGACTAACTGCGTGGCCGGGCTGTCGTCCGGCAGCATCGGCGTCTGCTGGTAGACCTGTGCTTTAGCCTTGTTGCCCAGGTCGATCTGCTGCCGCGGCGAATAGTTGTTCTTGCAGGGCACGAACTCCTCGCCCCACGAATACGGCGCCGCGGCGAGCAGGGCCAGCGGCGCCAGCCATCTGCGAAAAGGATCGCGCATTTCCGCATTTTACATCGCGGCGGGAATGCGCCCGGCCGCCGCGGCTCAGCGATGCGCGTTGAAGCGCGCTTCCACCGCCGTCCAATCCACCACGTTCCACCACGCGCCCAGGTAATCGGCGCGGCGGTTCTGATAGCGCAGATAGTAAGCGTGCTCCCACACATCCACGCCCATAATGGGATACTTGCCTTCCATCACCGGGCTGTCCTGGTTGGCGGTGGAAACAATATCCAGCTTGCCGCCGGTCGAGATCAGCCAGGCCCAGCCGGAGCCGAAGCGGCCCATCCCCGCGGCCTGCAGCTTCTCCTTGAACTGGTCGAAGCCGCCGAACGTGCCGGTGATGGCCTCGGCCACGTGGCCCACCGGCGCGCCGCCCTTGCCCGGCCCCATGATGGTCCAGAACATGGAGTGGTTGATGTGGCCGCCGCCGTTGTTGCGCACCGCCGTGCGGATGTTCTCCGGCACGATGGCGCAATTGTTGGCCAGCAGTTCCTCGACACTCTTGCCGGCCAGGGCGGGCGCCGATTCGAGCGCTTTATTCAGGTTGGTGACGTAAGCGCCGTGGTGTTTACCGTGATGGATTTCCATGGTCATCTTGTCGATGGCCACTTCCAGTGCGTCAGGCGCGTAAGGCAGCGGGGGAAGCGTAAAAGGCATATCGGTCTCCGTTATCTCCTCGTGTAAGTTGGTTGATTCACCCGGCGCGCTCGAAGGCGCCTGCCAGGCGGAACATGGTGGGCTCGTCAAAGTGTCTGGCCAGGATCTGCATCCCCACCGGCAGCCCTTCGGACGTATTGCCGCAGGGCACGCTCATGCAGGGAATGCCGGCCAGCGAGCCGGTAATCGTGTATATATCGGACAGGTACATCTCCAGCGGATCGCCGATCTTCTCTCCCAGCTTGAAGGCCGGGAATGGCGACACCGGCGCCACGATCGCGTCCACCTCCTCAAACGCGCGCGCGAAATCGCGGGCGATCAGCGCGCGCACTTTCTGCGCCTTCAGGTAATAGGCGTCGTAGTAACCGGCGCTCAGCACGTAAGTGCCCAGCATGATGCGCCGCTTGCACTCCGCGCCGAAACCCTCGCCGCGGGTGTTCCGGTACATTTCCGCCAGCGTGCCGCCGGTTTTCGAGCGGGCCGTGTATCGTACGCCGTCATACCTTGCCAGGTTGGAACTGGCCTCGGCCGTGGCGATGACGTAATAGCAGGCGATGGCATAGCCGGTCGCGGGCAGGCCGATCTCGCGGACCTCGCAGCCCAGCCTGCGGAAGCGCTCGGCGCCGGCCGCGATCAGCGTCCCGGTTTCACCCGTCAATTCCTTTAGATACTCGCGGGGCAGGCCAAGCTTCAGACCTTTGACCGGGACGTCGAGCGATTCTGTGTAATCCGGCACGGGAGCATCGGCGGAGGTGGCGTCCAGCGGGTCGGGGCCGGCTATGACGCGCAGCAGCGTGGCGGCGTCCCGCACGGTGCGCGCCAACGGGCCGATGTGATCGAGGGAGCTGGCAAAGGCGGTCAGGCCGTAGCGCGAGACGCGCCCGTAAGTGGGGGTGACGCCCACCACGCCGCAGAACGACGCGGGCTGGCGGATGGATCCGCCGGTGTCCGATCCCAGCGCCAGGGTGGCCGCTCCCTGCGCCACCGCCGCCGCCGATCCGCCGCTCGAGCCGCCCGGCACGCGGTCCGGCGCCAGCGGGTGGCGGACCGGCCCGAAGGCGGAGTTCTCGTTCGACGATCCCATGGCGAACTCGTCGCAGTTGGTCTTGCCCAGGATCACGCCGCCGGCCTGCTCCAGGCGGGTGATGGCGGTGGCGTCGTAAGGCGGCACATAGTGGGCCAGCAGCTTCGAGCCGCAGGTAGTGCGCACGCCCTGGGTAAGGATCACGTCCTTCACCGCCACGGGCGTGCCCGCCAGCGGCCCGGGGTCCTCGCCGCGCGCGATCTTTTCGTCCACCCGCGCCGCCGCGCTCAAGGCCCGCTCCGGCGAGAAAAGCAGGTAGGCATTGGTGGCCGCGTTTTGCGCCTCGGCCAGCTTCAGCGCTGCGCGCGCCAGTTCCACGGCGCTGAAGCGGCGCGCCAGCAAGCCGTCCCGGATCCCATCCATGGTGAGCGAGCGGATGTCCATGGCTCAGCGTTCGATGACCTTGGGCACTTTGAAGTAGCCCGCGCCGGCTTGCGGAGCGTTGGCCAGCGCGGTCTCGGCGCCCAGCGGCGGCCGCGCGCGATCCTCCCGCCAGGGCGCCGTACCGGCTTCGTAGAGCACCTGCGCCATGGGTTCCACTCCGGCCGTATCGATCTCGTTGAGCCGCTCGACGTGCCCCAGAATCTCATCCAGATCCGCCTGGAACTTGCGCACTTCGTCATCGCTCAGGCTCAGGTTGGCCAGGTCCGCCACGTAGCGGACCTCTTTTTCGGTGATCTTCACGCCAGCGCCTTCTTGCGCGCGTGTTTGTAGATGCTGCGCAGCACCGGGTCGGCGATCTGGTCGGCCTCGTCGCTCACCGCCGGCGCGGGCCGGCTGGCGGCCGCGCGCTGGGGCTCGCGCCGCGGGGGCATCACCCGGAACTCCAGGTCCTCCACCACGCCACGGCCCAGGCGCCGCTCCAGGTTCGCCAGGATCTGCGCGGAGAGGGCCAGCAGTTGCTTCTTCCACACCGCGTCTTCCACGTCCACGATGAGGCGCGTGCGCACCATGCGCGCGGCGTGCGCGCGTGCGGCCACTTTCTTGCCCACCGCCAGCGGCCAGGCCGCGCGCGCCAGGTCTTCCAGGTCGATCGGACCTCCGTTCGCGGTCAGCCCGCCCATCAATCTGCTTGCCCGCTCCATGTTAAGAGAACCCCGATCATTGTAGCGCATGCGGAGCGGCCGCACCGCTCCGTGCTCACCCCGCGCCGGCGATCATGCGCTCGGCGTGTTTCAGCGCTTCCGGCGTCAGTTCGTGGCCGGAGAGCATGCGTCCCACTTCGCGCGTGCGCGCCTGCCGGTCCAACTCCTCCACCGCCGCCACGGTGCGGCCTTTGGACTCGCGCTTCTCCACGCAATAATGATGGTCGGCGAAGGCCGCGATCTGCGCCAGATGGGTCACGCACAGGACCTGGCTGGTGGCGGCCAGTTTCTTGAGCCGGCGCCCCACGCCCTCCGCGGCGGCGCCGCCGATGCCGGCATCCACTTCGTCGAAGACCAGCGTGCGCGGGGGCGCGCCCTTGAGGCAAGTCTTGAGCGCCAGCGCGATGCGCGAGATCTCGCCGCCGGAGGCCACCTTCTCCAGCGCCTTGGGCTCTTCGCCCAGGTTGGGCGAAACCAGAAACGCCACGCGGTCCGCGCCGGCGGCCGACCACGGCGCGGCGTGGATCTCGACCCGGAAGGTGGTGCGCTCCATGGCCAGCGCGGCGAGTTCGGCTTCCACGCCCTTCTCCAGGCTGCGCGCCGCCCGCGTGCGCAGGGCGCTCATCTCGCCGGCGGCCTGTTCATACTCACGGGTCAGCCGCTCGCGTTCCCGGCGCAACTCCTCCAGGCGTTCGCCGGTGTGCTCCACCTGCTCGATCTGAGCGCGCACCTCCGCCAGAAACGCCAGTACGGCGGCGAGATTGCTACCGTACTTACGCTTCAATTTGTCGAGCAGCGCCAGGCGGTTCTCGATCTCCTCCAGGCGCCCGGGGTTGGCTTCCAGGCGAGAGAGGTAATCGCGCAGGCCGTAGGATGCTTCCTTGATGGCCAACTCCGCGCCTTGCAACTGCTCGCCCAGCGCGGCCAGCGAGGGATCGATGCGGCGCACCTCGTCCAGGCGCCGGGCGGCCGAGCGCACCTGCGCCAGCGCCGATTCCGGCGCATCGTAGAGCGCCGCGTAGGCCGTGCCGGCATGCTCCTGCAGGCGGCCCAGGTTTTGCAACACGCGCCGTTCGGCTTCCAGCGATTCATCCTCGCCGGCGGCCGGCGCGGTCCCTTCGATCTCCCGGCGCTGGAACTCCCACAAATCCAGCAGGCGCAGCTTCTCCTGCTCGGTGCGCTCCAGGCCTTCGAGCGCGGCGCCCGCCGCGCGCCACAGCCGGTAAATTTCCGCCACCCGCGCCAGCCGTTCCGCGGAGGCGGCGAAGGTATCCAGCATGTCGCGTTGCGCGTCCGGCAAAAACAAAAGCTGCTGGTCGTGTTGTCCGTGGATGTCGCCCAGCAGCGGCGCCAGCTCGCGCAGGAACGAGACCGCCGCGGGCCGGCTGCCCAGAAAGGCGCGCGACTTGCCCCCGCTCAGGATCTCCCGCTCGATCAGCAACTCGCCGTCCTCGATGGCGAAGCCCGCCGGGTCCAGCAGGGCGCGCACATCGGCGCGGCCGCGCACGTCGAAGATGCCCGCCACCCGCGCGCGGGTTTCGCCGGAGCGGATCATGTCCGCCGATGCGCGCGCTCCCAGCAGCAGGCCCAGGGCGTCCACCACGATGGACTTGCCGCTGCCGGTCTCGCCGGTCAGCAGGTTCAGACCCGCGTGGAAGCGCACGCGGATGCAGTCTACCACGGCGTAGTTTTCGACCAACAGATCCACTAGCATGCTGTGGTCAATTATAAAGGCGCGCGGCGGATGTCAGGGCTGAGCGGCCTTCCGCAGGCTGTCCAGCTCGCGCCGGCATTGTTCGGCCCGGGGGGCGGCCCGGCAAGCGGCTTGTAAGTGGCCGAGGGCTTCCTGGGCGAGGCCCAGGTGTTTGTCGGCGATGCCCAGCTCGAACTCCGCCATGTAATCGCCGGGGGCGGCGGCCACCACCTGCTCGAAACAGGCGCGGGCCTGCGCGTAGCGATGCTGTTCGACATACGCGCCGCCCAGGTCGCGGCGCGCCAGGTTGTTGCCCGGATCCTGCGCCAGGATGCGGCGCAGGATGGCGGCGGCGCGCTCCAGTTGCCGGTTGTAGAGATCCGTCTGGGCGCTCTCGTAGAGCCGGTACTCGGCCAGGCGGTCCTTGGGGTCGGGCAGCGGCCCGGCCGCCGGGTGCGCTCCGCCGGACAGGTAGCCGAGCGACGCCAGCAGCGCGCGGGTTTGCGGCGAAACGTTGGCGGGCGAGGCCGGCGGGCCGGGCGCGGCGCGAGCCATCAGCTTGCCCAACTCGGCACGCAGGGCCCCCGCGCGCGCGCCTTCCCGTCCCATGAGATTGGTCTGTTCGCCGGGGTCGGCGCTCAGATGGTAGAGCTCCGGCCGGGGCGCGTCAATGTACTTATAGTCGCCCAGGCGCAGGCTGCGCAGGGGCGCCCAGCCGAAGCCATCGTGGGCGTAGACGGTCCCGCTGTAGACCGGGCGCGGCGCGGCGTCATTCAGCAGGCTGTGGCCCTCGAAGGACGGCGGCGCGGGGAGGTGCAGCGCGTCCAGAATGGTGGGGGCCACGTCGATCAGGCCGCCGGCGCGGGTGTCGCGCGCCGGATGCGGCGGCGCATCGGCGGGCCAGTGCACCAGCAGCGGGACGTGCAGCGTGCTTTCGTAGATGAAGTAACCGTGGCTGTCTTCGCCATGGTCGCCCAGGCCCTCGCCGTGATCGGAGAGCAGCACGACCAGCGACCGGCGCCACCATCCATCCACCGCCAGCGACGCCTGGAACGTGCCCAGAAGGCGGTCGGTGTAGGCCAACTCGCCGTCGTAGCCGGGGCGTCTATAGGGCGCGTGCAGATCGAACAGGTGAATGAAGGCGAAGACCCGCGCGCCGCGATTGGCCGCCAGCCAGCGCCGCGCCGCGCCCAGCACCAGCGCGCCGTCGCGCCGCTCCCGCACTCCCAGCGGATTGCGCCCGGCGCCGCCGAAGAACATGGAGCCGGACATGGGCGAGAAGGCTTCGAAGTGAAACGGGCTGTCGTAGAAATCGAATCCCCGGTCCAGCCCCATCTCGCTCTCCAGGAACACGCTGCCGATGAAGGCGGCGGTTTTGTAGCCCGAGGAATGCAGGACCGACGCCAGGGTGACGGCCCCGGCGGGCACGCGCTCGGCGTTCTCTTCAATGTGATTGCGGAACGGGTAAGTGGAAGTCAGCAGGCAGGTATGTGAGGGAAGGGTAAGCGGCGCCTGGGCTTCGATGTTAGTAAACAGCGTGCCCTGGCGGGCAAGGGAATCGATGTTGGGAGTGTTGATGCGGCGGTAACCGTAGGAGCTCAAGTGGTCGGCGCGCAGGGTGTCGATGGAGATCAGGATTACGGAAGCGGGATCGGCGGCCAGGCACAGCGCGGCGCCCGCGGCGGCGACAAGGAGGAATCGCGGCAGGGCCAAGCGCACCCCTATGACTTCGGAATGGTCTTGGCCGGGTCCACGAAGGGCGTGGGCACGGCCACCGCGGGCCGCTCGCCGCCGGGCGTGGCCACGGTAAACTCGGCGCCGGGCGCGGCGTGCGCCGCGGCGACCATAGCCAGGCCGATGTTCTTTTCAAGCCGCGGCGAATAGATGGCGGAGGTCACCCAGCCGGCCTGCTCTCCGTTTCGAGCGGCAGGCCAGCGGGTCATATTGAAGTCGATGGGCGGGCCGGCGATTTCGACGCCGGTCAAGCGCCGGCGCACGCCTTCGGCCGCGATGCGGCGCAGCGCTTCACGGCCCGGAAAATCGGCTTCTTTATCCAGATCCACCAGGCGGCCCAAGCCGAGTTCGTAGGGGTTGTTCTCCAGGGTCATATCGATGCCGTAGTTCAGAATGCCGGCCTCGATGCGCCGGATGTCGCTCGGTCCGGTGGGCCGGATATTGTAAGGACGGCCCGCCTCCATGATGCGTTCCCACAAATCCCCGCCGCGGCGGCCGTCGCGCAGGTAGACCTCGTAGCCCACCTCGCCGGTCCAGCCCGTGCGGGTGACCACCACCGGGATGCCGTCCAGATAATCTTCGAAGAAGTGGTAATAGCCGAGAGCCAGCACGCGCTCGCCGAACAGCGCCCGCATCACCTGTTTCGACTTGGGACCCTGCACCTGCACGGGCGAGACATCCGGCTCGCGGATTTCCACGCGCATGCCGGAGTTGACGGCCAGCCCCCTGGCGTAGAGCAGCAGGTCGCTATCGGCCCCGGCCAGCCAGAAGTGCTGTTCGCCCAGGCGCATCAGCACGGGATCGTTGACGATGCCGCCGTCTTCGGTGGCGATCAACACGTACTTGCCTTGCCCCACGCGGCAGCGGCTCAGGTCGCGCGGCGTGAGCAGGCTGGTGAAGCGGAAGGCGTCGGGTCCGGTGATCTCGGTCTGCCGCTCGACGGAGACGTCCCACAAGGTCACTTCGTTGAGTAAGTGCCAGTATTCGGCGGCGGGATCGTCGTAGTAACTGGGCAGGAACATGTGGTTGTAGACGGTATAGGCGCGGCAGCCGTAGCGGAGGGTGGCGTCGAAGAAGGGCGAGCGCCGCAACCGCGCGCCGCGCTGGATCAGGCGCATGTCGAAGGGTTCGGGCATAGAGGGCCAAGCCAGTATACTACGGCGCCGGCGCGGACGCATGGTACAACGGCATTATGTCCATCTTCCGAGTGGAGACGCCGCCGGCCGGCTACGACGTGGTGGTGGAGCGCGGCATCCTGGAGCGCATGGCGAGCTATGTGCCGGCCGGGTCCGGCAAAGTGTTCGTGGTGTCCACCGACGACGTATGGGGACGGCACTGCTCGCGGGTGGAGCGCGGGCTGGCGGCGGTGGCGCACGAGGTGTTGTTTCTGCCCGGCGGCGAGGATCAGAAGCGGCTGGCCCCGCTGGAGCGGCTGGCCGGGGAAATGGCGGAGCGCGGCGCGGACCGCTCGAGCGTGGTGGTGGCCTTCGGCGGCGGCATCGTGACCGACATGGCCGGCTTTCTGGCCGCCATCTTCATGCGCGGCATTCCCGTGCTGCAACTGCCCACCACCCTCCTGGCGCAGGTGGATGCGGCCATCGGCGGCAAGACCGGGGTGAACCTGGAGGCCGGCAAGAACCTGATCGGCAGCTTCCACCAGCCGCTGGCGGTGCTGGTGGATCCGGCGGTGCTGGAGACGCTGCCGGACCGCGAGTATCGCGCGGGCCTGTTTGAGATCGTCAAGGCGGGGGTGATCCGCAGCGAGGCGCTGTTCCGCTTTCTGGCGGAGGAGAGCGCGGCGGTGCTGGCGCGGCGGCCGGAGGCGGTGGACCGGATCATCGCGGAAGCGGTGCGCATCAAGGCGGAAGTGGTCTCGGCGGACGAGCGCGAGGGCGGCCTGCGGCGCATCCTGAATTTCGGCCACACCGTCGGGCATGCACTCGAAGCCGAGACCGGCTACACGCGCTTCCGGCACGGCGAAGCGGTGGCCTTCGGCATGCGCGCGGCGGTGTACCTGGCCGAGGCCACCGGGCGCCTTTCGGCGGAAGACAGCGTGGATATTCTGGAGGCCATCGGGCTGTACGGGCCCATTCCGCCGCTGGAGGGGATTGCGGCGGAGCGGCTGCTGGCGCGGCTGGCAAGCGACAAGAAGACCATCCAGGGGCGGGTGCACTTCGTGCTGCCGGAGCGCATCGGCGAAGCGCGGGTGGTGTCGGGCATCGGCGACGAGCAGGCGCTGGCGGCCATCCGGGCCGCGCTGGCATGAAGGGCGCGTCGCCGCGGGGCGCGCGGAACGAGCGGGAGGCGGCCGCCTGGGTGCGGGCCATGTTCGGCCGCGTGGCGCATCGCTACGACCTGGCCAACCATCTGCTTTCATTCAATCTGGACCGCTACTGGCGGGCGCACACGGTGGCGCGCGTGCGGGAGGTGCTGGCGCGCCCGGAAGCGCGGGTGCTGGATCTGTGCTGCGGCACCGGCGACCTGCTGCGGGCCTGCGCGCGGCGCCGTCCCGCGGGTGCGGCGGTGATGGGCTCGGACTTTTGCCATCCCATGCTGCTGGCGGCGCGCGCCAAGGTGGCGGCCGCATGGTTCGAGGCGGACGCCCTGCGGCTGCCGCTGAAGGACGCCTCGCTGGACCTGGTGGCGGTGGCCTTCGGGTTCCGCAACCTGGCCAATTACGAAGACGGCCTGGGCGAGATGCGGCGCGTGTTGAGGAAGGGCGGGACGGCCGCCATCCTGGAATTTTCGCAGCCGCCCAACGCGCTGTTCGGCGCGCTCTACAATTTCTACTCGCGGCGGGTGCTGCCGGCCATCGGCGGCGCCATTTCCGGATCGCCGGACGCCTACGCGTACCTGCCGGAGTCGGTGAGCCGGTTTCCTTCGGCGGAGAAGCTGGCGGGGATGATGCGGGCGGCGGGGTTCGGCGAGGTGCGGTTCGAGCGGCTTACCGGAGGGATCGTGGCGCTGCACCTGGGGCGTGCGTGACGCCGCCGGCTTCGGCCATGCGCGTCTCACGGGCGGCGGGCGCACAGGCCGGACAGGGCATGGCGCCATGGCGTTTGCAGTGCTCGCAGGGCTTGGCGGCGTGGCTCGCGCCGGGGTGCGCGGCGGCGGCGCGGCAGCGGGTGCAAAGCACTACTCCGGACCCGCCGCAGACGGCACATTTCGCCATGGTGAAGCAGCCTCCCTCCGAGCGCCCGGCTTCATTATAGTACAGGACAGTACAGCCCCGTGGCGAAGATTTCCAAGATTAGGAAAGCGTGATCTTGAGGGCGACCGGGTAATTGGAATAGTCGGCGGGAGGGATGGTCGCGGCGAGGCCGGCGGGGCCCTGGCGCCAGCGCAGAGGCTGCCGGTAGCCCAGCATCTCGACGTTTTCGACTTCGCCGGTGACGGCTTTAATGCGCACTTCCTCTTTGGGAGCGCCCATGACGAAGGCGTAGAGGATCTTGCCGCGGGTGGTGAAGCGGATGTCTTCGGCGGTGAGGTCATGGCGCGCGTTCTCGTTGAAGGCGCCTTCCGGCTTGACCTGTGTGGCGGGCCCTTCTCCGAAGACTTTCCAGGGACGGGTATCGTGGATGCCTTCGCTATTGACGGCCATCCAGGCGGTGATTTCGGAGAGGATGTGGCGCTCCTCGGGATCCAGTTCGCCGGAGTTGGGCAAGGGGAAATTGAGCAGCAGGTTGCCGTTGCGGCTGACGATATCGCAGAGCATATCGAGGACGGTCTTGGGCGACTTGTAGCGCGCGCCGCGCTTATAATGCCATTGGCCGACGCAGGTATCGGTCTGCCAGGGGTCGGGCCAGATGCGGTCCACGATGCCGCGCTCGACGTCCAGCACGCAGGCGCCGCCATCGCAATCCTCGCGACGCTTGCTGGTGTAGACCGCCTCGACATGGCCGCCGTGACGGCGGGCGTTTTCGTTGTAGTGATGGGACACCAGGCGGAGGCCGTATTCCTCGAAGGGTATGGGACCGTCGGTATAGAGCAGGTCGGGCTGGTATTGATCGACCAGGCCGGAGATGCGCAGCAGCCAGTGCTTGCGCCAGGATTCGGGGATGCCCTCGGAATCCCACTGGAGTTTGCCGGTGGCGAAGCGGGCGCAGGCGGCGTCGTGATAGAGATCGGCGTTGGCGGGATCCTGCCCATCGTAGGCGACGCCGGCGAGGGGTCCGTCCTGATCCGCGCCGTGGCTGACGGCGAACCACTTATAGCTGATCCACAGATGCTCGCTAACGCCGAAGCGCAGGCCCTGGCGCAGGGCGGCGTCGCGGAACATGCCCACGATGTCCTTGCGCGGACCCATGTTCACGGAGTTCCAGCGGGTGTGCCGTGAATTCCAAAGATCGAAGTTGTCGTGATGCACGCCCATGCTGACAAAATAGCGGGCGCCGGCCTTCTTGTAGAGGCTGAGCAGATTCTCTGGATCGAAGCGGTCGCCCTTCCAGGTGGGGATCAGGTCCTTGAAGCCGAAGCGGCTGGGATGGCCGTAATGGGCGAGGTGATAGTTATACTGGGCGCTGCCCTGGATATACATGTTGCGGGCGTACCAATCGCCGTCTTCGGCGGCGGACTGGGGGCCCCAATGGGCCCAGATGCCGAACTTGGCATCGCGGAACCATTCGGGGACACGATACTGTTTCAGCGATTCGCGGGTGGCGGCAAAGGGGACGGTGGCGGGCGCGGAGCGGGCGGGCGCGGCCAGGCTCCCCGCCAGCAGGCCGAGAGCGTCTCTGCGAGTGAGCCTCATGCGCCGGGCCGGGTGGTCAGTCCTTGGGCGGCGGCGCGGGCTCGTCGGGGGTGCTCTTGAGCGAATCCTTGAAGCTGCGAATGCCTTGGGCCAGGCCCTTGCCGAGTTCCGGGAGCTTGGACGGGCCGAAAAAGAGCAGGGCGATCGCCAGGATTACCAGCAAGTGCCGGGGTTGGAGCAGGTCTTCAATCATGATGTTCCTTCGTCTTGATGGTATCACAGGGCAGCGGCGGGGGGCCTATTTCTGTTTCTTGAGCACTTTCAAGCCGGGGGGGAGGGTGAACATGCTGTCGTCCAGATCCTGGTTGACCTGCACGGTTTCGGAGTACATCTCGAAGACCTTTTCGCCGTCGCGCTCGCGGCGGATGGCGAAGGGCCACATGACGCCGCCGCCGGCGTCGCGATACTTGTCGAAGATGGTGACTTCCCGGATGCGGCTGTTGTCGATGGGATCGCGGCGGAAGTAGCGCTGGCGGACGGGGAGCTTGGACAACTGGTCGAAGTAGACCCGGACGGTGTCGTTGGAGGCGTCGGTGATATCGACGATCTCGACGGGGCGGTTATCGAAGAAATCGCCGCCGAGGGACTCGAAGATCAGTCCCGGTTCGTTGAGGCGCTCGCGGAGGATGTAGAAGATGCTGTGAAGAGTGGCGATGCGGAACTGGGCGACGGCGTCATCGGTAAGAGGGCGCGCGCCGCGGAAGGTGATTTCATAGCCGGCGTTGGCGGAGCGGAGGATGACGTCGTCCTGTTTCTTGCCGCGGGCGTCGCGGACGCGGACGCCGAGGAAGCCGGGATCGGGTCTTTCGGGAGGCGGGAGATATTGGGTGTAGAGGGTGCTCAGGTCGAGGCCGGAGATTTCCTCGCGATAGAAGCCGTAGATGCGGCCGGACTCGACGCGGTTGCGCATGGTGAGGAAAGCGGGGCCGCCGAGGGCCGCCACGGCTTCGTCGACAATGCGCTTGCCCTTCTGCTGGCTGGTTTCGGCGGGCGCGGCGCGGCCGGCGAGGGCGGCGAGCAGGAGCGCGGGGAGCACGGTTCTCATGGTTTGGCGCTCAGATCGGCCGGCTTCAAGCCGGTGTTCAACTTGACGGACTGGACCACGACATCGGCGTACTTCTGGCCGTCGCGCAGCAGGGTGAGGCGATTGGGCCACTGGAGGCCGCCGAAATCGCCGTAGCTATCGTAGACCTCGTCGATAGTGGAGGCCGGGCCGCCCATGGTTGCGGAAGAATACTCGATTTTGGCGGGCAGGCCGGTTTTGGGATCGAGGAAAAGGCGCACCGTGCCGCCGCGGGTATCGGCGATATTCAGCGTGGCGGCGTCCACCGGGGTGAGGGTGCGGCCGGGCAGACGGTCGCTGAGGAGCATGGAGACGTAGAGGCGCAGGAGTTTATCGAGCACGGGTTTCAACTGGGCCGCGGGGAGCGCCACCTTGCCTTGGGGACTGGACATCCAGCCGGTCTTGCCGTCGCAAAAGGTGCTGACCAGGCCCATGGGCAATTCGGTATCCTCGCGAAAGAACGAGGGGGCGATCCAGCGGTCGGTGCGTTTCATGACGATGCCGCCGGCCTGCGGCACGACGCGCAATTCGGCGATTTCCACGAGGTCCTTCACGGCGGCTAGCTTACCGGCGCCTCCCACGGCCTGCTGCGCGCGCTGCAGCAGTTGTCCGGCTCCCACGGCGCCGCTGGAGGGCGGAGCGGCGGGCGGTGCGGCAGGTTCGGGGATGGTTATATCGATAGACGAAACCGGCAGGCCGAGGGTTGCCAGGGAGGCCTGGAATTCGGCGGTTCTGCCCACGGCCACGATGGTGAGCGCATCGGCGCGCACACGCTCGCGGGCGACGCGGAGGACGTCGGCGCGGGTGACCGCTTCGAGGCCCTTCTGGTAGCGTTCGATGAAGTCCTTGGGATAGCCGAAGTATTCGTAGTTGAGGAGGCGGGCGAGGGTTTTGGTCCTGGTATCGAAGGCGAAGACGAGGCTGTTGAGGGCGGACTGGCGAGCGGTTTCGAGCTCCTCGGCAGTGACTTCGGCGGAGCGGATGCGGGCGATCTCCTCCTGCACGGCCTTGAGCGTATCGGCGGTGGAGGCGGATTTGGTGCTGCCGCCGATCTCGAACAGACCGGGGTGATCGTAGCCGGCGCCCCAATCGGCGGAGATTTCGTAAGCCAGGCCGAGTTGGGCGCGGACGCGCTGCATGAGGCGGCTCTGAAAACCGCCGCCGAGGATATCGCCCATGATTTCGAGGGCGGGCAGGTCCTTATCGTTGAGGAGTCCACCGAGGTGGCCTTCGATAAAGAAGGTCTGGGTGACATCGTCTTTGCGGGCCAGGAAGATGCCGGGGCTGGCTTTCTCGCGGACCGGGGGGAAAGGCGGCACGGGGGGCTGCTGGTAATGCCAGTCGCCGAACAGACGGGCGAGTTTGGCTTGCATTTCGGGGGCCGAGAAATCGCCCCAGACGGCCAAGAGCATGTTGGCGGGGAAGAAGTAGCGATGGTAGAAAGCGAGCAGGTCGTCGCGGCGAATGCGGTCGAGGGTGGCGTACTCGATATCCCAGCCATAGGGCGTGTCTTTGCCGTAGACCATGGCGGCGAATTCGCGGGCGGCGACGCCGTGGGGGTCGTCGTTACGGCGGGCGATGCCGCCGCGCAACTGCTCCAGGGCGAGGTCGATTTTGTCCTGGCGGAATTCGGGCCGGGTGAGCACGTCCTTAAAGATGGCCAGGACCTGATCGGTGTTTTCCTTCAGCGCCGAGAAAGAGACGGAGCCGCTGGATTCGCCGATGCCGCTTTCGACGGAGGCGGCCATATTTTCCAGTTCTTCGTCGAGCTGGTCGCCGGTCTTACCGGGCGTGCCGCCGGAGCGCATGACCGTGCCGGTCACGCCGGCGAGGCCGATCTTATCGGCGGTTTCGAACAAGTTACCGGTCCGGACCCTGACCGCGCCGCCGACGATGGGCAGCTCATGATCTTCGAGTAAGTAGAGCTTCATGCCGTTGGGGAAAGTGTAAGTGGCCACGGGGGGAATGGGTATGTGGCGCAGCGGCGGGAAGCGG
>VFSW01000932.1_pt1 | contig 43387 bp, 31 predicted proteins | sample 5358111 | NCBI WGS metagenome assembly VFSW01 (sample SAMN11554181, study PRJNA540505) | mine drainage metagenome | isolation source: sediment from site ElyBrook_90M | place: USA: Ely Copper Mine, Vershire, VT | collected 2017
ATGCTTTTCCGCGAGGCGCGAGGATACGTATTGGCGCTACGGGTAGGGGCGTGCTCTCCCATGTCTCAAAATCGAGGGGCACCCGGTCCCCGGCGTTCCTTCTGGGGCTAAGGCACGGAAGTCGCGAAGCCTAATCTGGCGCGTGTGAAGCTGCGCCCTTTCAAGACGGCCTGATGCCGGTTTTTCCTCAGATGGGCGGGATTTCAACCGCGCGGCTGGCCGGATGCGGGAGTGGTCCGGCGACTAGAATCAATCTAGCCATGGCTGAATTTACGCATTTGCATTTGCATACGGAGTACTCGCTGCTGGACGGGGCTTGCGACGTTCATAAACTCGTGGACCGGGTGGCGGCGCTGGGTCAGAAGTCGGTCGCGATGACTGACCACGGGAACATTTACGGCGCGGTTCACTTTTTCAACGCGGCGAAGGCGAAGGGGATCAAGCCGATCCTGGGCTGCGAGCTCTACGTGTGCAAGGCGGAGGACCATCGCGCCGAGACTCCGCACGACCAGTACAACCACCTGCTGGTGCTGGCGGAGAACGAAGAGGGCTATCGCAACCTGATCCGCATTACGTCAGAGGCGAGCCTGCACGGGTTCTATCGCAAGCCGCGGGTGAGCAAGCGCTATCTGGCGGAACATGCGCAGGGGCTGATCGGCTTTTCCGGCTGCCTGAGCGGCGAGCTGTGCGAAGAGCTGATGGCCGGGCACTACGACAAGGCCAAGGCGACGGCGTTGCAGTATCAGGACATTTTTGGGCGTGGCAACTTCTACCTGGAGATTCAGGACCAGGGACTGGAGCAGGAGCGCAAGATTCAAAGCGACCTATTCCGGCTGGAGCGCGAGCTGGAAATTCCGATGGTGCTGACCAACGACTCGCACTACCTGTGCGGCGAGGACCACCACGCGCACGACGTGATGCTGTGCGTGCAGACCGGCTCGAAGGTGCACGACAAGGAGCGGTTCCGGTTTGACAGCGACCAGTTTTTTGTGAAGAGCGCGGAGGAGATGGGACGGCTATTTCCGGATGCGCCGGGCGTGATGCAGCGGACGATGGAGATTGCCGAGCGCTGCAACTTCAAGCTGCATCCGGTGGAGAATCCGTTTCCTGAGTTTTCGGTTCCCGAGGGACACACGATCGACAGCTACTTTGAGCAGGTGTGCCGGGAGGGATACAAGAAGCGGCTGGAGACGGCGGTGCGCTTTCTGGAGAACCGAGGGCAGTTGCGGACTCCGATCCACGAGTATGACGCTCGGCTGGAATACGAACTCGACATCATCAAGCAGATGAAGTATTCAGGTTATTTCCTGATTGTGTGGGACTTCATCAAGTATGCAAAGGACCATGGAATTCCGGTGGGTCCGGGGCGCGGGTCGGGTGCGGGATCGCTGGTGGCCTACGCGATGGAGATCACGAACATCGATCCGATGCAAAACGTGCTGCTGTTCGAGCGCTTTCTTAACCCCGAGCGCGTGTCGATGCCGGATATCGACGTGGACTTCTGCATGAACAGGCGCGGCGAGGTGATCGACTATGTGACGCGCAAGTATGGGCGCGAGCAGGTGGCGCAGATCATCACGTTCAACACGATGGCGGCGAAGGCGTCGATCAAGGACTGCGGCCGCGCGATGGACATGCCGTACGGCGACGTGGATCGCATTGCCAAGCTGGTTCCGGCGACGATTGGCATGACGCTCGACAAGGCCCTCGAAGAGGTTCCAGACCTGCGCAAGGCGTACGACAACGACGCGCAGATTCGCGAGCTGATTGACACGGCGAAGAAGCTGGAGGGACTGACGCGCGGGGCGGGAGTTCATGCTTCGGCGGTGGTGATTGCGCCGCGGGCGCTGACGGAACTGGTGCCCGTGTCCAGGACCAAGAACGACGAAGTTGTGACGGCCTACGACATGAAGGCCGTGGAAAAGATGGGCCTGCTGAAGATGGACTTCCTGGGGCTCACCACGCTGACAGTCATCGACGACTGCCTGAAGCTGATCGAAAAGAGCCGCGGGGAAAAAGTGGACATCGAGACCATCCCGCTGGACGACGAGGAGACGTACAAGAAGGTATTTCATTCGGCGCTGACGTCGGGTGTTTTTCAGTTTGAGTCGAGCGGGATGCGGGATATGCTGCGGCGCTACAAGCCGGAGAGGATCGAGGATCTGACGGCGCTGACGGCACTTTACCGTCCGGGACCGATCCAGGGCGGGATGACCGACGACTTCATCGAGCGAAAGTGGGGGCGGCGCAAGGTGGAGTACATGCTGCCGCAGCTTGAGGGAATTCTGAAAGAGACGCTGGGCGTGATCGTTTACCAGGAACAGGTGATGCAGATTGCCAACGTGGTGGCGAGTTATTCACTGGGCGAAGCCGACCTGCTGCGCCGGGCCATGGGCAAGAAAAACGCCGAGGAGATGGCCAAGCAGCGCGAGCGCTTTATGAGCGGCGCGACGGCGTTGGGGCATCCCAAGGATATTGCCGGGGAAATCTTTGACCAGATGGAGAAGTTTGCCGGGTACGGCTTTAACAAGTCACACTCGGCGGCCTACGGGCTGGTTTCATACCAGACGGCTTACCTGAAGACGCACTACCCGGTGGAGTTCATGGCGGCGCTGCTGACCTCGGAAACATCGAAGCCGGAGAACGTGGTGAAGTATATCGGCGAGTGCAAGGAGATGGGCATCAGCGTGGAGCCGCCGGATGTGCAGCTTTCGGGCGCGCAATTCACGCCGCATGGAGAGGCGATTCGCTTTGGGCTGGCGGCGGTGAAGAACGTTGGCGGGAACGCGATTGAGTCCATTATGAAGGCGCGCGAGGAGGTCGGATGGCGGTTTACAAGCTTTTGGGAGTTCTGCGAGAAGGTCGATTTGCGGGTGATGAACAAGCGCGTGATTGAGTCGCTGATCAAGGCCGGAGCGCTGGACACGCTGGGCATGCGCGGACAACTGATGAACGCAGTCGACAAGGCCATGGAGCGGGCGCAAAAGGCGCAGCGCGACGCGGCACAAGGGCAGACGGGCCTGTTTGGGCTGTTCAATGAAGCGCCCGTCCATGGACGCGATGGGGGCCGCAGCGGCGACGATTTGCCGCGCGTGGCGGATTGGGAAGAGGGCGAACGGCTGGCGAATGAAAAAGAGGTGCTGGGCTTTTTTGTTTCGGGGCATCCGCTGGACAAGTACGCCGAAAAGCTGCGCAACCTGAGCGGTGTGATTTCAGTGGCAGGAGCGCTGGAGCGCAAGCCGCCGGAGCGACGCTGGGGGCAGCAGTTGGACCCTTCGGATGAACTGGTGGTAGCGGGGATGATTCTGGGACTGCGGGTACAGAAGAGCAAGCGCGACCAGAAGCTCTATGCACAGGCGGCGCTGGAGGACGCAACGGGCAAGATTGACCTGATTTGTTTCTCGCGCGACTATGAGCGGCTGTCAGAGCAGTTGAAGATGGAGGCTCCGGTGCTGGTGCGCGGCGTGCTGATGGGCGAGGAGGACGCGGCGCCGAAGATTTCGATCAGTTCGATTCAGGCGCTGGAGGAAGTGCAGGTGAAGCTGCCGACGGGCGTGCGGATTCGCGTGAACCTGGAGCGCGCTACGGAAGAGATGTTTGCCGCGCTGAAGAGCGCCGCCGATGCTGCGCCGGGACCGGGGAAGGTGATGCTGCACCTTGAAAAGAAAGGCGAGTATGCGGTGGTTCTGGAGCCGGAGCAGATGAACGTGGCAGCGGATCGCGGCTGGGTGGAGCGGGTGGAAGAACTGATGGGCAAGGGAAGTGTGCAGGCTATGAGCTAGAGCAGTGAGTGTGAAGTTCGATGCCTATGCTAAGGTCCCGAAACGCAGATACTTCGATTCCGTTTGGCGCAAAATGCGCACCAAATTGCGCTCCGACAGTTTTATTCTGATGCGAACTTCAGACTCAGAATTAGACTGGTTCTCCAATTTGCATGCCCAGTCGAGTTCCGTGCGATCTGATTTTCCTTAAGAGAAAAACTACTACACGATAGCGGCTTCGGGGTATAGCAATTGGAGAACCGCTGTTGGTCTCTCACGGGGCAGAACATCTTTAGCAAGCCCTCGCGCCCGACTTTTTGCGCAGAGGCTGGGCTGGTCATGGCCAGATGAAAGCCGGGGATAACCATCATGGATATCAAGATAACTATGGAGAAGCTTTACGGCACGCTAACTTGGGGGTCCTTTTCTTATAGGGAGTGGGGGGGGACGTGTAGAAGAATTTATACAAATCTATAACTGTGTAGAAAAATTTACACGTGGTTAGAACTAAAGTGTCATGAACTATAAAAAGTAACTAACATTTCTCGCCAATTAACGGTTGCCTTCTTCCGGATTGCCAGTATAATTCGTCACGTTTTTGCATAAAGAGAAGGGGAGGCTACTATGTTCGGAACTAAATCCTGGTTCCCGTTCGTCGCGCTCGTTGCGGTATTCTGCCTGTCCGGTTGCGGAGGCGGAGGCAGTTCGGCGCCGGTTAGTGTCTCAGTTACTGCATCGGCGAATACGGTCGATGCCACCAATTCGGTCACATTGACGGCGACAGTCGCTAATGACAAGCATGCCTCCGGGGTCTCCTGGAGCGTTAGCGGGGGCGGAACGCTGTCCGGTTCCACCACCAGCTCGACGACCTATACAGCCCCATCCACGGCGAGTTCCGCATTGACTGTGACCGTGACAGCGGCCTCGATCGCAGACAGCACGAAGAGCGCCAGCGCGACGCTGACGGTTCCAGCGACACCTAAGATCACCACCAGTTCGTTGCCTGCTGGCACGGTGGGGACAGCCTATTCTGTGACGCTGGCAGGCTCGGGCGGAATTTCTCCCTATACATGGAGCCTCAGCAGCGGGACACTGCCGGGGGGCTTAAGTTTATCCACGGCCGGCGTACTTTCCGGCACTCCCACGGCGGCGAATGTGGGGATCAACAGCCTGACCTTCAAGCTGACTGATTCCGGTAAAGCGACGGCCTTGACCGCCACGCAGCAACTTGACCTGACTATCAACGCAGCCGGACCGATCGTCTTTTCGACCACATCGCTTGCATCGGCAATTTTCAACAGTGCTTATACGGCCACAGTGACGGCCACGGGCGGCGTGGGTACGCTGACCTATTCGCTTAGTAGCGGTTCGTTGCCGACGGGGCTCAGTATGTCGGCAGGTGGAGTGATATCCGGAACGCCTACCGTACCCGGCACCTTCCCCTTTACCGTTAAGGCGTCTGATACTTTTGGCGACTCAGCCTCGCAGGTTTTGTCGATCATGGTCAGTTCTCCGGCGATTGTCATCAGCCCGACGACGCTGCCAGCGGGTGTGGTTGGCACCGCCTATTCGCAGGCCATGACGGCTACAGGCGGCACCGGGACAGGGTATGTGTGGACGCTGGCGAACGGCTCGACGTTACCCGCTGGGTTGACTCTTACGGGCAACATCATCGGCGGTACTCCGACGTCCGAGGGCAATTACAACTTTGCACTCAAGGTGACCGATTCAGATTCGAACTCCAACACGGCGAACCTTTCGCTGACAATCGGCGGAGTGATGTCGTTCATCACCACTTCGCTTCCCACTGCTTCTGCCGGCGTCGTCTACACGCAAGATGTGAGTGTATCCGGTGGCGTGGCGCCTTACTCATACAGCGTTTCCAGCGGGACATTGCCCAGCTGGATCACTCCCTCGCAGGACACCGCGACGGGTGTGATCACGCTGACTGGAACGCCGCTCATAGCAAACGTGGGCTCGACGGTGTTCAGCATCAAGGTTTCCGACTCGTCCTCGCACTCCGTAACCCAGAGCTTCCTGCTTACGGTCTACAGCAATGCGGGCGGGCATAACTCGTACCTCAGTGGCCACTACGCCTTTTGGGCTTCAGGCTGGGTGGATGGGCTGGATGCAAATACGACCTATCAAGCGGCCAGAGTGGGTGCCTTTGTGGCCGATGGCAATGGGAAGATCAGCGGCATTCTGGATTACAACGATGCCCTGGGGCATGTGAGTACTTCAGTGACCTTTACTGGAAGTTATGCGCTGGATACCACTAATCTGGGACAAATGACGATGGTTATCGGGAACAGCAACCCCATAACCATGGCGTTCGCTGCCGGCGGAGTTACGTCGAATATCGCCACGACCGGTTCTATCGTTGAGTTTGACGACACAACCGGCATCGGTCAGGCTGGGGGTGTCAGGATGTCTGGTGAGTTTGCCCAGCAGACGACTGCGGACTTCACCACTGCCAAGTTGACTGGTGGCTACGCCTTTGGGATGGATGGCGAAACGTGCCCACCAGCAAATGGCGGCAGGTGCAGTTTGGCAACGGATAAGGGCCCCCTCTCGCTGGCAGGGGTGCTGAACTTCACGGGGACCGGAAGCGTGCCAAACGGAACGGAAGACATTGTCATCGGAGCAGCTACCTATAGCGAAGTTGGGCTGAGCGGGAGCTACGAAACGCCCGACACCGCAAGCGGCCGGGTGCCGCTGATTGTGCAGTCAAACGCCTTAGGGACTACAACGCTTCCATCGGGAGATGGAAACGTGTTGCCGTCGCAATTTGCCGCCTACATGATTGATGCCACGCGGTTCTATTTCATGTCCGTCGATAACCATGAAAGCTATGGGCTGATGGTGGGCAAGGCTGCACAGCAAAGCGGAACCTTCAGCACCGCAAGCTTCAGCGGGGATGCGATTGTATGGGGGGTGATGCCGTCTGGCGGGTATACCCAGAACTGGGGTACGAGCGGGAACTCGTCCGCGTCGGTTGCCCTGGTAGGGCACGCCCTGGGCACGCCAGGGACTGCGAGCATCGCTCTTACGTTGCAGCAGAACCAGCAGGGAGTAGCCGGTACGCAAACTCCGTCCGGCACGTATACGGTGGCTTCAAACGGGCGAATGACCTTGTCGGGAATCACCGGGAATGTACCTGTTTTCTATCTCGCGGGTACAAACCGGGGCTTCGGCACCATGACCGGCGGGAACCATCCTGGACTGCTCTTTATGGAGGCGCAGACTTCAAAGGCGGTGGGCGCTGGCAGTTACTTCATGGGCACGTTTACGGCCGCGCCCACGTCGTATGCCAATGTGGGAGTTATCACCCTTAGTAGCGGGAGCTTCACGTTCCTTGGCGATACGAGTAATTCAGATGGGAGTCTGCAACTGAATGAGAGCAATGCAGCCGACACCTTTACAGTGGATCCGACTGGCCTGCTGACCTTCCAGGATGGTGGGATCGGGTATGTCGTCACGGCGACGAAGATCGTTCGCTTCGACGTGGATTCCACTGATCCCGCTCCGTCGATACACTTTGTGCAACAGTAACCACGCAGGACCATCCTTTGTACAACCTGGGCGGCTCATCCAATGGATGCGCCGCCCAAATTGTTGATGGGGGCGATCTAGCGTATACCTGAATAAAAAGGAGGGATCGATATCTGTGCAAATGCGCCGTTTGGGGAATGGGCCGCTGGAAGTTTCGGAGTTGAGTTTTGGTACTTGGCTGACGGTGGCCGGGGGGATTGGGCGGGAGCAGGCTATTCGGTGCATCCACGCTGCTCTGGATCACGGGATCAAGCTGTTCGACACCGCTAACCAGTACGGCGCGGGCGAGGCGGAGCGGGTGCTGGGCGAGGCGCTCAGGGAGCATTCGCGCGACCGCTATTTGATTGCCACGAAGCTGTATTTTCCGGTGGGCGATGAGCCGGATAGGGGGCTTTCTGCGGCGCAGATCGAGAAGCAGTTGGACCGGTCACTGGAGCGGCTCGGCGTGGAGACGATCGACCTGTACCAGTGCCACCGGTACGACAAGGAGACTCCGCTGGAAGAGACGATGGCGGCTCTGGACAGGGCTGTGAATGCGGGGAAGGTGCGCGCGATCGGCTTCAGCGAGTGGACGGCGGAGCAGATTGATGCGGCGGCGGCGATTTGCGCGGCGGGTGGGCTGACGGCGTTCTCGTCGAGTCAGCCGCAGTACTCCATGCTGTGGCGCAAGCCGGAGGCGGAGGTGTTCGCGGCATGTGAGCGGCACGGGATCGGGAACCTGGCGTTTTCTCCGCTGGCGCATGGGGTGCTGACGGGGAAATACGCGCCGGGGCAGCCGCCTCCGCCGGGGAGCCGCGCAGCCAGCGAAGAGATGAATGCGTTTATGGAGACGGCCGGGAGGCATTACCGGTCGGACTTTCTGCTGGAGGCGGTGGCGCAACTGAAGCCGATTGCGCTGGACCTGGGACTGACGATGGCGCAGATGGCGCTGGCATGGGTACTGCGGCGTCCGGAGGTGGCTTCGGCGATAATCGGAGCTTCAAGGCCGGGCCAGATTGAAGACAACGCGCGCGCGGGTGGTGTGGAGCTTTCGGCCGATGTGCTGGGGCGGATTGATGAGGCGGTCGGTGGGGTTGCGGTGCTGGAGTAACAGGTGTGATCTCATGGAAGGTTGAAGCCTCCCCTGTCTCAAAAGCGAGTGGCACCCGGCGTGGGTGGACCTGAGCAGGAACTGATACGACGTAGAGCTAGAGCCCGCTGATCTGAAACGTGCAACGGATCGCATTCCTAAGAGCAACCGCAGCAACTGCAGATCCTTCCACTCCGCTTCGCTCAAGATTACAGGCTGGGGGTAGTTGGTGGGGTGAGGTTGTCCAAAGGGTTCCGAGTGAATGGCCGGGAAGCCGAAAGGTGCCACTTCATCGACCAGTTTTTGAGGTAGGATACGGGCGGGATGAGCGGAAAAAGGGTCGCATCTGGGAGCCGCTGGTTGACGGGAAGCTAGCCGAGGATCGCCATGGTGACATGGTTGACCACGAAAGCCGCGCCCCAGGCCAGCACCAGCATGTAGAGGAACTGGAAGGCCGGCCACTTCCAACTATTTGTCTCGCGGCGGACGACTGCCATGGTGGAGGTGCACTGCATGGCGAAGGCGAAGAAGATCATTAGCGCCAAGGCTCCGCCCAGGGTCATGTTGCGGTGCAACGCGGTTTGCAGATTCAGTGCCTGGGTGCTTGGGTCGGCACCGTAGAGGGTGCCCATGGTGCTCACCATGACCTCGCGGGCTAGCACGCTCGAAAGCAGTCCGATGCCGATTTCCCAGTTGAAGCCGAGCGGCGCAATGGCCGGCTCAATAAAGTGGCCCAGGCGTCCGATCATGCTGTCGGCCAGCTGGGGCGCGGCGTAGGAGCCTCCCTGCAAGGGAACCGGTGGGATGTGGGCCAGCAGCCACAAGGCCAGCGTGACGCAAAGAATGACGGTGCCGGCCTGGCGCAGGAAGACCCGCGCGCGATCGACCAGACGCATGGCGAGGGAGCGCAGCGTGGGCATGCGGTATTGCGGCAGCTCCAGGATGAACGGCGTTTCGCTGGACTTGAGGATGGAACTCTTGAGCAACCAGGCAGTAGTCATGGCAGCCACAAAACCAGCCAGGTAAAGCCCCAGCATCACCAGCGTGCGCAGACCAAGAAACCCGTGGAGGTAGGCGGTGTTGGGGATGAAGGCGGCGATCAGCAGCATATAGACGGGCAGCCGCGCCGAGCAGGTCATAAACGGCGTGACCAGAATTGTGGCCAGGCGGTCGCGCTTGTTCTCAATGGTGCGCGTGGCCATGATGGCCGGAACCGCGCAGGCGTAGGCCGAGAGCAGGGGAATGAAGGCCTTGCCGTTGAGTCCGATGGTACGCATGACGCGGTCGGCGATGAGCGCGGCGCGGGCCAGGTAGCCGGTGTCTTCCAGAATTCCGATAAAGAGAAAGAGCAGCAGAATCTGCGGCAAAAAGACCAGGACCGACGAAATGCCCTTCCACGCGCCGTCCAGAAGAAGGGATTGCAGCCATCCGGAGGGCAACAACGTACGCGCCAAATTGCCTATGTCGGTCAGGATGTCGCCGAATCCGTCGGAAAGAGGTTGGCCGATGGAGAAGACCACCTCAAAGACGCCAATCACCACCATCAGGAACAAGAGGGGTCCCCAGATGCGGTGCAATAGTACGTTGTCGATCTTGCGGCTGTTTTCAGCCGAGAGCGGAGCACGGTAACCGGTGCGGCGGCTAACCTGGGCCGCCCAGGTGTGGGTGCTGGCGGCGTTGCCCAGTACAGGCAGCGTCAGCGGCTGGGCTCCTTCACGATGAGTGTGCTGATTGAGGAACAGGGGTACGGCGTCCAGGCCGGTGCCATGCACGGCGCTGATCTTGGCTACGGGCGCGCCGAGTTCACGGGCCAGCCTGAGCGCATCGACCTGGCCGCCACGGGCTTCCATCAGGTCGCTCATGTTCAGGAGCACCAGGGTGGGCAATCCCAGGGCCAGCACCGGCGCGGCAAGCATCAACTGGCGCGTAAGGTGAAGGGAATCAAGGACGAGCAGGACCGCGTCCGGTTTGGGTGTGCCGGGCATTTTGCCGCGCAGCACGTCGATGGAGACGCGCGCATCTTCAGAGTAGGGCGCGAGGGAATAGATGCCGGGCAGGTCAATGAGCGTGAGGTCGTCGCGGCCCACGCCGGACATGAGGCCCATGCGCTGCTCGACGGTCACGCCGGGGTAGTTGGCCACCTTTTGGCGCAAACCCGTCAGGCGATTGAATAGAGTGGACTTGCCAGCATTGGGAGGCCCAATCAGGACAACGGTTTGAAGTGCTCCCTCCGGCGGAGGGGCGACAGGGGGCTCAAAGGCTGTAGGAGTGCAGCAAGAACTCATCGTGCCGCCTTGATCGAATCCGGCTCAGCAGAGGCGGGAGAGGTCTTTTCGTGACGGCCACGGCGGTTCTGCCCCCTTTGGGCAAAATCCGCTCTGCAAGGGCGGACTCGGATGGCTCCAGCCGTCTCGTGCCGCAAGGCAATCTCCATGCCGTCAATACCGTACACAGTGGGGTCGCCAGCCGGCGCGCGGCGCAGCGCGGTAACGCGCGCATCGGGAACAAAGCCCATATGCATCAGATGGTTCTGCACGGATTCAGGGAGGTCGAGGGCCACAAGGACCCCGCTCTCGCCAACTTTTAGCTCGCTCAGCACGCTCAACCGCCGAACTCCATGGGGCGCTTGGAAGGGAAGAACCCCTAAACTACGACCGGAATAGTCGGACTTCAGTATACGACCATTTCGGTCTGGGTTGCAAATACTGGTTTGCAAGCCTCCTGACTTACCTTTACCCATGGTTTGACCCCCCTGGGAGAGGAGCGGCGGCTGGCATCTCGCCCGCCGGTCCTTCTCTTGACCCGCTGACGGACCCCTTCAATTACTTCGTCGGAGCGTGAGTCTATTTTTATCAGTGCCCGCATTTGTGGGATGTGACTTAGATCACTTTACTGAGGCGAAATTTCATAGTCAGCGCAAGAATGAATCACAGGAGGCATCATGAACGCGATGGAGTTTCGGGAGACGTTGAAGCTGCAATCGCCGCCGGATGAATTGAGCTCAACTTTGGCTGCGCTCTGGTGGGATGCGAAAGGCGACTGGGCACACGCGCACGGCCTGGTAGACGAATTGGATACGCCTGAAGGTATGGCCGTTCACGCCTACCTGCACCGCAAAGAAGGGGATGCATCGAACGCGGCGTACTGGTATAACCGCGCGGGGCGCAGGTTTCACCGGGTTACGCTGGAAGCAGAATGGGATGCGCTTGTTGATGGATTGCTGGGCGAACTCAAATGACTGCGCAACGCAGGCTTTGCAGCGTGTTGCTGCGCATGCGCAATGCATGAATCCGCTGATTTGAGCGCATCGATGCGCGCAGTTGCAATCGATCCGCGAGGAGCAGGGGTTACGCTGGCACGCACAGGCAATTGCATTATATGAACACTGTTGCACTATGTGGTATTCGTTAGCCTCCCTGTGTCTCGCATCACAGCGGCTCAATCGCCCAGCGAAGAGACTCACAGGTGCGGTTGTTTTTCCGCCGGCCGCGCTATGAGGCAAAGCGAATGAGTGAACAGAAAATGGTCATTATGGATGGGAACGAGGCTGCTGCTTCGGTTGCCTATCGACTCTCCGAAGTTGTAGCGATCTACCCCATTACCCCCTCTTCGCCAATGGCCGAGTGGGCGGATCAGTGGCTTTCGGAGGGGAAGAAGAATATTTGGGGCGCATCGCCCATTGTTGAGGAACTGCAGAGCGAAGGCGGCGCGGCTGGCGCGCTGCACGGAGCGCTGCAGGCAGGGGCATTTGGCACCACCTTCACAGCATCGCAGGGCTTGCTGCTGATGATTCCCAACATGTTCAAGATTGCCGGTGAACTGACCCCGGCGACAATGCACGTGACGGCGCGGACGCTTGCGACCCATGCGCTCTCAATCTTTGGCGACCACTCGGATGTGATGGCCTGCCGTTCGACGGGCTGGGCCATGCTGTGTTCGAACTCCGTGCAGGAAGTTGCCGATATGGCGCTGGTGGCGCAGATTGCCACGCTGGAGTCGCGCATTCCGTTTATTCATTTCTTTGATGGCTTCCGTACATCGCACGAGGTCGGCAAGTTGCTGCCCATTGCAGACGAGACGATTCGCGCGCTGCTGGATGACAAGTACATCATTCAGTACCGGCAGAACGCGCTAAGTCCCGATCGGCCGATCATTCGCGGCTCGGCGCAGAATCCCGATGTCTTTTTCCAGGCGCGGGAGGCCTGCAATCCGCTCCATACGGCGGTGCCGGGGATCGTGCAGGCAGTGATGAACCGGTTTGCGGCGCAGACAGGGCGCTTCTATCACCTGTTCGACTACAGCGGCGCAGCGGACGCGGAGCGGGTGATCGTGATGATGGGCTCCGGCGCCGAAGCCGCCGAGGAGGCCGTGGATGCGCTGAATCGGCAAGGGGAAAAAGTGGGACTGGTGAAGGTGCGCCTCTATCGGCCTTTCGACGCCAGGGCCTTTTTGAGCGCACTGCCCGCCACCGTTAAGTCAGTGGCTATTCTTGACCGTTGCAAGGAGCCTGGCGGGGCCGGCGAGCCTTTGTATCAGGACATCGTAACCGTGCTGGCCGAGAACGCAGCGAGCCTGCCGTTTGCCGCGATGCCCACTGTCGTAGGCGGACGCTATGGATTGTCGTCAAAGGAGTTCACGCCGGCGATGGTCAAGGGCATCTACGATGAGTTGACAAAGCCTGCGCCGAAGAATCACTTCACAATCGGGATCGACGATGATGTGACCCACACGAGCCTGAATTATGATCCGGCCTTTTCAACGGAAGACCCGCAGACGGTGCGTGCGTTGTTCTATGGGCTTGGCTCCGATGGCACGGTGGGCGCGAACAAGAACTCCATCAAGATTATTGGCACCGAGACGCCAAACTACGCACAAGGGTACTTTGTGTATGACTCGAAAAAGTCTGGATCGATGACGACGTCGCATCTGCGCTTCGGGCCGAAGCCGATTCATTCCACGTACCTGATCACGCGCGCCAGTTTTGTGGCCTGTCACAACTTCAACTTCCTGGAGAAGATGAATGTGCTGGAGGCAGCGATGCCGGGCGCCGTCTTTCTGCTCAACTCGCCCTATTCGGCGGCAGAGGCTTGGAAGAAACTGCCAAGAAGCATGCAGGACGAGATGTTGCGCAAGAAGATCGAGTTTTATGTGATTGACGGCTACAAGGTGGCGCGTGAGGCCGGCATGGGCACGCGCATCAACACCATCATGCAGACCTGCTTCTTTGCCATCAGCGGCGTGCTGCCGCGCGAGGAAGCCATCGAACAGATCAAGAAGGCGATCAAAAAGACCTACGGCAAACGCGGCGAGGCCGTTGTAGCCAAGAACTTTGCCGCCGTTGATCATGCTCTGGCTCATCTTGAAAAGGTTGAGTTGCCCTCCTCCGTTTCGTCCGCATTTGATCTGGCGCCCGTCATCTCAGGCAAAGCGCCGAAGTTTGTGCACGATGTGCTGGGGCAGATTGCATCGGGGCAGGGCGATTTGCTTCCGGTGAGTGCGATCCCCGCCGGCGGCGCTTTCCCCACCGGCACTTCGCAGTGGGAGAAGCGCAACATCGCGCAGTTAATTCCTGTCTGGGACAAGGACCTGTGCATCCAGTGCGGCAAATGTGTCATGGTGTGCCCGCACGCGGTGATTCGCTCAAAAGTTTACAGTCCGGAACTGGCCGACAAGGCTCCGGCAACCTTCCAATGGGCCAAGCCCAAGTGGCGCGGCATGGAGCAGGAACACTACACTTTGCAGGTGGCTCCCGAAGATTGCACCGGGTGCGGCGTGTGCGTGGATGTCTGCCCTGTGAAGAGCAAGAGCGACACCAGCAAGAAGGCGATCAACATGGTGCCCCAGGCACCGCTGCGCGAGGCGGAGCGCGACAACTGGGAGTTCTTCCTTGGACTGCCCGAGGTGGACCGCACTAAGCTTTCGCACACCCAGGTGAAGGACCTGCAGTTGCTGCAGCCGCTCTTTGAGTTCTCCGGCGCTTGCGCGGGTTGCGGAGAAACAGCCTACATCAAGCTGCTGACGCAGCTCTTCGGCGACCGGCTGTATATCGCCAACGCGACCGGCTGCTCCTCGATCTACGGCGGCAACCTGCCCACCACGCCGTACAGCTCCAACGCGCAGGGCCGCGGACCGACGTGGGCCAACTCGCTCTTCGAAGACAATGCGGAGTTTGGCTTTGGCATGAGGACGGCGCTCGACCAGCAGAAGGCTTTTGCCGAGTTGCTGGTGACGCGGCTTGCGCCGGCCATTGGCGACGATCTGGTGACCGCTTTGCTAAGCGCGCCGCAGACGACCGAGACGGAAATCAACCAGCAGCGCGAGCGCGTAACGGTGCTGCGCCAGAAGCTGGCCGGCAACGATACCTCTGACGTGCGGAACCTGCTGGCCATTGCCGATGCACTGGTCCGCAAGAGTGTGTGGATCCTGGGCGGCGACGGCTGGGCCTTCGACATTGGCTTTGGCGGGCTTGATCACGTGCTCGGCTCTGGCAAGAACGTGAATGTGCTGGTGCTGGATACCGAGGTCTACTCGAATACCGGCGGCCAGATGTCCAAGGCCACACCACGCGGCGCGGTGGCGAAATTTGCCGCAAGCGGCAAGAAGAACAGCAGGAAGGACCTGGCCATGGAGGCCGTGAGCTACGGCTACGTCTACGTGGCGCAGGTGGCACTCGGCGGCAATGACAGCCACGTGGTCAAGGCGTTCCAGGAGGCCGAGGCGCACGATGGGCCGTCGATCATCATCGCCTACGCAAGCTGCATCGCGCACGGCTACGATCTGGTGCATGGACTGGAACAGCAGAAGCTGGCTGTGCAGTCGGGCTACTGGCCGCTGATGCGCTACAACCCAAGCCTGCGCGAGCAGGGCAAGAATCCCTTCCAGCTAGACTCCAAGGCGCCTTCGATACGACTCAAGGAATATGCCTATCGCGAAGCCCGATACACCATGCTGGCGCGCGGCAACCCCGAGTTGGCCGCGGAACTGCTGAAGGAAGCACAGGACGATGTCGAGCGCCAGTGGCGTGTCTATTCGGCGCGGGCCGCAATGCCGGGCCGTGGCGAGACGCCGCACATCGCTCCCGACGAAAAGCCTGAAGAGCAACTGGCGGCCGTGGCTGCCGGAGGAACGGAATGATCGATTTTTCAACGCAATATCTGGGTCTGAAACTGAACGGTCCTATCGTGGTCTCATCCACGCCTCTGTCGGAGTCGCTGGATAACATTCGCCGCATGGAGGATTCGGGCGCCTCGGCGATTGTGCTCACCTCACTTTTTGAGGAGCAGTTGGCCTTGGAGTCCCGTGCGTTGGACGAGGATTTGTCTCGTGGCACGGAGTCTTTTGCCGAGTCGCTCAACTATCTGCCTGAGTTGAACGACTACCGGATGACGCAGGATGTTTATCTTGAGCATTTGCGGCGGGCGAAGGGTGCAGTGAACATCCCGATCCTGGCCAGCCTGAACGGAGCCACCATCGGCGGCTGGGTGCGATTTGCGAAGGAGATGGAGGAGGCAGGCGCCGACGCCATTGAGCTGAATACCTACGCGCTGGCGACGGATCGAAGCCAGACTTCGACGGTGCTCGAGCAGCAATTGCTTGAATTGGTCGAGGGTGTTTGCCGGGCGGTCAAGATTCCCGTCTCGGTCAAGCTCTCACAGTCATTCACGAGCATTCCGAACATCGTGGCTCAACTGGAGACAGCTGGCGCACGCGGTGTGGTTCTCTTCAATCGCTTCTACCAGCCGGACTTCGACATTGAGACGCTGGAGGTGCGGCCCTCGCTGCACTTCTCTACGCCCTCTGAGTTGCTGCCCCGGCTGCACTGGGCCGCAATTCTCTACGGGCACATCAACATGGATCTGGCCATCACGGGTGGTGTGCACTCTGCGGAAGATGTGTTGAAGAGCATCATGGCCGGGGCCAGCATGACGATGATGGCTTCAGCGCTTCACATCCATGGCATCGAACACATTGGCAGAGTGCTCTCTGACATGCGCTATTGGCTGGACAAGCGCGAGTATGCTTCGTTGTGGGAGACGCGCGGGTGTCTCAGCCGCCGCTCGGTGCCAGACACTTCGCCCTTTGACCGCGGCAACTACATCAAGACGCTCAGCTCGTACAGCCTGCGTCAGACGGTGGCTGCGTTTTAGGTAAGCAACACAGCAGGTATGCTGGAGGCTGACGGCGGTCGCACTCAAGTGTGGCCGCCGTTGGCTTTTCGCGCGCAATATTCTCAGGCCGTCTATTGTTTTGCAGGGCCGTTTGCTCAATCGGGATGCCACTGCAGGGAGAGGCTGCTGACTCTGTGCGAGCAGCTTGCTATTGCCGTTTTGATTTACCTAGCAATTGCAAGACTGTTTCTTCCAATTGGCTGCACGCACGGGGAAGTGTGGCAGTGACCGCTGGGCTGAACTCTTCGCACAGTTCCATTGAGCCTGCGCCTACGGTGAACAACACGGCATGGTGGGGCAGGGAATTGTAGAGTTCGTGCCCGAGGGAGAGCAGCTGCGCCGCGTCCAGGTGGTGTGTGGCGAGTCCAGGAGCCGCCGCGGTAGGCGTGACCGCTGCTAACTGAACCGTACCGGGGGCAGCGCTCACAGAACAATCGATGAAGACTACCGACTGCGAGTGAGCGATCTCTTCGGCCAGCTCGGGAGTCCATTGCTGGCGGGCCAGAACGCGCACGCCTGGTTCTGCGCTGAATCGTTCTTCAGCCCATTCAGCCAACCACGGCCCGACACCGTCATCCCCGCGGAGCGTATTACCGCAGGCAAGAATGAGGCATCGTGCCGGGTTTGGCATCATCGTGTCACCGCCAGTTAGCGAATGACCCGGTCTACAACTTTGCCATCGGCGGAGACCAGCGAGATGGCCAGAGGCATCTGTCCGAAGGCATGCGTGGAGCAGCTCAAGCAAGGATCGAAGGTGCGCACCACCGCCTCAACGCGGTTGAGAATGCCTTCAGTGAACTTGCCGTCCTTCACATAGTGCTTTGCGGCCTGCAGCACGCCCTTGTTCATGGCGTTGTTGTTCTGGCCTGTGGCAATGACGAGGTTGGCCCATGTGATCTTGCCGTCCTCGTCGACCTTGTAGTGGTGGTTCAGTGTGCCGCGCGGCGCTTCGGCCTGACCTGCGCCTTCAAGACGATTCACGCCGGCCACAGCGCGCACGTGCTTGTCTAGAATGAGCGGATCGGTGAGTATCTGTTCGATCTTCTCGATGCCGTAGAGCATGTCGACGAGCCGGGCGTGATGGTAGTGAAACGAACTCTGCACCGGGCCAGCGGCCAGTTGCTTGAACTCGACCAGTTCCTTGTCCGCCAGCGGAGTGCCCATGGTTTTGGCTATGTTGAGTCGTGCCAGCGGGCCTACGCGATAACTGCCCTCAGGGTAGCCGAGAGGTTTGTAGTAGGCGAACTTGGTAAAGCTGTAGGGCTCCACTGCCTCGCCGATGACCTCAGTAAACTGTGTGGCATTGATGCCGTCGGCAACAATTGCGCCGGTGGCATCGATCAGACGCAGCGCGCCGTCGGTGAACTCGACAGACTCGTCGTCGTTGATGAGGCCCATGTAGAGCGAAGGGAAGTTGGCGAAGACTTCGATCTCCGGCTTGAAGGCGTCGGCGATCTGCTTGTAGGCGGCGAGCGCGAGGCCGATGTTGGCGTATGCCTCGGGAATCATCGCCAGGATCTCATCGCGCTTGGCGGGGGCCAACGGCTCGGTAACACCGCCGGGCACCACCCAACCAGGATGGATGCGCTTGTTGCCCAGCAGTTCGATGATGTGCTGGCCGAAACGCCGCAGCGCAATGCCGGCGCGACCCAGTTCAGGCTTAGCGCCTACCACTCCGAAGATGTGGCGCGTCTTGGGATCGGACTCCATTCCCAGCAACAGATCCGGCGAGGAGAGATAGAAGAAGCTGAGCGCGTGGGACTGGACCATCTGCGCCAGATTCAACATGCGCCGCAACTGCGCCGCGGTATGCGGAATCCGCACGGACATGATGGCTTCGCAGGCCTTGGCGGAGGCGATGAGGTGCGAGACGGGGCAGATGCCGCAGATGCGCGCCATCAGGCTGGGCATCTCATAGAACGGCCGGCCCTCTGAGAATCTTTCAAATCCGCGCACCTGTGTTACATGAAAGTGCGCGTTTTCCACTTCGCCCCGGCCGTTGAGTTGGATGGTGATCTTGCCGTGGCCTTCGAGGCGTGTAACTGGATCGATGGTGATGGTCTGGCTCATGGCTAGGCTCCAAAGCGAGTCAAGGCTGGGATGTCCAGCGGCTCGCCGGTTACCAGCGCAGTCAGCGCCGCATGAAATGTATCTGCCGAAGGCGGGCAGCCGGGCAGGAAAACGTCCACCTTCACGAATTCGTGGATGGGCCGCACGATCTTGAGTAGTTTGGGCACCACGACGCAGGGGATCTGCTGCTGCGCACTGGCGTTCTCAATGTATGCCCGCTCGAGGATCGCTTCCGGTCCAATGGGATTGCGCATGGATGGCACGTTGCCGGCTACCGCGCAGTCGCCCATCGCAACCAGGAGCTTGGAATGTGCACGAACCTTTTTGATCTTCTTCTCGTCGTCCACCGAGGCCACCGCGCCCTCGACCAGCGCGATGTCTACCTCATCGGGAAACTCTTTGGTGTCCACAATGGGGCTATAGACCACATCGACGAGTTCCGCCAACTCGATGAGACGTTCGTCCATGTCGAGGAACGACATGTGGCAGCCGGAACATCCGTCCAACCAGACTGTTGCCAGTTTCAGTTTGCTCATTGCGCTTCCCTCATAAGGTTCAGGTAAGGCAGAAAATCAGGATACTTGGGATGATCGGAGCCAATCTTGCTCTTATCGAAGAGCGCTCCGGTGGGGCATACCTGCACGCACTTACCGCAGCGGGTGCAACTGGAGCTTCCCCAGTCGTCGTGCAGATCAGTGATCACGATGGAGTCGATGCCACGCCCCATCACATCCCACACGTGCGCGCCTTCAATCTCGGCGCAGACGCGGACGCAGCGCGTGCACAGGATGCAGCGGTTGTGATCGACAGTGAAGCGCTCGTGAGAGGCGTCGACCGGTAAATCAGGGTTGCGATACGGCAGCCGTACATGGGTGAGCCCCTGCGATTGCCCCAGCGATTGCAGTTCGCAGTGGCCGTTGGCCACGCACACTGAGCAGATGTGGTTGCGCTCGGCAAAGAGCAGCTCAAGGATGGTGCGGCGATGCTTTTGCAGCCGCTCGGTGTCGGTGTTCACCTCCATGCCTTCTTCGATGGTGGCCACGCAGGCAGGCAACAGCTTGTTGCTGCCCTTGATCTCCACCAGGCACAAGCGGCATGCGCCCACGTCGCCCAGCCCGTCGAGGTGACAGAGCGTTGGGATGTCGATGTTGTTCTCCCGCGCCACCTCCAGAATGGTCTGGCCGGCACGGCCGCTCACATCTTTGTCGTCGATGACCAGCGTTTTGACGTCCACGGCGGCACTCATGCCAACACCTCCTCGGCAGCTTGAATGTTGCACACGCCGGCCGGACAGCGCTTGTGCACAATGTGCTCGATGTACTCGTTCTTGAAGTACTTGAGCGTGCTGAGCACTGGATTGGGCGCCGTCATGCCCAGCCCGCAGAGGCTGGTTTCCTTGATGGTGCCGCACAGATCCACCAGCAGATCGAGATCGTCCATGGTTCCGGTGCCCTCGCAGATGCGCGTCAGAAGCGTGTACATCTGCGCAGTGCCCGCACGGCAGGGAATGCACTTGCCGCAGGACTCCGTCATGCAGAACTCGACGAAGAAGCGCGCCACATTGACCATGCAGGACGTATCGTCCATCACGATCATGCCGCCCGAGCCCATGATGGAACCGACCTTGAGCAGCGCGTCGTAGCTGACTCCGATGTCCAGCATTTCGGCGGGAATGCAACCGCCGGAAGGACCGCCGGTCTGCACTGCCTTGAAGGTGTGCCCGTCCGGCACGCCGCCGCCGATGCCTTCGATGATCTGCCGGAGGCTGATGCCCATGGGCACTTCCACCAGGCCGGTGTTGGTGATCTTGCCGGTGAGGGCGAAGACCTTGGTGCCTTTGCTTCTCTCCGAGCCCATGCTGGCAAACCACTTGCCGCCCTTGCGAATGATGGGTGCGATGTTGGCAAAGGTTTCAACGTTGTTGATCAGCGTAGGCTTGCCCCACAGTCCGCTTACTGCCGGATAGGGCGGGCGGGGCTTGGGAGTGCCGCGCTTACCTTCGATGGAGGCGATGAGGGCCGTCTCTTCGCCGCAAACGAAGGCTCCTGCGCCGAGACGGATCTCTACGTCAAAATTGAAAGATGTGTTGCAGATGTTATTGCCCAGCAGACCACGCCGCCGCGCGTCGCGCAGGCAGGGTGTCAGGCGGTTCACCGCCAGCGGATACTCGGCGCGGACATATACAAAGCCCTTGCTTGCGCCTACCGCATACGCTGCAATCGCCATGCCTTCCAGCACGCGTTGCGGGTCGCTCTCAAGGACGCTGCGATCCATGAACGCGCCGGGGTCACCTTCGTCGCCGTTGCAGATCACGTACTTGAGGTCGCCTCCTGCTTTGGCAACAGTGCCCCACTTGAGTCCGGTGGGATATCCGCCGCCGCCGCGCCCTCGCAGGCCGCTCTCGGTGATCTGATGGACCACGTCGTTAGGCGTCATCTCAGTGAGCGCCTTGACCAATGCCAGGTAGCCGTCGCGCGCGATGTAGTCGTCAATTTTCTCAGGGTCGATATGGCCGGAGTTCTCCAGCACCACATGTACCTGCTGGTCAAAGTGCTCGCGCAAGTCGCATTGCAGTTCGGCCACGGGCTCGCCGCCGAGGCTGGCCACAACGGCTTGCGCATTTCCGGCCTTGACGTGCTGATAAAGGGTCTCCTCGGGGTCGACCAGCACAAGCGGTCCGGCGGCGCACAGTCCCATGCAGCCGGTGCGGCGGACGAACGCGCTTTTGCCTTGCGCCTCAACCTGTTTGGCCAACTCGTCTTTCAACTGGTCAGAGTGCTGGCTCAGGCATCCGGTGCCCATGCACACGTTGATCTCGTGGTCGAACTTAGCGTATTCCGCGCGAACGGATTCGGCTATCTGCTCAAGCTCTTCAATGTTCATTCCACGGCCCACCTTTCCATTTGCTAAAGCATCTGTGCGGGGGTCATCTGACGCTGCAATTCGCCGTCGGTTAGCACCTCGGGGGCGCGGCCGCAGGCGCAGACGCAGCGGGCTGTCATCAGACTGATCTGGCCGTCCTTTGTGGTCTGTCCCTGGGGAATACCCAGATGCTTTTCGGCCGAGGCCAGCAGCTTGTCGGTTCCCTTGATGTAACATGCCGTGCCGGTACAAACGGTCATGGTGTGCTTACCAGGCGGCTTAAGGCTGAAGTAGTGATAGAAGGTCACCACTCCATAGGCCTGGCTCAACGGCACGCGCAAGGAACGCGCCACAAAGCGAATCGAATCATCGTCCAGGTAACCGAAGGATGACTGGACGGTGTGGAGCGTTTCAATCAGCGCGTGGCGGGCAAAGCCATTCTTGCGCATGGTGCCGTTCACGATCTTCCAACGTTTATCGTCGCTTGGCAGCGGCGGTGGTGTGAATGCTGGCACGGTTCCTCCCGACTGCAGATGTTGGCTGCAGAGTGATTGTGCTGCTGGACTCTGCTCCTTGTCTAGATATCTTTTACGTCCGCAAGTCTATTTATATCCGTGACAACGGTCACGGGCTATGGTAATCAATCTCAGCTGGTGGCATGACGATCTAGCTTTATAAGTTGCTTGAATAGATATTTCACTATAAGTTGTCATAACTTACAGTAGTTCCCTATTAATTCGTGTTTTATATCACATTGCATTCAATGCTTAAGTTTTGAGTTGAGGTACCTATAGTTCCACTTGATCTGCAACGTGCATTCATACTGCCTGTTCCGGACGCTGCTTTTCTGCGAGGTTTGGAATCATCGTCACGATGGCGGCTACCAGCCTGATGGCTATGCGCTCTCGCTGAGGAAAAGTCGAAGCGTAGCCAAAAATGCAGGGCGGAGCGAAAGGGTTCATTTGTCACTGTTGTGCAGGTTTTCAGGTTATCCCTGTCAATGAAAGCGCAGCTCTATGAACAGGCCCAAACCGTCGAGCCGTGTGAAGGGGATTTTCCTGGTCAATATAAGGGAAAAGGAGGGGGCTGCTAGATAAGGGATAAGGGGCGCTGCTAGCCCAGGGTGGGCAAATGGTCGGAGATGCCGAACAGGAAGATGATGCCGATTACGAAACTGTAGATGGCTCCTGTCCACGCGATTGCATGGTAGAAGCGAGGATGATGGCCGCTGGCCTTGAAGGCTCCGCTCATGGATGCGGTCATGAGCGCATTCATGGCCACAAGCCCCAGCGCGAAGGCCGCTAAGCCCATCATTCCGCGAGATGTGCCGCCCAGGTTAGCGGTGAGGAAGAAGAGTGCAAGCTGGCTCGGGGTCTCAGCGCCTACACCGTGCAGAACGCCGATGAGGAACACTGATTTCCCGTTGTACATCCAGCGAAAGCGCTGAGGCTGCGGGGCATCGTGGTTCCATACCCGCCGGACCCGCCATCCGAGCCACAGAAGGCTATTGATGGCGATGGCGAGCCGACTCTCAATGCGGCCATGGCTGTGCCCGTGAATGTCCTTGCGCAGGATTCCAGCTACAACCCCGATGCCCAACACGATCAGGGTGAGACCGATGAGCCGTTCCGTCCAGTGGTCCAACCCCTGGGGCAGGCCCATGTGCATCTGGAGAACTGCCACACCGAGAGCCGCCACGGTGAAGGCGTGGCCGAGGGCGTAGGTCATGCCTAACCGCAAGCCGTTCCACCAGTTGCGTTGAACCGCGGTGATGTCGGAGATGGCGGCCAGATGGTCGTAGTCGAAGCCGTGACGCAGCCCCAGCACTAGGCAGGAGCCCAGCGCGGCGTCGAGTTTCCAGTCGCCGAAGATTGGTGTCACGGAAGACAGTATAGAGCAGGAGGGGGTGTTATGGGGTAGTGAACGCCACGGAAACTGCGGGTTGCCGGGCGCAGGCGATAGCGGGAGGGCCTTGCGGCGGAGTTCGCGGACCGTCATTTGGCCGGAACGAGCTGGAGCTGGTAGTCGCGGTAGTCGATTATGACGGTGGTCCGCCCAATCAGAAAGCTGTTGGAAACGGCCGTGGCGTGCGTGGCCATAGAATAGCCGCTCAGGTCTGCATACTGACGCATCATCTTTGGCGCGCCTGTCCATATTGAAGGACTTTTAGACGCGGTTCCCTCGACCTGAACGATGGAGTAATTCTTTGCGTCCACCCAGAGGGTTCCTTGAAGAAGATTGGGGGCTTTGCGTTTGGAGGTAATGCTGAGGGCGAGGCAGTCGCGCCCATTCATGCGCTGGACTCCACCGGGCTTCAGTTTCATCTTGTAATTTGAGGATGTGAACCACGACAGTTCTACGTTGCCGGGCTGGTTGATGTTCGTCTCATTGTCAAGAAACGCGCTGAATCCCAGTTTCCTTATGATCGCGGGACCGCTTTCGGCGAGGACGATATAGCTCTTGCCTTTACCCTTAGTATAGGTTGATTTGACCGTCATCTCCGCTACGGGATGGATTTCGTCCTTGCCTCTGTAGACGGCATAGTGCTCGATCACTGTAAATCCCGTGACGTTTTGAACCCTGGCATGGACCGCGGCGTCAATTTGCCGGATCACGGAAGCGGCGTCGATCGGCTGGGCCGGAGCTGCGATGATTCCGAGAATCACAAAGAAAGTTGCTGACACAACTGCTCGCGTCACGCTGCACTGCTGAAAGAAGATCATGGTAAAACTCTCCGCAGCATGCTTGGTTAGATTCCTGACCAGAATATTGTGCCTTTTGCCTATGGGGTATGTACAGGATGCAGGCCGCGAGGGCTGGGAGGCAGGGCGGACGAATGCTCATGCGCTATGCTGATCTCCGGTATGAGGCTCGATTGTGATGGACGAAACCCAACCTAAACAAAGACGGCATGAGGTGCGGCGCGGCGCACGGGTCTGCGGCGTGGTGCAGGGGGTTGGGTTCAGACCCTTCGTCTACCGGCTTGCTACGGAAGAGGGTCTGGCGGGGTCCATCGGCAACGACACCGATGGCGTGACCATCGAGATTGAGGGACCGGCTGCGCGGGTGGAGGCGTTTTTCTTCAGGCTGCGCGTGGAGACTCCGCCGCTGGCGCGGATTGACTCGGTTGATGTGCGAGAGCTGGCCGCGATTGGGGAGACGGGTTTTCGCATTGTGTCGAGCCAGGTATTGGGCCGCGTGAGTACGGGAATTCCTGCGGATGCGGCGACGTGCCCTGACTGTCTGCGCGAATTGCTGGACCCCGCGGACCGCCGCTTTCGCTATCCCTTTCTCAACTGCACCAATTGTGGGCCGCGGTTCACCATTACGCGCCGGATTCCGTACGACCGCCCGCAGACTTCGATGGCCGGGTTCCCCATGTGCGCGGCGTGCCAGCGCGAATATGACGACCCTGCGAACCGGCGATTCCACGCACAGCCCAACGCCTGCTGGGAGTGCGGGCCGAGGGTTTGGCTTGCACGGGCGGATGGGGTCGAGATCGATGCGGATGGTCCCGTCGCTGCAACGATTGAGCGGTTGCTGGCAGGAGAGATTATCGCTATCAAAGGGATCGGCGGGTTTCACCTTGGCGTGGATGCGACCAACGAAGCGGCGGTGATGCGCTTGAGGGAACGCAAACAACGTTATGGCAAGCCGCTGGCGGTGATGGTCCGGGATCTTGATGCAGCGCGTGCGGTATGTGTGTTGACCGCAGAGGAGGAAGCGCTGCTGCAGACGCCGGCGCGGCCCATTGTGCTGGCTCACGCGCGCGACGGCAACAGGATTGCCGCGGATGTTGCGCCGGGGATTCCGTGGCTGGGTGTTTATCTGCCGTATGCTCCATTGCAGCACTTGCTGTTTGCCGATGAGAGAGTGCGGGCGCTGGTGATGACCTCGGCAAATTTGAGCGAGGAGCCAATAGCCATTGACAATGACGAAGCGCGGACGCGGCTGGGCGGGATTGCGGATGCGTTTCTAATGCACGACCGCGAGATTCTTCAGCGTTGCGACGACTCGGTGGCCGCGGTGGTGGATAGAGCGCCGCAGTTGATTCGGCGTGCGAGAGGATTTGTGCCGCTGGGCGTGGAGTTGCCGTTCGACACCCCGCCGCTGCTGGCGGTAGGCGGTCACCTGAAGAATGTGTTTGCGCTGGCGCGGGGGCGGCTGGCGTACCAGAGCCAGCACCTCGGGGATCTGGAAAATCTGACGGGATTGGAGTTCTTCAAGGAGTCGCTCGACCACCTGATGCGCACTTTTGAGATTGAGCCGGAGGCGGTGGTGCACGATTTGCATCCGGGTTATCTGTCCACGTCGTGGGCGAAAGAATGGGCGCAGGCGCACGGGCTGCGGCTTCTGGTTGTGCAGCATCATCATGCGCATGTGGCAGGTTGCATGGCCGAGCACGGTTTGGCGGGACCGGTGATCGGGCTTTCGCTGGATGGAACCGGCTACGGCACAGACGGGCGCGTGTGGGGTGGGGAAGTACTTGTCTGCCGGTTGGATGGCTTCGAGCGTTTTGCGCATCTGGACTACGTGCCGATGCCGGGCGGTGAAGCGGCGATCCGCGAGCCGTGGCGGATGGCGCTGGGGCACTTGCGCGCAGCGGGGTTCGATGTGACGGATGCCGCGATGCTGGATTTGCTGGGGGCAACCGAACAGGAGGCGCGCGTGCTGGCGCGGATGATAGAACGCGGCGTGAATGCGCCGTGGACTTCGAGCCTGGGCAGGCTGTTCGACGCAGTTGCGGCGGTGGCGCTGCGGCGGCGCCTGGTGGACTACGAGGCGCAGGCTGCTATTGAACTGGAAGGGCTAACAGTTGATGCGCCGGAGGCGCCGAGCTACTCCATTGAGTTACTGGGCGGAGATTGGATGCGGCGCGAACCTGTTCGGATGAGTGTGGCGCCGTTGTGGCGTGAACTGGTGGCGGATCTGCGGGCGGGGGTGAGCGGAGCGCGCATTGCCGCGCGATTCCATGCGGGTGTGGCGATGGGATTTGTGCGGGCCGCAGTACAGGCGAGGGCGGCGACCGGTGCAACGCAAGTGGCGATGAGCGGCGGGTGCATGCACAACCGGCTATTGGCGCGGTTGCTGCGCGAGGGGCTTGAGGCGGAAGGGCTTGAGGTGTTTCAGCATCGCCGCGTGAGCCCTGGAGATGGTGGACTGAGCTACGGCCAGGCAGCCGTTGCTGCAGCGATACTGAACAAACGGAGTTAGCCGGAGAGGCGAACCAGTTGCTGAGCTTCAATGCGCGGGCCAAGAATGGACATGCGCGGAATGCGGCCGCGGACCATGGCAACCTCGTCGCAGCGATGCAGCCGCGGGCAGGTCTGGCAATCCTTGAAGATTTTGTCGGGCAGTTCTGCCTTGTCTTCAACGGTGCGGAATCCGTATTTGAAGAAGAAGTCGGGGATGCGCGTGAACAGGCATACGGACTGGATGCCGTGTTCTTCCGCTTCCTCAATGAGAGCGCCGAGGATGCGGCCGCCTGCGCCCTGACCCTTGGCTTCGGGCTTAACCACGATGGAGCGCACCTCAGAGAGATGCGGGCCATAAAGGTGGAGCGCGCCGCAACCCAGGAAGACGCCGCCATCGGATTCAGCGACGGTGAAGTCGCGAATGTTTTCGCAGATCTCGGCGAAGGCGCGCTTGAGCAGCGTGCCGTCGCCAGAGAGCGAGTTCACCAGGTCGTACACGTTGGAGGCATCCTGAAGCCGGGCCTTACGCACCAGCATGTATTGCCTCCTGTGTAAGAGATGCAATCCGTTCTGAGGCGGCGGCCAGGGCTGTGCGCACACGCTCGCGCGCGGTTCCTCCGATCACGTTGTGGCAATCGAGGGTCGCGGCGAGCGTAACAGCGGAGAAGAAATCTTCTCCAAACTCTTCGCCGAATTGGCGCAGTTCGTCGAGAGAAAGATTACCCAACTCCACGCCCTTTTCGATAGCAAAGCGCACGGCATTCCCAATCTTTTCGTGCGCGGTGCGAAAGGGAACGCCCTTGTGGACCAGATAGGTGGCCGCGGCCATGGCATTGAGATAGCCCGAGTGTGCAGCTTCCTGCATACGCTCGCGATTGAACTGGAGGGCGGCGGTGAAGCGCGCCACGAGCGTCAGCATCTGCGGCACAAAATCGACAGAAAATGCCGGCTCTTGAGTCTCCTGCATATCTTTATTGTAGGCCAAAGGCAGGCCCTTGAGCTGCAGGGTCACGGCTTCGGCTGCGCCATGAATGCGTCCGACTTTTGCCCGAATCAATTCAGTGAGATCGGGATTCTTCTTCTGCGGCATAGCGCTCGATCCAGTAGAAAAAGCCTCTGGCAACGTGACAAAACCGAATTCCGCGGTGGCGAAGAGCGTGATTTCTTCGGCGAAACGGCTCAAGTGAAGACCGACGAAGGTGAGCGCCTGCAAGTATTCCAGCACGAAGTCACGGTCACTGGTTGCGTCCATAGAGTTGGCGGTGGGCGCTATGAAATCAAGCTCGCGCGCCGCGATGGTTCGGTCGAGCACGAGCGTGGCTCCAGCGATAGCTCCCGAGCCCAGAGGGCAATAGTTGAGCCGGGCCGAGCAATCGCGCAAGCGCGCGGCGTCACGAAGCGCCATCTCAACATAAGCCAGCAGCCAATGGGCTACGAGTACAGGTTCGGCCCGCTGCAAGTGCGTATAGCTGGGCATCACGGCTTGGCCGGCTGCGTGCGCCTGCTCTACCAATGCATTGGCCCAACCTGCCAACGAACCAACAACGAGATCTATCTGCTTGCGCACGTAAAGGCGCAGGTCGGTGGCGATCTGCTCGTTGCGGCTGCGGCCGGTGTGGAGCTTAAGGCCGAGAGATCCGATGCGCTCCACCAAAGACAACTCGACGAAGTGATGAATGTCTTCTGCGGAGGGATGATTGCGCACCAGAGCCTTGCCGGCGTCGGATGCGTGATCGGCGGCAATCGCACTGAGCGCAGCGCGCAAGTCCGCCAACTCGCGTGCGGTGAGCACACCGGCTGCGGAGAGTGCGGAGGCGTGGGCCTTGCTGGCGGCTACCTCTTCATCGAGGAGCCGCCAGTCAAAGACGATGGAACGCTGCCACTGTTCGAACTCCGCATCGAGCGGCTCGCGAAAGCGGCCGGACCACATCTTGACGGGTTGGTTTTCGTTGGACATTGATTCAGGCGTACCTCATGCTATTCCTTCTCCTTGGCACTGCTCAGTCTGGGCATTTCGTTGCCTGTGCTGAGCGTGAGGAGGCCGGTTGCGGCGTAGGTAAGGAGCTTGTCGCGAGTGTCGGTGATGTCGAGATTGCGCATGGTAAGTTGGCCGATGCGGTCACGTGGGGAGAAGGTGGATTCGGTCTTCTCCATGCTGAGGCGCTCGGGATGAAAGGTGAGATTAGGCGACTCGGTGTTGAGGATGGAGTAGTCGTTGCCGCGGCGCAGTTCCAGAGTCACTTGGCCTGTGATGGGTTTGGCGACCCACCGCTGGGCGGATTCACGGAGCATGATGGCCTGGGAGTCGAACCAGCGACCCTGGTAGAGCAGGCGGCCCAGCTTGCGGCCGTTGTCGCGGTACTGCTCAATGGTGTCCTCGTTGTGAATGCCTGTGATGAGGCGCTCGTAGGCGATGTAGAGCAAGGCGAGGCCCGGTGCCTCATAGATGCCGCGGCTCTTGGCCTCGATGATGCGGTTTTCGATCTGGTCGGACATGCCGAGGCCGTGGCGGCCACCGATGCGATTGGCTTCGAGAAGAAGCTCGACGGGGTCTTTAAACTGGCGGCCGTTGAGGGCGACGGGAAAGCCCTCTTCAAAGCGGACGGTGACCTCTTCACGCTGGATTTCCACATCGTCGCGCCAGAAGGCTACGCCCATGATGGGCTCGACGATCTTGATTGAGGAAGAGAGATACTCCAGATCCTTTGCTTCATGAGTTGCGCCGAGAAGATTGGAGTCGGTAGAGTAGGCCTTCTCAGAGGACATCTTGTAGGCGAAGCCGGAGCCATGCATGAACGCGGACATCTCGGCGCGGCCGCCGAGCTCGTCGATGAAAGCGGAGTCGAGCCAGGGTTTGTAGATCTTGAGGTCAGGATTGACGAGCAGGCCGTAGCGGTAGAAGCGTTCGATGTCATTGCCTTTGAAGGTGGAACCGTCGCCCCAGATGTGGACGTCATCCTCCTTCATTGCGGCCACGAGCATGGTGCCGGTGACGGCGCGGCCGATGGGCGTGGTGTTGAAGTAGGTGACGCCGGCAGTGGAAATATGGAAGGCACCGGCCTGCAACGCGGCGATGCCTTCGCGAACGAGAGGGCCGAGGCAGTCGATGAGGCGGGCCTTTTCGGCGCCGTATTCGAGGGCCTTGCGCGGGATTTCGTCATAGTCGGTTTCGTCGGGCTGGCCCAGGTTAGCCGTGTAGGCATAGGGGATAGCTCCCTTCTGCTTCATCCAGTGCAGGGCGGCAGATGTGTCAAGCCCGCCGGAGAAGGCAATGCCGACCTTCTGGCCGACGGGCAGGGATTCAAGAATTACGGACATGTTTGCAAGACCTCAGAAAAATCAGCTGTTAGATTTCCAGCGAGAGGCAATGACCCACGGAATAATGATGGTGGCGCATCGATTCCCGATTAAAACTCAAGGGTTTCTGACAATCCCGACCGTCACGACTGATAACTTGCGGTGTTAGCCAGGCCGCCGAGCAGCAAAAGCAGCAGGGCTTTCTGCACGTGCATGCGGTTCTCGGCCTGATCGAAAACGATCGACTGTGGACCGTCGATGACGGCGTCGGTCACTTCGTCGTTGCGGCGCGCGGGAAGGCAATGCATGAAGACAGCGCGCGAAGAAGCCTTTTGCATGAGCGCCTCATTCACCTGGAACGGCCGGAAGATGGGCGCGCGCTTGGTGGACTCGTGCTCAAAACCCATGCTGACGCACACGTCGGTGTAAACCACGTCTGTGTTCTCGACGGCTGCCTGTGGGTCTTGCAGCAGGCGCAGTTCGCAACTGTTGGACTGGGCGATGTCCCGCGCAATGGTTACGATTTCGATGTCGGGCGAGTAGCCGCGTGGCGTGGCCACCGTGACGTTGACACCCAACTGTGCGCCCGCAAGCATGAGCGAGTGGCAAACATTGTTCCCATCGCCCACATACGTAAAGTTCAAGCCGGCGACGGCGCCAAAGTGCTCTTCGAGAGTCATGAAGTCAGCAAGCGCCTGGCAGGGATGCTCAAAGTCGGAGAGCGCGTTGATGACAGGAACGCGGGAGTTGGCGGCCATTTCGGTGATGGTGTCGTGCGCGTACGTGCGCAGCACGATTACATCGACCCAGCGCTCCACATTGCGCGCCACATCGGAGATGGATTCGCGCTCGCCGAGCGGTGAGTTGGTTTGGTCGACGAAGATGGCGTTGCCGCCCATGGTGTTGATGCCGGTCTCAAAAGCGAGGCGCGTCCGCAGGCTGGCCTTCTCAAACATCAGCACCATCTGCTTGGCGTCGAGGGCATGGCGATATTCGCGCGGATTGCGCTTTACGTCGTGGCCCAGCTTGAGAATGGCGCGTACTTCGGAGCTGGACAGATCGGCGATGGAGCACATGTCCTCGCCGGCCAGCCGCGCTGCGGCAGCAAGAATGTCGGGATCTTTCTGCACGGGAATCGCGGGCCCCTGGTGTTCGATGATTGCTCTGCTAGCCACGGTTATGTCCTCCTGTGGGTTGTGCTGCCGCGTGTTCGGCGGATTTTGCGCCACTCAGGGCTGCGGCGTGTTCGGTAAAGATTTCGTTCAACGCCTCGATGGCGGTGTCCACATGAGCGCGTGTGAGAATGTACGGCGGCAGGAAGCGCAAGACCGTGTCGCTGGTGCAGTTGATGAGGATGTGCCGCTTGAGCATTTCGGCCACGACGAGCTTGGCCAGCTCAGGAGAATCGAGTTCGGCGGCGACCATCAGGCCCATGCCGCGTACTTCGACGATGGCTTCATGACACATGGCGAGCCAGCGGAGTTGCGACTGAAAATAATCGCCTACCTGCTTTGCATTCTCCAGCAGGCCTTCCTTCTCAATGGTGTCAATTACCGCGATGGCCACGGCGCAGGCCAGCGGGCCTCCGCCGAATGTGGTGCCGTGCATGCCCGCATGGATTGAGCGCGCTACCTCTTCGGTGCACAGAACAGCGCCCATGGGAATGCCGCCGGCGAGAGGCTTTGCGAGAGTCGTCACGTCGGGCTGAATGCCATAGTGCTGATAGGCGCACCATTTGCCGGTGCGGCCCATGCCGGCCTGAATCTCATCCACAATGAGCAGTGCGCCGGTGGAACTGGCGAGCGCACGCGCCTCGGCGAAGAATTTCTGCGTGAGCGGACGGATGCCGCCTTCGCCCTGGATGGCTTCGACGAGGATGGCGCAAACATCATTGGAGAACTTGGCGCGCAGGTCTTCGACATCATTGAAGCGAACGAACTCAACGCCGGGTACGACGGGGCCGAAAGGCTCGCGGTACTTGGCTTTGTAGGTCGTGGAGACCGCGCCGTAGGTGCGGCCGTGGAAGCTCTGCTCAAGCGCGAGGAACTTGGTGCCGATCTGCTTGCCTTCGCTACGCAATAGTCCGGCATGCGCGCGCGCAAACTTCAGCGCGCCTTCCCAGGCTTCCGTGCCGGTGTTGGCAAAGAAGACGCGGTCAAGACCGGTGCGCTCGGTGAGGCGCAGGGCGAGTTCCGCCTGCCCCTCGTGATAGTACAAGTTTGAGATATGGATGAGCGCGCGGCTCTGGCGGGCGATGGTCTCCACAATGGCGGGATGACCGTATCCGAGCGCATTGACGCCGATGCCGCTGAGCAAGTCGAGATAGCGGTCGCCCTGCTCGTCGATGATGTGCACGCCCTCGCCGCCAACAAAGAGGATGGGGTTCCGGTCGTAGGTGGAAAGCAACAGCCGGTCTTCGGCAGCGCGGGTTTGATCGAGTTTCGTCAATTCAGTCTCTCCTCAGGCAACCATCACTTCAGTGCCATGGGCTACGCGGGAGCTGCACAGGTCGGGTAGGGAGGAGGCAGCTTCGGCAGGCAATATTCTTACGCGCTTGACGCCGTTTAAAAGAGCTTCACGGCAGGCGCTCAACTTGGGCAACATGCCACCCGAGATGACGGCGCTCTTGGCCATCTCGGCTATCTGATCGATGCTGAGCCATCGGAGTACTTCGCCGTTTGCACCCTTTACGCCGGGCACGTCGGTGAGAAAGACCAGCGCGTCGGCGTGGCAGGCCGTGGCACAGGCCGCTGCCATTTCGTCGGCGTTGATGTTGTAGTACTCGCCGTCGAAACCGAGGGCCATCGAGGAGATTACCGGCACGCCGTTCAACTGCCAGATGGCCTCGATCCAGCGCGGGTCGCTCGATGCGATCTCGCCGACGAAGCCGAGATCGGGTGCGGTGCGCTTTTTGCGCGCACGAAACAGTAGGCCGTCGCCGCCGGATAGACCGACAGCAGGTTGACCGAGGGCGCCGAGAGCGGCCACAAGACCTTTGTTCACCTTGCCGGCCAGGACCATCAGGGCAACGTCGCGAGTCTCGGCGTCGGTAACGCGCAGTCCGGCGATGAATTCACTCTGCTTTCCGAGCGCCTTGAGCATGCGCGTCAACTGCACGCCGCCACCGTGCACCACGGCCACCTGATGACCGTCGCGCACGAGTTCAGCGATCGCGCGCACACAGCCCTCCAGCAGCGACGGAGTTTCAAGGCCCGCTCCACCCAGTTTTACAACGTACTTCATTCGAGCCCCTCCGATTCGCCCCAGCCGAACATGACGTTTAGATTCTGCACAGCCTGACCGGATGCGCCCTTCAATAAATTATCAAGGCAACTGACGATCACCGCGCGTCGGCCGTCGGCGGAAAGCTGGAAGCCGATGTCCGCGTAGTTGGTCCGGACTGAGTACTGAACTTGCGGCAGCGTGTGGTCGTAGAGCCGAACCATCGGACTGCCTGTAAAGAATTCGCGATACAAGTGCGCGACGCTTTCCCGTGTCTGCGGCTCGCGGAAGTGTACGTAGATGGTTGACAAGATTCCGCGCGGAATCGGCAGCAGGTGAGGCGTGAAGACAATCTCGCTTGCGCCGATACCAATCTGCTCCAGCAGTTCGCCAGTGTGGCGATGGGTGAAGACGCCATAGGCGGAGAGGTTGTCGGCCGCATACATGTAGTGCGTTTTCGCCGTGGGCGCTTTGCCCGCGCCGCTGACGCCGCTTTTCGAGTCGGCAACTATGCCGTGGCTCAGATCGACGAGCCCCGCAGCCACCAACGGGCGCAGCGGCAGGATCACGGATGTCGCGTAGCAGCCCGGATTGGCAACCAGACGCGCATGGGCAATCTGCGCACGACGCAACTCCGGCATGCCGTAGACGGCCTGCGCCTGCGTTGCCGCGGCCTGCTGCGAGCCGTCATCCTTAAAGGCGTAGACCGCGCGATTCGATGCTTCAGTTAACCGCCACGCGCCACTCAGGTCAATGATTCGCATGCCGCGCGCAAGCGCCTCGGGGACCCATTCCCGCGACTGCTCATGTGGAGTGGCGAGGAACAGTACATCCACGCCCCGCTCGGCAAGCAACTCCCATGAGAATGGTTGGAGCTTCAGTGCGCTGGCGCCGTTGTTATCGGCCAATTGCGGATGAATCTCGGCGAGAGGAACGCCGCCGCGTGCTGCGTCGACTGGTTCCACACGGCCGGCAAAGACCGGTGTCGTTCCCTTGAGGCGGGGATGCCGCAGCAACAGTCGGGCCAGCTCTGCGCCCGCGTATCCGGTAACTCCAACAACCGCAGTTTGCACCGTAGATTTCATGATTCGAGCATCGTCCTAATCCGGGCTTCCACTTCGCCCGCCCGGCGCGGGTCAGGGCAGATCACCAGTACGGTATCGTCGCCGGCGACGGTGCCCACCACCTCCGGCCATCCTTCGTGGTCGAGGGACGCGGCCACCGGCTGGGCACCGCCCATCACTGTGCTAACAACCACCTGATTCATGGCCTGGCGAACGCGCAAGCCAAAACTTTCCATCATTTCCGCCACGGAGGGCGGGCTGTCGTCTTCCACAGCGGCGACGACGCCATTGCCATTGGGCAGCGAATAACCTCCGGGCCCCTTGGACAGCCGCAACTCGTGGATATCGCGCGAAAGTGTGGCCTGTGTCACCTCAAAGCCGCGGCGGCGCAGCTTGCGGCGCAACTCGTCCTGATTGGCCACCAATGCGTGGGCAACCAGCTCTCGTATCGCGTTGTGTCTTTGGTGTTTCATGGCCGTTCTCGTGCAAATCGAAAGCGCGGCTCACAGTTGCGGCCGCGCTTGCATAAATATACAACAGAATTGTATAACTATGCAAAGAAGGTTTCCTGGCCTTATCGCTTGCGATTTGAGCCGCCCGCCGTTGCCGCACTCCGCAAGAACCACCCTTGTCACGTTACACCACGCCGGCGGCCGTTATACAACTGTGCGCGAAGGCCAAAATGGTCCGCACGGGCAGTGTGCGATGGGGCCTGTATTTCAATCGTAAAGGTCGTATGGTTACTCATGGGCTACCTGTGATCTTTCAAGAGGTTGTCCATTCGATCTGAACCGGAGAAGTTGTTTGTGACGAGGAAGCAGTTTGAGCGCGCGGAACTGCCGGGCTATGTGGCCAGCATTTCGTCGGCCACGATGGTGTACAAGGTGCTCTGAGCCTGGCGGTTGCTGGCCGAATTCTATCCTGACCTGGTCGATCCTGAGTTCAAGACACCCATCGCGCTCTTCCACCAGCGCTACGCGACCAACGTGCTGCCCTCGTGGGATCGCGCGCAGCCCTTTCGCACGCTGGCCCACAATGGCGAAATCAACACCATCTGGGGCAATCGCGCGCGCATGGAAGCTCGCGCCGCGACGCTGTCCCTGGACCTGTATCCGGTGCTGACCGAAGGTGGTTCGGACTCAACCTCGCTTGATGAGATTGTGGAATTGCTGGCGAACAACGGCCGTACGGTAGGCGAGGCGGTGCGCATGTTGGTGCCCCCGGCCAATCCTGGAAATAGTTCGTCATTTTTCCAGTACAGCGGCGACTGCATGGAACCCTGGGATGGACCCGCTGCGCTGGCCTTTACGGATGGGCACCAGGTGGGCGCAATTCTGGAGCGTAACGGACTGCGGCCTTGCCGGTTTGCGCTCGATGACGAGGGGCTTCTGGTGGCTGGTTCCGAGGCTGGTCTGGTTGATATGGACCCGGCACACATTGTGCACAGCGGCAGGCTTGGCCCAGGCCAGATGATTGCTGCCGACCTGGACCTCCACCGCTTTTTTGAGAACGATGAGATTCTGCGGATTTATGATGCGAAGCGGCATTATCAGGATCTGATTTAACTGGACACGCCGCTCGAAGCCTCGCCGGAGGCGCTGTCGGCGCTCGATGCAACGGAGCTGATTGCCCGCCTGCGGCATGCGCAGCCGGGGATGCAGCTCATCTCACCGCCACCGCATCACGATATCTATTCGATCGAAGACCTGGCGCAACTGATCTACGACCTGAAGCGCGTGAACCCGCGCGCCACTGTGGGCGTCAAGCTGGTGTCCAGCTGCGGAGTGGGCACGATTGCGGCGGGCGTGGCCAAGGCTTATGCGGATTACATCGTGATTGCCAGGCACTCCGGCGGGACGGGTGCTTCGCCTCTATCGATAATCAAGTACGCGGGCAACCCCTGGGAACTGGGACTGGCCAAGGCGCAGCAGGTACTGCTTCACAACGGACTCAGGGGCCGTGTGCGTTTGCGCACGGACGGCGGCCTGCGCACGGCGCGCGACATGGCCCGCCAGTGTCATCTGAACACCTGTCCCACGGGCATTGCCGCGCAGCGGCCGGAGTTGCGGGCCAAGTTTCGTGGCAAGCCGGAGCATGTGGTGCGCTTCTTCAACGAGCTTTCAACGGAGGTGCGGCAGTTGCTGGCCAAGCTCGGACTGCCCTCGCTGGCGGCGGCGACCGGGCGCACCGACCTGCTGGAGCAGATGCGTTGGGACGCGGGCCTGGACTTGAAGCTGCTGCTGGCCGCGGCGGCCATCGCGACAGAAACCGGCGGCGCGGTGTGCTGGCAGGGTGGGCGCAACGACCGCCCCGAGGTGCACAAGCCCATTGATGACGCGTGGGTTGAGCCGGCGCTGGCTGCGTTCAAGAGTGGGAGTCCGTTCAAGTTGGAGACACGCATCACGAACGAGGACCGCACGCTTGGGACGCGACTGGCAGGGCAGCTTGCGCTCTTCAAGACGCAGAATCCGTCGACCGTGGGGTCCAGCCTCACTTTCAAGATGAATGGAGTTGCCGGGCAGTCGTTCGGCGCATTTGCTGAAGCCGGAATGACGCTTGAACTTGAGGGTCTGGCGAACGATTTCGTCGGCAAAGGGCTGTGCGGCGGGGCACTGGTGTTGCGTGGGCAGGGGAGAGCCACCGAAGAGAGCGAGAAACACACCTTGCTGGGCAATGTGGCACTCTACGGCGCAACGAGCGGGTGGCTCTTCGCGGCGGGGCGGGCAGGGAGCGGTTCGCGGTACGCAACTCCGGGGCGCTGGCCATTGTGGAGGGCGTAGGAGATCATGCGTGCGAGTACATGACCGGCGGCCTGGCGTGGGTGTACGACGAGGACGGAGGTTTTCTGGCCAAGGGGCGTTACCATGGGAGCTTTCTGCAATCCGAGACGTGGGACGAACTGGATCACGGCAGCCGCCACTCGGCCCGTGACCTGGTGGAGTTGCACGCCGCAAAGACTGCCAGCACCCGTGCCTGGTGGCTATTGGAGCATTGAGAGCGCGAGGCGGGGAAGTTTGTTCGCATGACGCCCAAGCGGCAGGCGTAAGTTGAAGGTCCTAGTTTGGCCGCGATTTCTTCAGCCGTTTTTCCTGATACATGGCGTTGTCGGCTTGGGTTACGAGGTCTTCGAGGGATTCGTGCGCGTTGCCGTCCGTCGTGGCGCAGCCAATGCTGAAGCTCAGGGTGAAGCGCTTACCAGCCTCTGAACTCCGCATGGCGGAGGCTGCATGCAGTCGCTGGATGACTGCTGCACTTGCAGCCTGGCTGAACTGACCGGCCACGACGAACTCGTCGCCGCCAATGCGTCCTATGACATCCACTTCGCGAAAGGTCACGTTGAGGAGCTTCGCGGTTTCAGCGAGCGCGGCAGACCCCATATTGTGTCCCAATTTGTCGTTGATCTGTTTCAGATTGTCCAGGTCAATGAAGAGGACTGAAAACGGGGTTTGCGAGCGGCGCGCCAAGCGCAGCGCCTGCTCAGCCAGCAGATAGAACCCCCTGAGGTTGTGGAGACCGGTCAACTCGTCGCGAAGGGTGAGGTCATGAATCTTCTTTTCCATGCTGTTGATGCGCCAGGCAAGAAACAGCAGAAGGACAAAAGCAGTTCCTGTGGCCGATGAGGCGAGGATGGCTGTGGCATAACTTGCCGGAATCAGATGCGAGTTAACCAGTCGAGCCCTGCCGGCTTCGCGCAGGAACGGTAACGCGATCAAAATGGGCGAGAGGATTCGGGCAATCTTGCTGCCGATACCGGGTCCTAGAAATATGGAGAAGACGCCATGCTCGGCCTGACGAAGCGCGGCAACCACAGTGAGCGGCACCAGGCAGGCCAGGGTTTGTGGCGAAGTGAGACTTGCGGTGGAAAGGCCAAAAAATCGCAGAGCGCCAAACAGATATTCGGAGAAGAGTATGAGGACCAGCAGACAGAGGCAGGAAGTCAGTATGTCGGCGATGTGGACGATGAGCGGGTTAGTGGCCCGGACAAGGATCATGACAATAGCCAGAAGAGCGAAAGCAGTAGCCGGCCTAAGCGGCACGCCGCCACGGCTCAATGCCGCATGAGCCGCCTGACCCGCATGCACAAAGGCGTCCAGGCCGGATGAACTGTGAAGGGTTGGTTCCAGAAAAACCGCTATGGTGACCAGCGCAGTGAGTACGGCGAATATCCGGCTGAGCAGGAGCATCCGCCGTGAGCGTCCGGATTCAGAGAAGAAGAAACTAAGCGCGGAGAAAAGCGCGGCCACTGCGAAATGGACGCTCATGCCTGTCGAAATGGTGGGCATCAGATGAGCCAGCGGGGTAAAGAGCCAGACAGCCAAAGTGATGACTGCAATCTGAGCCACTACGGCCAGGCAGACCTGCTGAACGAAGTACAGTCGGTGAAGCACCGTTGGGTCAGGCTGGTCGGGATGTAAGGCTGGACTTACCTTTCGCATAGCTCAACAATTACTCAAAGAATACGGGAAATGGTGCAAGAATCCCTGGGAACCGGAGAATTGATAGGTTACTGTAGGAATAGTTTACAGGGATTGACGGGGTTGTGCCGGCACGAAAGCTTTGCTCACTCGGAGGATTCCGATGCGCAGGTTTCTGTTGAGAGATTCATCGGAAACGTTGGCTGCGCACGCCGACTATCTGTAAACGAGCATTTAATTCAATTGGAACATCCATGATACGATCTGGGGGCACGGCCTTCACTTCAATCCTCAGGGCAAACAGCAAGAAGGAATGAAGCGATCCGATTCCATGGATGCCTTAAGTCCATCCCCAAAGCGGTATTATCGCCCTGAACTGGACGTTGTTCGGTTTCTTGCATTCCTGCTGGTGTTCCTTCACCACATCCTGCCCAACGATCCCGATCCGCGCGCTGCCGCCATCCTAAAGGAATTCACGCCAATCGGTTACGCTGTGGTCAGCGCTTGTCGATTCGGGTTGAGCCTGTTCTTTACTCTCAGCGCGTTCCTCATCTGCGAGTTGTTGCTGCGCGAGAAGCAAGCTACTGGAACCATCAAGGGCAAGCAATTCTATATTCGCCGCATTCTGCGGATTTGGCCGCTCTATTATCTTGCCTTGGTCCTGGGCGTTGCTGCGGCTTTCCTGCCCGGCGGTGACCCTGCCTCTGTCTGGGAAATAGGTTGGCTTGCCATCTTCATGGGTGGCTGGTACTTTTCGCATCACGCCACCCTCAGTAGCATTGTGTACCCGCTGTGGAGCATCTCAGTTGAGGAACAGTTTTATCTGTTTGCCCCGTGGGTCCTAAAGTACCTTAACCGCAAGTGGCTCTATGGGTTTTGCGCGGTACTGATTCTTGCCTCCAATGGCTGGTTGTTCTATCTCGGAAGGATTCTGGCAAGCGATGACGCTCTCTGGTACAACTCCTTTGTTCAGTTCGAATGCTTCGCCGCTGGAATCTTGTTATGTCTCGTTCTTGGCGGGCGGGTGCCTCAACTGTCAGGCGGGCAACGGGTGTTGTTGCTGGCTGGAAGCTTGGCTTGCTGGTTCATTGCCAGCTATGGGCTGCATTACCGCTTCGATCCAGCCACAGAGAATCCGGGGAGTTGGTCTATTATTGGCGGGTACGCGCTGGGTTCGGCGGGGTCGGTCCTTGTTCTTATCGCGTTTCTGGGCATGAAGCCGGAGGTTCTGCCGGGATGGGCGGTGTACCTGGGGCGAATCTCGTTTGGGCTTTATGTCTTTCATATCTTATCAATCGTTGTGGTTCATGATATCTTCGCCGGCACGCACTCCTATCGCGTTCCGATGTTCCTGTTGAAAATCTGCACTGCCTTCGGGTTGAATGTCCTTATTGCATCGCTCTCTTACCGGTACATTGAGACGCCGTTTTTGAAATTGAAGAAGCGCCACGCCGTCATTGAAAGCCAACCGGTATGAACTCGCGCTGGTTTTGATGTTGACTGGCGCCGGGGCAGCGTATCGGGGAAGGATCAACGATCCAGGCGTGATCCGGGCAGCAGACAGGGAAGGTTGGGAATCAAGTAGCCTCTCTGCGCTGATACACTCTCGATTGGACATGTTTTTCGCATGGCGAAGCCTGAATATTGCTAAAAAATGACACCTACAGCCCCGCTTTCTACCATCAATGACCTCTTTCGCCGCGTAGCCGCAGCGGCCAATCCACGCGCCATTTTATGGCAGGACGAGTTTGGCCAGTGGCAGCCCATCTCCTCTGACCAGATTTATCAGCGCGTAAGGACACTGGCCGAATCGCTTCTTGGATGGGGCGCGCAGAAGGGCGACCGCATCGCCCTGATCGGCGAGAACCGCTGGGAGTGGGCGATTACAGACTTCGCCACGCTGGCCATCGGCGCCGTGAACGTGCCGATCTATCCCACGCTCACGGGGGAGCAGATTGCGGTGTTGGTGCAGGATGCGGGATGCCGCATTGCTGTAGTGTCAACCCGCCAGCAGTTCGACAAGCTGAATGCCGTCCGCAGCCAGACGCAACTGGAACGGATTCTCATCATGGATTCCGCGACGCCGCCCGAGGGAGCCATTGCCTTTAGCGAGGTCCTGGCGGGGGCCGATGAGCGCGGAACCGAGCGCGACCCGGTGTTTGACGCGCTGGTGCGCTCGGTGGAGCCCAAGGATCTGGCCACGCTGATTTACACCTCTGGAACTACCGGCGAGCCCAAGGGTGTGATGCTGAGCCATGGCAACATTGCCGCCAACCAAAGCCTGGCCGCCGCAGATTTTGCGTTTAATGCGAAAGACGCCTGCATCTCGTTTCTTCCTCTCTCGCACATTACCGCCCGCGCGCTGGACTACGTGATGTATACCTGTGGCGCCCAGGTTGCCTATTGCTCGCAGTTCGACAAGCTGCCACTGGCGATGAAAGAAATCCGGCCTACGGTTTTTGTGGGAGTGCCGCGGGTGTTTGAAAAGATTCGCCAGGAGGTGGAGCGCCGCGCTGCGCTCTCTGCTGTAAAGAAGCGCATTCTGGCGTGGGCGATTGGTTTGGGCGCCCGCCATGTCGATACGGTCTATGGTGGTTGTCGGCCTTCTTCACTGCTGTGGAAGCTTGCCAACAAGCTGGCCTACTCAAAGGTGCACGAGGCGTTCGGGGGCCGGGTCAGGGTCTTCGTCGCAGGCGGCGCTCCGCTGGGAATCGACACCGCGAAATGGTTTGCCTCAGTTGGGATTGCTCTTTGGGAGGGCTATGGCCTCACCGAGACCTCGCCGGTGATCGCTCTCAACACGCCCGCGAGCCATCGCATGGGGTCCGTTGGACGGCCGTTGACCAACGTGGAATTGAAGTTGGCGGACGATGGAGAGTTGCTGGTGCGCGGGCCGTCGGTGTTCGCGGGGTACTGGCACAAGCCCGCAGCCAACGCCGAATGTTTCGACCAGGAAGGCTGGTTCCGCACCGGCGACATTGCGTACCTTGACGAGGATGGTTTCCTCTACATTACCGACCGCAAGAAGGAACTGCTGAAGACCTCGGGCGGCAAGATGGTGGCTCCCCAGCCGATCGAAAACAAACTGAAGACGAACCTGCTGGTGGCGCAGGCGGCCCTGGTCGGCGACAAGCACAAGTTCATTTCCGCGCTGATTTCACCCAACTTTGCAGCGCTGGAGGAGTGGGCGCGGCACCACGGCATCGAGGCAAATTCTCGCGCGGAACTGGTGGCTGACAGCCGCGTGATTGCACTCTACAGTGAGATAGTCCGCGAGGTAAACAGCGGTCTGGCCAACTTTGAGACGCTGAAGCGCTTCCGCGTGGTGGCGGAGGAGTGGACACAGGATTCCGGTGAACTGACGCCGTCAATGAAGCTGAAACGGCGCTCGATTATGGTGCGCTACGCGGCGTTGATCGACGCACTTTACGAGGACGAAGCAACCGCACGCGGCGAATAGGAAACGTGAGCCCCCTGCCCAGCTCTCTGCGAAACAGGGCGCGCTTATCCCACATCAGGTGGAGACCGCGGAAGAAGTGCGCACCCCAGGCGCCCACCGCCAGGATGCTGCCAAACAGGATGACGGCATCGATGCTGAGCCGGCCGGTGCGCGACCAGTAGACATCGGGCTCGAGATTCAGCCACAGCGCAAATTCGTCCAGGGTTAGGGCGGCGCCCACGCCGTAGCTGACCGACATCAGCCGACTGAAGAAGATGGACGTGGGTGAATGCGACCGTCCCAGGTCCAGCAGCCAGCCGTAACCCACCAGAAGCAAGATAAGAATCCCCCATACCAGGTGGTGAATGTGGAGGCCGCGCACCATCACCCACTCGAACGGGCCGTGATTGTGGATCACGAGGCTGACCAGAATTCGCACACCCACAAAAGTGATGAGGAACGATACAGAAGCGATGAACATGCGGCGACGAGGCCGGTCGGGAATCGTGGATCGGATCAAAAATCCCAGCCGGGTCAACTGCAACAGCACCAGCAGGACTACCACGACCAGGCTGGCGAAGACCAGCAACAACAGCGCTCCGGTTCCGGGCATACCTTATTGAATCATTGCAGTGCTGTTCCCAACAAGGAAATGCGCCGGGAGGCGTAAAACTTTACCAGCCGTGAGCCCGGTCACGATTACTCTTTACAACGTCGGAGTACACTGGTTAAGGCGTCAACTGCGGCAATTGGACTGTCGTGACGCGTAGTTCAGGGAGTTACTCCCGGCTCGGCTGCAGAGGCCGCGCGAATTCTATCAGGAGATTTTTGCGATGAGAGTTGCTTTGTTGACCGGCGGCGGTGATTGCCCCGGTCTGAATGCGGTGATCTATGCCGCCGTGCGAAAGGGAATTCAGACCTATGGCGATGAGTTCATCGGCTTCCTCAACGGCTGGCGCGGCGTGCTCGACAACAACTTCATCCCGCTCACCCTGGAAAATACCGACGGCATCCAGTTAAAGGGCGGCACCATCCTCCACTCCTCGCGAACCAACGTGAAGAAGATTCCGGGCGGTATCGAGAAGGTTCAGGAGGTCCTGAAGATCAACAAGATCGACGCACTGATCGCACTCGGCGGCGATGACACCCAATCGGTGACGCTGTTCCTGAGCGAGAACGGCGTGCCCAGCGTGGGCGTTCCCAAGACCATTGACAACGACATTAACGGAACCGACACCACGTTCGGGTTCGACACGGCTGTCTCCATCGCCAC
>VFSW01000933.1_pt1 | contig 43376 bp, 36 predicted proteins | sample 5358111 | NCBI WGS metagenome assembly VFSW01 (sample SAMN11554181, study PRJNA540505) | mine drainage metagenome | isolation source: sediment from site ElyBrook_90M | place: USA: Ely Copper Mine, Vershire, VT | collected 2017
CCCCCCCCCCCCCCCCCCCCCCGCCCCCCCCCCTTTGCCCCCCCCCCCCGGCCCCCCCCCCCCCCGCCCCCCCGGCCCGCCCCCCCAATCACGGGGTTTCTTTTTATTGCGGACTTAACCGTTTTTTTGCGCACTGCAAAAGGCGCTCTTCCGGGCGGGAGCGAGATAGAGCTTTCCAGCGGACGAAAAACGCAAGTCTGTTATCGCGTGGCCCGGTCGAGCAATTCCATCACATGAAAAACTTCCTGTCCGGTTCCGTGAATCTCCGCGCCCGCGCGCATTTGCAGCAGGCAGCCTGGATTCGCCGTGACAATGACCGGCGCGCCCGTGGCTCGCGCATGCTTCATTTTTTCAGCCAGCAATTCCAATGACGTTTCCGTTTCCGTGACGTTGTACGATCCCGCCGAGCCGCAGCAGTAATCCGCCATGGCCATTTCGACCAGTTCCACTCCAGGGATGGCTCGCAGCAGTTGCCGCGGAGCTTCGCGGATCTTCTGTCCATGCAGCAAGTGGCAGGAGTCCTGATACGTGACGCGCATGGGCATCGTGGCGAGCTTTGCCGTCATCCCAAGCTCCGCAAGAAATTCCGTGACGTCGCGCATCTTCTTTTGAAATTCGGCGGCGCGGACTTTCTCTCCCGACCCGTCCGCGAAAAGCTGATCGTACTCTTTTAGCGTCGAGCCGCATCCCGCTGCATTGGTCACAATCGCATCAAAATCATCTTTCAGAAAAATACCCAGATTGACGCGGGCCAGATCCCGCGCGGCGTCGCGCACGCCGGCATGCGAAGCCAGCGCGCCGCAGCACGTCTGCCCGGCGGGAACGACGACTTCGCATCCGTTCGCGGTCAGCACGCGGATGGTCGCTTCGTGCAAGGCGGAAAAGCTTACTTGGGCAATGCATCCGGCGAAAAGCGCCACGCGCGCCCGGCGCTGCCCGACGGCGGGATACGTGCGCCCCAGATTCGAGAAAAAGAATTTCCGGTCAATCGGTGGCAGAAGACGCTCACGCTCGGCAAGCCCCAGGAGCCGCAGAATTCCCGAAGCTCGCGCGGCCGCTTGCAATCCGGAGCGTTGATAGAACCGTAAAAGTCCAGCCACTGCCGCGATGCGCTTCGGATAGGGAAGCAGTCGCCGGAAAACAAAATCGCGCTGAAGGCGGGAAAAGAATGGCCGCCGGTAATTTTGTTCGATCTGCGCGCGAGCCGCCTCGACCAGTTTGCCGTAGTGAACGCCGGAAGGGCAGGCCGACTCGCAGGCGCGGCAGTCGAGGCACTGGTCAATGTGCTTCACAAAGGAATCTCCGAGCGGCAGGCGTCCCTGATCCACCAAGATGATCTGGCGGATGCGTCCGCGCGGCGAATCCGCTTCAAGGCCCCACAATTTATACGTGGGGCAGTTGTTGAGGCACAGGCCGCAGTGCACGCAGTGCGCGTAATCATCGTACGAGGGAATATCCTCGCCGAAAAACCCGCTCCGCGGCTTTGGCGCCGCGGGCTGCTCCGTGTGCGTGGCTGATTCGGTCATAAGGTCAAATTCCGCCGGCAAACCGTCCCGGGCTCAGAACACCGCCGGGATCGAACGATTGCTTCACTTTCTGCATCAATCCAAAATCCGATCGCGGCTTGCCCCAAACGCCCCCGCACGCTGCCTTCACTCGTGGAGGCGCCCATTCGAGCATCGCCGACGCGCCGATTTCCGGCTCTTCGCAGGCGTGGAAAATCTGCGTGGCCGCCTGCTCGATGGATGCAGCCGTATCGCCTTCCTTTGCCAGCGCCGCCGCATAGATCAATCCGGACGCCCGCGCGAGAATCAGAAGATCCACTCCGGATTGGGATGCAATCGCGTGCAGATAGCCCGACAGCCTGGCCATCGCCGTAGGCAGAACTCCGATCCGGAAGATGGCAGCGTGCGCGGCCTCCAGTATCAATCCTGGGAATTCCCGAATGCGCGCCAGAACGCTTGACGATTCGGATTCATCGAGCGGAATCAACTCTTCCGCCGCTGTCTTGGAAGCCAGACGCCCGATTTCGCTCGCGGCGCGTTGAACAACCTCCGGCTGCCCCGCCGCGGACAGAATGGCGGCCCAACGCGGCGGCCCGGCGAGAGTTGCCGCATGAGGAGCCGAGTCCGAGGCGAACAATATTTTTGTGGCCGCCGGACTTGCCGCTTCCACAATCTGGAGCGAAAGCGGCGAATGCGCGATGGCGATACAAAAGTTAAAAGCCTCTTCGGCGCTTGGAAATGTGGCCACAAATGTTCCCTGCGCCGGTTGCAGCGGAAATGTCCTGAAATTCACCCGGGTAATCACGCCCAGCGTTCCGAGCGATCCGATCAGAAGTTTGTGAAGGTCATAGCCCGTCACATTCTTAACGACGCGCCCGCCGCTCTTGGCTGCGACGCCTTCGCCCGTTACGAATTCCATGCCCAGGCAAAAATCGCGCACTCCGCCATACGCGTGGCGCAGAGGGGAACTTGAATTCGCGGCCACGATTCCGCCGACCGTTGCGCGATCCGAGAAGGGAACCGCCAGCGGCAGGAATTGCTTTTCTTTGGCGAGAATTTCGAGCAGATCCGCAATTTGTATTCCGGGATCCACTCCGAGCGTGAGGTCCTGCGGATCGTAAGCCTGGATGCGATTGAGCCGTGAAACGTCGAGCGCAACGTCATAGCGCGAAGGCACGGAGCCGATCCCGAGTTTTGTTCCGTTTCCGGAAGGAATCACGGCGAGCTTTTCCGCGGCCGCGAATCGCAGGACTTCGGCAATCTGCGTCGAATCCGCAGGCCTGACTACGACGGAAGGATTCAACCCATCGGCCTGTCGCGCGGACAATTGTTCCGAAGCCGCCGCAAGATTCTCCCTGCCGACAATCTCTTCAAGCCGCTTGATGGAGGATTGCACGAGTGTGCTCACGCGGGTGTTGCCGTGGAAGCAGGAATTTTTGGAATGCGAATCTCGCCGCACCCCTTGCCAAGCGGAAGAACTTTCCCGGGATTCAGCCGGCCGGAGGGATTGAACGCCGCGCGAACGTTTTTCATCAACGCGATATCGTCCTCGGAAAAGATCAGCGCCATGAGTTCATTTTTCTCCATGCCGATTCCGTGCTCGCCGGTCAGCGCGCCGCCCACGGCCACGCAATGCATCATGATCTCTTTTCCGGCGGCCACCACGCGCCGGAACTCCTCGGGATCGCGCTCATCAAAAAGGATGAGCGGATGGAGATTGCCGTCGCCCGCGTGAAAAATGTTGCCGATCTTCAGATTGTATTTCTTGGAGATCTCCGCGATACGCCGCAGAGTTTCCGGCAGGCGCGTGCGCGGAATCACGCCGTCCTGCACGTAATACATGGGCGAGATGCGCCCCAGCGCGCCGAACGCTTCTTTCCGGCCCTTCCAAAGCAGCGCGCGTTCGCTTTCATCGCGGGCCAGTCGCACTTCCCGTGCGTGATTCGCCTCGCAGACTTCGGTAATCGCGGCGGCCTGCGCTTCCACGGCCTCCCTGAGCCCTTCCACTTCAATCAACAGGACGGCGGCGCAATCCTTGGGAAATCCGGCGTGAACGTAATCTTCAACGGCGCGCAGCGTAAACCCGTCGAGCATTTCGCACGCCGCGGGCGTGATGGCTCTCACCGTGATGTCAAACACCGAGCCGGTCGCGTCGTCAATCACGTCAAAGACGGCGAGGAGCGTTTTCACAGCCTCGGCCTTGCGCGTCAGGCGCACGGTAATTTCCGTCACCAGCGCGAGCGTCCCCTCCGAGCCGACGAACAATCCATTCAGATCGTAGCCGCAGGTCTCGATGTTCTTGCTGCCGGTGCGGACGATCTCTCCGTCGGTAAGCACCATCTCGAGGCCGGTCACGTGATTGGCCGTGACGCCGCTGGCCAGCGTGTGCGGTCCGCCGGAATTTTCCGAGACATTCCCGCCGATGGTGCACGCTTTCTGGCTCGAAGGGTCGGGAGCGAAATACAGCCCCAGATGCTCGACCGCGCGCGTCAAGTCCAGATTCACCACGCCCGGCTGCACCACGGCGCGCAGATTCGCTTCGTCAATTTCCAGGATACGGTTCATCCGCGAGAAAACGATGACGACTCCGCCCTCGCGCGCAATTGCTCCCCCGGAAAGCCCCGTGCCCGCGCCCCGGCCGACGATCGGAACTTCATGCCGGTTCGCCAAACGCACGATGTCTGAGACTTCCCGGGTGCACGTGGGGAAAACAACGCACTCGGGCGAGCCCAGATCCACGGAACCGTCGTATTCATACAGCATTAAATCTTCCGGAGAGTGCAGCACGCCCTTCGGGCTGAGCAGGCTGATGGCTTCGCGGATGAATTGCGGATTCATTCCAATATTGATTTCGTCCCTCAGTCACTATAGTCTGCCGCTTTAGGGGGCGTCAACGCAAACGGGCTTGACAAAATTTTCATCGCTCCTCAATTTCTCCGACAGACGCGACTCGGCGCGGATGGTTCGGCTTAGCAAACTGAAATCGCGTTCGATCGCGGCGCACGAAAGGAAATGAATGGGCCTACTGTCCAGGTTATTTGGTTCGGGCAACGCCGCCCGCAAAGGGCCGCCGATCCAGGAGGTGGAAGTTCACTTCGACTACGGCTCGACGAATTATCAGCATCTGTACGCGTTGGAGGACGTGATCCAGCATGCCATTCGCGATGCCGGCGTGGGCAAATATGAGGGGCACGAATCCGCCGAAGACGGCAGCGAGGCGGCCCTGTTTGCGTTTGGCCCCGATGCGGAAGCCATCTATCGCGTCATGGCTCCGATCCTCAACGAGTCTCCTCTGGCCCGCAGAGCAAAGATCACGCTGTGGTATGGCCCGAGGAAGTGGCGAACTCCCAAGCGCGTCATTCAGCTTCCCGAATGAATTCGCTTCCCGCCCAAATGTGTTACCCTTTTCGTCTTGAATTTTTCCGATGAGGTCCATCGTTGAGCAAACCCAGGCTGTTTTCCTCGCACGTCCTGTTTGAAGAGCCGCGCCGCCTGCTCGAACAACATTTTGATGTGGACTATTGGACGGGAAGCGGCCGGCCGGACCGCGCCGAAGTTCTGAAGCGCGTGGCCGGAAAAGACGCGATGATTTCGCTCCTCACCGAAAAAATTGATGACGAACTCCTCGATGCCGCCGGGCCAAACCTCCGGATCGTCGCCAATGTCGCCGTCGGTTACGACAACATGGATGTGCCCGCCTGCACGGCCAGGAAAGTAGCCGTCAGCAATACGCCGGGCGTCCTGGACGAAACCACCGCGGATTTCACCTGGACGCTTCTGATGGCCGTGGCGCGCCGCCTCATCGAGGCCGACCAGCTCGTTCGCTCCGGCCGCTGGAACGAGTGGAATCTCGATTTTTTGTTAGGAACCGACATCTGGGGGAAAACGCTGGGCATCATCGGCCTTGGCCGCATCGGACGCGCCGTGGCGCGCCGCGCCTCCGGATTTCGCATGCGCGTGATCTACGCAAGCAATTCGCGCGCGCCCAGGGAAATCGAGGGCGAACTGAACGCGGAATTCAAAACCAGGGAGGAAGTTCTGCAACATGCGGATTTCGTCTCCCTGCATGTGCCGCTCAATGATAAGACGCGCGGCCTGATGGGCCCCGCGGAATTGGCAAAGATGAAGCGGACGGCGTTTCTCATCAACACGACGCGCGGGCCGGTAGTGCAGGAACAGTCTCTCATCGAAGCGCTGGAGCGCGGCGTGATCGCCGGAGCGGCGCTCGATGTGTTTGAGCGCGAGCCGCAAGTTCCCGACGGATTGCGGCGAGACAATGTAGTCCTCGCGCCACATCTCGGCTCCGCTACCGTGGAAACGCGCACGAAGATGGCCATGATCGCCGCCGAAAATGCCGTCGCCTATTTCTCCGGCCGCCGCCCGCCTACAATTTTGAATTCCGAAGTGTGGCCGCCCGCGTAATGGAGTCCGCCGACGCCCATCATTCTCAGCAAAGGGAGAATCCAAATGCCCCATGTCACACTCAATCATCCGAAGATGACGCTGGAAGGCGCGGAAGCCGCTCTCGCAGCGGCCAAGGCCTGCGCGGCTCGCATCGGCGTGCCCATGAATATCGCCGTCGTGGATGACGGCGGACATCTGCTGGCCTTTGCGCGCATGGATGGCGCGAAAATTTCCTCCGCGGATATCGCCCTCAACAAGGCCGTCGCCGCGGCCATTCGCCGCTCGGCCACCGGTCCCGTGCGCTCCGGGGAAGAAGTGAATCTGCTCATGTCCCTTGGGCTTGCGATCGGAAGCCGCGCCCGGCAGACCCCGATTCGCGGCGGAATTCCGCTCGAAGCGAACGGCGAATGCGTGGGCGCGATCGGCGTGAGCGCCGGAACGGAAGAGCAGGACGTCGAAGTCGCCCGCGCGGGCGCTGCCGTGTTTGGGAAAGCATGACAGCCCACGCGGCGTCGCGCGCGACGGAAATGACGAGAGGACATCTCCTGCTTCAGCCACGACATCAGAAGTCGCAAAAAAGCGGCTTCAGCCGCTGGCCCATTGGAATGACAGTTACGGCATGAACCCGGAAGCATGCTCTACTTATCCGTGCGCAGAAACGCCCTAACGTCCAAACTCCGTCCGTCCGTTGTCACGGTCACGGCCCCGTCGCGGTCCGTACGATACACGCGCACTCCCGCGGTTTCGAGCCGCTCCAGAACTTCCGGCGAAGGATGGCCAAAGCTGTTGTCCCGGCCCACGGAAATTGCCGCCACATCCGGACGCACGGCCTCCAGGAAGGAATCTGTCGTCGAAGTCTTGCTGCCGTGATGCGGCACCTTCAGAAAATTCACATGCAGCGGCTGATTTTCGGCGAGCAGCTTGCGCTCCGACGGCCGCTCGATGTCTCCCGCAAGAAGAAGAGATTCCGCACCATCGGTCAGGCGCAGCACCAGCGAGTCGTCGTTCTTCGCCGCCCGCATTTCATCTTCATCCTCGGGCCACAGAAATTCCCCGGCGACTCCGGCCTCACGAAACTCATCGCCCTGCTTGAAATGGCGAATGGCCACGCCGCGTTCCCGCGCGAGCGACACGAGCCGGTGGAACGCGGCGATATCCACGTCCCTTCCAAGCCACAATTCGGCCACGCGAAAATTTTCCAGAATCGCGCCGAGCCCGCCCAAGTGATCCACGTGCGCGTGCGTCAATGCGACAACGTCCACCTGCTTCAGGCCGCGCGACCACAGGTACGGCGAAACAATTTCTTCTCCCACGTCCATCCCGGTGTGAACGCCATTTTCATGAATGCTGCCGATTTCTCCGCCGCCATCCACCAGCATCGTCCGCCCTCCGGGGAAGGAGACAAAAAGGCTGTCTCCCTGGCCCACATCGAGCACGGTGACTTCCAGCCTATTCCGCGAGTTCCGCGGCGCAAACGGATATGCGGCAATGATCGCCGCCATCGCCACGAGCGGGAGCGCCGCGGCGATCTGCCAGCGCGCTCGAACTCGCCTTCGGATCGTTGTGGAAAGCGCCACTGCAAAAACGGCGAACAGGATGATTGCGGCAAGCGGCGGCCCGGGAATCCGGAAGCTGGCGCGCCGCCAGTGCGCGAACCATTGCACACTGGAATCGAGGAGAGAGAGAAAAAGACCGACGACTCGCGCGAGAATTCCCGCGAAGCCCCGCGACACGAATGACGCGGCCAGCGTCAGAAGTCCCAGCGGTACAATGCATCCCGTCAGGAGAACGGCGGCCACATTGGCAAAAGGCCCCGCCAGCGTCACGCGATGAAAGTAATATGCCATCGCCGGAATCAATCCGAGTTGCAGCGCGGCGGACATCACCACAAGTTCCCAGAAACGCAGCGCCGTGCGGGCCGGCACAACGAGAAAAAATTCGCCAAGGTTCGGAAGCCGGCGGGGAAGGCGCGCCGCAAGCCACGCCGCGGCGGCTCGAAACTCGATGCGAAATTGAATCACGCGAGGCGGATGCGCGGCGTCGAACGTTACGTCGCCCAGTTGCTCGATGCCGCGCAGATACGGCTCGCTCGTCATCTTCATCCACGGCACGGCCAGCGCGCCGATGGTCGCCACCGCGGCAAAAGAAAGCACAAAGCTCGGATCGGTTAGCTCGGCGGGCCGCGCGACGAGAATCCCGAGTGCCGCCAGCGCCGCGACGTTCAGAATGTCCATGCGCCGGTAGACGAGGCGCGAAGCGAGGTACACCGCCGCCATCAGCGCCGCGCGCAAAATCGGCGGGCGATCCTCCACCATGCCGAGATACGTTCCCAGAACGGCGATGATCAGGACCGTGCGGGAAAGCAGGGAAAGGCGCAGCCGCCGTCCGAGCCACAGTAAAACAATAAGGAGCGATCCGACGTGCAGCCCGGCGAGAACGAGCACGTGATAGACGCCCGTCTGCTGGTACTCGGTGGCGCGATCGCGCTCGATAAATCCGCGGTCGCCGAGAAGCATGGCGCGTGCCAGCGCGGCGTTCTCCGGATTTGCGGCAAACAGCGAATCCACATTTTGCGTGAGGAGTCCGCGAAAGCGCGCGATCCGTTCGGAGATCGTCAAGCGCGTGGGCCGCGAAAGAACCGTCAATAGTTCCGTGCTGCGCAGCGATCCCTGAAGTTCGATGCCTTGCCGCGCAAGATACGCGCGCCGGTCAAACGCTCCGGGATTACCGAAATTGCGGATCGGCAGCGCATGCACAAACGCCTCGACGCGATCTCCCGCGCGGGCCGGAACGTGCGTGCTGCTCTTCTTTTCATCCTGGTAGGCGGTTACCGCCAATCCGCCGGAGATAGGGATGACGCCCTCGGCGGATTCCACCTCCTCCAGATTGATTTCGTAGCGCGTGCCCCAAGGCAATGCGCGCGGGTCCGCGCGCAACCGTCCGCGCCAGCGCAGCGTCGCGGTTTCGTCCAGCTTTCCGGATTCGATGAGCGTGCTCGCCAGATTCCCGGGAACCGAGGCGCGGTCCAGCGCCGCCGCCGCGTAGCCCAGACAGCACCATGAGGCGAAGCCCAGGATCAATGCGCTCCGCGGCAGATTTCGCCACAGCAATAAGAACGAAGAAACAAGAAACAATGCAGCGAGGATAAGAACAGAACGGGAGGAGAATGCGGCATGGCCCACAAGCGTGCCGGAGAGGAAGATTCCTCCCGCAAATACCGCCGCAAGCCAAACCGAAGGAAGTTTCATTTACTCTGCTCTGCAGGCCGCGGAACAAGTGCCCGGGATTCTCGTCATTCCGAGCGAAGCGAGGAATCCCTCTTTCGTTTATGTGCGTTGCTGCAAAACACGGAGGGATTCCTCGCTTCGCACGGAATGACGAAATAGGCTATTTCGCCTGCGACCGCTTTAATCGTACCAGCACCTCCATATGATAGGTTTGGGGGAAAATGTCAAATAAATTAATGTCGCGAATCTCATAAAGCCCGCGGTCATCATCGGTTCCTACAAGCCCCGCGAGATCGCGCGCCAGCGTCGCCGGATCACACGAAAGATAATGAATGTCGCGCGGGGCCAGCTTCTTCAGGCGCGCGAGCAATTCCGGCTCGACCCCAGCGCGCGGCGGATCGAGCACCACGAGGTCCGGCGAATCATGCCAGCGCGAAAGAAACGCCTCGGCCGTCATGTGCCGGTGAGCGGGCGATTTGCCGCCGCTCGACTGGAGATTGACTTCGAGGTCCTTCGCGGCGGCAAGATTCGCTTCCACTCCGATGACGCGGTCAAAGCGCTTCGTCAGCGGTACGGTAAACAGGCCCACGCCGGCATACAGATCCAGCGCCAGGCGTCCGCGGCTGTCTCCAACCACTCCTTCGATCAGCGATTCCACCAGATGCCGGTTGACCTGAAAAAACGACAGGTGGCCGACGCGATAGGCCACGCCGCCGGCCTCGTACGCGAGATACCCCGGCCCGAAAAGTTCAAACGTGTCCGCGCGGCGATCCTGCACCAGAATGGATTCGGTGAAGGGAATCGCCTCGCGCAGTCCGTCGGCAACGGCTTTGGCCGAGCCGGCTAGGCGTTCGGCGGAGAGATTCAACAAAATCTTATCGCCGGGGGCGTCGGAAAAAACTTCGATCTCGTCAATTCCGTTGAGGACTTTGGTTGTATTGACGAGCGAACGCAGCCGTTCGAACGTCTCGGCAAGCCGGGGCGCGAGAATCGAGCATTCCTTCACCGCGCACAGGCGAGTCGTGCCCGCCTCGAAATACCCGATCCCGGGCTCATCATTCGAATAAGAGGAGGGCGAATTTGGCGAGGGCGAATCCGTCAAAGGCCGCACCTTCCATTGGGCGCGGTTGCGGTAGCCATAGGGCTTTGAGGCGTGCGCCTCTACCGGGCCGGTCCACCGGATGCGCCCGGTGCGGCTCAAGGTCTCGCGCAGAATTTCCGTTTTGAAGCGAATCTGAGCGTCGTACGGAATGTGCTGGTACTGGCAGCCTCCGCAGCGCCCAAAATGCGCACACGGGGCGGTAATGCGCTCCGGCGAGGGTTCCAGGACGGATTCCAGCCTGCCGCGTGTGAATTTCTTTTTTCGCGCGACGATTTCTATTCGAACAAGTTCACCAGGCAGCACCAGCGGCACAAATACCGTTTGCCCGTCATGATGCGCGAGGCCGTCCCCGCCGTACACCAGCTTTTCAATTTTGACTTCCACGTTGCCCCTTATCCTTTTCGAATTGTCCGGCGGTCTGTCTAGTCGCTTATGGGTCAATCTTTCACTGGCATAGAGCCACTGGTGCTGTAGCTCGCCTCTTCAGAGGCGAGGACTTGATTGCCGATGCGTCGGAAAACCCCCGCGTCTGAAGCCGCGGGCTACAACACTCCCAACAAATCGTGGAGTCGCCCTCAGTGCCAGATGGTTTCTACAAAGTTGTGCAGGAAATCATGAGAGCATTTCCGGACCGGCGGCGAGAATTCCTAAGTCATATAGAACAAACTCAGCCGGGGAAGATTATATCGCTCCCAGAGGCGCTTCTGCAGATATTGGCGTTCGAGTTGTCCCAGTTGCGCGGCGTTCATCTTCCTGCGGTAGGGCGCCAGCTGGCGGTCCAGGTCGCGGCGCAGGTCCACTAGAAAATCTTCGGATGCCCCTGAAGTCAGCGCGGCGGTCAGCTTTTCTTCGATGACCGTCAATCTGCGTTCGAGGTCTTCGAGGTCCGGCGCGCCGGGTGCGTCCACAAGCGTTGTCAATTCCAGGATGCGTCCGCGCGTCTCTTCGAGGCGCGCGGCAAGTTCCGGCTGCGCGGCTCGCAAGGCGGCAGCCTGCGCTGCAAAACGTTCCGCGTTGCGCGCGAAAAAGGCGATCAGTTCGGCCCGCGAAAATGTTTCTGCGGATTCTTTCTTTAATCCGGCTACAGGCCCGGTGCCCGCGGCCGCTTCTTTCTCCTCTTCGGCCGCTTCGAGTACGGCGTCCACGCAATAGGCGAGGCTCTTGAGCTGGCGTCCCCCGGCGGCGCGGCGCGACCGCGCATAACTTTCAAAGGCGCGGTCAATCCCCTTGAGCACGGCGGGCAGGGAGATGCCGGCCTTTTGCCAGGTCTCGACAATCGCCCAGTCCAGAGGAGAGACGAGCAGATGCGCTCCGCGCTTCTGCCAGAAATACTCCTCGATCTCCGTGAAATAATTGAAATAGTTGAATTCAGACATCGCGAAGGGAATTTTCAGGGCCGGAGTTTTCTTGACTGCGCAACGCGCGGCGCGATATCGGCTTTGCTCGCGGAGGCTGCGGGAGCATTTTTCCTGGCGGCATGATTGCGCTCCCACACAATGCGCAGCCCGTCGAGCGTCAGAAATTCATCCACCACTTCGATGTGCTTGGCGGCGCGCGCGATCAGCGGCGCCTGTCCGCCCGTGGCGATCACATGAGCATTCTGCCCAATCACGGCCTTGATGCGCTCGACGATTCCGTCCACCATGTCCGCGTAGCCGTAATAGAGGCCCGCCTGCAGCGATTGCAGCGTGTTCGTGCCAACAATTTTTCCAGGGTCCCGGATCTCCACGCGAAACAGGCGTGCCGCGCGGGAAAACAGCGCCTCCGCCGAAATGCCGATTCCGGGGCACAATACTCCGCCCAGATATTCGCCGCGCTCGGAGATCACATCGAAGTTGATGGCGGTCCCGAAATCCACGGCGATGCACGGGCCGCCGTACTTGGTAAAGGCCGCCACGCTGTTGACGATCCGGTCGGCGCCCACTTCCGCGGGATTGTCGTACAGCACAGGCATTCCTGTTTTGATGCCGGGTTCGACGAAGATGGCCTTCACATGAAAATACCGCTGGGACATCTCCTCCAGCGTCGAATTGAGTGGCGGAACAACCGAGCTGATGATGACGTTATGCACGGCGGCGGGATCAATGCCGGACAGCGTGAACAGATCGCGCGTCAGGATTCCGTACTCATCAACGGTCTGATCGCGCGCCGTGGTGAGACGCCAGTGCGCGACGAGTTCCGCCCCGTTGAAAAATCCGAGGACCGTGTTTGTGTTTCCCACGTCCAGCGCCAGAAGCATTACTTAACCTCGCTTAAGGTTCCCGCAATCACCGGGAGGACGCGCCCGTCCTCTCGCCGCACCAGCAACAGGCCGTTCGGCTCGAGACCTTCCGTCGTTCCCGTATACGTTTCCGTGGGCGCCTCGATGCGCACGCGTTTTCCGCGCGCGTAACTCGAGACTTCCGAAAAACGCGCCACGATCGGCGCAGGCCCCTCCGACAGAAAACGATTGTAGTAGGAGTCGAGGTGGCGCAGCAACCGTGCAACGATCTCGACGCGCGAGTGACTGCGTCCCGTGGCGATTCGCAGCGAAGTGGCGCGGCCGGCCAGCGCTTCCGGAATGCGCTCGTGATTCACGTTGATTCCAATTCCCACGGCCAAAAAATGAACGCTGTCCTGTTCGGCATTCAGTTCGGTGAGGATTCCGCAAAATTTCTTTCCGCCGAGCATTAAATCATTCGGCCAGCGCAGGTCGGGCGCCAGTCCAGTCTCTTCGAGAATGGCATCGCGCACGGCGAGTCCGGCGACGAGCGTCATGATCGGCGCATGCAGCGGCGCGATCGGCGGGCGCAGCAGTACGGTCATATAGATACCGTTCGTCTTTTCCGAGTGCCAGGTGTGCCCGGCGCGGCCGCGTCCGGCGGTTTGTTCCTCGGCAAGAACCAGCGTGCCGTGTGGTTCGCCTTGCTCTCCGAGCGCCATGGCAATCGAGTTGGTCGAGCCGGTCTTGAAAAAATGATGGATGCGCTTGCCGAACGGCCCCGGTGACAGGCTTTTTCTCAGAAGTTTCGGCAGGAGAAGATCGGGCACTTTCTCGACCTGGTAGCCCTGGCGGGGATGTCCCTTGACGCGCACGCCCAGCGCGCGGAGTTTCTCGACCCAGTCCCACACGGTTGAGCGCGCTACGCCAATCTCGCCGGCGATTTTCTGACCGCTGATGACAATCATGGCGTTGTCGGCAAGGAGCGCCAGAAGGGCGTCAATGCGGCGGTCAGTCGCGCCGGGAAGATTGGGTTGGGCCATGATGTAGCACAGGCACTCCTGCCTGTGCGGTTTTTGCAATCGTAAACTCGAACCGAGGCCCCATTTTCGGCCTACAAACCCGCACAGGCAAGAGTGCCTGTGCTACTCCAGCCGGCTCCAGCCGACTTCTTCCGCGGCCTGATTCGCCGCTGCCAGAAAAGCGGGCCGTCATTCCGAGCGGAGCGAGGAATCTCTCCTTCTTTTTCGCGCAATGCTACAGAACACGGAGGGATTCCTCGCTTCGCTCGGAATGACGAACACCTTACAACGACAAATTCCTGGTGGTAATCACTCATTTCGCTCCAGCCCCGCGAGCCGCTCTCTGACCTTCTCAAATTCTGCTTGCCGCTCGGCGAGCGTCGTCTCCAGGCCCTTGACGATCTGCTCCGGGGCGCGGCTACGGAAAGTGTCATCAGTAAGACGCTGCAGTTTGGACGCAATGTCTTTTTCGAGGCGCACGAAATCCTTTTTCAGCCGGGCGATTTCCGCCGGGACATCGAACGCAGCGAGATAAGGAATAAAAATTTCGAAATCCTTGTTCGAGCGAATCGCGCCCTTGGTCGAGTCAAACGGGGGCTGCGCGAACGAAACGGAATCGAGATTGCCAAGGCGCAGAATCGTTCCAAGACTGGCCTCGACGGCGGCTTTCCCGGCGGGCGTTGCCGGCGCGAATTGTCCCGCAAGCTTGGCCTTCTGATCGAGCTTCATCTCCGCGCGCATATTTCGCGCCGACGTAATGATCTCCTGCAGCAGCGCGACTTCGCTCTCCGCGGATTCATCCACCGGATTCGCGGCGGGGTCGGGGAAGCGGCCGAGCGCAATGGATTTCGCGCCCGCGCGTTGCGGCAACTGATGCCACAGCTCTTCGGTCAGGAACGGCATGAACGGATGCAGCAGGCGCAGCGCGCTCTCAAACGCGGAAAAAAGATTTTTCCACGCCGCTGACGATTTCGTCCGATCCGAGGAGTTCAGTTCCGGCTTCACCCACTCGATGTACCAGTCGCAAAAATCTCCCCAGAAAAAGTGATAGACGACGTGGGCGGCCTCGTGAAAACGGAAATGCTCAAGCGCGTCATTCACCTGTTCGGTCGCGCGGGAGAGACGCGAAAAGATCCAGCGGTCCACGAGCGCCGCCTGTCCGCCCGCGGAATGCGGAGCAGCCTCGCGCGCCTCGGGCGAAGCCAGCGTCTCGAGCGTTTCGCCGCCCGCGGTTTCGTACTTGTCCAGATTCATGAACACAAACCGCGCGGCATTCCAGATTTTGTTGGCGAACGCACGGTAGCTCAGGATGCGCTCTTCGGAAAGAATAATATCCGTGCCTGGCGCCGCCATGCTCGCAAGCGTGAAGCGCATCGCGTCCGTGCCGAATTTTTCATTCAGCATCACGGGATCAATGCCGGTACCCTTGGACTTGGACATCTTCTGGCCTTCGGCGTTGCGCACCAGCGAATGCAGACAGACCTGGCGGAAGGGAACCTGGCCCGTAAATTTCAGGCCCATCATGATCATGCGCGCGACCCAGAAAAACAGGATGTCGTAGCCGGTGATCAGCAGGCTCGTCGGATAGTATTTCTTGAAGTCCGGCGTCTCGTCCGGCCAACCCATCGTCGAAAAGGGCCACAGCGCGGAGCTGAACCAGGTTTCGAGGACGTCCGGATCCTGTTTCAATTGATTCGAGCCGCACTTGGCGCATTTCGACGGTGTCTCGCGCGCGACCGTCACTTCCTTGCAATTCGCGCAGTGCCACGCCGGAATGCGGTGGCCCCACCAGAGTTGGCGCGAGATGCACCAGTCGCGGATGTTGCGCATCCACTCGAAATATTCGGTGCGGCGGTTGTCGGGCACGATTTCGATGTCGCCATGCTCGACGGCCGCGATGGCCGGTACGGCGAGCGGCTTCATCTTCACGAACCATTGCGTCGAAGCGCGCGGCTCGATGACCGTGCCGCAGCGGTCGCAGGTTCCGACGGCGTGCGTGTGGTCCACGATTTTGACGAGATAGCCGCCCGCTTCCAGATCGGCGACGACGCGCTTGCGCGCTTCAAAACGGTCGAGTCCGGCGTACGGCCCGGCTGCTGCGCTCATTTTCGCGTCGTCGGTCATCACATCTATTTCCGGAAGATTGTGGCGGCGGCCGATTTCAAAGTCGTTCGGGTCATGCGCGGGAGTGACTTTCACCGCGCCAGTACCGAATTCGCGGTCCACAACGAAATCGTCCACCACGGGAATCTCGCGGTTCATGAGCGGCAGAAGCAATTTCTTGCCGAGAAGGTGCTGGTAGCGTTCGTCGCTCGGATGAACGGCCACGGCCGTGTCTCCCAGCATCGTTTCGGGGCGCGTCGTTGCAACCACAACGGATTCATTGGAGCCGACAACCGGATAGCGAATGTGCCAGAGGTGTCCCTGGCGCTCCTCGTGCACGGTTTCCAGGTCGCTGATCGCCGTGCGGCACTGCGGGCACCAGTTGACGATATAGTGTCCGCGATAGATCAGGCCATCTTCGTAGAGGCGGACAAAAACTTCGGTGACGGCGCGCGAGAGTTGCGGAGAGAGCGTGAATCGCTCGCGCGTCCAGTCGCAGCTTTCGCCCAGTTGCAGCATCTGCCGCGTAATCGTGCCGCCGGATTCTTCCTTCCATTCCCACACACGGCGCTCGAACTCTTCGCGGCCGAGATCGCGGTAGTTGATTCCCTTGGCCGCCAGCTGGCGCACGACGACGCGCTGCGTGGAGATTCCGGCGTGGTCGGTGCCCGGCAGGTAGAGCGTGTTGTATCCCTGCATGCGGCGCCAGCGCGTCAGAATGTCAATCTCGGTGTGGTCGAGCATGTGGCCGATGTGCAGCGATCCCGTGACGTTCGGCGGCGGAATCACAATAGAGAACACCGGGCCGGGAGCATGCACGTCCGCGCGAAACAGTTGGCCTTCCGCCCAGCGCCTGGCCCAGCGCTGTTCGATCTCTTGCGGCTCGTACGCTTTGGGAATCTCTCTCGCCATGATCTCCGGACCTGATGGTTGGGTGCGCGCACGGTGATCCGCGCGCAAAGTGTAAACCAAACACTATACGGACGGTGGGGCGGACGGTCAAATTTCTGAAAATGGAAGCGGATCCAGCTGGGAAAGAAAATCCATGTGGCGGGGAATGACGAAGAGCGTTTGTTAGTGCTTGCCGATTTCGCGCTGCACGAGCGCCTGCACAATCGGCCGCAGAAATTCCTTGGTGACGATCTCCACGACCTGCGGGCGCATCTTTTCGAGGATTCGCTGCACGACCGCTTCCACAAGGGCGGGATCGGGACTCGAATTCTGCGCGCTCGCCAGCGGCGCCGCATCGTCATGGCCAGGCGCGCTGGGCTGCTCAGGCGAGGCCGGTGTAGCCTCCGCAACCGCCGGCGCTGGAGGCGCAGCCGCGGAAGAGACTTGCAACACTTCGTGCAGAGTAGAACTGAGAACACCCGTCTTCAGGACCTCCGCCAGATCCGGCCAATCGGCTTTGGGCATGAGCGGAGTTGTTCCCTCGGTAGCGGCGGGAACTTTGGGAAGCGAAGGGTGCGTTTTCGCGGGATCGGAGGACGAGGGTTTCTCCGGCTGCACAGCGGAGGCAGCTTGTTCAATCACAGCGGAAGCTTGCACCGGGACTCGCACTGGCTCGGCCGGCTCAGGGGACACAGGCGACGCGCTTTCGGTCGTAGATGGGGCAGCAGCAACATGCGAAGGGACTGCTTCTGTTGCGGCGGCGGGTTGCGACTCTTCTTCCTGCTCTGCTTGATTCTCTGCGATCTCGCCAGACAACGGCGCAATGTCATCTGCAAGCTTTGGCGGCACCGCCGGAGCATTTGCCATCCAGTCCAACGGGTTGGTGGCGAGGTCTTCCGCTTTTCCGGACGTGACCGTAAGAGCAGCCTGGGAAGCCTGGTCCAGCTCAAGCGATTCGGATTTTGCCGTCAGCGGCTGCAAATGGATTTCAGTGGTTTTATTTTGAACATCTTCGTGAACCAGTTCGAGTGGTTCCATCACAGGAAGCGGCAAAGCTTCGTTTCGCAAGGGCAGGGAATCCTCGCCTTGATTCCAGTCGTGCATATCGAGGCTGGCCGGTTCTTCCTCCTCCGACGCGGCTTCCGATTCGGGTTTCGCCGGCTCGCTTTTCCAAAAGACGGGATCGCCCAGTGTGGCGTCGCGCTGGCTGGTAAGAATCTGTTCGTCATCCACCGGCTCGACCGCGCCGGTGGACGGGGAAGATTCCGAAGTCGGCGTTTCGAACATCTGCCCAAAGGCGACCGGCCGATCGTCCGTTTCAAATGCCGCGCTGCGAAGAGGAGTCGGTACGACCGGCTCAAATTCTTCCTCAAACTCGGACATTGGAGGATTGACTGGCTGTACCGGCGGCGCGGATGCCGAAGCCACTTCCGTTTTTTGAGGCTTGGCAGCAGGAGTGGCAACGACACCGGCGAGGCGCTCCCCTAGCACACGTTCCAGGAGCGTTTTCACCATCGTGATCAGAGGGTCCGGGGGAACAAACGGTTTTTTCAACACGCCGTCGGCGCCAACGCGCTGCGCTTCGCGTTCGTCCAGAGGATCAAACGCGCCCACCAGCAGCACCACGGGCACCTTAGCAAATCTCGTGTCTTTTTTTATGTACTCGCACACTTCGTAGCCGTTGCGAACCGGCATGAAGATATCGGCGAGAACCAGATCCGGGGAGAATTCAGCGAGCTTGCGTACGGCCGCTTCGCCATTATTAACGGAAACGACATCCACCCCAAGGCCGGCCAGGGCAAGCGCCACAGTCTTCTGGACGTTGCTGTTGTCATCGGCTACCAGAATCTTGGCCACGTGGCATCCTCCGAACTCACTCGGTTAATATGAGCACGGGCTGCAAGTACAGCCCATACCCTCTCCAGGCATCACTCCCGGCCCGTTTCATTCTTGACCAGGGCCGGGACAAGCCCATCCATTGCGCCGCATGTCGGGCAAAAAGCCTTCTCTGCTATTGGAGCACCTCGAAGTATGCGAGTCAATAAAGACTGGAACGTTGTGTGCCCGAAGGGACTAGATGGGCCGATCGGCCAGTAGAGGAGGATAGGAAACTTCTAGAAGGGCAGGACCTTGTGTATCCCCTTCTTTTTCTTGCTGGTGGATTCCTGGCTCTTATCCGCAGGGGCAGCAGGAGTTTGGGAACTGGCGGGCTGCGCCGCGGTCGCATCACCTGGGGAGTTTGCGCTGTCTGCCGCAGGCTGCGAGGCATTAGGCGAGGAACTCGCGCCCGGGTCCGCCGCAGCGCCGGAAGCGTCAGAGGAAGCAGCGGGGGCGTTCGGTCCCGTCAGGGATTGCGAACTGCCGGGCGTAATCGTCTCCACAGTGGCCGAGTTCGATGTCCCGCCACCAGTGCCGACATTTAGCCCGTTGGCTAGGGGATTGAAGATTAGGGTTTCGTCGCCCGATTCGCTCGCGGGAGTCATGGTGGGCGCTCCAACGTGCGCCGCCGTGGAAATGTCCGGCCCATTCCTCAAGACCCCGGTGGTCTTCTTGATGATTCCCGGGCGAGCGTTGGCCATTTCTTGCTGGTTCTTTTGCATGCGTGCCAGGGCAGCCGCATCCGGAGGAGGAATGGGCACGCCGAATTTAGTGAGCTTGGCTTTTGCATCCGCCGTGTAGCGCGAAAGCGGGTAATCCTTGGCAATTCGGCTGTAATACTTCGCCGCGATATCGTTGTGTTCAGCCTTTTCGTAAATCTGGGCCAGCATCCAATTGGCTTCGTCGGCCTGGCTGTAATACGGGTAGCGGTTTGTCAGCTCGATCAGGCGGGCTCCGGCGGCCTTGTAACTCTGGCGGAGGAAGTAAAAGCGCGCCACGCGGAAATTGCCTTCGGCAAGAACTTCCTGAACCTCACGCAAGCGCTGCTCGGCCTGCGGATAGAGCGGGCTATTCGGATATTTTTCAAGAAAAGTCTGGAGTTCCGCTTCCGCCTGCACGGCTTCGGCATGATCGCGGTCCGGCTTTTCCATCATGTGGTAATGCGCCGAGCCGATCTGGAGTTGCGCGTAAGCGGATTCGTCCAGGAACGGGAAGAAGGTGATGAAGTCCTTGTACTCGACGACGGACTGCTTGAGGCCCGCCGTGCCGCCTTCCTTGAAGTAGGAATCACCGATGGCCAGTTTGGCTTTGGCCAGATATTCGCTGTCCGGGTAGGTGTTGATCAAGGTTTGCATGCCCAAGCGCCCGATGGTATAGCGCCCGTGCTTCATGTCGTTGGCGGATTTCTCATACAGAACCTTGTCAGGTTCCGCGGAAGTTCCGGCCACCGGCGCGGCCTTCTTTCTACCGAGGCAGCCGGTGAAAACCGTCGCGGCAAATGCCGCCAGCCAGATTGTTCGACCCAGTTTCAATTCGTTTTCCTTATGCCTTTTGCGCCAGCGCCCCCAAGGCCATTTGCTGCAGGGACCTCACGGCTTCGGCGACATCGGGGGTATGAAACACAGACGTCCCCGCGACCAGAATTTCGGCTCCGGCACGGACCAGTTCCCGCACGTTGTCTGGCCCCACTCCCCCGTCCACCTCGATCCGGAAACGATAATTATAGCTCTCCCGGATTCGTTTTAGCTCGCGAATCTTTCCCAATGCCCCGGGAATAAATTTCTGCCCGCCGAATCCGGGATTGACGGACATCACCAGAACGTGATCCACCTTGTCCAGAACCTCGGAGAGCGCGCTCACCGGTGTCGCCGGATTGATGACCGCTCCGGCCTGGCAGCCGTGCTCGCCGATCATGGCCAGCGCGCGATCCAGATGCGCTGTCGCTTCCTCGTGCACGGAGATCATGTTGGCGCCCGCCTGCGCAAATGCCGCGATGTACTGCTCGGGATTCTCAATCATCAGATGCACGTCCAGCGGCAGGCGGGTTGCCTTGCGCAGCGAAGCCACGACCGGAACGCCGATGGAAATGTTCGGCACGAAGTGGCCGTCCATGACGTCCACATGCAGGAGGGTCGCGCCGCCTCGTTCAACGGCGGCAATTCCTTCTCCCAGCGATGCAAAGTTGGCGGCGAGAATCGAAGGGGCTATTTCGACCGGATAGTTCACGGCATCTCCGCGCCTATAGTATCAGAATCGGGGAATTCGTCGAGCGGAGTTGAGTTCTTGCTGCGAGTGCGGCGCTGGCTGGGCCGACCTTGACAGCAATGGAAAAAGTCCGAAGTGTTTGTGGGTCGCGGTTTCAACCGCGACGTAAACTCTGCTGTTCTTTCAGGGGTTTTAACCCCTGGCGGGTTTTGAGTACCTTTTTCCGATGTCCATTTTGTCGGCTGGTCATGCAAGTGAGGGTCGCCAGGCCCAGACCATCCGAAGTTGCGGGGACTGAACTTTAATCCCGCTCCGCCAGCGGCTGAAGCCGCATCCATTCTTCGCCATTCGCGTCGTGGCTGAAGCCACGACCCACAATGATTTCGGCGTTGCCAATCAGGCTCTACAGCGTGCACTACTGCGCAACCACAAGATCAATCGGCGTGTCGGCTGTAATCTTCGAGCCCTGGTCGGGGCTTTGTTCGATCACGGTTCCCTTGGGCCATTGCGGCGAAGGGGAATAGGTGAGTTTGGAAATCTTCAGGCTGCCCGAGGAGAGCAGATGGTCGGCATCCGGAAAGGGCATGCCCACAAGCCAGGGCATCACATAGGCGGGCGGTGAAGGCGCCTCCGCTACGAGCAGGTCCACACGCGGAGTGGTCGCGCGCGTGCCGGCAGGCGGGTTTTGCTCCAGCACGGCGTCGGACATACCTCCGGAACTGGGGAGTTGCGTGACTTCGCCGAGCTGCAGCCCCGATTGCAGCAACTGAATGCGCGCGACGCGGATGGATTCTCCGGCCAGCATCGGAATCGTCACATTCTGCGGCCCGAGGCTCAGCACCACGTGCGTATCCTGCGAAATTTTCATTTTTTCGCCGGCCGGCGGCGCCTGACGGAGGACGGTATTGGCGGGTTGATCCGCATATACGCGGTCCGCGACTGTCATGTTCAGGCCGCGCCCGCGAAGAATCGCCGCCGCGTCGGCTGAGGATTTTCCGGTGATGTTCGGCATGTTCACTTCGCGGCCCTGAATGGTAAAGCGCATGGCCGTGATGGCGCTCAGAAACGCCGCTGCCGCCAGAACAAAGATCAGCAGCCCCACGCGGAAGAGCCATTCGATGCGTTCGCGGAAACTCATGTTGGTGTTGCGAATTTAACATGCGGAGAGCGGTTTGAGTAGCGGTGCTCGACATCCCGCGAAAAAAACAAGTTCGTCATTCCGAGCGAAGCGAGGAATCCCTCTTTCCTTTTCGCTCACCGTTAAAGAGCACGGAGGGATTCCTCGCTTCGCGCGGAATGACGAATTCATATATTTTTTCGCGGGCTGTGAAGCCATTGCAACCGCTACGATTCATTTCTTAAAATCGCGGCGAAAAATCCGTCGGTCGCCTGCTCGCCGGGAAACGTGCGGAAGAATCCGTTTGCATCCACAAGATTTTCAGCGCGAATACCTTCGGCGAGCCATGGGGCAATGGCTGCGCCGGAGTCGGCAAGGCGAATATTGTTGGGGCTCTTCCCAGGCGAATCCTTCACCACGTCTTCATTTTCCTCGCGCTCCAGCGAGCAGGTGGAATAGACGAGCCGTCCGCCGGGCGCCAGATGCTCGAGCGCGTGAGTCAAGATCAGAGTCTGCCGCCCGTGCAGGTCGGCGAGGTCTTTTGGCTGAAGGCGCCAGCGGATTTCCGGATGCCGGGCGAGAGTGCCGGTGCCCGAGCACGGCGCATCCACGAGAATGCGGTCGAATTTCTGGTCAATCTGTTCCAAGGTGAATGGCTTTGTTGCGTCGAGCACAACAGTTTCGATGTTTGCCGCGCCCGCGCGCTCGAACCGTTCGGCCATCGCGCGCACGCGGTGCTCGTGCAAATCCGCGGCGATCACGTGGCCGGAGGGACCGGCATCGCCCGCCAGGCGCAACGTCTTTCCGCCCGGCGCGGCGCACAGATCGAGCACGCGATGGCCCGGCTTCACATCAACAATGTGAGTGACCGCCTGCGAGGCCTCGTCCTGAATGGAAAACCATCCGCGCGCGGCGGCTTCGCTTGACGACGGATTTCCGCCTTCGAGAACGAGCGCCTCGCGCAGAAGTTTGCCCGGCTGCACCGCGCATCCCAGCCGTTTCATTTCTGAAAGCACTTCCTCGCGATGGTCCGGCGCGCGAATATGTGCGGCCAGAAGCGGTACGCGGTTGTTTGCCGCCAGAAGAGTTTCCGTGCGCCGCTCGCCGAACGCGCCGATCCAGCGCTCCACGAGCCACGCCGGATGCGAATAGAGAATTCCCAGCCGGTCGCCTTTTGCGAGTACGGCAGGAAGGATCGCCCGGACAAAGTCGCCGGGGGAAGCCGCTTTTTCAGCATCGGTCGCCGTCTGGCGAAGGATGGCGTTGACGAGCGGCGCCGCCGAGCGCTTGCGCGCGCGTTTGACGAGTTCGACGGATTGGTGAACCGCGGCGCGCGCCGGAATGCGCTTCAGAAAAAACAGCTGGTACGCGCCCAGGCGCAGCGCGGCGCGTACCTCCTCGTCGAGTGCTTTGCCGGGTTTCGCGCGGTGACGGTCGGTCAGATAATCCAGAAGCCGCTGCCAGCGCAATACGCCGAACGTCAGTTCCGTGGCCAGGCCGGCCTCTTCGGGCGCGACTGAATGCGAGAGGGCAGCGCGCAGCGCCTCATCGGCATACGCGCCGTGCGCGGCCACCCGCAGGAGAACATCGAAAGCGATTTTTCGCGCCGTGGAGATATTCAGAAGTGCGCCCTTGCGGAAGTATCCGGTGTGCCGGCGAGCCAGGCAAGGGGGAATTTTTTGGTGTGGGAGTTGAGGTCTGGTCTCCTACTTGCCAATAGATGTGTGACACGGCAAAGAAAGTAGGAACTAGTTCAAAAAGTAGGAAATGACTCGGGCAGTAAGACGTTCTTACCTTATTCGAACCGATCGCCCGGCGCGAGCCGTGCGCCGCTTGCGAATTCCCCGGACGTAATCTTTTTTCTTCCTTCGAGTTGCACAAATTCCAGTTGCAGACAGGTCCTTTCGCCGCATTCCGCGAGCACATTTTGACCAGAGGAAACAATTTCACCGCCGGAAAATTGCTTCTCCGGAACTGAAGTGGCAGGACGTCCCCAAAGATGGCACGCATGTCCGCGAAAAGTGGTGAAGGCGCCGGGCCAGGGAGCGAAACCGCGCATGCGGTTATAGATCTCTTGCGCCGTGCGCGACCATTCGATCCGGCCATCTTCTTTTTTCAGGATGGGCGCATGGGTCGCCTGCGAAGCGTCCTGCGGCATGGGAGAGATTTCGCCGCGGCTGAATCGCAAAAGTGTATTCACGATCAGGTCCGCGCCGGCAACGCTCATGCGCGCGGAAAGTTCCGGAGAAGTTTCATCGGGGCCGATTTCCATTTCTTGTTGCAGCAGTGTTGGGCCGGTGTCCATTCCTTTATCAATCTGCATGGTCGTGAGGCCGGAGCGCGTCTCGCCGTTGGCGATGGCCCAATGGATGGGCGCCGCGCCGCGATACTTCGGGAGCAGGGAGGCGTGCAAATTGATCCAGCCGAGGCGGGGAATCGCGAGGAGGCGCGCGGGGATGATCTGGCCGTAGGCGATGATCACGACCACGTCGGGAGCGGCGCGCTTGATAAAATCCTCGGCGGAATCCGATTTGATCGTTTCCGGCTGGTAGACATGCAATCCTGCCGCCAGCGCGGCTTCCTTGACGGGCGAAGCGCTGACCTCCTGTCCGCGCCCACGCGGGCGATCCGGCTGAGTGATGACAGCTTCAATGGAAAATTCCGGATGAGCGGCGAGGCGGCCGAGTGAAGGAACAGCGAATTCGGGCGTGCCGCAAAACAGGATGCGCATGAGGTTCACCCGGGCCAGGCGATTTACCAGTCGCCGGTCTTTTTCAGCTTCTTGATGCGGCGCTTGATCAGGTCGCGCTTGAGCATGCTGAGGTGCTGGATAAACAGGATGCCGTTGAGGTGGTCAATTTCATGGCAGAAGGCGCGCGCGAGCAGGCCTTCGCCGCGCATTTCGTATGTTTCGCCCTTCACGTTTTGCGCGCGCACGGTGACGTAGGAGGGACGCAGCACCGAGCCGCGAAACCCCGGCAGCGACAGGCATCCTTCCTCCTCGCGCTGGTCGCCCTCGACGCTGATGATTTCGGGATTGGCGAGCACCAGCCTCGCCTCCGTATTTTTTCCCACGCTCACGTCTATCACCGCGAGATTTTTGGAAAGGCCGATCTGCGTCGCCGCCAGGCCCACGCCCTGCGCCACGTACATGGATTCAAACATGTCCTCGCAGAGCTTGGCGAGCTCGTCGTCGAATTGTTCGATACGCTTCGTCGGTGACTCGAGCACCGCCGCGCCGAATTTAGTGATGGGATAGATCATCTTCGCCATTCGCACTGAGTTGGTTTTATTGACATCGTCAGGATTTGGTCCCGGTTATTGTAGCCAGCGTCTTCAGACGCGGGGTTTTCCGTTGCATCGGCGATCAAACCCTCGCCTCTGAAGAGGCGAGCTAAAGCAGAAGTTCAAAATTCCTTGAGCTGCTTCAAATAGCCGTCAAAATTGCGCCGCGCCTCGACGAGCGAATCGCCGCCGAATTTTTCGATCATCGCCTGCGTGAGGACGATGGACACCATCGCTTCGCCGGCCACTCCTCCGGCGGGAACCACGCACACGTCCGAGCGTTCATAGGCGGCGGAGACGGGCTGCTTGGTCACCATATCGGCGGTGTGCAGCGGGCTGCGCAGAGTCGAAATCGGCTTCAGGTAGCCGCGCACGACCACGTCTTCTCCATTGGTGATGCCGCCTTCGAGGCCCCCGGCGCGGTTGGACGAGCGCGTAAAGCGCTTCGCTCCGGCGTCATATCCGATCTCATCCATGACTTCGGCGCCGTAAGAGCCTGCGGCAGCGACGCCGCTCCCAATTTCCACTGCTTTGACTGCCTGGATGGACATCACCGCCTGCGCGAGCTTCGCGTCCAGCTTTTCATCCCATTGCACGTGCGTGCCAAGGCCGGTGACGACGTTGTGCGCCACCACCTCAAAGATTCCGCCGACCGTGTTTCCCGCGCGATGCACCGTATCCACTTCGGCGATCATTTTTTTCTCCGCGTCCAGGTCCACGCAGCGCAGCGGGGAATCGAGGTTCGCACAAATGCTCTGAATTTCCACCCAGGAAGCGCTGCGCCCCAGGGAAGCTTTGCCGACGGAAATCACGTGACTGAGCACGGCGCAATCAAAATGCTTCAGATACTGTTTGGCAATGGCGCCCACGGCGACTCGCGCGGCTGTCTCCCGCGCTGAAGCCCGCTCGAGAATGTAGCGCGCATCATGCAGATTGAATTTCATAGCGCCGGCAAGATCGGCGTGCCCGGGGCGGGGCGCGGTCAGCACGCGTCGTGCCTCTTCGGCTTCGGGAAGATTTTCTACAGACAGCGCTATTTCCCAATTGGCCCAATCGCGGTTCTCGATGCGCAGCGCGATCGGGGCGCCGATGGTCTGGCCGTGACGGATGCCGGCGAGCGCTTCGACACGATCTTTTTCAATCTTCTGGCGGCCGCCGCGGCCGTATCCGAGTTGCCGGCGATGCAGCTCGTTCTGCACCAAATCGAAATCAATGGGCACACCCGCGGGAACGCCGCTGAGCCACGCAATCAGCGCCTGTCCATGCGATTCCCCCGCTGTGACGAAGCGAAACATCGAAGGCACCAGATTCTATCGGACCCGGACGGGCGCGTAAAGGCAGGAAACGCTTGCACAGGAATTCAAAATCGCACTGCTTGACGCGCCCAGCCTTGCCCAGTACGCTGTCCCGGACCTGACTTTGTGTAAAGGGCGTGCTCCGGCTGACGATGGCGACATCCGATCCCAAACTTCTGGAAGCGAACCATGTCACGGTGATCGACGCACTACTCGTCGCCGTGAAGGATCGCCTGCTGCACGTGCAGAATTACGCGCTGCTTTCGGCCCGCGCCACGGTCTGCATGTTCACGCCTCCGCACTATGTGAACGATATTCTCGATCAGATGGATATCATCGGCGTGGGATCGCTGCCGATCGTTCTCCTGACCGGATTTTTCATCGGCGCCGTTATGGTGTTGCAGACGGCAGCGCAGTTCGAGCGGTTTGGGCAGACGGCGCTCACGGCGGACGTGGTTTCGCTCGCGCTGGTGCGGGAACTGGGGCCGTCCATTACCGGGCTGCTCGTGGCGGGGCGCAATTCGTCGGGCATTGCGTCCGAGCTTGGTTCCATGCTAGTGACCGAACAGGTGGACGCGATGCGCGCGATGGGCACCGATCCGATTCGCAAGCTGGTCGCGCCCCGGGTTGTCGCCACGCTGTTGATGCTGCCGCTTTTGACGGCCATGGCCGATTTCATGGGGCTCGTGGGCGGTTATCTGGTTGCTTCTCTTACGCTGCGGCTCGGCGCGGTGGCGTTCTGGACGCGGGCTCTCGACACACTCGAGTTTTCCGATCTAATGCAGGGCCTTACCAACCCGATTGTGTTTGCATTCATCCTCGCCCCGGTCGGCTGTTATCAGGGTTTGAACGTCAAAGGCGGAACACAGGGTGTGGGCCGCGCCACGACGCAGGCTGTGGTGACTTCTTCCGTGATGATCCTGGTATCGAATTTCTTCCTCACAAAACTAATGCTGTTTCTCTCCGGGCACGTGCTTTAGGTAGCACAGGCACTCCTGCCTGTGCGATTTTGCAGGGTGCGGATACGGCCTCGGTTCCAATTCACGATTGCAAAACCAGCACAGGCAGGAGTGCCTGTGCTACAAGGCCTTCTTGTTAACGAATCGTTATCCGCGAACGGGGCAATTGCATCTATAATCTCTCGCGTGAGCGCAACGTCCCTGCAACCCCGGACGGCCGCTCCACTTCCCAATGAGCTTGGACCCGTCCAGCGAACCCGTTCTTTCCTTCGAGAAGATACGCATCGGTTTTGACAAAGGAGATGTTCTGAAGGGCATCTCGTTTTCTGTCGCGCCGCAGGAGACGAAGGTGCTCGTGGGAGAAAGCGGCACGGGCAAAACGTTGATTCTGAAACTGGCGGCGGGGCTGCTTCGCCCGGATTCCGGAACCGTGCGGCTCATGGGGCATAACCTGGGAGAAATGTCCGAAGACGAATTGCTGGCGTTTCGGAGGAAGATCGGCTTTGTCTTTCAGGAAGGCGCCCTGTTTGACTCGTTGACGGTCGGGGAAAATGTCGCGTACTGTCTGCAGGAAGAGCAAGTGAGCGAAGAGGAGATCGAGCCGCGGGTGCGCGAGTCGCTGCGCTTTGTGGAGATGGAAGAGACGACGGAGAAGATGCCTTCGGAGCTTTCCGGCGGAATGAGACGGCGCGTCTCGATCGCGCGCGCGCTCGTCACGCGGCCGCACGTCGTTTTGTACGACTCGCCCACGGCGGGCCTCGATCCGGTGACCGCGCAGACCATCATTACTTTGATTTTGCGCCTGCGGGACACGCAGGGCGTCACGTCCGTTCTCGCCACGCATCGCTTGCAGGATGCCTTCGGTCTGGCAAACTACCGGTTTGATGGCGAGTCCGGACGAGTGCTGCCGGTTTCTTCCAACGGAAATTCCCGGAAGGCGGCCGCGACCACGAATTTCGTCGTCCTGCGGGACGGCGGCGTCTATTTTCAAGGCAGTCCGCAGGAGATCGCGGAATCAAGCGATGGATATCTTCGGCGCTTTTTGGTGTAGTGTGTTGCATTGCGAAGGGCTTGGTAAGGAGAGGTACTGATGGCTCAACACAAGCAATTGACCTGGACCGAACTGCGCGTCGGGCTGTTCACGCTGGCCGGAGTCGTGCTCGTGGTCGCTGTGATCTTCTACGTCACCGGGGCCGGCTCGCTGGGTCCGAAATATCGCCTGCACACTTTTCTTCCGGAAGTGGACGGCCTCACGGTGGGCGCGCCGGTCCGCGTGGACGGCGTGGACGTCGGCAATGTGGAAAAAATCAGCATCGCCTTGGCGAAACCCGGCGAAGCCACGACCAAGAGCCGCATTATCCGCGTGGACGTGCGCATTCAGAAAGAATTTCAGGATTTCATCCGCACCGATTCCTCCGCCGGGCTGATTACCGAAGGGCTGCTCGGCAACCGCTACGTGGATATTGACCGCGGATTCGTGGGACGTGCTCTCAATAACGACGAGGAGATCAAGGGTCGCGAGGAAAAGGCGCTCAAGGAAGTCGTCGAGCGCAGCGCCGACCTGATGCAGAATCTGAGCGCCATTACCAAGCAGGCCAGCGACCTGCTTCAAAGTATCAAGGAAGGCCGCGGCTCGCTCGGAAAATTTCTCGTGGATGAAGAGGCCTACGCGCACCTGAACAATTCGCTCGGCAACCTGGACAGGATGATGACTGACATTCAGGCGGGAAAGGGAACCGTCGGGCAACTGATGATCAATGACGAGATGTATAACCGCGTGAACTCGGTGGCGAGCCGTCTGGATACCGTCCTGGAAGCCGTCCAGGAACAGAAGGGAACGCTCGGAAAACTTGTTTACGATCCCGCATTTCATGACAGCGCAAAGAAGCTGATGGACAACGCCAACGAAGTGATTGCCAATGTCCAGGCCGGCAAAGGCACGCTCGGAAAACTGGCCACCGACGACACACTGTTCACGCAATACAAACAGGTGGGCGAAAATCTTTCCTCCGCGACGTCGAAGCTCAACTCCAACGAAGCCACGCTCGGAAAACTGTTCCAGGATCCCAAGTTATATGACAACCTCGCCGGGCTCACCGGAGACATGCGCCTGCTGATCGGGGATTTCCGGCAGGATCCCAGGAAGTTTCTGCACGTGAAGTTTTCGATTTTTTAGGGGATGCCGCTTACTTTGTAGCTCGTCCGCCGCGGCGGACGAGGATTTTCCTGCTGGTGCGAGGGCCCCCGCGTCTGAAGACGCGGGCTACATCTCAAGCCCCTATGTTTTCGAACCCGGCAGGAGATGCCTCGCGAGAAAATGTTTCAGGCGGACCACGGAGTCCGGCAGGAAAATAATTGCGTAGGCGGTCGTGGCGAGCGTCAGGATCGCCGCGGTGAGGGCAATTTGCGCCGGGTTCAGATGGAAGACGGAGGAGAGCAGGTAGTACATCCCCGCGGCAAGAAAAATTCCCACGAATGTGAATAGATTGGCCGTGGCAATCACGCCGCCTTTGGCTTCGGGCGAAGGCCGATGCTGGATCAGGGCGTTGACCGGCACGACATAGAATCCCCCGAAAAATCCGAGTAGCGCGAGTTCTGTTCGCAACGTCCAGGTTCCCAGGCCGGGGCGCGAGACGAGAAATCCCATCACCGTAATTCCCAACGCGCCGAGGGGTACGAGGCCGTATTCAATCTCCCCAAAGGAGAGATATCCCGCCGCCAGGCTTCCCATTCCGATGCCAATCCCCACGGCGGCCTGCAAGTAGCCGATCTGCGTGTCGTCCAGGTGAAGGAGGTCGTGGCCGTACACAGCGATTACAAATTGCAGCAGCGCCGCGAGAAACCAGAAGTAGGTGTTGGCGCCGACGGCCCAGGCGAGGAGACGGTCGCGCCGAATGACGCGAATCTCCTCGCGAAGGTCGGTGAACGGATTAACGCGAAGCGGCTTCGCGGGATTCGCGGCGGGCAAATGCGAAATTCCAAAACTTGTCGCCAGGCCCACCAGGGTGAATCCGAGGAGAATCGCTCCAGACCATATCTGGCGCCCGCGAAACGCGACGGCCAGATATCCGGCCGCCATCGTTGACGTGATCACGGCGAGGAAAGTTCCCAACTCGATGACGCCATTTCCCCAGGAGAGTTTCTCGTCCGGCAGGAGTTCCGGCAGCAGCCCATATTTCGACGGGCCGAAGAACGCGCCCTGCGTGCTGATCAGAAACACGGCGGCCGCTTCGAGGACGAGGTTTCCGCTCGCCAGCGAGAGGAGCGCAAAGATCATCACGCCGACTTCAAAAACTTTTGTGGCGATGGTGACGGAGCGCTTGCTGTAGCGATCGGCGAGGTATCCGCCCGCAAGCGAAAACATGAGGAAGGGCAGGGCAAAGAGCGCGCCGACGAACAAAAGATAACGGTCGCGCACGGCCGGTGCAAGGCCGCGGTCCAGGGCAATGTAGATGACGACATATTTCAGCCCATTGTCGTTGAACGCCCCTTGAAATTGCGTGGCGATCAGGCTCCAGAATCCCCAGCGCCAATTCCGTGCGCAGGCTGGCGAGGCGTTGTTTTCAGGACCTCCCACGGGAATTTCAATCGTCATCCGGCAGGCAGACGCGGCCCGCGAATTTTGTTCGTCGTTCGCCACGGATGTTTTGGGTCGCTTTCCGAGCTGAGCTCAATGAAATCACACAAGCGCTTCCCAGCGAGTGTAGTCAGACAAGGCGCGCGGAGCAAGGAAGATGCAGGACCGAAAATGCGGACAGGTAAAAGGGAGCGCCAGTGCGCTGGTTTTCACTTTTCGATAAGAGATCTTCACAGGGCTTGACAAGTAGTTTTGAGACCTGAGCGTGGCCGGAACTCCCTGCGAGGCAAAGTAAACCTGTTTCCAAGAAGAGCACGTAGCGGCAATGCTTGTGCATGTTAATACCCTATTTTAGGCACAATGAGGGAAACTAGGGTGCGTAGGTCGGGTCGCTGTGAAGCGATCAGGCATTTCAGCCTTTTTCCTGGCAACAGTCCAGATTAGGATGGGAATTAGGTACGGGGATCGTGGGCCGATATCCGCTGAGGGCGTCGAATTCCGGAGGCGTCAACGGGAGCGGCCAACGCATAGGACGGTATCAACAGGTATGAAACCAGTTGCCAAAGGCAATCCTGAAGAGCTCGCTAAAGAGTTCGAAAATTTTGAACAGATCGCCAGGGGAATCATGCCCAGGCCGGGGAGCATTCCGTCGCTAGTTGGGGTGGAGGTTTACGGCGAGACGCTTCCACTGAACGGCATCGTGGGCGGCGACCACCTCATCTACGTGGATTTCAACAAGCGCCACGACATGGAAGCCCGTATCAAAGTGGCGGAAGAAGCCGGGCGGCCAGACATTGCCGCCAACCTTGATCGCTGCCGCAAGACGGCGGGGGTCGCGCTCATTGACGTCTCCGGCCATCGGGCTACCGATGCGATGCTCGCGGCGATGTTTCACCAGGCGTTTCTGATTGGGGTCCTGTACGAACTGGAGTTGTTCGGTCACGTCACTCAGCGGCTGTTCGAGAACCTGAACCAGCGGTTTTACCGGACGTCGAAGGTGGAAAAGTTCATCACGGCTGTCTACGGCGAGATCTCCGAGGATGCTACTTTTCGTTTTCTTTTGGCCGGCCATCCGCCGCCCATCGTTTTCTCAGCCGCGAACGACCGTTTCATGGAAGTGGACCGCGAGAAGTACATCTCGTTTCCACCCCTGGGTACGATTCCGTCCAAGAGCGTCGTTGACTGGCACCGGAGCAAGAGCGTACTGGGGTTCAAGGAGCCATACGAGGTGAATAACTGGACGTTGATGGGGGGCGGTGACATCTTATTGCTTTATACAGATGGTCTGCAAGAGCACAAGAGTGGCGACGATTCCTATTTCCCTGATCGTCTCGAGCGGACCATTCGTGAAGCGAAACATCTCTCCGCCATTGACATCGTCCACACGGTCCTCAACGACCTACGGACGTTTGCCAACCCTGCCGACGATGTGAGCCTCGTCGCCATCAAGAAACTCTGATAAATCGTACCGGGGGCATGGCAGCCTGTTCGAGGTCTCCTCGGGCAACGAATCGGTTCTGGTGCGTTACTCGAATGCCGTGCCTGTGTGCGCAGGCGGGCAGGCGGCTTCCGTCAACGCATTGACCACGGGCGCGACAGTGATGGTCTACGGCCCGGAAAAGAAAAAAGGGAAGGAGGCGGAACTCGATGCGGTCGAAATCGTGGTCGCCGGGAATCCGTCAATGGCGATGCGCGGGGGCGAGATGGCGCATGCCGCCGGCGGCACAAAGGTCGTGTTCTCGGCGGTCAAAACCCGCGCCTATATTTTCCCGAACTTTTCTGCGGGGTTGCGGCCTTTCTCACCGTACGATAAAGTTACATCCACGCCGGAGTGGCGGAATGGCAGACGCGGCGGACTCAAAATCCGTTGGTCGCAAGGCCGTGAAGGTTCGACTCCTTTCTCCGGCACCACTTTTTCGATGCTTTCCCCACACGTGAACTCGCGTTCTTCAGCGGGACGCAGATCTAGCCTGACCTTGCTCACCACAGGAACGGGACCGCGCCGCCTCAATGCTCAAACGGTGCGTCCTGGCAAGGTGACCCAACCGGAAGGACTTCCCTATCTCCAAGCACAGTGGGCCGAATTGCCTTGGGGCAAACCCGGGAACACTAATCTCCTGATTGGCCTTTTGCCACGCGCCAATCAGGAGATTGGCGTTCCCAGGAAACATATAATTTCGTGAGAAATGCGGGCTAGATCATCCAGGTCGAACTCACCCTACATTCGATAGGTATTGCAAGTCACTTCCAAAAGTGACAACAATCACGTATCCGCGGCGGTCCTTGCGCCAGAATGGATTTGGATGACGGGAGGGTGCGATGACCTTCGCGAATCGCACGGAAGCAGGCCGCTCTGTAGCAAAAAAAATCGAATCACTGAAAAACAAGGAGGGGCTGCTGGTGCTGGGCATGGCTCGGGGAGGAGTTGTCGTGGCCTTTGAGGTGGCCGCCGCGCTGCGGGCTCCGCTTGATGTTTTCGTGGTCCGCAAACTGGGAGTTCCGGGGCATGAAGAGATGGCCTTTGGCGCCATCGCCAGCGGAGGCGTGCGAGTGCTCGATCAGGAGACGATCCAGTCGGCTGGCATTTCGGCTGTGGAGGTGGAACTGATTTCCGCCGCGGAAATGCAGGAACTGGAGCGCCGCGAGCGGGCCTACCGCGGCAATCGCGCGCCGATGGAAATCCAGGGCCGGTCCGTGATTCTGGTGGATGACGGCATTGCCACGGGAGAAAGCATGGAGGCTGCAATTCAGGCCGTGCGGGGAACAGAAGCCGGCCACGCTGACCGCCGCCGTTCCGGTTGCCCCGGCGTTTACATGTCGCCGGCTTGCGAGCAAAGTAGACGATATGGTTGCGGTCCAGACGCCGGCGTCCTTCCGGGCGGTTTCTGAGTTCTATGAGGATTTCTCCGAGGTGACCGACGAAACCGTGAAGGATCTGCTGCAAAGAGCCGCACAAAACGGCGCCCCTGGGTCCCCCCGGCCAAAGTAGTGGGGCGTGTGCCGGCCTGCTCACGCCGGGAATTGTGCTTGAGATCATAATCGTCGGTGAGGAAAAATAACGCCCCCGTCACTCAGAACTAAGGTACATAGTTATACATCAGATATTCATCGGCCGCGCCTCGTGGGGACGGCTGTTCACCTCGCTTGGGGACGATGCTTCGGTCAAGCTGCGCATCTTCAACCTGAACAAATACATCGAATCGCTGCAGGCCAAGTAGCTCCGCTTAATTCGGTAGAGCGCGGAGGCCGGGTGGGCGTTCGCGGCGCCCCCGCTTCCGCATTTGTCATTTTTCTCCTCTGATCCGCCTTCTTTGTCACAAGTTGTGCTCAGGAATGTCCGAGCCGTAGTACAATCCCGCCAACAAAGCCTGTGGTTAGAGTGCGCTCTGTTCCGCAGGAAGTCGGCTGAAGCTTTGGTACGGGGGGTGTGCCAATGCGAATACTTCTGGTTGAAGATGAAAGGCGACTGGCGAATAACCTCGCGCGTTCCTTTCGAGAAATTGTCGGCTATGCGGTGGATGTGGCCGCGGACGGAATGCAGGGACTTTACCTTGCGGAGTCCAATCCGTATGACTTGATCCTTTTGGACCTGATTCTCCCCAAAATGGACGGGCAGAGCTTTCTTGTCCATATTCGGGAGAAGGGCCACTCGACACCCGTCCTGGTGCTCTCAGCCCGCGATGAAAAGGAGACCGTGATTCGCCTGCTGAATGCTGGGGCGGATGATTACGTCGCCAAGCCGTTTGATCTTGGCGAATTGCTGGCGCGTTCACAGGCGCTGGTGCGGCGCGGCACGGGACAGCGCACTCCGGTCATCTCCATCGCGGATTTTGAAATGAACACGGTCGAACGGACCGTGCGGCGGGGAGACCAGGAAATCGACCTCGCCCCCATGGAATACCGGGTTCTGGAGTACCTGGCACATCGCCCCCGGGCGGTCATCTCAAAAACCGAGCTTCTCGAGCACCTGTACGATTACAACTGGGAAAAATTCAGCAACGTCATCGAGGTTTACATTTCCGGACTACGCCGCAAAATTGATGACCCCAACCCCGTGAAATTGATTCACACTATCCGTGGGCACGGTTACGTTTTGCGTTCCGATTCCGGAATTCAAGGGACCAGGCTGAATCGATGATAGGCAAAGTGCAAAGTCCTTCCATTTCCGCAGAAGAAACTCAGGTCAAACCCGCATCGCCAACCGCCTCCGGCGCTCCCCGGAGCAAGCAGCGCGCGGTCTCGAATTGGGTTACCTATTCCTTGACCGGGGGCCTGACCACGGCGATTGTCGCTGGACAATTGCTGTTCGCGGCCGCTCTTGCCGCCATGGGAATCGTCTATGGGAAGACCCATCTTTTGGGCTATGCGGTGACCGGAGCGGTGCTCCTGCTGCTTCTCTTGAATCTCTCCGCCACGCGAGCGATCCGGCGCGCCGTCGAGCCCTTGCGGGAATATGCGGAGAGCACAAAGAGCGCCTTGCGCCAGGATGCGAATCGGTCTCTTCCCTCGGACGGTAAAATTCCCGGCGAGTTGTTGCCCCTGGTTCAAGCGGTCGAGACCATGCTCGGGCGCGCGGAGGATTCCTTGCGCCGCCAGCGCGACTTTACGAACGATGCCGCGCACGAACTGAAAACGTCCGTCGCCGTCATCAAATCCTCGATTCAGTCCCTGCGGCACCGTCCGCGGTCGCAGCGGGAGTACGAACTGGGCCTCGATAGCATGGCCGAGGACTGCCTGAGGCTCGAAGATCTGCTGGAGCGGGTGCTGCGCCTCGCGCAAATCGAGCAGGTTCCCACTCAGGAGGCCCGGCCGAGACGCAAGCTGGTGGAACTCCGGCCGACCTGCGAAGCCGCCCTGAGCCGCCTCTCAAAAATGGCGGAGGAACGCTCCATTCAAATGGAGATGGAATGCGCGGGCTCGTATTCTCTGCGCGCGGACCCGGAAGAGTTGCAACTGATCTGGACGAATCTTCTCGAGAACGCTGTGCGCTACAGCCCGGCCGGTTCCAAGGTGCTATTGCGCGTCACTCCCGCGGGGAATTCCGCGGTAGCGGTCTCGGTGCTCGATTCCGGCCCCGGCATTCCCCCGGTCGAGTTGCCGTACATCTTCGAGAGATTTCACCGCGGTGAGCCTTCCCCGGAACAGACAGCGGGGGGATTCGGCCTGGGACTGGCGATCTGCAAAGCCCTGACGGACACCTACGGCGGAACGCTCCAGGCATTCAATCGGAAAGAGGGCGGCGCGGAACTGCGCGTGGAATTGCCGGTCGAGCGCAGCTAGCCATTTTAAACGCGGGCTCCAAGTAGAGCCCGCACCCGTCCCAGGCGTGAACCCCTGAACTTCAATTCCGGAAGCGGCCGGTGATGAATAGCTTCGCGATCAGAACTCCGTCCGGTGCATGAGCAATGAGTTTACTGAAGAGGTAAAAAATCATCTCATTAAGAAATGTCTTGCGCGTTAATCTTCGCCCGCATACTATAGCCGCGATTGGGAAGGTGTGGAGCCCGTGCCAAAAGAAAAACCGAAAGTAAACATTGGAGAGGTGATTCGGAGTTACCGGGGACAAAGGGGCCTGTCGCAGGGCGATATCGAACGGCGAACGGGTCTGCTCCGCTGCTATCTGTCACGCGTTGAAAACGGCCACTCCGTGCCCTCGCTGGAAACTCTCGCCAAGATTGCGGAAGCCATGGAAATCGCTCTCGCCGACTTCTTTCCGGGAGCGGAAACCGCGCGCGACCGCGATACGCAGAAAATTCTCGGCGAGCTTTCCGAAGATGAGATCCGCTTCCTGTCCGAAATCAAGAAATACAGCACGACACTTTCCGAAGGCGATAAGCGCCTGGTTCTGGCCATGATTCGCAAGATGGCCACCGTGATTCCGCCGCCGCGCAAAGCGGTGGTGCGGCGCTCCGCATTTTAGGACTTCAATCCACATATTCTCGTATTGTAATTAATAGGAGAGTCCCGCAGGTTGTGGGCAAGCGCCCCGTCGCGTCCGTCATTCCGAGCGGAGTGAGGAATCTTTCCGTGTTCCGCAGCAATCTGCGAAAAAGAAAGAGGGATTCCTCGCTCCGCTCGGAATTACAAAGTAAGGCCCGCACGCGACGCGTGAAGCACAGGCTAGCCCGTTTCAGCTTTTTCAGCGGCGATCGCGTGGAATCTGGAATGTTGGACGATCCTGTGATGGATGCGGCCGCGCCCGATCAGAACTTTACCGCGCTTGACTTCCACGTCAAATACCATCTGCCGGCCCTCGAATTCCACGAGTTTGGCTCTGGCGACCACGGAGGCGCCCGCGGGCACGGCCTTGAGGTGATCCACCTCGATCCGCGTTCCCACGGCCATGCTGTCCGGAGACAGGGCGCCATGCACTGCGTTTGTGGCCGCCATCTCCATCAGTCCGATCATGGCCGGGGTGGAAAATACGGCGGGCCAGTGCGGCTGGAAATACGAGAGCGTCCATTCGGGCAGCACCACGCGCTCGACGCTACCCTCCATTCCGAGCTGAATTTTTTTGTTGATCTTCTCGTGAGGAGAATCACTCAAGGCGTATTCTCCGGCCCGGCGACGGACGCGGTTTTGGCCAGCGAAGGCTGACCCTTAATCAGGCTTGAGGCGACTTCGGCGAGCGTTGTGCCGCACTGCGCCCACAAGCGGCGCTTCAGGGTGCAATAGTCCTGCGCGCCGCCGAAGAGGTCTCCCATGAGCGCGCGAAAGGTCGGGCTGCGCTCAATGAATTGAATCATCCGCGTGGCGACCGCGCCTCCCAAAAAACGCCCGCGGTAAAACCGCCGCGCAATGCGCGTGGCAAATTCGAGGTCGGCGGAAAATGCCTTGCGGATCCGCGCCGGATATTCCTGCGCCTTGCCGGCGATCAGCGACTCGGCGAGCAGGTCGCCCGAGCGCAAGGCGTAATACAGGCCCTCGCCGGTAATCGGGTCCACCCAGGCCGCGGCATCGCCGGCGAGCGCCCAGTTTCGTCCGACCACGCGCCGTGAGGAAAGCGTCTGGCGCTGCGGCGAAGGCAGTACATGGCTGTAAAACGTTGCACCTTCGCGCGAGATTTTTTCCTCGCCCATGAAGGCATGCAGATAGCGCTTCAGCTCCTGGCTGGTATGCCGGGCCATGCTGCCGCAGATTCCCACGGAAAGATGGTCGCAGCGAGGAAACGACCAGATGTAGCCCTCCAAGCGGCGCAAAAACTTCACGCTGATGGAATCCGCCTGCGCGGGCACGAAATAGCCGATCGTCATTTCCAGATCGCTGCGCAACAGCGGCTGCGTATTGGGGAGCAGGGAATTGCGCGCGCCGGCGGCGATGACCACGAAGTCGGCGTCCTCGCTCGCTTCACCGGCAGCGAGGCCGACGCGCTCGCCGGACGTATCGAGGTGATTCACGCGCGAGCGGATGACGCGGCACCCGGCAGCCTGCGCGCGTTCCAGGAGCAGCCCGTTCAGCACCGTCCGGGAATAGATCACGATGGGATGGTCCAGGGGAAGATTGGCGCGGTGGCCTTTGCTGGAAATCAGCTCGATCATGCGGATCAGTTTTTTCGGGTAGGGGCCATTCAACAGGAAGGGATACGCCGCAATCGCTTTGTGGGTTAATCCGCCGCCGCAGGGCTTTTCCCACGCCAGATGCTCATCATAAATCGTGACTGCATAACCGGCGCGGGCCAGTCTTTCGCCGCACATCGCGCCCGCCGGGCCGCCACCTACAACCGCAATGTCACGCATCAAGCCGCCTTAGGGCCGCCTTCAGGAAAGGGGCAGATCCTGTCACGCCACTCGGCGCCGGAACGCCAGGAAGCAGGATAAACGGGGAACCTGCGTGGCAGGCAATTTTCGGGGGCAGTATAACAGATATTTTCCCGAAACTTGTCCCGTCTAGTGATTCGGGATTTCGACCGCCGCACTGATCACGCAAATCCACAGAAGAATTTCCGCCAGACCGAAAAACTTGGCGATAGCCGGAGTCTCGCCCGTCGTGCCCCAAGTCTTCGCTTTCTGCTGCACAACGATGTGCCACAGGATCGCCAGGGGAATAAATATGCCCAGCTTCCAGCGGAAGGCCACATTAACAATGAATGTCGTCGCAGTCGAGGAAAACAGCAGGAAGCCGCCGAGAATCACGATGCAGAAGCCGATCCAATTCCAAGCAAACAGATCTTCGGAAAGTTCGGCGGCCGTGCCGCGCTTCTTGCCGACACCCAAAAGGCGCAGGTCGAGCGCGAGATTCGTGCCGATCCAGATCGAGAGGCCCGTGAAGTGGATCAGTTGCGTGAAAGGATAAGCCCACAGGGAAGTCCGCACCAGTGTGCCCCACGACGTGCTTTCCAGCCATTTCGCGAACGCCACAAGAAGCGCGTACATAATTTTTTGTCCTCCCTAATCTTCGGGTTGTGTCCCCTTGGACAAGCGCCGCCGGGGCGCTCTTGCGAAACCGGCTAGCCCAATCCTTCCATGGCTGGAATTTCCGAGGCGCTCAGGATCGTCGCGATCCAGAGCAGAAGAGAGATGAGCGCAACCGCCTTGGCCCACGTGGGAATCTCCCGCGCCTCGGACCATTTGCGGACATTGAGCCGCACGATAATCACGAACGCGAGGGAGATGAGAATCATGATGAATTTAATGTGCACGATCCGGTCCGGCGCCCAGTCGCCCGCTTGCGTCGCGAACATGAAGAAGCCCGCGATGGACGACAGGATCATCCCGATCCACACCCAGGGGAAGAACTGCTCGGCAACGTCCAGAATGGTGCGCTTCTTCGCCGCGAGACCCAGGACCCGCAAGTCCACGACGGCCATCGAGCCGATGAACCAGAACATTGTCAGGTAATGGATCACGGCCACACTGGCATACAGCCAGCCCGTGCTGCCAAACGACTTGACCCAGGCCGATTCCTCAAGTGCTTCCCACATCGGAGTGCCTCCTCGAACGTCACTTCAAGAAGTTCGCAAATACGCGGTCGTGAAATCCAAAGTTTCTCAAGAGTAGAAATGCCGGAGCTGCAATCTTCTGCTGAAGATTCACAGTCTGAACATCTATTCCGGTGACCGTCGAAATACGCTTCACATTCACGTGTCACCCATATTGTTGATTTGCCGGAATACCCAGACCCAAAAGAAAATGAAAGAACTTTGACGGAATCTATCTTCCGCCAGAGGAGAGCGTCTGTGACCTGCATCACAGTTGTATAAAAGCGATCTCTCCCCTTGCGGCGCTCGACGCAGCTTGCTCAGCTTCGAGGGCTACTGGGGCCGGCGGAACAGGCCCATGTACACAGCCTTGCCGAGGATGTGCCCCTGAATCGCCTTCATGACGTTGGCGCGCGTCTCAAACGCATCGGCGCCGGCCTGCGCATCCACTTTGGTATCCAGGGCAATTAGCTCAAACGTGTAATGGTGCCGCGGGCCGTTGGCAGGAGCCCCAGGACCCCGGTAGACCGGGCCGCTGACGCTGACCTGCGAGGCGCCATTTTTCAGTTGAGCGCCGGAAGGAACGCCCTCCGGCAATCCAGTTTCCGTCGCCGGGATATTCCACACGAGCCAATGAACCTGATCGTCGGTCGTTTTGTTGTGGCTCACTTCCATATCGTGCATGCTCAAAAGCAGCGTCACCGTTCCCGGGGGAACATTGGTCCAGGTGATAGCGGGGGAAGTTTGATCGCCGGCCTGCGTGTACTTCGCCGGAATCTCCGTTCCATCCGCAAAAGCCGCGATGCTCATGACCATCTGCTTTGGCGCGGGGGCACTTTGTGCGGCCGGGGTCTGAGCGCGGGCTGACAATGCCACTGCAGCAAAAATCAAACCAAGGGACACCATTCGAAGGAATCGCATTATTTGAACCCTCCCGATTTTCAGCGCAGATTGAGTTCGTCCGGGCGCCATCATAGGCAAGGGAGGCTTGCAATACAAGTAGGTTTGCTGGGAGACACTGGAAAAGTCGGCTTGAGCCGGTTTAAGTAGCACAGGCACACTTTTGCCTGTGCGGTTTTTGCCACCGTTCATTCGGCCGCAGGCCAATGTTCGGGGTACAAACCCGCACAGGCAGGAGTGCCTGTGCTACAAAACCTCGCATGATATGATGAGTGTGCATCTCACAAATCAAAGTTCGCGCAGGCTCGATGGGGAAAATCGTCTCGCAGGAGGAACTCGTTCAGGTGGTCACGCGCGAAAAGCGCGCGGGGCGAACGATTGTGTTCACAAATGGCTGCTTTGACATCCTTCATCCGGGGCATGTGAGGTGTCTCGCGGCGGCGCGCGCACTTGGCGACCTGCTTGTTGTCGCCGTCAATAGCGACCGAAGCGTGCGTGGCAACAAAGGAACCGAGCGGCCGTTCGTTTCCGAGGATGACCGCGCGGAAGTCGTCGCCGGCCTTGGCTCCGTGGATTATGTGGCCATTTTTGATGAGCCAACGCCGCGCAATCTGATCGCTCACGTGCTTCCGGACATTCTGGTCAAGGGCGCGGACTGGGCGCCCGGACAAGTGGCCGGCCGGGAAGAAGTGGAAGCGGCGGGCGGCAGCGTCGTCTCCATTCCCCTTGCGGCGGGATATTCGACGACGGCGCTCGTGGAAAAGATACGCGGCACGGCTGCGCAGAACCCCGGAGCAAAAGCCAAGCCTCACCCCTAAGCATGATTCTTCCCTCGGTATCGGAAACTCTGGCGGCAGCGATTCGCCATCCTGCGCTCGAAAGTGTGCTTTCCGCGCTTGGGCGCGGCGCCTCGCTCGAGCGTCTTGCGGGGTTGACAGACACGGCGAAGGCTCTGATCGCTGGGCAGGTCGCCGCGGAGTTGCGGCGTCCCGTGATCGTCGTGGTGCCGACGAACGCGCAGGCCGAAAAGTTCGCGGCGACACTGCAATTTTTTTACACCGCATTCGCCGGGCAGCAGGCAACGCCCGTCGCCGTGCTTCCGGCGCTGGATGCGATGCCCTGGCAGGACGCCGCGCCGCACGCGGAAATTTTGGAAACGCGCGCCGTGACGTTGTGGCGTTATGCAACCGGGTTGACTCGCGTGGTGGTCGCACCGGCGGCGGCGACTCTCTTGCGGCTGGGCGATGCGGCGTCATATAGGGGGCAGGCCCGGTCGCTCCGGCGCGACGAAAATGTTTCGCTCGATGACCTCGTCGCTCACTTGCGCCGCGTCGGCTACGAATCGCATGACACGGTCGAGATGCCGGGGCAGTTCACGGTGCGCGGGGGAATTGTGGACGTCTTTCCCGCTGAGGCCGAGCGTCCCGTGCGCGTCGAACTGTTTGGGGACAATGTTGAATCGCTGCGCGAGTTTGATCCGAATACGCAGCGTTCCGTCAGCCCGGTTGAACACGTCACGTTTCCTCCGCTCGTCGAAAATTCCACCGTAGCTTATGGGCTGGGCCCAGACGCCTCCGTTATCGGCGCGGGCCAGGCCGCCAGCCATTCACTGTTTGATTTGCGCGAAGAGACCGTTGTGATTCTCGATGAGCCGGAGGCGATCTCCGCTGAGTGCCAGAAGATTTTGGCGAGCGCGGAAGAGAGTTTTCAAAGTTCACGTCTCGCAGTAAAGAGCGACGGAGAAAACGCACCAGAAAATCCGCTCGCGGGAATTTCCAGGTTTCTTTTCACCGCGGATTGGAATGCGTTGCTTTCCGGCCACACACGGCTGGAACTCGAGCGCCTGGCCGGTTCGCGCGAGGACGACGAAACGCGGTCGCTGCAAACGCAGCCGGCCACGCGGTTTCACGGCAACGTTCCCGCATTTATGGAAGAGGCGCGCAGGCGTGTCGCGGCCGGAGAGAGTGTTCTGCTCGCTGCCGGAAATCTCGGCGAACTCGAACGCTACGTGGATCTTTGCCACGAGTACGAAATTCCGTACCGCCTCGGCGACATTGAAGAAAATCCCACGAGCTCGCGCCTCGCGGAAGACTCTTCCGCCGGAAGTGTCCCGGCCATTGTCTTGTGCCGCGCGCCGTTTACGGAGGGTGTAGTTTTTCCGGACGCGCGTCTCGCGCTGTACGGGTCGAGCGACCTTTTTGAAACGATGCCGGCGGGCGCGGCGGCGCGGCGGCGGCCGAAGACGGCGAGCTTTTTCAGCGACTTTTCCGAATTGAAGCCGGGAGATTACGTTGTTCATGTGGACCACGGCATCGGCCAATTCGAGGGCTTGCATCAGATAGAGAATGGCGGCGCGCGCGGCGAATTCATGCGCTTGCAATACGCCGATGAAGCGCGCCTGTATGTGCCGCTCGAGCGGCTCGACCTCGTGCAGTCCTATCGCGCGGTCGAGGGCGCGAAGCCTCCACTCGACAAGCTGGGTGGCGCGACCTTCGCCGCCAGAAAAGCGCGCGTCAAAAAATCTGTCGAGGACATGGCCGAAAGGCTCCTGAAACTGTATGCCCAGAGGCAGGCAGGCCAGGGCTTCGCCTTTTCGCCCGACGGGCAGTTTCACCGCGAATTTGAGGATGCGTTTGAGTTCGACCTGACGCCGGACCAGGTCATCGCCGTCGCCGACGTGAAGCGGGACATGGAGCGCGCGCAACCCATGGACCGGCTCCTGTGCGGCGACGTGGGCTACGGCAAGACGGAAGTGGCCATGCGCGCGGCGTTCAAGGCGGTGCAAGACG
>VFSW01000934.1_pt1 | contig 43371 bp, 40 predicted proteins | sample 5358111 | NCBI WGS metagenome assembly VFSW01 (sample SAMN11554181, study PRJNA540505) | mine drainage metagenome | isolation source: sediment from site ElyBrook_90M | place: USA: Ely Copper Mine, Vershire, VT | collected 2017
CGTCCCCCACCCCCCTCTTATTAAAAAAAAATACCGGGCCTCCGCCCCGCCCCTCCCGCCCCCCGCTACCCGAACCTGCCATCGCAGCGACTTTTTCCGCAGCCGGTAAAGCCGACTTGGGGCAAGAAATTGGCGCCTAGACGCTGGCCCTTCCACAAGCTCAGGGCAGGCTCTAAAGGCCAGCTCTACCTAAATCTTATTGCCATGACTATTGACCACATCGTCGGCATCGATCTGGGGACCACGAACTCGCTGGTGGCCTACATGGAGGGCGAGCGGCCCGTCGTTATTCCCGGCGAGGACGGCTCCAATCTTGTGCCTTCTATCGTTGCTCTCAATGAGGATGGCCAGATCATCGTCGGCAATCCCGCGCGCAAATATCTAATCGAAACTTCTGATCACGCCGTCTACAGCGTGAAGCGCCTGATGGGCCGCGGCATCGAAGATATTCGCGACGAGCTGAAGCTCTTCCCATTCCGCCTGGCCGACGATCTTGCGCCGGGCGAGGTGCTGCGCATCAAGCTGGGCGACAAAACTTTCACGCCGCCGGAGATTTCTGCTTTCATCCTTCGCCAGCTCAAACGCAACGCCGAGCGATACTTCTCCGCGCCGGTCACGCAGGCCGTCATCACCGTTCCCGCGTATTTCAACGACGCGCAGCGGCAAGCCACGAAAGACGCCGGACGCATTGCCGGGCTGGACGTGCTGCGACTAGTAAATGAGCCCACCGCCGCCTCGCTGGCTTACGGTCTCGACAAAAAGGAAAGCGCGACCGTCGCGATTTACGATTTGGGCGGGGGCACGTTCGACATTTCCATCCTCAAGCTGCATGAGGGCATCTTCGAGGTCATCGCCACCAACGGCGACACCCACCTGGGCGGCGACGATATCGACAACCTGCTGATCACGATTGCGCTCGACGATATTCGCGGCGATCTCGGCCTCGATCTGCGGCGCAACGCGGAAGCCGTGCAGGCGATCCGCAAGGCGGTGATCGAGGCCAAGATCGCGCTTTCCGCAAATGATGAGACAACGCTGGACATCGCGTTGCCCGCGGGCAAGCGCTATCAGCGTGCGATTACCCGCGCACAATTCGAAGAGTTGATTCAGCCGGTCATCGAGCGCACCGTTGGTCCGGTGCGGCAAGCGATGAAGGATGCCGGCGTAAAGCCGAGCGAGATCGATGAAGCGGTGTTGGTCGGCGGCTCAACGCGCATTCCGCGCGTGCGCCGTCTGGTGGAAGAACTTTTCCAGCGCCGGCCGCATCACGATCTGAATCCCGATGAAGTAGTGGCGCTGGGAGCGGCGGTGCAGGCCAACATTCTTTCCGGGCGTTCGGAAGCTACCCGGGAAATGCTGCTGCTCGACGTGACGCCGCTGTCACTCGGAATCGAAGCCTTGGGCGGGGTGGTCGCGAAAATCATTCATCGCAACTCCACCATTCCGGCCTCGGCGACCGAGCACTTCACCACCGGCGTCGATGGCCAGGTGAACGTCGCCATTCACGTCCTACAGGGTGAGCGCGAGCTGGCTAAGGATTGCCGCTCGCTGGCGCGCTTCGACCTGAAAGGCATTCCGCCGATGCCGGCGGGGCTGCCGCGCATCGAGGTGAAGTTTTTGATCGACGCCAACGGCATCCTGCACGTCTCGGCGCGCGAGTTGCGCAGCGGCAAACAGGCCGAGATCGACGTGCAGCCCAGCTACGGGCTGACCGACGGGCAGGTCGAGAACATGATCATCGAGTCGTTCGACAATGCGGAAGAAGACTTCCATCGGCGACAGGTGATTGAGGCGCGCAACGAGGCCGAGACTATACTGGCGGCGCTGGAAAAAGGCCGCAACAATCCCGCGTGGCAGCAGTTATCTCCGCAGGAGCGAACTGTCATCGGCAAAATGGAAACTGCGTTGCGCGCGGTGATGAAAGAAGACGACTACCAGGCGATCCGCACCGCCATCGACGCACTGAACCAGGGAACGATGCGGCTGGCTGAGTTGATGATGGACTCGGCAGTCGGCGCTGCGCTGAAAGGCAAAACCATGGAGACCGCTGACGTCGGCGAGGGCCCGGCCGCGCCGCATCCCATCGCACGAGCAGAAATTAAGTAGCCGTTGTCCGTTGTCAGTTGTCCGTTGTCAGTTGTCAGTTGAGCGCAGTTTCGCGCAATGCAAAACTGAACCCACAAGCCTATGCCAGACGAAAAAATCCAGCACGGCGGGACGGCGACGGCGGAGGCCCTCACGAACAGTGTCCGCCTCACCTTTCTTCCCGATAACCGCAGCTTCGAATTCGAGCCCGGCAAGCTGCCCTACCAGGACCACGGTAAGCCGGGATCGATCCTGGACATTGCACTGAACTTCGGGATGGATCTCGAACACGCCTGCGGCGGCAACTGCGCGTGCACCACCTGTCACGTCGTGGTGAAGAAGGGCAAAGAGTTGCTCAGCGAAATGGATGATGAAGAAGCAGACCGCCTCGACATGGCAGCCGACCTGCAGCTCAATTCACGTCTGGGATGCCAGGCTATCATCGAGAAGCCGGGTGAAGTGGTGGTGGAGATTCCGGCCTGGAACCGGAATTTTGTATCGGAAGGCCGACACTGAAACCGTGGCGCGAGTCCAAACCGCTTCCATCATGAGGTGAGTCCATGCCTGCCCAGTTGCGATGGGATGACGCAGAAGAAATTGCGATTGCCCTGGCCGACAAGTTCCCCGAGCAAAATCCGCTGGAGGTGCGCTTCACTGACCTGCACCGCTACGCCACCGAGCTGCCCACATTCGCCGACGATCCCAAAACCTCGAACGAAGGCAAGCTGGAAGCCATCCAGATGGCCTGGTACGAGGAATGGCAGGACCGGCAGGATTAGCTCAGTTGGCCATTGCCAGACAATACCGGAGCCGGCTGTCCGGGCCGGTTGCCTGTGCCACGTCGCCTAAGGGACAGCCATTGTGGGATTTTGCGGATGCGCCGCCGCATGTAACAATGCCCCTATGCCAAAACCATTCATCTCAGCACTACAACTTCTGGCGGCAGGCCTCCTCCTGTTTACCGGCGCGCTGGCGCAGCAACCGGCTAACACTCCACCGTCTTCACCGGCCAAGAGCGCCGCGGCGGCCCCAAGCCAGCCGGCACCGGCGGCAAGCTCGAGTGACGCGGCTTTGCCCACGCAAAAGGATAAGCTCAGCTACGCCATTGGAATGAATGTCGGCAAGGGCCTGCACCGGGACGGCGTCGATGTCGACCCCAGCATAGTGTCGCGTGGCCTGCAGGACGCCATGACGGGCGGCAAGACCTTGATGACGGACGAGCAGGCCGAGAGCTTCATCGTCGCTCTGCAGAACCAACTACGCGAAAAGGCGGTAGCGCAGCGCGAGCAGGAAGGTGCGACCAACAAGTCCCAAGGCGAGGCTTTTCTGGCAGCGAACAAGAGCAAGCCGGGCGTTGTTGTCTTGCCCAGTGGGTTGCAGTACAAAGTGCTGACAGCAGGCACGGGCCCAAAGCCGACCGCTGGCGATACCGTGAAGTGCAATTATCGCGGCACGCTGGTCAATGGAACCGAGTTTGACAGCTCGGAGAAGCACGGCGGGCCGGCGACCTTCCCGGTGAGCGGCGTCATTAAGGGCTGGACCGAAGCCTTGCAGTTGATGCCCGTCGGATCGAAGTGGCAGCTCTTCGTTCCTCCCGATCTGGCCTACGGCGCGCGCGGTGCGGACGGCGTTATCGGGCCGGACTCGACCCTGATCTTCGAAGTGGAGCTGCTCTCCATCGAGAAGCAGAAGTAGCGAGCTTTTCCGATCAGCGGTCTGGCTTTACAGGCCGCTGAAAAAGTCGCCGCGACGGCAGGGCCCGGTAGAGCTGGCCTTTAGGTCAGCGTCTCAGTCATTTATTTTCGTGATCCCGAGCGGACTTTCGTCGGCGAAGGATGCACCTTTCGTACCTTTTCAGCGACCTCTCCAGCAGTCCCTGCGATACCAGAAGTCACCTATCGCTCAGCGGGTCGGCGTAAGTTGCGGTTGCGGGGCCGCCGGCCCACGCCGCTTCAGCGTCCGTGTTGCGAGCACATAGACCACGACCTGTAGCAGGACGGCGCCGCAGGTGTCGAGCACCACGTCCTGCCACCGTCCGCTCCGCGAAGGAATGAAGCTTTGGTGGATTTCATCGTAGGTGGCCGTGACCGCGGTGACCAGGATGCCGATGAAGGCCCATTCGGCTCGCCACAGATCACGCAGATAGATTCCCCAAGGGCGCCGCAGAAGCGCGCGCAGCCGGTCGCGATTCGTGTTGCGCAGCGCCAGAAAAACCAGTACGCTCAGAATTCCATAACCCAGGAAGTGTCCGCACTTGCGCAGGACTTCGTCGAGCGAGTCGACGAATGCGGGTTGCAGGTGAGGGACCGCCAGCGACAACACCTTGTACAGCACCTCTGAGGTGTTATTGGCCGAGGCCATGTCGGTGGATTCCGTGCGGATGATGCCCAGCCAGACCAAGGCTGGCCACCAGTTGCGCGCCAGGGAACGAAAGGAAGGCTTCAGCAAGGAAGGCTCCAGAACTGCCGCTTTGAGCCTCGAGCTGCGAGCCCCGAGCTGCGGGGACTCGGCGGAAGGCGAAAATCAGCATAACCGGAGCTGCTACGGAGCGGAATTTGCGATCGGCTTCGTGGCTTTTGGCTCGCGGCTCAAAGCTCGCGGCTCGCTTATTCCACGCGGTAATTGGGCGCTTCGCGGGTGATCATCACATCGTGCACGTGGCTTTCGCGCAGCCCGGCGCCGCTGATGCGCACAAAGCGCGCCTTCTGTTGCAGCTCTGCAATGGAGCTACACCCGACGTAGCCCATCCCGCTCTTCACGCCGCCGACCAATTGATAGACGATCAAGGCGACGGTGCCGCGATACGGGACACGTCCTTCAATGCCTTCCGGCACCAGCTTGGCCAGGCGATTGCCGTTGCCGCCGTTTTCGGCCAGCACGGGCACGGACGAATCAGAAGCGGCATCGTCGGAGCTTTGGAAGTAGCGTTCGCTGGAGCCTTGCGCCATCGCGGCCAGCGATCCCATTCCGCGATAAGACTTAAACGAGCGGCCCTGGTAGAGAATCGTCTCCCCAGGACTTTCTTCCGTACCCGCGAGCAACGAGCCGATCATCACGCAATCCGCGCCGGCGGCGATGGCCTTGGTGACGTCGCCGGAATACTTGATGCCGCCGTCGGCAATGATGGAGACGTCGCTGTCGCGGGTGGCGCGGGCGGCTTCGGCAATGGCTGTGATCTGCGGAACGCCGACGCCGGTCACCACGCGCGTGGTGCAAATGGAACCGGGCCCGATGCCGACCTTGATGCCGTCAGCGCCGGCGCCCGCCAGCTCACAGGTACCCTCAAACGTAGCTACGTTGCCGGCGATTAAATCAACTCCGGGCAGCGCCGCCTTGACCTTGCGCACCGCTTCGAGGACGCGGGTGGTGTGTCCATGTGCGCTGTCGATGGCCAGCACGTCGACTTTGGCGCGCGCCATTTCCTGGGCGCGCTCCAGATAATCGCCGGTAGCGCCAATGGCTGCGCCCACTCGCAAGCGGCCATGATCGTCCTTCGCCGCGGTGGGATATTTCATCCGCTTCTGGATGTCCTTCACCGTGATGAGGCCTTTGAGATTGTACTGGTCGTCGACCACCAGCAGCTTCTCAATGCGGTGTTCGTGCAGGATGGCCTCGGCGTCGGTCAGCGTCGTGCCCATGGGCACCGTGATCAAATTTTTCTTGGTCATCACTTCGCTGATGGGGACATCGGTGCGGGTCTCAAAGCGCAGGTCGCGATTGGTGAGGATGCCGACCAGCTTCTTGTTCTTGGTCACGGGCACACCGGAGATGCGGTAGTGGCGCATGACCTCCAGCGCGTCGGAGATCTTCTGCTCCGGCGATATGGTGATGGGATCGACGATCATGCCGCTTTCCGAGCGCTTGACCTTGTCGACTTCCGTGGCCTGCTGCTCGATGGAGAGATTGCGGTGAATGATGCCAATGCCGCCCTGCTGTGCCATGGCGATGGCCATGTGCGACTCAGTCACCGTATCCATGGCGGCGCTGAGAAGGGGAACCCCCAGCTCAATGTTGCGGGTCAGTCGAGTTGTGGTGTTCGCCATTGCCGGCACCACATCAGACTTGGCCGGCATCAGCAACACGTCATCGAAGGTGAGCGCTTCAGGAACAGGAAAATGGATCATGATATGTATTCCGCGGAGGGGTAAACGATTATTGTAGAGTCGAGCTAGCGGTTAGGCAAACGCGACGCCCCATTTCCAGTGGGCGCCGTTCGACTCGGCGTCGGCAGCCTCACGACTACTGAGGTTCGCAGAACATAATGACGAAAGTCACGAAATTGTCGTCACGAGCCGACTTCAGTCGGCGAGGGACCTGCTTTTCCATCGAGTGGCAAAAAGCAGATCCCTCGCGCCTCCAACCACCCCAGCGCGCCAAAGTCGGGCGCGCCGGGGGCCCCGGTCGCGGGGCGCTCGTGATGACAATTCGAAATGCAATCGGTGGCTGGCAACCACACCATGTCACTATAATTTGCAATCCTCACTAGTTGTGTCCGGCCTTTGAATCTTTCCATCCGCGGCTTACGTACCATCAACGAGCAGTTTGCAACTCGGGCCGGAGGTGTCCTATGAAGCGCAGGTCTTTTCTCAAAGGCGCCGGAGCTTTGACCATCGCCGTGGTTGGCGGCGGCGTCTGGCGCGCCTACGACGAAGGCGTCTTCAGCACCGGCGAAAGCGCCGCTTACGAGCCTTGGAACGACTGGCGCAGTGCGAAAGATACTCCGCTGGCGTTGGTGAGCGCGGCGATTCTCGCCGCCAGTCCCTACAACACTCAGCCCTGGCTTTTCAAAGTCAGCGATTCCTCCATTGAGCTGCACATCGACCAACGCCGGAATGTCGGCGTGCTGGATCCTTTTCTGCGCGAAGAACACATTGGCATGGGATGCGCGCTGGAAAACCTGATGCGTGCTGCCCCGGCCAACGGGTACGCGGCCGCGGTTACGTCTTTTCCGGGTAAGCTTGGTCCAATTCCTGCCGAGCCAATGCCAAAGCTTTTTGCTCGCATCGAGCTAGCGGCCGGAAATCGCCGGGCAGACGAGCTTTACCACGCGATCCCCTATCGCCACACCAATCGCGGCCCCTATGATCCGCATAGGCCCTTGCCCTCCGATTTTGTGGAGGCGCTCCCCCATTTGTTGCCGGATGAGAACGTAAAGCTGCTCTTGTTCACACACGACGCGGAGCGGAAGAAGATCACCAAAATCAGTTCCGCGGCCAACCGTGAACTCTATTCCGACCCGCAGGCTGACGCCGCCGGCGAATGTTGGTCCCGCCTGCAGTGGAGCGCGGTACAACGCTATCGCGATGGCGTGACGATTGACGATTTTGGCCTGCCGCCGGTGACGACTGCTGCGGTCAAGATCATGCCGCAGCGAATGCTGGCTTGGCTGGGCTCTCACAGCGAAAAGGAGGTATTTTCGAAGCTGATGTTGAGCGCCCCGCTCATCGGCTTGATCGCCGTGCGCGACCGCTACGATCAGCAGGACTGCTTGCTGGCCGGCCGGACCTGGCAGCGATTACATCTGTTCGCCACCGCCAAAGGCGTCGCTGCGCGGCCATGCACGGAGGCGGTAGAGATGGTAGACCACGAGAAGTGGCTGGGCAGACCGGCATCTCATGCTGCCATGCTCAACGAAATCATCGGAGACTCCTCGTGGCAGCCGACGTTTGTTTTCTACATGGGATATCCCACGGTCATGGCTCACGCCAGTCCGCGAAGACCCATCCCGTGGGTGACGCTGTAGCGAGCGATTGTTCTGAAAACGGATGGAACGGATGGATTATTGCAGGAGACAGGCACTCCCCCCGGAACAACCGAGGCGGAACGCTCGCCGAGCTAGCTCAAATTAGCGAGTTGCGCATCCAAGCCAGCCAAGGTACGCCGCAGCAGGTCGGAATAGCGGTCGCTGCTGCTGCCTTCCAGTTGCTGCAAAACACGCCTGCGCGAGAGCAGCAAATCATTCCTCCGGAAAGTCGCTTGCCGCTCTTCTGGAGTGATGATCTGGTCTGGATTTGATAAAGGCCCGGAATCTGAATCCTCTACTTGAGCTTCTACTGACTTACTCTCCCAACCACGTGCCATGATTTCATTATAGGCGGCAATTCTTCCGCCAAACAATGAAAAATGTGCGAACCGACTCAGTCCCAAGCACGCAGCAGCTTGGGCTGGCAGAATCCGGTTCTCCCCAGCGGAGTAAAATCGTCACAGCATGGCCGACCTGTTCACAACTTCCAAAGCCGAGACCGCGGGACGCAACCGGATACCCTTCGTGATCGGCTTGCTCGCGGTGGTGGTGGTGATCGGCATCATCGTCGTGACGACGCGCAACTCGCGACCGCCCGCCGTTCACGTCAATCCGTATGCGGCCAAGCTGCAGATCTCCAATCCTAAGCTCAGTGCGGCGGAAAACTATGTCGGCGGGACGGTCACCTATCTCGACGTCACCATCACCAACACCGGCGACCAGGCGCTGACCGGCGGCGAGATGAAGCTGGTCTTCAGGAACACGCTGAACGAGGTGGTGCAAACGGAGACGCTGCCGCTGCGCGTGCTGGTGCAGGACCGCATGGGCGGCTATCCCGACCTGCTGGACCTGGGCCGCTCGCCCATCGCGCCCGGCGAGAGCAAGACCGTGCGCCTCACGCTGGAGCACATCTCCGCCGACTGGAGCCAGACCACTCCTGAAATGCAGTTGGTTAATTTGCGGCTGAAGGGATAGAGCGAGTTTGCCGAACTGCATTCGCCGCCCTAGCGCGACGCTTCCACTTCCTGGCTAACCTGAATACATGCCGCGACTTTGGATCGCCGCGCTTCTGGCCTGCTGCCTCGCTACCACCGTTCTCCTGACTGCCCAGGCCAAGCACCAGGCCAAGCCTGAATCGCCGGCGAACCCGCCCGGCGTCGCCACCATCACCTCGTTCGACACCCATCACAGCGTCGTCGGCTCGCGCTCACGTTCCTCTACGGCCAGTAGCGCGGCTTGCGAGCTTCGAGCCGCGAGCTGTGAGCTATGAGCTCTACTGGATTCTCGCAAGCGCCACGTGCTCGCAGCGGCAGGCAGCGCGGTGTGTGAGTTATACTGCCGACTACCCAACAAGGAGCAGCCACAGGAATGATCGAGCGACTCAAGGAGAGTTCAGGCGGAGCACTGGGATTCAAGATCACGGGCAAGCTGACGGACGAGGACATCAAGGGCTTCGAGCCGCAAATCGAGTTTCTGCTGCGGGAGCGCAAACATAAGCCGATTGGCGTCCTTGCCGATCTCTCCGAGATGCTCGGCGCTGATTGGAAGGCGCGCTGGGACGAGATGCGCTTCCTGCAGAAGCACAGCGACCGCATCGCGCGCATGGCCGTCGTCGGCGCCGGCAAGTGGGAAGAAGTCATGGCCATCCTCAGTGCAGGGGCGGCTGTGCTGGAAGCCGAAACCCGCTACTTCCAGGAATCGGAGATCGTGCGCGCCTGGGAGTGGGTGCGCAGCGCTCGCCACGCCGAAGACGCGCCCGTGCGCCAGATTTCTCCCGCTACCGGAATCTGGAAGGACTACCACCCGGAATACATGGACTTGTAGATCGCGAACAATAGGTGCGCTGCGCGTCATCTGCCGCGCCATCCCGGTTTCGTTCCTGAGCCTCACATTTATCTGTGATCGCCATCACGGAAGCAGGTTTATTCCCGCCGCACAATGCAGGCAGAGGTGTCCTATGCCGGTGCTGGTGATTGCCGTAGTTTTCTTCGCGATTTTCCTGGTGATGGGGGTGATGGCCATCACCGCTATGGTGGCCGAGCACGGCGGCCATCTGTTCAGCGGAAACTGGAGCGACGAACCCAAGCCCAGCAAACACTGACGGAAGCTTTCGCCGGGGCCAACCTTCTTCCCTGTCAGCCCGCAGTTCCCGCTGCCTCACTCCGCGGACAGCGCGCGCGCCAGGCAGTCTTTGCAAAAGCCGCTGCCCTTGAGGTCAATCCACTCCACGGAATGCGAGGGCGCCATGGCGCACTGATAGTCATGGCAATGGGTAAGGCGCAAGGTGTGTCCTAACTCATGGACCGACTCTACCAGAAGGCGCTTTCCCAGCAACTCCATATCGGCGGGCAGGCCGTAGAATTCCTGTTGCAAGCGGTGATAGGAGACGACCGCCAAGCTGCCGCCCAACTGGGCCTCGCCAAAAACAAAGGTCAGGATTGGAATATACAAGTCCTTCTGGGTGACGCCCAGCAGTCGCCAGGTGCTGCCATCCACGTACCGCTGCATGGCGGCCAGCATCTCGGAAGAGTGGTACTGCTGGCGCTCGGCGTGCAGTGCAAAAGCGGGGTCGAGCGGCGGAGAAACAATCTGCACCGGAGTTCGAAACCTCCCGCCCAACGCCCGCGCCAGCCCCTGCAGGAGGCGGAGGTCCGGGGCGCCGATCGGAAGTAGTTGGAGGCGTTTCATGGAGGGACGATGGAAGCAAAAAGCAGGAGTAACTGGTAATTAGTAACCAGTAGCTAGTAACTAGTAACTAGCCATTCACCTGCCTGCGGGCGCAGTCTACGCTTCGAAGTAAAGCGGCAAGCATGCGCTGTACCTCCGATATTTGCTTCTGTAGCCTTGCGTGTATGTTTGCCGGAATCAGATCCAGGTCACGTGCCAGGAAGATAAAATACTCCAATTCGACCGCCGAGCCCGACGAAATACTGAGGAAGCGATATAGATCGCCATTTCCCATACGCCCGCACCCCTCGGCGATATTGGCGGCCACGGATGCGCTGCATCTGCGCATCTGGCTAGTGATCCCAAAGAGCTCTGCGCGCGGAAACGTTGCGGTGCAGTGGTAGATGTCGAGTGTCAGCGCGTGCGCTTTCTCCCACACCTTCAATTGTCTGAAGTCCCTCATGTGGCTATCTCCTTAGCCGCTAGCTACTAGTTACGAGTTACTAGTTACTGGTTACTAGTTACTAGTTACTAGCTGCTTCTTCCACCCATATTTCTTCAGCCTGTGATACAGCGTCACGCGGTCGATGCCGAGGACTTCCGCAGCGCGCGTCTGATTGCCGCTGCACTCATTCAGCACCTGCAAGATGTGGACGCGCTCCACGTCTTCCAGGCTGCGCAGCTCGCCGACGGCCGGCGCAGCGCCATTCTTCACCTTCAGGGTAAAGTCCTGCTCGCGCAGTTCCGGCTCTTGAGCCACCACCATGGCCCGCTCCACCGCGTTCTCCAGCTCACGAACATTGCCCGGCCAGTCATTCTGCTGCAGCAGATCCATGGCAGCGGGCGAGACGCGGGTGATCCGCTTGCCCATTTCTTGCGAAAACTTGCACGCAAAGTGATTGACCAGCAGCGGAATGTCTTCACGGCGCTCGCGTAGCGGCGGCATCTGGATGCGGAAGACGTTCAGCCGGTAATAGAGGTCGGGACGGAACATGCGTTCCTCAATCAGTTGCTCCAGGTCTTTATTGGTGGCCGCCACAATGCGAAAATCCACTTTGATGTTCTGATTGCCGCCCACGCGCACAATCTCGCGCTCCTGCAGCACCCGCATCAGGTCGGTCTGGGTCTTCAGGCTGATGTCGCCGATCTCATCCAGGAAAACCGTGCCCCCCTCGGCGATTTCGAACTTGCCCTTTTTGCGATACTGCGCGCCGGTGAAGGCGCCTTTCTCGTGGCCGAAGAGCTCGCTCTCCAGCAGGCTCTCGGTGAGCGCGCCGCAGTGAATGACCACCAGAGGATGGAAGCGCCGCGGGCTGGCGGCATGAACGGCGCGCGCCACCAACTCCTTGCCGGTGCCGCTTTCGCCGGTGATCAGGACTGTGGCGTCGGTAGGAGCGACCGTCTCGATGGCCTCGAAAATCCGCTTCATGGGCGTGCTCTGCCCGACGATCTCGGAGGGGCGAGCAATCTCGGCCACCGTCTCTTTCAGGCGGATATTCTCCTCCTGGGTGCGGCGATGGGAGATGGCCTTGGCCACCAGGTGAGCGAGTTCATCAGGGTCGAGCGGCTTGGTGACATAGTCATAGGCGCCGTTTTTCAGGGCGGTGACCGCGGTATCCACCGACGCGTAGCCGGTCATGATGATGACCATCGTCTGGGGACAGATTTCGTGCAGCCGCCGCTGCAGCTCGATGCCGTCGGTGCCGCGCATCTTGATGTCCACCAGCGCGACCTCGAAGGTCTGCGCGGCAATGCGGGTCAGCGCCTCGCTGGCGCTCTCCGCTGCGGCCACTTCGTAGCCTTCTTCGCGGAACCACTTGGCCAGCGAGTCGCGCACACTGGGCTCGTCGTCGACAATTAACAGTTTGCCTTGTGTCATAGTGTTTTCCTCGTGGGGGAAGCGCCGGGCTTCAGACGATCCAATACGCCGTCATCGCCGTTTGCGTCGTCCGTCGTCTGCCTTGCAACCCTCTGCCCTGCGCGATCGCTGTTGCCCACCGCCGGTTGCTGGCTATCGCGAGGCATCACGATCCTGAAGGTGGTTCCCACGCCTACCGTCGACTTCGCCTCGATGTGTCCGCCGTGCCGCTCCACGATGCTCTGGCTGATGGCCAGTCCCAGTCCGGAGCCGCCTGACTCCTTGGTCGTATAGAACGGCTCGAAGATGTGGGACAAATGCTCTTCAGGAATTCCTACGCCGTCGTCGCGGATGACCAGTTCCAGGGCGGAGCCGGCGATGAGCCGGGTGCTGATCCACAGATTGCCGCCCTGCGGCATGGCGTCGATGGCATTGATGACAATGGCCAGCACCACCTGCTCAATCTGCATCGGATCGCAGTGCGCCTCCGGCAATTCGCGCTGAAGATCGAGGTTGAGATGGATGCTGCTCATCTCCAGCTTGTGCTGCACCAGCCGCAGGCAGCGCTCGATCCCCTGGTTCAGGTCGCACCAGGCCAGGTTTATGGGCGAGACGCGGGAGAAGTTCAGCAGGTTCTGCACCAGTTCGCCGCAGCGCTTGCTCTCGGCCGCGATCAGGTCGAGCGAGCTTTTCATCTCCTCCTGTTTCGGCGAGGGAACCGTGGTCTTGTCGACCCAGCGCTTCACCAGCTTGGAATAGGTCAGGATTCCGGAGAGCGGGTTGTTGATCTCGTGCGCCACCACCGCGGCCATTTTGCCGATGGTGGCCATCTTTTCCACGTGCAACATGCGCTGGTAGGCTTGCGCCAGCTCGCGTGTTTTTTCCTCCACGCGCTCTTCCAGAGTACGGGCCCAAGCCGTGATCTGCGCCTGCGCCGTCTGCAGGCGGTTACTCATGTCGTTGAAGGACTCCGCCAGTTCGCCTACTTCATCGTGGGAGCGGACTGGAATCTGGTAGCCGAGCTTGCCGCTGGCCAGGCGCTCGGTGCCGACCTCCAGCTCGCGCAGCGGATTGTGCACCACAATCCAGATGAACAGGCCGCTGAGGAAAACCACCCCCATCAGCGCCAGCGAGGTGTACAGAAACATCTGGCGGGTCTCACTCGCCAGCCCCTGGTCCACTTTAGCCAGCGAGAGATTGGTATCCAGCACCCCCAGGATTTGCTGGCCGGCGGGATGGGCATGGCAGGCAGCGTTGGAACAGGCGGGCTCGTTCTCGATGGGCGTGATCACGCCCAGCACCCGCGCGCTGTTGGCGCGATAGATCCGAAAACGGTCAGGGCGGTTGAGACGGGTCAGCGGCTTAGACCGTTCATGGCAGCCGTAGCAAGCCTCGGCGCTTTTGTTCACCATCGTGCCCACTTCGTCGCGCGCCGTCGAGTAGCTGATTACGCCCTGCGGATTCAGGATCCGCACCCGCACCATGCCCGGCTGGTCGGCCATGTTGAGCATCATTTCGTACAGGCCCACGCGGTCATTGCGCAGCATGTAGCGGGAAGCGCTGCGCCGGAGCACGTCACTTTGCTGCTCCGCGCTGACTAGGGCCTCATCTTCCAGGTGTTTGCGTTGCGTGCGAATGGTGAGGTAGCCGAGTAGGCCAAAGATGATGACCAGGACGACAAAGATGGCGATCATCAGCTTGGCGCTGACGCTTTGTCCCAGCCGCTGGAACAGGTGCGCGGGCAGGGGCGCAGCGTCCCCATGGCTTCCGGTTCGTCGGTCGTCGCTCGAATTGTCAATCACCGGCATGGAGAGACGCCAGCCTTGTCGCTGGGTCAACAGCGCCGACGAGATGGTTCAATCAGGCGAGGACCGCTGCATGCCGGCCAGGCTGCAGCGCATCGAATCGGACGCTGAACTCAGCTCAGCGTTTTCACGTTAGTAGCCAACTTGGCTGCCCTGGCCGCCCCTGACGCCCCGGTTGGCGAAAGCGCACTGTGCCTTCTTCTGGGCGCCGCCGTTCTCAACCAACTCGGCCGGCTCGGCCTGCCTGGCCTTCTCTGCGCCGCCGGCGAAGAGAACGCAGGCGCTCCCAACTTCATGCCCGTCTGCGCGTCCTTGCTCTACGCCCCGTGGCAGTCGGCGCACTTTGCGTGGTAAACGTCCTCCTGCGCCCAAGAGAGGTTCGGTAGTACTAGAAACAGAGCAAACGCGATAATCAGAACAGCTAGGATGATTTTCTTCACAAGTTCTTCCGTTCCCCTGTATGAAGGCGAATTAGACGGACTTACACTTCCCGTTACTTTGGGCTGATGCGGTACTCTTCGAGGCGAGCCTCCGAGAGCACGATTTCATTGTGAGACATCGATTTAGGGTAAGCTGTGACAGCAGTCACCCTCAGGGGTGATGGATTTCGCAACATGGCGGGGATCGCAGGGTGAGCTTGTATAAATTTGCAACGCTCTCACGTTCGCTGATGAAGATTTCATCAGCGGACGAGCGTGTTCCTTGACCGGGGCATTAATCCCCGCTTGCCGTGGGAGCCAGTGCGGTGGCGCGTGCCTGCTTCTTGTGGCTGTGGCTGGGATTTAGAAGATTAAGGAAAGCGATGATTACCCAATATCCTGCGGCGATGCCCAGTGCAAATGCTGCGATGATCGTCAGCAGAAGCAGGGTCGAAAAAAAGAATGCTGTCATAATTTCGTCGATGTCTCTCGCGACTGCGGCCAAAAGCTCATTTCCGCGATTCGCTTGCGACTCTCATTTCGATGATGCTACTTTACCTCGCGTTGACTCCATTCAGTATTAACCACTAAGATACGTAAGTAGAGCTGCACGCTTTCACCCCGAAACCTTTCAGAGCATGGCAGAAGCGGTCGAGCCGGCCTTGTGACCGGGCGCCGCCAAGGCTCGGGCCGCGCATAGCGGGCAACAGAATTGTTCATGGGCATCAGCAACATCAGCGTTCGCGGAGCGCGGCAGCACAATCTGAAGAACATTCACGTTGATATTCCCCGTAACACCCTGACCGTGATTACCGGCCTCAGTGGCTCGGGAAAGTCGTCGCTCGCCTTTGACACGATTTACGCCGAAGGCCAGCGCCGCTACGTGGAGACGCTCTCCGCCTACGCGCGGCAGTTTCTCGATCAGATGGAGCGCCCCGACGTGGACAGTATCGACGGCCTGAGCCCGTCCATCGCCATCGAACAAAAGACTACTAGCCGCAGCCCGCGCTCGACGGTAGGCACGATCACTGAGATTTACGACTATCTACGCTTATTGTATTCATCCATTGGCGTGCCGCACTGCCCCAATTGTGGTAGGCAGATCTCGCGCCAGTCGGCGGAGCAGATCGTGCAGCAGGTGATGGCCATGCGGCCGGATGAGCGCGTCATGGTCATGGCGCCGATTGTCCGCGGGCGCAAGGGCGAGTTCAAGAAGGAGATCGATAAGCTGGCGCAGCAGGGCTACACGCGGGCGCGCATCGATGGCGAGCTGCGCAACATTGCCGACGAGGAGATCAAGCTCGACAAGCGCAAGAACCACACCATCGAGCTGGTGGTCGATCGCCTGCTGGTGAAGCTGGGAATCGAAGCTCGCCTGACAGCGTCCGTTGAGCTGGCGATGAAAGAGGCCAACGGGCTAGTGCAGGTCGCCGTGGTGGGCGGCGAGGAGCGGCTGTATTCGTCGAAGCTGGCCTGTCCCGACTGCGGCATCAACGTTGCTGTGCTGGAGCCGCGCTCGTTTTCTTTTAACAGCATGTACGGCGCCTGCCCGGAGTGCAACGGGCTGGGCAGCAAGTATGATTTTGATCCGGCAAAGGTGATCAACGATTGGTCGAAGCCGCTGCTGGCGGGCGCGCTGGGGCCCGGTTCGGCCTCACAAAACCTGATTCATATTCTGCGGCTCGCGGCGCAGTATTACGGGTTCGATCTGGCGACGCCCTTCGAGCGGCTGCCGCGCAAAACGCAGAACCTGATTCTCTATGGCCCGGAGCCGAACGAAGGCAAACGCAGCGGATTCCTCGGAGTCTTCGCCTATCTGCGGCAGTCGATGGAAGAAAGCTCATCGGAAACCTACCGCGGCTGGCTTCTGGATCACATGTCGGCGACCACGTGTCCGGCGTGCCATGGCAAGCGCTTGCGGCCGGAGAGTCTGGCGGTAAAAGTAAACGGGATGTCGATTGCCGACTTCACGGCCCTGCCGGTCTCCCGCACCGTGGAGGCTGCGGCGCAGATCAAGCTGAACCAGCGCGAGGAGAAGATTGCGGGCAGAATCCTGAAAGAGATTGCCGAGCGGCTGGGATTCTTGAATGCCGTCGGGCTGGGTTATATCTCGCTGGCTCGTTCCGCGGCGACCCTGAGCGGCGGCGAAGGCCAGCGTATTCGCCTGGCGACGCAGATTGGCTCAAAGCTGCGCGGCGTGCTCTATGTACTCGACGAGCCCTCGATCGGGCTGCATCATCGCGACAACAACCGGCTGCTGGAGGCGTTGGAATCGCTGCGCGACTTGGGCAATACGGTGCTGGTGGTGGAGCACGATGAAGATACGATCCGCCGCGCCGACTACGTCATTGACCTGGGTCCGGGCGCGGGACGCGAAGGCGGCGAGTTGGTGGCCAGTGGCACCCCGGAGCAGATCGAAGTTGCGCCGCGCTCGCTGACCGGGCAATACATCTCCGGGCAAAAGCAGGTGGTATTTCGCCACCAGCGGCGGCAGCCCAACGGCAAAGCAATCACCATCCTGGGCGCGCGCGAGAACAATCTGAAGAACCTCGACGTCAGCTTTCCGCTGGGCGTGATGACGGTGGTGACCGGCGTCTCCGGCTCGGGCAAATCAACGCTGGTAAATGACATCCTTTATCGCGCGCTGGCTAACGCGCTGTATCGCTCGCGCGAAGAGGTGGGCGAGCACAAATCGATCAGCGGGATCGAGTTCATCGACAAGGTCATCGGCATTGACCAGTCGCCGATTGGACGCAGCCCGCGCTCCAATCCGGCGACCTACACCGGCGTCTTCACGCAGATTCGCGAGCTTTACGCCATGCTGCCGGAGTCGCGCGAGCGTGGCTACAAGGTGGGCCGCTTCTCGTTCAATGTTCCCGGAGGGCGCTGCGAAGCCTGCCAGGGCGAGGGCCAGCGCCGCATCGAGATGAACTTCCTGCCCGACGTTTACGTACTGTGCGAGGTGTGCGGCGGCAAGCGCTACAATCATGAGACGCTGGCGGTGAAGTACAAGGGGTACTCGATTGCCGACTTGCTGGAGACGGCGGTGGCCGACGCGTTGCCCATCCTTGAGAACATTCCGCAGATCAAGCAGAAGCTGCAAACACTGATGGACGTCGGGCTGGGATACATTCATCTGGGCCAATCGGCGGTGACGCTCTCCGGCGGCGAGGCGCAGCGCATCAAACTGGCACGGGAGTTGAGCAAGCGCCAGACCGGCAAGACGCTCTACCTGCTGGATGAGCCGACGACCGGGCTTCATTTCGACGATGTCAGCAAGCTGCTGGAGGTGCTGCACCGGTTGACGGACCTCGGCAACAGCATCATTATCATCGAGCACAACATGGACGTGATCCGCAATGCCGACTGGATCATTGATCTTGGTCCGGAGGGCGGCGAGGACGGCGGCCGCATTGTGGCGCAGGGCACGCCCGAGCAGGTGTCCCACTCCAGAAAGTCCTATACCGGCCAAACATTAGCTAAACTGCTTCCAGGCGCGTCCAATAGGGAAAATGGCGCGGGTTGTTCCGCCGGCTGAAGCCGGCTCATGATGAGAGAGGCAGCGTCCGACGCTGGCCTGAAGGCCAGCTCTACCTTTGCCAATAATGTCCATGTCACTACCACCGAACCCACTGCCTGATCCCAACCAGAGCGCGCCTCTCGCCGTGCCTGAGGAATACTCCGGCGGACCGCAGCTCACTCCGGCTCCGCCGCAGAAGCCGTTTCCTGCCTGGACCGGCTGGGACGTGCTGGCGGTCCTGGGCTTCACCCTGGTGGCCATCTTCTTATGCACCTTGATGGCATTGTTCGTGGTGCGCGAGATTCCGCGATATCACAACGCGACCTTCGCCGAGCTGACGACGAATGCCGCGATCGTGATTGGCGCGCAGACCGCCGCCTACCCGGTGGTGTTGCTGTTTATCTTCTTCATTGTGCGCAGCCGTTCGCGCCGGAGCTTTGGCCGGGGGGTTCACTGGAATTGGCCGGGGATGCTGGCGCCGGCATTTGTGGCTGGTGGCATCATTCTCGCGCTGTTGATCGAGAGCCTGGCGCGCTTTCTGCCGATTCCCAAGTCGCTGCCCATGGACACCTACTTCCGCGACGCTGCCAGCGCCTACATGATGGCCGGCTTCGGCATCACCCTGGCTCCCCTGCTGGAGGAGATGTTTTTCCGCGGATTACTCTATCCCTTGCTGAACCGCGCCTTTGGCTTGGTCGTCGGGGTGCTGCTGACGGCGACTGCATTCGCCGCAATCCATGGCGCTCAGCTCGGCTACGCCTGGGCGCCGGTGCTCAGCATCTTCATTGTCGGGTTGGTTCTCACGATAGTGCGCGTGCGCACCAATTCCGTGGCCACTTCTTTCCTCATGCATTGCGGCTACAACCTTGCCTTGTTTACGGCGCTGTGGGTGGGAAGCGATCACTTTCACCATCTGGAGAAGATTGCGGGGTAAAGGCGCCGCCGCGCGCTATCAGCCTCACCCCTCCAGCGTGTAGCGCTTCGCGGCCAGGCGGTACATTCTCCGCCAGACCAGGCGATTCACCGTCACCACCACAATCGACATCACGATGGTCGAGCCCAGCAGCAAGGCGAAGTTGCCCGACTCGGTGGCCCGCGAAATGGTCGCTCCCAATCCGACGGTGGTGTAGGTGTGGTCCTTCAGTTGGAAGTACTCGGCGACGATGCTGGCGTTCCAGGCACCGCCGGAAGCCGTTACCAGCCCAGTGACGAGATAGGGGAAAATTCCCGGCAGGATCAGTTTGCGCCACCTCTGGCCGGTGGTGAACTTGAACAGCGCAGCGGCTTCTTTCAGGTCGGTGGGGATGGCCATGGCGCCGGCGATAACGTTAAACAGGATGTACCACTGCGTCCCCAGCAGTAGCAGCACAATGGAGCCCAGGCCCAGTCCGCCGCCAACGCGAATCAGAAGCAGCAGCACGATGGGGAACAGCGCCGTGGCCGGGACGGAGGCGGCGATCTGCGCCAGCGGCTGCGCGATGCGAGCCAGCTTCGGATTAAAGCCGATGGCGACGCCCACCGGGACCGTCCACAGCGCCCCGAGGACCAGCGCGGCAACGACGCGGCCGAAAGTTGCCGCCGCGCCTTGTACGATCTGATGGAGGTCGCCCGCGTTCAGGTGGGTCAACAACTCGGCAGCGCGCACCAACGCGTAGAGCACAGCCACGACCGCCAGCGAGGCAAGCATGCGCCCCAACCAAACCCTCCACGGCGTCGGCGGAGCCTCTTCCTGGGCAGCCTCATAGGCGCCCGCAAAGTGCATCGCCATCCGCTCGCGCAGCGGATTGACCACCCGCTTGCGGAAGTGCGCCAGCAGATGTGAGCGCTCGAGCAGATCGAGAAACCAGGAGCGCGGCACGTCGGCGCTCTCCACCTGCTCGAGCTTGAACTTCTCCGCCCAGGCAATTACCGGCCGCCACACAATCTGGTCGAGCAAGACAATCACCGCGACCATCGTCCCCACGCCCCAGAGGATCGCGCGGGTATCGCCGGCGCTGGCCGCGGTCTGCAGATAGGAGCCGAGTCCCGGCAGGCGAAAATCGTTGGAGCCGAGGACGAACATCTCGCACGCCATCAGGAAAAACCAGCCGCCGGCGACCGACATCATCGAGTTCCACACCAGGCCAATCGCCGCGTAAGGTAGCTCGAATTGCGTGAAGCGCTGGTACCAGTTGAAGCGGCAAATTTTCGCCGCCTCGCGCATGTCGCGCGGAATGCTCTTCAGCGAGGAATAGAAGCTGAAGGCCATGTTCCACACCTGTCCGGTAAAGATGAGCAGGATGGCGCCCATCTCGACACCAATCTGATGGTGCGGGAAGAGCGCCACCATGGCCAGCATGACGCCGGGCAAAAAGCTGAGCACCGGGATCGATTGCAGAATGTCGAGCAGCGGAATCATGATGCGCTCAGCGCGCGGGTTGTAGGCCGCAACGTAGCCGTACACCAGCGTGAAGGCGAGCGAAAGAATGTACGCGATGGTGATGCGCAGCAGCGAATAAGCCGCGTACAGCGGCAGATGTGAAGGATCGCGCGAGATTTCGACGTGCGGATTGAAGGGGCCGAACCAGCTTCGCGCCAGCTCCAGTACCAGGTAGAAGACCGACAGCCCGGCGGCGAAAAGAAAGAAGTCAGTGAGCACCGACCAGGTCTGCGCCGGAAGCAGCGACCACGGACCACCGCCCCAGCGCGCCAGCAGTGGGCGCGACGATTCCCTGCTCGTACTGCGGAGGGATAGCCAGCTCCGGCCCGCCATCAGGCCTCTTCCGCCGCGGAGATGGTGTCGGCCTCTTCGCGATGGAACAGCCGGCCGCTCTCCGAGTCGTAGTCGAAGATTTCGGCGTAGCGTCCCCAGTTCAGCGCCGTCTGGAACTGGCGCTCCACTTCATCCGGGCTGAAGTGCTCGTCGAGGATGTCGCGGAAGAACTCCTCGCCGATGGCGTGATCGCGCTTGGCGTGCAGCGTGTTTTCGATCAGCCGCAGGATGGCAATGTGCTTCAGCGCAGCTTCGCGGAAGAGCTGCTTCTGCGCCTGGATGTCGGCCTGGCTGAAGGTGCGGCCTTCGGGCGTGATCTCGACATCGCCCTCGCGCAGCACGGCAAAGCCTAGCATCGCCGAAGCTTCGACAATGGGCAGGAGGTCGTCAACGTCCATCACCAACTCGTCGGCCAGCTTGTAGAGATCGTCGCGGCCGCCGCGGTCGGCAAGCAACTCCAGGAAACCGGCGATGCCTCCCGGCCGGGCATGAGGCAGCATCTGGAACTTGCTGCGCTCGCGGGCCTGTCCGTTGCCCGCCGCCACCGCAGCCTTGCCCGGCGCGGCAACCGGCTGCTCCGGCTGGGTGAGCGTCTTATAAATGTAGTCGACGTACGCCAGAAAGCGAGGCGACTTGCGGTCGCGGTATTGCGGAATATCGATTTCGAAGTCGGAGCGAATGCGCGCCGGATTGCGCCCCAGCACAATGACGCGATCGGCCAGCAGCACCGCCTCTTCGATATTGTGGGTCACGATGACGATGGCTTGCGTCGGCATCTTCTTGCTGAGCCACAACTCCATCAACTCAGAGCGCAGGTTCTCTGCGGTAAGCACGTCGAGCGCGGAGAACGGCTCATCCATGAAGAGCACTTCAGGTTCGACCACCAGCGCCCGCGCAAAACCGACGCGCTGCTTCATCCCGCCGGAAAGCTCTTTCGGATAGGCGGTCTCGAAGCCGTCGAGGCCGACGGTGTCGATCATCTTCAGCGCTCGCTTGCGGCGCTCGATAGCGCCGACGCCGCGCGCCGTCAGCGGAGCTTCCACATTCTCCAGCACGGTGAGCCAAGGGAACAACGCGAAGCTCTGGAAGACAATAGCCACGTTGGGGATCTGGCCGTCCATCATCTTGCCGTGCCAGAGCACGTGCCCCGACGACGGTTTCGAGAGCCCGGTCAACATGCGCAGCAAGGTGGACTTGCCCGAACCCGACGGGCCCAGCAGCCCGATGATCTTTCCCGGACACACCTCCAGGTCGGTAGGCGCAATCACCTCAATGCGATTGCCGTCGGCCTGCGGATAATACTTCTCCACCGCGCGGGCTTGAATGATTGCCTCGGCCAACAGTCTCTCCTCTACAGGGGCTTTTTCAGTCTAGTGTGGACGGGACGCCGCAGACAACGCGCAAGGCGGCAAGAATTGTGAATGGGCGATGAATTTTTCGAGCAGTCTTATGGATTGCTGTTGCGTGCGATAAATTCCCCGTATCACAAGTAGCTCAGCTGGCGGTTGCCTGGTCCGGAGGAACCTCGAGCCCGGCCAGGGCCGTGATCCCGTAATCCGGTGCGCCGCTCAGCAAAATCCCTGTCCGGCTGTGACTCGCTATTTATAATCCCTCCCATGAACCTGGAACAGAAACTAGCTGAACTGAAGCGCCGCGACTCGCTGGCCGAAGCCGGCGGCGGCGAAGAGCGCCGCGCCCGCATGCACAAGGAAGGCAAGATGTCGGCGCGCGAGCGCATCGAATTCCTGCTCGACGAAGGCACCTTCGAAGAAACCGACAAGATGGTGGTGCATCGCTGCACCGACTTCGGCATGGACGAGCAGAAGTATTACGGCGACGGCTTCCTCACCGGCTACGGCCGCATTGAAGGCCGCCTGGTCTTCGTCTTCGCGCAGGACTTCACCGTCTTCGGCGGTTCGCTGTCGGAGGCCAACGCAGGCAAGATCGTCAAGCTGATGGACACCGCGATGCGCGTCGGCGCGCCGGTCATCGGGCTGAACGACTCCGGCGGCGCGCGCATTCAGGAAGGCGTAATGTCGCTGGCGGGCTACGCCGACATCTTCCTGCGCAACGTGCTGTCGTCCGGCGTGGTGCCGCAAATTTCCGCCATCATGGGCCCCTGCGCCGGCGGCGCCGTCTATTCGCCGGCGATCACCGACTTCATCCTGATGGTGAACCACACCTCCTACATGTTCATCACCGGCCCGGACGTCATCAAGGCCGTCACCCACGAGGAGGTCACCAAGGACGAACTCGGCGGCGCCATGACGCACAACGAGAAGTCCGGCGTGGCGCACTTCCTGGCGCACGACGACGCCGAGTGCCTCAGCATGATCCGCGAGCTCTTCAGCTTCATTCCCGCCAACAATCTCGACGATCCGCCGCGCCGCCCCTGCACCGATCCCATCGACCGCGCTGATGAGAAGCTGGACAGCGTCGTCCCCGCCGAATCCAACATGCCCTACGACATCAAGGACGTGATCCATACCGTCGTCGACGACGGCTACTTTTTCGAAGTGCAGGAACACTACGCCAGGAACATCGTCGTCGGCTTTGCGCGGCTGAACGGCAAGTCCGTGGGCATCGTCGCCAACCAGCCGGCGTTTCTGGCCGGCGTGCTCGACATCAATGCCAGCATCAAAGGCGCGCGCTTCGTGCGCTTCTGCGATTGCTTCAACATCCCGCTCATCACCTTCGAGGACGTTCCCGGATTTCTCCCCGGTACGCAGCAGGAGTACGGCGGCATCATCACGCACGGAGCCAAGCTGCTCTTCGCGTTTTCGGAAGCCACCGTGCCGAAGATCACCGTCATCACGCGCAAGGCCTATGGCGGAGCGTATTGCGTCATGGCGTCCAAGCACATCCGCACCGACGTCAACTACGCCTGGCCAACGGCTGAGATCGCCGTGATGGGGCCGGAGGGCGCGGTGAATATCGTCTACAGGCGCGAACTGGAGAAGTCAGAGAATCCCGAAGCCGCCCGCGCGGCGAAGATTGAAGAGTTTCGTGAGCGCTTCGCCAACCCCTACGTCGCCGCCGAGCGAGGCTACGTCGACGCCGTAATCCGCCCCCGCGACACCCGCCGCAAGCTGATTCAGGCACTGGAGATGCTGGAGAACAAGCGCGACAAAAACCCGCCGAAGAAGCACGGGAACATACCATTGTGAGCAGACATCAGCAACTAGCAACGAGCAATTAGCTAAAGACAGCGCGCGGAGTTTCGGCACAGACGACGCGAACCCTGCGTGTCAACGCGCATATACCTTCGACGAGCGTTGTCCGCAAAATCGCGCTAGGATATACCTGCTCGCTCCTCCACGCGAGCGTGGGATAAAAGAGGAACAAAGAGGAACAATGATGAAATCGGCCCTCAGGCCGCTGCTGGCGGCGCTGTTACTGTCGACTCTTGCCTTCGCTGACACCGTTATCCTGCACGACGGATCGAGCTATACCGGACAGGTGCAGGGAATCACGACCAACGAAATCTCCTTTACAGACGGCGCGGGCGTGCAGTTCAAGTTTCCCGTGGCCGACGTGCAGACGCTGGTCTTCACCCCGACGACCGACACCATCACACTCCGCAACGGCAAGATGTACTCGGGCCGTTACACCGGGCCGGGGCCGATCTCCTTCGAAGGCGCAGAGGGCATCTCCTACCGCTTTCCGATTGGCGATATCGCTTCCGTAGTGTTCTCGCATTCCGCTGCTCCCGCGGCACATAAAGCGGTGGGTCACGCCCTGGTCATCCCCGAGGGGACCGAGCTCGGCGTGCGAACGGACGAAACTATCGATTCCGACCGGACTTCGCCCGGCCAGCTTTTTTCTGCAACCATGACCAGCGGCGTGCTTGACTCGCAGGGTGCTGTGGTCATTCCCCGCGGTTCGCCGGCGAAGCTGGTCGTAAAGAACGTCACCAGTGGTGGGGCGGTGCATAGTCCCGAGCTGGTCCTTGACTTGTACTCCGTCACGGTGAATGGCAAGGAGTATCGCGTGATAACCACGAATGTTCCTTACGGCAATAGCAAGGGCGTCGGAGCCAATCGCCGGACGGCGGAGTTCGGCGGCGGCGGCGCCGGCATCGGAGCGCTGATGGGCGCCCTGTTCGGCGGCGGCAAAGGAGCGGCGATCGGCGCTGGTACCGGCGCGGCCGGCGGGCTGATCACGCAGCTCTTCACCCGCGGCAAGAAAATCAAGGTGCCGGCAGAGACGGAGCTGACGTTTCGCCTGGAGCGAACCCTGGTGCTGAAGCCGCAGACGTAGGCTCCTGCTCGCTCGGCTCCTAACCCTCTCCCAATTCCAAAAACCGGCTCGGAGACAGAATTCTGATGCTCTGGAACGGATCGAGGACGAGCAGATCAGAATCGCCCGTAACGATGTGACTGGCGCGGCCACTTACGGCCAGCTCCAGGAGCTTGTTGTCTTTGGGATCTCGGCAAGCTGAGATTGCAACGTTCACTTCAATCAGATCCGCTTGGTCGGCCAGGGCGGCGATGAATCTACGCGTATCTTCCTCCTCGATGTAAGGTCGGAAGCGTTCTCTACTAAGGACTCGGTTCAATTCAACGAGAACGGAGCTGGAAAGCAGCAGGCTGCCTTTAAGTGCAAGATCCAAAGCCAGCCGAGGTTTCGACTCGGGCAGGAGCAATGCGCTCACGAGAACATTGGTATCGAAGACGCAGCGCAGTTAGGCGCCATTCAGAAGACTCTCTAGAATCTCTGGGGTGAGGCCGCGAGCCCTTGCTTTGAGGCCAACCTCGTCAAGCACTCGCTGCAGAGAGGGCTGCTCGGCGCCCGCCAACTCCCGCAGCCAGAGGGCGAGGAGGGCTTGCATCTTGCGCTTGTCCTCAGGGCTGGCACACTCGTAAGCGCGAGCCGTCTGAGGATCAAGGGGAATGGTAATGGAGTTGGCCATCGTCGTACTCTCCATACATTGTACGGCAGATTTCCGACAATGCCCGCTCCAGCCGCTCACTCCACAAACATGCAATCGCCGTAGGAGTAGAAGCGATAGCGCTCTCGCACGGCGTGCTCATAGGCGCGCAGAATGCGCTCACGCCCGGCGAAGGCGGAGACCAGCATCAGCAGCGTCGATCTGGGCAGGTGGAAGTTGGTCAGCATGGCTCCCACGGCGCGGAACTCGAAGCCCGGATAGATGAAGATGTCGGCTTCGCCGCGCTGCGCAATAAGTTTGGACGTTCGTGCCGCATGTTCCAGTGTGCGCACCGTCGTCGTACCGACTGCCACAATCCTGCGCCCGGCATCGCGGGCGCGTTGAATGCGCTCGGCAGCGCCGGGCGAAATCTCAAACCACTCGCTGTGCAGCTTATGCTCCTCGACAACTTCCTCTCTCACCGGCTGAAAGGTGCCCAGGCCAACGTGCAGCGTGAGCTCAGCCGTCTCGATGCCGCGTTGCCGTATGCGATCGAGAATCTCCGGAGTGAAATGCAGCCCTGCGGTGGGGGCAGCCACGGAGCCGGGCAGCTTGGCGTACACAGTCTGGTAATGCTCGCGGTCGCCGGGCGTGTCCGGGCGGTCGATGTAGGGCGGCAGCGGAATGTGTCCCAGGCGGACGAGCGCGGCGAAGAAATCGTCCTGAGGATCGGGGCCCCCATCGCCGGGGTCCTCAACCATCGCCGGTTTTGCGGTTGGGGTGGCCGTGCGCCGGGGATTGGCGCGATGGGGTAAAGGATCGAAGCGCAGACGGCGCTCGCCGAAGTCGCCACGCGCGATGATCTCGGCCGCCAGCTCATGGGAGTCTGCGTCGGCATTGCCGCCGAAATAAATGCGCTCGCCGATGCCCAATTTGCGGCCGGGATGGACCAGCGCCTCCCATTCCAGCGGAGCTAGCTGTTTGGTGAGCAACACCTCGACTTGTCCTCGCAGAAAATTTTTCGCTGCCGGATTCTGTCGTGAAATTTGCTGGGCGCGCGAACCGCTGCGGTGACCATACAGTCGCGCCGGCAGTACCTTGGTATTGTTGAAGACCAGCAAATCGTCGGGACGCAGCAGATCGGGAAATTCGCCAAAGCGGCAGTCCTCAAGCAAATCGCGGCCGCGATCAAGGTGCAACAAGCGCGAAGCGGCGCGATCCTCCAGCGGCTGTTGGGCGATTAGCTCCGGCGGCAGGTAGTAGTCGAAGTCGGAAACCAGCACCAGCTCATTTTGCCTGATTGGGGCGCTGGCGGCACCTGTATAGGACATGGTTGCTCTTGCCGACAGTATCCATGTTGTGGTTATCTTCCCTTTTCGGGCAGGCAAGGGCTGAGGTAGGATACAGTGGGGCTCGGATCTGGGGTCTGCATTCGATTGTGATGAAGAGCGAGCAGCAGCATCGGGAGGAAATTGTCCGTTTCGGGAGATTGCTGCACCAGATGCGTCTGGTGGCGGCGATGGACGGCAATCTCTCGATTCGCCTGGAGAATGGCAACATCCTTTGCACGCCGACTCTGATGAGCAAGGGACTACTGCAAGTCGACGATCTGGTCATCGTCGATCGGCAGGGGAAGAAACTGAGTGGCGCGCGCGACGTCTCCAGCGAAATTGCCATGCACTTGCTGATCTACAGCAAGCGCGGTGATGTCGGCGGAGTCGTGCATGCCCATCCTCCTACCGCAACCGGCTTCGCCGCCGCCGGGCTGGCGCTCGATCGCGCCTTGTGCGCCGAATTGGTCGTCACCCTGGGCACGGTGCCGCTGGCCAACTATGAAACCCCCGGCACACCGGAGTTAGCAGCGGCCTTGGCGCCGCTGGTCCCTGACCATGATGCCATCCTCATGGCGAACCACGGTGTCGTGACCTATGGCGTCGACCTGCTCACCGCCTACATGAACATGGAGACGGTGGAGCACTCCGCCCAGATCGCCCTGGTGGCGCATCTGCTGGGCAAACAGCAGATGCTGAGCGATCAGCACGTCGACAAACTAAGGGAGATCCGCAGCAAGTTCCTCGCCCAAAACCATGTGATGGCGCACGATAAGAAGTAGAACCATCTCCGAATTGTCAGTAGATCCCGCTGCGATAGATGACCCACCAGCTCACGAAAAGTGCGGCAAAGGTTTCCGCCACGCCCCATCCCAGAGGAAGGAAAAACGCTCCGAAGCTGAGGAGCGTGAACAATAGCCAAAAGGATTTTCGCTGGGAACCCAAGTCAGGCACACTTAGCTTTGGCCGGAAATCTTCACCCGCAAGTCTTCCGGAATGCGTTCGCGGATTTCTTCCGGCAGCTTTTCGAGCCCCATGCGCGCGCCGGTGAGGGCTACGTCCTTGACTACCAGAGGCGCGGGGGTCACCAAGGCCACCAGCAGCCACAAAAGCATAGAGAGCAGGAACCCAGCGAGGGCGCCCATCTCAAACCAGAAGGCATGGTTGGGATGGAAGTGGCGAATGACGCCATAAGTAAGCAAAAAGACCACCATGGAAGCTGAGGCCAGTGCCATCAGTCCAATGTCGATTGCACGATTCAGCCGCTGGCGCGAACGGCAAAAGACGCACTCGGCGAGGTGGGCTTCGTAGTCGCCGCGCATTTCAGGGGCGAGACCGGAAATATCATAGCGCCACCCGGCCAGAATCTTGCCGACGACTGGGTCAGTGCATTGTGCCATCGAGAAATGCCGGGACGCCACCAGTGCCTGGGAAGTGCACCGGTCGGACGCTTACTACAATCGAACCGCCGCCAAGGGTTCATGCTGGGCGGCTAGCAGCAGCCGGTTGTGCAACAGCTCGCGCTGCCTGCCCAGAGCTCGTTCTGCTGTCATGCGCGCAATCTCCGGATGATTGTTCTGCTCCGAAAGATGCGCCAGGATGAGGAACTCAGCTCCTCCATCATAGTCGGTCGTCAGAAAATCCGCGAGCGCGTCATTAGAGAGATGGCCGACGCGGCTCATCACCCGCTGCTTCACGCTCCAGGGATAAGGGCCACCGCGCAACAGCTCCAGGTCATGATTGGACTCAATCATCAGGATGTGGCAGCCGCGCAGGTGATGGCGGACACTGGCCGGCATGTAGCCCAGATCGGTGCAGAGACCGATCTTGAGACCATCGCTGCAAAACCTGAAGCCCACGGGATCGACGGCATCATGCGGGATAGTGAACGGCGTGACCGTGATATCGCCGATCTGGAAAGCGCTGCCGGAGCTGAACAGCTCGCGGCGGTCAAGCTCGACACGCCCGCCGGCAGCATCGCGCGCAAACCTCTGGTATTCGTGATACGTGGGCGCGGTGATGTAGACCGGGACCTTCAGTTTCCGCGCCAGGACGCGCAGTCCGGCGACGTGGTCGGCGTGCTCGTGGGTGATGAGAACGGCGTCAACCCGGCAGGCATCTTCGCCGCACAGCGCCAGACGCCGCAAAATTTCCCGGCAAGAGAGGCCAGCATCGATCAACAGCCGGGTACTGGAGCTGGAGATGAGAGTGCAATTGCCTTTGCTCCCGCTCGCTAGAACCGTCACCGACACTGCCATAATCGCGAGCATATATGGAAGCGGAGTTTGGCGGTAGTAACAAAGTCGTTAACCAGTAGCCAGTTGCCAGTAGTCAGTGGTCAGTGGATTTGACTTGCCCGGGAGACGACAATGATTTGCCTTTCTCCCGCGTGGGACCTGCCGGCCTACTTGACAAAAGGCGATCGCATCTGGCGACTGGCCACTGGCCACTGGCCACTGATTACTGATTCCTGCCGCGATTTGCACAGGAAATTTGGAAGATGCACAGGAAATCATCCGCCAGCGCAATTTTCTGCTTGAGCGTTGCTGCAGTTTCAGGCATCCTTTCACGAATTGAGGCACAGCTTAAGTGCGTGCCGCTTCCCGGTTGAGGACGGTCTGAGGCTATGAGAGGCGGTCCGGGTTGCCGCTCCTGCTGAGCGCGAGTGGCGCTTGCTGGAGGTGAAAGTGCATTGCCGCCCGGTTCGGTTCCGAGCGCTACTCCGTTGCACTTGGGACACGCCACATATGGGCCGTCGTGACCGCTTAGGTAGTTGGGACTTGGTGTGGCTTGGTACGGACTACCCTCGGGCCTTTGAGGCTGCGAGCCGTTCCCTCAGTTCGTACTTTCAAAGGCAGCGCGACTGCGCAACACGCCAGCGTTCCACGCCGTTGCTCTGGGCTGAGCGAAGGAAGCCGCGCTCACGTGTCTGGGACGTTCAAGCTGTGCCTCAGCCGCGACCCGAGGTGGCTGGCCTCGGGTCGCCTGTTTTAGCGGCCACCTCATGGAGCCCTGTCACTTATAATTCGCAATTCTCAGTAAGCGGTTTACACACCACCTGCCCAACTGCGAGAGCGTAAACCTACTGGATCGCAATGTGGTCCAGGACGGCATCTTTCATGCGCTCCACCCGGGTTGGCGAGAAAGGATGCCCGTGGATGTTCTTGGGCTTATCTTTGTTGGCGGCGAAAGCGCCGATGCCGTATCCGAGCATGCCTCCCGCGACAACATCGGAAGGAAAGTGCTGTTTTGCCGTCACGCGTGACGTGCTGACCGCCGTAGCTAGCCCGTACACCAGCAACCTCAGCCAGAGTTGGTGATATTCATGAGCGACGACCGAGGCCATCGTCCAGGTGAACATCGAGTGCCCGGAAGGAAATGAGCCGTTCGTCCAATTGCCGGAGAAGAATTTGCCCTCGCCTGTGCCGGTGTACGGCCGTTGTCGCGCAAAAGTCGCTTTGGCTGCGGTCAAGATAATCATGGTGTCGATTCCGGCTTCAGCGGCGCGAAGGCCCGTTTCTTCGGCGTGAGCATTGTGGGTAATCAGTCCGGTGAGGAGAATTCCCCCTGCGATGCCCGTGTCAGCTCCCAGCGCGAAGTTCGAAAGCGTGAGGCTTGAGCTGTGCCAGCTCTGCGGCACCTGATGGTCCACCGTCTCGTCGGTGGCAATCAGTATGGCCGTCGTACTCAGGAATAACCCGTCCCATTTGAGCGCCTTTATCTGAAACGGGTATTTCAAAAGCTGCAACTGGTCTGAGCCGATGGTCTTGGCAGCCGTTCCGAGGTGGAGGAAGCCTTGCGCCGGCACTTTTGGCGCGGATGGGGCGTCCGGCAATTGCGGTGCGGCGGGAGCATACGGCAATGCGGTCGTCGTGGCGCTAGCCGGGCTGTCGGCCGAGGTGGGAGCAGGATTGTCACCGGCGCTCGCCTGCGACCAGGGAAACAGTAGCAGGATAACGACAAGGGTGAGTTTTTTGGGTGATCTAAATCCTGGAGAACGAAGACCAGCAGCAAAGCGATCGGGCACTTTGGACTCCGTAGAGGAAAGGGTTTTTCATCAGATGCGCTTCCTGCGGGAAAGTCTGCTTCTGCAAGAAAATAAAGTGCAGGTCTACGACAAAGTTCCAATGGCCGCGGGCTGTTATCTAGCGCCGGCTGCTGAGTCGTCGCTACCAGCACCGCGCGCCCGCCGCTGAACGATAACTGCTCGGGGTCCCCATTGAATGCCGAGCGCTGACTGGTGCCCTAACACCCTGTCTTGCACAGCTGCGCTCAGATTTCGAACGGAAATCCACTGAATAATTTTTCCCGCACCCCGCTCGATATTGCGGCGCTCGTCGCGGGCTAGCTAAAGTGGATGACACCGCATGGCCACCACCGATTACAGTTTGGAGCGAGGACTTCCCGTTAGCCTGGAAGCGGAGCGATCAATTCTGGGTGCGATCCTGCTCGACAACTCGCTCTACGACCAGGCGGCCGTACACATCGACGCTGACCACTTCTCGCTCGACGCGCACCGCCGCATTTATGCGCGCATGCGCGATCTGCAGGAGACCGGCCGGCCGGTGGACATGATCACGCTGGTCGAGGAGCTCGACCGGCGCAAGGAAGTGGAAGCCATCGGCGGCGTGGCGTATCTGTCGTCACTCATCGACGGCGTTCCCGAGCGGCCCTCGATCGAACATTACGTCCGCATCGTCAAGGACAGGGCCATGCTGCGCGGGCTCATCAACGTCGCGCAAAGGGCTATGGCGGAAGCCATCGAGGGCTCCGACGAGGCCGAAGAAGTCGTGGACCGCGCCGAGCAAGCCATCTCCCAGCTCATGGAAGGCCACATGGAGCAGGGATTCATGCAGGTCCCTGACATCATCAAGAACTCCTTCGGTTCGCTGGAGGAGTTGCTGGAACGTGGCCGGGAGATCACCGGCCTCGAGACGCACTATGAGCTTCTCGACAAGCTGACCAGCGGTCTGCAGGCTTCGGACTTGATCATCATTGCGGCACGTCCTTCTGTGGGCAAGACCGCCTTCGCCATGAACATCGCCGAAAATGCCGCGGTGCTGGATGGCAAGGTGATCGGCGTGTTTTCGCTGGAGATGTCGCGCGAGGCGCTGCTGATGCGCATGATCTCATCGCGTGCCCAGGTGGATTCCAAGGCATTGCGTCAGGGCTTCCGCTCCAACGATGACTACAATAAGCTGATCCGCGCCGTCGAGCAGCTTTCGCACGCGAAGCTGTTTATCGATGACACGCCCGGCATCTCGCTCAGCGAGATGCGGGCCAAGGCGCGGCGACTGAAGCGGCAGGAAGGGCTCGACCTGCTGATTGTCGATTACCTGCAGCTCATGTCGGCGGCGCCGATCGGCGGCAAGCGCTTCGAAAATCGCACCCAGGAAGTGTCGGCCATTTCGCGTGGGCTGAAAGCGTTGGCCAAAGAGCTGAAAGTGCCGCTGGTGGCGCTGTCGCAGTTGAGCCGCGCCCCGGAGAGCCGCGGCGGCGACCATCGTCCGCAACTTTCCGATCTGCGCGAGTCGGGCTCCATCGAGCAGGACGCCGATGTGGTCGCCTTCATCTTCCGCGAGGAGATGTACAAGAAGGACGACCCTGACGTTGAAGGCATCGCGGAAATCATCGTCGCCAAACAGCGCAACGGCCCCACCGATACCCTCCGAATGGCCTTCGTCAAGCGCTATACCCGCTTCGAGAACCTGGCCGCCGCGAGCGACTACCAGTAGTTTGCTTCCCGAATCAGCACTTGCCCCGGAGTGAGCAGGAGGGTTCCCGCGATAGATGGAAACGATTCCCTCAGGCATGCCCGCTATACTAGCCTGGTAGCATCAGATGGAAACTTACCTACAGACCAAACGCGGCAGGGTTGTGCTCGGCGATTCTCTTGAGCACATGGCCGGGCTTAAGGCTGAGTCCGTGGACCTGATCGTGACCAGCCCGCCCTTCGGACTCGTGCGCAAGAAGGACTATGGCAACGTGGAGAGCCATGAATACGTTGATTGGTTCCGACCGTTTGGGCGGGAGTTCAAGCGCATTCTAAAACTTTCCGGCTCACTCGTTATCGATATAGGCGGTGCTTGGATCCCAGGGCAGCCGACCCGGTCTCTTTATCACTTCGAGCTTGCGATCACGCTCTGCCGCGAGTTTAGCTTCTATCTCGCGCAAGAGTTCTTTTGGTGGAACCCGTCGAAACTGCCGAGTCCTGCAGAATGGGACTGGGCACATTAGCGATTTGGTTATTTTGCTGGAGCAATGCATGCTCTGTGAGTGCCAAAAGCCCGGGGTTGTTCGTTCGGGTGTGAGAGGAGTCATACACGGTCCTCCCGACAAACTAGGGCGACGCTACATTGAGCGGTGCGATACGTGTGAGCGCTTTCCTTCTGACGAGGCGGCAGGGCTGGAATACGCGAAACTCACCGGGGGCAGTTGCCGCTACGACGACCACCAACGTCTGCTTTGGTCGCCTTTATGATCGCGAGCTTGGAAGCAGTAAGGCTCATTCGCAGCCCGTGGGTCGATGCCTTCACCGAGCTAATTTCGCTCGTTGACCGAAACCTACTCGTTGCTTCTCCATTTGTTACGCGGCCTGCGGCAGAGCGCACGCTCAACGGGCTCGAGAAGCGAGGTTGCGCTGAATCGGTGCGTCTGGACCTCATCACCGATCTCAGACCAGAAAGTGCATTGGGCGGTTCAATGGATCTCGGGGCCCTGTGTGAATTAGGTCGCAGGGTGCCCGGATTTCGTGTCACCCACCTACCGAGCCTTCATGCGAAAGTCTTTATCGCAGATCTCAGAATGGCTATAGTGACATCGGGAAACCTTACCGACCCGGGTCTCCGCGGAAACGTGGAATACGGCGTCGCTCTCTCCGAAAAGCATCTTGTACAGCAGATCAGGGCAGATTTCGAGAGCTATGCCGCCCTTGGCGCACAAGTTCCGCTGGCCGATGTCGCCGCTCTTTCGCAGGAAATGAGTGAGCTTCGGACGCTTTTCATTCGCGCCCAAAGCTCCATACGTCATCGGGCAAGGCGCGCATTTGAGGAGAAACTCGAGTCAACCCATGTGCAACTGCTGCGCCAAAGGGTCAGGGCTAAGACGCCTCACGCCATTTTCTCGAACACGATCAGGTTTCTCCTCAGCAAGGGCCCCCTAGGAACCGATGAGCTGCACCCGCTGATTCAACGACTCCATCCAGACCTTTGCGACGATTCCGTGGATCGAGTCATAAATGGGATACATTTCGGAAAAATGTGGAAACACCACGTACGCGGTGCCCAGGTCAACCTGAGGCGCCACGGAGAGATTCGCCTCCACGAAGGACGCTGGCATCTGGTTGACAACGCAGACCTCAAGGTTAAGTAGCGGCCATACCCATCGGTCGAGTTCATCAGGCGGGCGAACCAGTTTCGGCAAATAGTTCAATAGAGGTAACCTGCCATGAATTGGAAGCCCGCCTCCGTCATCCGCCGGCTGTTTGACCCGCAGGCCGGCGCGTCGGATCGGCTGCTTCCACGCTGGATTTTCCTGCGCGCGCTCGGCCTCATCTATTTCTCCGCGTTTTTCGCGCTGATTTTTCAAGTTCGCGGCCTGATCGGCCCCGACGGAATTCTCCCCGCCGGCGAATACCTTGCGGTGGTGGGCGGCCAGTTCGGGCCGTCGCGTTTCTGGTTTGCTCCTACCCTGCTCTGGTTTTCCACGAGCAATCACATGCTCACCACGATCTGCTGGGCGGGGATAATAGGGTCTCTGCTTTTGGTGGCAAACCTGTGGCCGCGAGCGACCCTGCTAGTCTGCTTCGTCTGCTACCTTTCCTTTGTTGCGGCGGCGCAGGATTTTGCCGGCTATCAATCGGACGGCATGTTGCTGGAGGCGGGATTCATCGCGCTCTTCTTTGCGCCGAAGGGACTCTGGCCCCGGCTGGGCCGAAGCAGTCCACCTTCGCGCGCCAGTTTATTCCTGTTGCAGTGGGAGTGGTTTCGCATCTATTTCGAATCCGGTGTGGTGAAGCTGGCCAGCGGCGATCTCGAGTGGCGCCACTTCACCGCCATGGACCAGTACTACCAGAATGGCCCGCTGCCTACCTGGATCGGCTGGTATGTGCAGCATCTGCCGCACTGGTTCCAGGCGTTCACCACCGGCGCCACGCTGGTGCTTGAACTCGGGCTAGTCTTCATGCTGTTTTTGCCGCGACGCTGGCGCGTTGTGTGCTTCTTTATCGTCACCGCATGGCAGATTCCGGTGATTCTCACCGCCAATTACACGTTCCTCAACTATCTTGTGCTGGCGCTGGGTTTTCTGCTCCTGGATGACCGCGTGATCCTGCGCTTCACCCCGGCTCGCTGGAAGCCGGCGTTGCTTCTGCCGTCGGCAAGGGAACAGACCGCACCTCAAGTGACCCCGCAGCCGAGGACCGTTGAAGCTTCCTCGCCGCAGCGAAGCTTGCGTCCACTCCCCGCGTTCAGGCTCGCCCTAACCAGCGTAATGTTGATCTGGATTTTCTATGTGACAACGGCGCAACTGATCTTGATGTTCGTGCCGCGTTTGCCCTTGCCCACTTCGCCGGTTGCCGCGCTGGAGCCATTTCGCATTGCCAACCGCTATGGACTGTTTGCGGTGATGACGCGCGGGCGATATGAGGTCGAGTTTCAGGGCTCGAACGATGGCGTGAATTGGACAGCCTATCCCTTCCGCTACAAGCCACAGGCGCTGAACAAAAGGCCTGGGATCTACGCGCCCTATCAGCCGCGTCTCGACTGGAACCTGTGGTTTGCCTCCCTTGGCGCCTGGCGCCAGAACATCTTTGTCGTTAGCACTGAAGAACGGCTGCTGGCCGGCGCTCCTGACGTGCTCGCGCTGTTTGCGGGAAATCCATTTCCGCAGGGGCCGCCGAAGGAGGTGCGCGCCGTTCTGTGGCAATACTGGTTTACGTCGCTGGCGGAGAAGCGCGCCACCGGAGACTGGTGGCGGCGCCAGTGGCTGGGACTCTATGCGCCGGTGCTGGAACGCGAACCTGACGGCAAAGTCGTCGTGGTGCAGTGGCCCACTCCGCTGCCGCCGCATTTCTAGGTGAGTGTTCATCTCGGCGTTGCCGTGCTAGTGTTGAGGATGCCTCAAACGCATCTCCTACGATGAAACGTCTGCTCCTGGTTATTGTCGCCTTCCTCCTGGTCTGCGGTTTGGTTTTCTTCTTCTTTCTGGGCGACAGGTATCTGGTGGTCAACAACTTTCAGAAATCGGACGCCATTGTGGTGCTGGCGGGGGACAGCGCCGACAACCGCTACTATCGCGGCATGGAGTTGCTGCGCGCCGGCTACGGAAAACATCTGCTGCTGGACGCCACCACCGCCGTCACCTACGGCCACTCGTATGCTGACTTGGCCGCGGACATGGTGGCTCGCACCGCCGGGCCTTATGCTGCCGAGGTCAGCGTATGCCCCGTCAACGGCGACTCCACCAAGCAAGAAGCGACCGAGGTGAATGCCTGCCTGAAGGCTTTGCAGCCACCGCCGCACTCCCTCATCGTAGCCACGGACGACTACCACACCCGGCGTGCGCTCTCGATTTTTCGCAACCGCCTGCCGCAGTATCAGGTGACAGCAGCCCCCGCCAAGAACAGCTTTCTCTACGGGCAGCCGTGGTGGAAACATCGCGAGTGGGCCAAGACCTATCTTCTCGAGTGGCAGAAACTCATCTGGTGGGAGCTGTTTGATCGCTGGCGGAAGTAGTTTCACACGATGCAGAGCCGCCCTGGTACGGCTGACACACTGCCGGGGTGCCCGCGCCCTCACGCAGCCACGTGACTTGCTGCACTAGACAAGCGCCGGCGTGCCAGCGTAGTTTTATCCTGCGGTGCCGACGTCGGCTCCCAGGCGTTAGCGCGAGGCTTATACGATCCCTCAGCTCGTACCTACGACTTTTCCCTGCTCCGCGCTTGGGTTCCAGAACATGAGGTTGCCCATACTTACCCAAGCTGGGGACCAGCCATGCTGGCCCTGGTATTTCTACCCTTCGGTTGCGGCAACTTCCACGGCTCGCCGATGGCGCAGCCGACGCCCAAAACTGTGCCGCACTCCTGGAGGCTTCTATGCTTCACCTCGATACCGGTAATACCGGTTTCATGATTCTGTGTACCAGCCTGGTCATGCTGATGACTCCCGGCCTGGCATTTTTCTACGGCGGTCTGGTCGGCCGCAAGAATGTGCTGGCCATTATGATCCAGAGCTTCGTCTCGATGGGCTGGACGACCGTCATTTGGTACCTGTACGGCTACTCACTGTGCTTCAGCGGCGACTGGCACGGCATCATCGGCAATTTTCAGAATGCCTGCCTGCGCGGCATCACCTTGAACACGCCCTCGCCCAACAACACCATTCCCGCCATGGTCTTCATCGCCTTTCAGATGATGTTCGCCATCATCACCCCGGCGCTGATCTCCGGCGCCTTCACCAATCGCGTCACCTTCAAGGCTTACATGCTGTTTCTTACCGCTTGGCTGACCTTTGTGTATTTCCCGTTCGTCCACATGGTTTGGGGCGGAGGCTTCCTGCAGCAGTGGGGAGTACGGGACTTCGCCGGCGGTATTGTGGTGCATAACATTGCCGGCTTCGCCGCCCTGGCCTCAGTGCTGTATGTCGGCAAGCGGCGGGTGCAGGACCGCGGCCCGCACAGCATTCCGCTGGTGGCCTTGGGCACGGGCTTGCTGTGGTTCGGATGGTATGGATTTAATGCCGGCAGCGAGATGTCGGCCAATTCTGTGACCGCTACCGCCTTCCTCAATACCGATGTTGCCGCCTCCTTTGCGGCAGTCGCCTGGCTGCTGACAGCCTGGCTGAACGAGAAGAAGCCGAAGTTCCTCGGCCTGCTGACCGGCGCAGTTGCCGGGTTGGCGACGATCACACCGGCGGCCGGCTATGTCTCGCCTACCACGGCCGTTATCATCGGCACTATCGCCGGCGTGGTTTGTTACTACGCCGTCGAGATGAAGAACAAGCTGCAGTGGGATGACGCACTAGATGTCTGGGGCGTGCATGGCGTGGGCGGTGCGCTGGGCATCGTCATGCTGGGCATTTTCGCCAACCAGGCGTTCAACCCCGACGGCCCCAACGGCCTGCTGTACGGCAATCCGCAATTCCTGGTGAAACAGGTCGTCGCCATTGTGTTCTCCTCTTTCTGGGCGTTCTTTTTCACCTATGCGATGCTGCGCATCATCGACCTGTTCACCACTGTGAAGGTCGATGAGATGGCGGAGGAGACCGGCCTGGATGAGTCGCTTCACGGCGAGCACGCTTACGAAACGCTGGAAGTGGAAGAGGTCTACCACAACCAGCGCAAGGGCGCTAAGCCTGGCAGTGCACCAGAGCTGACGGAGGCCTTCAAGTAGCCTATGCCTGCCTGGTTGGGTCGGCTGGTCATAAGCGTTGCAACCGCAGGGGCGATGCGAGTATTGCCCCTTTGCGCCGTTAGCGGCGGCCAGGCGCCAACCCTGGCGAGCAATAAGCGTATTCCGCACTTCCAGGCGGACGCGTAACGCTCTGATGGTTTCGCCAAGCCGGCCTGAGGCAGTCCGCGAGGGTGGCCTGAGACGCGCGCGCCACTGATCACTGGCCGCTTCTATACTGGACGCTATGGCTTCACGGCTTCCAGCGGAAGTAGACGTGGTGGTAATCGGCGGGGGTTTCGCCGGCGCTTCGGTGGCTGCCGCCCTGGGGCGAGCGGGCGTCAGCGGCGTACTGCTGGAACGGGAGCCGCTGCCCGGGACCTACGCCTCGGGCCGCAACGCTGGGATCGCACGCCAGGTCGAGTCCCACCCGACGCTGGCGAGGTTGGCGATTGAAGGCGTGCGCCGGCTGCGCGCCAAAACCGTCGATGGGCGGCCCGTCCTGCGCGAAACCGGGGGTTTGTACCTGCTTCACGGAGATTCTGACCGGGCTGCGCGGTGGCAATCGCCGATGCGGCAGCACGACGTGCCCTGCGACCTCATAACGGCAAGCGAAGCGCGGCAACGCTTCCCGTTTCTAGGGCAATTCAACTTCGACTGCGCGCTCTTCTCCCCCACGGACGGAGTTGTTGACATCCACGCCTTGCTGAGTGAACTGTTGGCCGCCGCCAAAGCGTCGGAGTTTGAGGTCATCACCGGCTGTGGCGCGGATTCGCTCATGCTGGAAGAGGGGATGGTGTGCGGAGTGCGAACTCCGCGTGGCAACGTCAAGGCGCGCCTGGTAGTCGATGCCACCGGGGCGTGGGCGGGCCGTCTTGGCCGCGAAGCTGAACCCCTGCCGCTGCGAGCCCTGCGGCGACACCTGTTCGTCTCGAGCGATTGCGAATTCCTTCCCCGCGATGCTCCCACGGTGTGGGACCTCGATGTTGGCTACTATCTGCGACCCGAAGGAGCCGGTCTCCTGCTTTGTCCTTGCGATGAAACCGAGCACCCGCCGGGCGAGCCGGCGGTGGATCCGGCAGCGCAGGACCTTCTGGTGGAAAAGTTGTTGCAACACGCTCCCGGGCTGGCCGGCGTCTCCCTGCGACGCAACTGGGCATGCCTGCGTACCTTCGCCCCCGACCGGCTTCCCGTCATTGGATGGGACCCGCAAATCCGCGGGCTGTTCCACGTTTCCGGGCTGGGCGGCTTTGGCATGACCACGAGTCTGGCCATCGGCGACATCGCCGCCACCATGATCTGCGGGGGCGCGCTGGACTGGATTGAGGCGGCAGCGTTCGGCGCCGGCCGCGAAGCCCTCCAGCCGATGTCGCGCCACGGCTAGCCTAATGCGCCTTCAAGAACTGCCGGCCTCGCGCGTCGAGGGAATTCATCCCATGACGTGTACGTGCTCGGGCGTGATCTTATACAACACACGTTGCTCGCCGGGCTTGGCGTAAGGATACTTGTCCTTGTCGAGATACTTCTTGGCCATTTTGTCGATGTGCTCGGGCGCGCCTTGCTGCGTGACCTCGCGCACCTTGCCGCGCACCTCGAGGAAGCGATATGGGTTCTCCGGATCAATCACCGCCACGGAAACGCGAGGGTCGCGCCGGATGTTGCGGTCCTTCAGCCGGCCAACGGCAGAGTTCACCCAGACTTCACCGTTCTGGTAATCCACCCACACCGGATTGGTTTGCGGACTGCCATCGGGCATAAGCGTGCTCAAGCTGCCGAACGCTTTCTTGTGGAAGAGGTCGAGATAGTTCTCCGGAATCTTAGCGGACATAATGATCTCCTTACCGAGTTGCGGCGAGTGAAAAACAACAACCGACGATTAGATTCCGGAACTATTGTATGAGGTGCGACCAGCCCTGCAAATGGAGTGGCACAATGTCTTGCCGTCTGGCGGACGCGTGGTCTGCCCGCGCGTCGCAATTAGTGCCGAACATGCTTCTCTGGTCCATTCCATTCTTGACGTTCGCGCCGAGAAGGATTACCTATTGGAATACCACTTGATGGGGTAACAATAGCACTCTGATGCCTGAGGTGGTTCTAGCTCGGGAGATCTTTGAGCGCCTGCGCCAAGCGACCGCAGGCGATCCCAGCACGCTGGCCGAACTCTGCCGCGAATATGTCGCCGAGGCGCGCTTGACGATCGGCAAGCTTCGCAAGGCCCTGGCCCAAGGAGATGCGGCGGAATTTCGCGAACGAGCCCACTATCTGAAGGGCAGCAGCTTGATGATCGGAGCCAAGGCTCTATCGCAATGTTGCGCGAGGTTGGAACAAATGGGACGAGAGTCGAATCTGGGCGCCGCTGGAGCCGAGATCGAGGAAGCCGTCGCGGAGTTGAAGGCAGTCGAAGAGGAATTGGCACGGCAACTTGGGCCGGTGGCTCTTCCGGCCGAAGGATCCGCCGCCTAGGTAGATACAGAAGACCATCCCTTAGGGCGAGGAAACGAGATGGCGCTGACTCCGATTCGTGTCCTGATTGCTGACGACCACCCGGTAGTCCGCATCGGTCTGCGCAACATGCTGCAGGCTGACCCTCAGATGAAAATCGTGGCCGAAGCCAAAGATGGCGTCGAAGCGCTGCACATGGTTCGCACCCTGCGGCCTGAAATTCTGCTGCTCGATCTTGCCATGCCAAAAATGCCGGGCATGGACGCCCTGCGCGAGTTGACCAGCGATAACGCCGCTACCCGCACCATCGTTCTCACGGCGCAGGTGGAAAAGCGGCAGATTCTGGAGGCGCTGCAACTCGGCGCGCGCGGCGTGCTTCTGAAGGACGCCGCAGCCGCTCACCTCACCGCCTGCATCCGTGCCGTCATGCAAGGCCAGTATTGGCTGGAAGGCCGTCCGGTGCAAAATCTGGTGCAGGTGCTCCGCGACCTCACAGCACAAACCGCTCCCCCGCCGCGCAAAACCTTCGGGCTCACGCCACGCGAGTTAGAGGTGGTTACGCTGATCACCGAAGGCTCAACTAACAAGCACATCGCCGAAACCTTCGGCATCAGCGAGGAGACGGTCAAGCGTCATCTGACGAATATCTTCAATAAGATCGGAGTCGGCAACCGCCTCGAACTGGCGCTCTTCGCCCTGAACCACCATCTGCTCCCGCCTGAGGCCCAAAGCGACATCGCGTAGCGGAATGGCCTGTTACTTTCTGGCTTCCGTTTCATAAGTAGATACTCCCTCACCCGGTGGAAGACCGCTACGCTAAAACTAAAGAGACCCTTATGGAAGAGAGCCACAAGTGGCAACCGACCCTGAACTCGGTTGCCTTGGGGGAAGCCGTATTGTGCGCCGACTGCGAGATCATCAGTAACAGCGGCGGCGAGACCTGTGAAGTCTGCGGCAGCCGTTCTCTGCTCAGCGTGAGCCGCGTGCTGGGAGGGCGCATCGAAGGCGAACGCGCCACCCTGGTCGACGCCGATCACAACCGTTTGCGCAATGGCTTAACTGTGCTTGTCAACCCTGAGGCGGCCACCATTCTGCGGTGGCAGCGCCGACGGCGCAGCGGCAGCAGCTAGCCATCGAGTTTTCCTCGCTGCAAACTACATCCGCTCGCACCCTCAGCACATCACATAGCTTGCATCTTGATCCTGTTGAGGCGGTATGGAACATGACAAGCAGCTTCGTCAGCAACTTGCGAAAGCGATCGACTCGCACGAGGCGCACGCCGACTTTGCGGCAGCCGTCGCCGACTTTCCCGCCGAATTGCGCGGCCGCGTTCCCCAGGGCTTGCCTCACTCCGCCTGGCAGCTTCTGGAGCACATCCGTATCGCCCTGTGGGACATCGTAGAGTTCTGTCGCAATGCCGAGCACGAGTCGCCGGAATGGCCTGTGGGTTACTGGCCCGAGGCCGCCGCTCCGCCCAACGCCGAAGCGTGGGAGCAGAGCGTCAAGTCAGTTCAGGAGTACCTGGAAGCGATGCGCAAGCTGATTTCCGATCCCAAGCAGGACCTGTTCGCGCCCATTCCGCACGGCTCCGGACAGACGCTGTTGCGTGAGGTCCTGCTCATTGCCGACCACAACGCCTATCACATCGGCCAACTGGTAGTGGTCAGGAAGGCGTTGGGAGCCTGGAAGGGATAAGGCGGCGGGTCGAGAACAATTCGGAAGGCCGCAGACTCTCGAAACAAGCGATTTGGGCGAAAAAAGACCAGCCAGGAGCACGGGAGCCTGGCTGGATAAGCACGACCGGTTTTCTCAGGAGGCGTTTCTCTTTCCCACTAAACTTATCGGCAGTCCACGGAAACCCTTTAGAGTGGAACGCCAATTTTTTTGCTCGGGCCCTGCCTCAACCCAAGTCTGCATGTTCCGGCCGGATCGCAAACACTCGATCTACCGCATAGGACCCGTCCCCATAGCCTTTTTGCGCCTCCCGTTTTCTCAAATAGGTTGCTGATTCAGCATGACAAACCGTCGTAAATTCAGGCCGGGCCTGAGATTGCTTGCCCTGGCTCCGTTCCGCTGAAGTCGGCCGTCTGGAACCATCCCCAGGGTCTGCCGCAGAGGTGAGCAGCGTGCGCGGCGCTTATGACATTTTGGTGACATTGTCATGGTTCCATGGTGACTAAATTTCCCAAATGGGGAGGGAAATTGCCTAGAACATAGTCGCAAACACCTGCACAGGCGAAATCTAAAATCCGCTGAATTCATTGGGCTTAACTTGGCACAAGGATTGCTCCATTTAGTTCAGCCTCTCTCGCTATGGGGCAAATTGGGTCTGTATCGGAACTTGAACCTAAAGGAGGGTTCGATCCTTGAAACTGCGTATCGCTTCTCTGTTACTGCTCGCGCTGTGCCTGACATTGGCTGCCTTACCGGCCATGGCGGACACCATCTACAGCAATGGCCCCACGAACGGCAACACCGACGGCTGGACCATTA
>VFSW01000935.1_pt1 | contig 43361 bp, 61 predicted proteins | sample 5358111 | NCBI WGS metagenome assembly VFSW01 (sample SAMN11554181, study PRJNA540505) | mine drainage metagenome | isolation source: sediment from site ElyBrook_90M | place: USA: Ely Copper Mine, Vershire, VT | collected 2017
CCCACCGGCTCCGCCTGGATCGTTTGGGCTTGGCGGATAGTCGCTGCCAGGAGCTGTAGCGCCGCCTCCACCGCCGCTGCCGTCGCCACCTCCGCCCCAGTCGCCACCGCCGCCACCACCGCCGGAATCGTACTGGCTGACTGGGTCGCCTTCACTGAAGCCGTCACCCTCAACGATAACCTTGTCGTCGTTGGCGCTGTCGGCGTCCCACGCTGGCGCAGGACGTTCATTGATGTCTGGTGTGAATGGCTCGGTTTCGACTGGCGGCGCCATGCGGCCAGCGCCGAAGCCGAATCCGCTACGGCGGCTGCCGTAGCTACGTTCGCTGCTAAAGCCTTTACGGTCGATATATGGCTCGTCTTTAAACTGATCGCCGATAGTATGCATGTCTTTTCCCCAGCATGTTTTGTTATATTTTACCAGAAGCAGATAGAACTGGCAACGGCTACTTCTTGCCTGCGAAACTAAACCTTGCTCGCATAAATCGCGACGCTAAGAAAAAGCGGCGAGTTGCCGTCGTTCGCCTTGTACCTTGTGCCAATACATCCCAGTTTTAATCCAGGCAAAGCTATCAGCTGTTGATATATATCTACCGTGTCATCCGGAAAAGAAACAGAACCTGTTGAAAACAGCCTGCCCCATTTATTTGGGGCTATCAGCTCTTGGCCGACTTGCAGGAATGTGTAATTAATAGAGCCAATGCCATCATAGTTATAGAAATGAACATATACGGGTGGGCCTGGACTTCCAAAAATAAACGAAGTCCACTCCCGTCCATTAAAAGTGACGTTGTTTGCAAAAACATTGTCGTTCGACAGCGAACAAAGTGCTAGAGGGATTGACGTGGCCGCTTCTTGCGCGTTGCAGATAATGTTGATTGACGGAGCACCAAAAAACTTATTTCCTTTGATTGGAAAAACTATTGGGCAGCCGCCTGCAACAAGGTAGTCTGGAGTTATCATTAAAGGATAGTTGGCTTTCACCAAATCCACAACGTCTTGTGCGACAATGGGCTGGCCCTTAAATATCGACATATTATCCCCACACTGGAACCTGTTTGCTCTTAGCGCCAGCTTTGCCGGCCCTGCCGGCTTGGCCGTCTTTGCCGGATCGTCCTGCTTTGCCAGGCTTCCCAGAACCGCCTGGCTGTCCTGCGCCGCTTCCTCCGGCGTTGCCAAGGCTTATTGCGCCGTCGGTTTTGTTTATTGTCACGTTACCAGCCACCGTACCAGACCCGGCGCCGTCGAACGTGATTGGCGATACGGTGTTCTTTTTGGTGTTGTCGATGCTGATTGGCGCTCGCGTGTTGTCGGGCACGTCAGGAGAGAACATGGCGAACAACTCCTTCGCCAACTCTGTCGCGTTCCAGCCCTCCTCACGCAGCAACCTCTGCCGCTGATCCCACAAAAATGCCATAGAAACCTCCTAGGAGAGTTTACCTATTCCGCCTTTTGGTTAAATAATTCGACCATAGATTGGCTTTTGGCGACGGGGCGAATCGAGAAGCCTTTAAACTTCTTCTTTTCGGGCGGCGCCTCGTCTATATGTAAGAAGTTATACCTGCACACGTGGCACAGGTTAATGTCTATCAGAAATGGGTTGGTGCAATAGCTGGCGCCGCACTTTCCGCAAACTGCGTTGTCGCGTTGTGGTATGGCGATTTCGTTCATTGCTATTGTCCTGAAATATTAGCTATGCTGGCCATGCCCTCGACGATAATTTCAAAGACGGATTCGCGGTCTTTGTTCGTCACGCCGGCCAGCTCAAGCTGTAGGTATCTTCGACCGTCTGTGAATCTCTCGCGAGTTCCTGGCACACGAACCAAGACTACCCCAGACGCCTTGGTAAGGTCTACCACTTTGTCCGGTAGCCCTGAGTCTGACCGCACCCCTCCGCCTTGGGCTGAAGTTATTGACAGCTTCTGTACATCGGGCGTGGAAAAGTCCTGCCTGGTTCGCATATCCATTGTGCACGGATGCTGGGCTGTCAGGAACAGCACCTCAATTGACCTGTCAGCCATGGAGTCTGCTACCGCCAGTCTCCACCAAGTAGACTTCCAGTTCCAAACAACACCGCCAACCTGGTAAGTGCTTTTGGTAGTTGGCAGCACCGTCCAGGGCATATCGACTGTTAGCTGTGTTGCTGTGGCAGCAACCACACGTCTTGTCTGCCCCTTGCCAACGCCGTCCGTAATAGTCAGTGGCGCGTTGATAGCAGAGCCTATACCGGACGTTGAAAATATAGCCGCGCTGTCTGACAGCCAGTTCACGCCAACCGACGTTGGCACTCCGCGAACGGTTCCTTGGTCCGTCTGTGCTACATCTGACGAGCCTGACCACATAGAGTACGTCTTAGCCGACTCGCCGGAGAGGAACGTCTGAGGCTGCAACTTTATATCGCCGGCACATGCTCCTCCGACCTGGAACGGGTACCGCTCAATCCACCACCTTGATAACTCATAATCGTAGCACAAAGCGTGCCTTGGAAGATAGTCGCCCTCCATTGTGACGAACCACCGAATTGTTTGCTGCGGCCTGTACAGAACGGAGAACCAATATCTCGACGCGCGCCAGTTTAGGGAGTATTTATACAACGACCCTGGCCTGAAAATCTCACTTATTTCTCCGGAAATCTTCTGCGATTGTCCAGACGAGTCGAACTTATGTATGCCGCCCTCGTCTAGCATGTACAGGTCATTGTCTACCAGGGTCCAGCAACGATTGTTCACGCAGCCACGGTTGCAAGACAAGAACACGGCGCCGTCCTTGGCTGGGTCAACCTGGAAAGTTAGTTTGTATATGTGTCTCTTTTTAATGATGTACAGAAATGACCCGCGCGCCGTGGCGCCGATAATTTCGTCTTCATCTTCCTGGATGGCTAGCGCTTGCGACGGTGGCCAAGACTCAGGCTGTCCAGCCGGAGTGTAGTAAACCAGATTTCTCTCTGCAGGAAATGGCCTGATAGAGTACATGGCGAAGTTGTCGGTAACGTCTTTGTACGGGCTAGCCACTAAGCCATCAGCAGTTAGGGTTAAGGTTTGATTAGCAACGTCAACGCTAAGAATCTGGTAGTTGTTTTTAGCTCCTACGACATACAGCGCCCTGCCGGCAAGGCCTGCACGCCAATCTGTGCCAACGCCAGTGACCACCGCAGAGCCGGCTGTAACCATGACAGAGCCGCGCGTTTCGTCGTATTGACCTGTAAGGAATAGCCTGCCGAGCTGGCTGGCTAGCGTGGTTTTGTGCGTTGGGGCCACGTATCTGGTATTAGCCAGCGGCTGCAAGAACGTATCCAGCAACGGCGCAGCCTCCTGCGCTGACAAGAACGGGTCTGTTCTGGTGGACGAAAAGCTAGTGCTAGTCAGATCGGTTGTGTCTATGTCTACATAATAGGTGCTGAATTGGCCGTCTGTGTTTCTAAGGATTTGTCTTCGCACAACTTGCGGGTCTGCCGTGGTTGGCACATTGCTGTACATTATAGTGCTGACACCGTTCACCCACGTGCCGCCGCCGTTGTATGGATTGCCCTGAATGGAGCCGTTAAGAGTGAAGTTTGTGGAATCTACAACGGTTATAACCCACTCGCCGTCGAAATTAAGATTTACATCGCCGCCTATTAAAAGAACAACGTCGCCGGTGGATAGGCCGTGAGCAGCTGTGGTTGTGATTTGTATTGGCGTAGCCGCGGAGGCGGCGGAGATATTGCCTCCGGTAACAGGAAACCACCGACCTCCTGAAGTATACGGATTGACGCCTATGGAGTAGGTTAAGTTGAAATGCGTGTTGTCTATCACGACTATAACAAATGTGCCGTTAGCCTCGACCATGCCGCCTACACCGACAATCTGCACCATCTGCGCAGTGACCAGGCCGTGCGGCGCGCTGGTTGTGATTTGAATTGGTCCGCCAAGCGTGGCGCCGACTACGTTGCCGCCAACTCCGGTGGCTTGTGCCGGCAGCGTGGCTGACACCGGACTAAGATTGGAGTAGTTGTTCAGTCGGTCAACGAACCTGACGTAGGAGTTGTAGTTCCCAACGATGGCGCCTTTGCCGGAGGCCGACAGCGTTGGTGCGGTAGTTGGCGCAGCCAAGCCGGCCAGTTCTGCCTGGTCGGTTTGCCCATCCCAGCGCAGCATAGGGTCAAAGCCGTTTACGGAATATAGCAGGCCTGCGTCGCTTTCAATGAAGCTATCCAAGCACAAGCTCCTTGCTAGTCGTTGTCGTCGTCCTCTGCCGGCGGGTAGCACGCAATGCCAAAATGATCGTAGTCAACATTGCCAACCCCTTCGTCATGCCACACCCTATCCCACTCTTCGCAGGCAATCATCATTTTGCCCTTGGCGTTGTCGGCGCCCTCACGATCAAGAACATTGTCGATGCTTGGGTCCTGTACGAACACGTACCCCATAGCAACACCTACAACTGCTACGTAATGCCCATACGCCGACGACGCCTTAACGCGCGGGTCTCCCCACTCCTGAATGGGGCAGATAACCGGCGCTCCATTCTTCCAGTGATAACACAAGTCATCCTTGTCCATCTTTTGCTTCGCTACACACTGAACTCCAAAGCCCGTCAGAACTTCTTTTATAGACTCTGGGTCGGTTGATTTTGCTTTGGTTGTTCCAAGCAGGTCTTTCCATTTCTTGAGCGTGTCTGGGCCAACTCCGAAGTATTTGCCCACAGACATGGCTACGGCTGCTCCACAACTGTAAGTGTCGTTCTGCCTGATGTCTGGCAATTCCAAAAGACACTCGTCGTCTTCATCGTCGTAGTCATCGTCACCATCATCGTCTGCGGCAATCGGTGGCTGCTTGTAAGGCGTGGTATCTTTGCCGTGAACCATGAATCGTGGCAGGTCTGCCATGTTTCTATGCTCTCCTTAGGCTATGTATTTCTCGCTCAGCTGCTATTCCCCACAGCTCACGCTTGCTTATCTTTCCAGCGTGTGCAAGTTGGTGGCAAGGCTGACAGAGAACGATCAAGTTCCACGGAATGTCCAAACGGCTTCCGCCGCCCATGCCCTTGGCCCATATATGATGCACTTCTTTGTGCAGTGGTGTCACGTTACACACTTCGCAATGTGAGGTGTTGGTGTGCATATCTATAAGGAGGTCAACATTCTTTACCAGCATGGCTACTCCTTAATTCAAAGCCTCCAGCTCAAGTGTTTTCAGTTGGATCGTGTTCGATGCCGAGCTGGCGCTGCACGTGGCCGACACTTGAAAGAAGTTGTCAACGGAGCTGTCAAGGGTTGTAGTCCACGTGGCGTTGGCGTTGGTGGGAGCCAAGTCGCCAACGGGCGGGTTGAGGCCGGTGCAGATTATCAGGCCGGATGACGTTATGGTGGCTTTGCCGGAGCCAATTCCTGCGGCAGTGAGTGTGAGGTTCAGCTCAAACGACCACACAACATTGGCAACGCCGCTGAGCGTTGGGATGGCTGCGCTGGCGCCGATAACCGTTCCAAGCGGCGGAGCTAGGTTGTCTGCGGTCATTGCTGTGCTGCCGAGCCGCACACGAAACAGGTATGTCGGCGTTGCGGTGCTGCTAAGAACGCCACGTCCGGACAGCCTAAACTGTCTGCCAACCTGCGTGAAGTCTAGCGCTGGATGCCAGAGCGTTGGCTGTGAGAAGCCGGTAAGCAGAGAGGCTTCGGCGGTGAAAGTGGATAGCGCCGTGAAGTCGGTGTAGCGATTGTACATTAAGCTGCGAAACGATTGCATGTACGACTCCTGTTTCAGCGGCCAGGCCGGTCTTGACGACGACCACTCGCCAGCACGCCTGGGTTTACTGAAGACTTAGATTTTACAATAACCTTTTGGGACACCACCAGATTCGGCGCTGGCTGCAATGACCCACCGCCGCGAGAGTGGGCTGGCGCCACTCCAAACCACGGCGTGCCCGGCATCAGCCCGTAAGGTCCGACGTTGTGTGCCATTATCCACCGGAGAATAAAGCCTGATACGTGCCAGTTACGCTCTGCCCTGCCGTGATTACCGCGTCGGAGCTAAGTATTGCTGTGGCCCACAGGACGCCAGTCGAACCACTGGGGGTAGGGCTCGACGTTATAAATAGGCCATGGATTGCACCATTCCCAGTAACGGGGAACGTAAATGGGCCGTTGGAGGAGACCTGTTGGCTGCCCTGCGTATTCACCCATGTTGGTCTGTTTCCTGAATATTGAACATTTTCCTTCCATCCCGCGTGCGACGCCATTGTGTCGCCAGCGGCAAGTGCAGCAAAGCCAATCACGTCGATTAGTCCGGCATACCAGGTTATGATTTGCGGCCACACGCCGCCGCCGTTAGAGAACATTGTGCCGCCAACGTAGTCCAAGCCGGCGTTGGTGACGGCGTTGCGGAACGCGCGCGACCAAGCCAAGGTGCCGTTAGCGTTTCGGCATTCAAGGTTGCCGCCGCCAGAGATGATAAGTTTGCTCAACCAAGTCCCCTACACGGTTGGGTTTCTGCCTTTCAAGATCATGCCAGATTCCGTTCCCTGCACTATGTATGTCGCCTCTGGCCGGCTGTAGAAATAAGTGCTTATTACCGCTCCCTTTACATCGCCGCCTCCAACAACTTCAAAGTTGTCGCTCTCGACGCCGTTGGCCGCGCCCGCGCCAGTCTGGTAATAGTATACCACTTGGTAGAAGCCAGCGGAATACAGCCTTCCCAAGAACAGCGGCAACCTAAACAGCCCGGTGACGACATAGCGGTCTTCTATGGGCATAAGGTGGGCTTCCACCAGAGTGGTGCCAGAGAAGACTTTGGCCTGTGGGGGCGAATCAGGCAAGGTCAGAACCCTGGCTGCGTCCTGGCACGGCCTGTAGAGGGCGACTGTGGCTCCAAGTTGGTAGCGGCCAAGGTATGCCACTAAATCTCCCCAGTATAGTGCGAAACGTCAATTGACTTAAACGACAGCGCATTAGCTTCGGCTTCGCTGGCTGCGTCAATCAACGCTTCGGCAACGCGGGAGACGCATTCGTGGTAAGATGCCAAAAACTCTAACCTGTACCTGATATTGGCCAGGGCGAGCATAGCTTTGCTGTTGGCTTCTTCGAGTGTCATAAAACACCTATGTGACTTGGAAGACAAACGCATCTACTACAGTGGCTACCGCCGAGAAATTGGCGTAGCAATACACGCTGTATATTGTACCAGAAGCAAAGTTGTTGCCTATCGTTGCCGTGTAGCTGAAATCGTAAACTCCCGTCGCGTGCCACACGCCTCCCGATACATACGCTCCGCCCGCAGAGCTGTCTAGCGCCGTCGTGAATGTGTTGCTCGTTACTGCCGTGACGTTTCCGGTAGCGTTGGCGGTGGTGTTGCCTACAATACTAGCGACTGTTACCTTGGTTCCAACCGTCAGGTTGTGCCCCACCGAAGTGTACACCGTTGGATTGGCTGGCGGGCAGTTGGTAATGGCCGCCGTGTCCTTGTAAGCTACTGTGCCCGACGCCATGAAACCAGCCGGGCCGTAGATGCGGTATGTTGGCAGCGCGTCGGCGTCGGTCGGGACGTTTGAAGAGTTCTTGGCTAATATTGTCACGTCGATTGCGCTGCCTAGCGCCACAAGCCCTGCAAATCCAGCCATGTTAATTCCCCATTAGTTGCTTGCCCAGTCCGTAAGCCCCAACTCCGGTAGCTGCTGCGCCACCGGCGCGGATTGCATTTGGCGCCGCCCTCATGCGGTACAACGCAGCTGCTGTGGGCGAGATGTTGTTTATCAGGTTTCCATAAACCCCTTGCGGGTTGTCCAGGAAATTCCACGCCCCAGCCGCTTGGTTCATTATGCCTCGCCCGTTACCAACGCCATGCGCCATCGCCTCTTCTCCAGTGTAGCCAAGTCCTTGCAGCAGGGGGCTTCGAGATTGTTGCATGGCGTTGGCTGCGCGGGACGCCAGCCCAAGGCTGCTACTATCGCCGCTGACTCTGGCCGAATCCATAAGACCATGATAAATCTCATGCCTGGCAGTTCCTGGCGCTGCCCCTTCAGCGATAGTGGCCGTAGACGACGCAGGATTGAACGCGCCTTGCGCGCCTTCATGCGACAGAAGGTTTCTTACTCCACTTCCTATATCGCTGTCGCTGGCTGCGCCGCCGACGGATCGAGCGTAGGTAGGGTTGTTGGCCATGTCCAGCCCAGCGCCGTGCGTTACCGTGAACTGCCTTCGTAGGTTTTGAAGGCTTTGCGGAACGCTGGCTGCATCGTGCGCTGCTGCATCAAAACCTCCTGGCGGTGGGCGCCAAACGACGCCATTTGGCGTCGTTATTGCGCCGTCGGCTGAGGCAGCTCCCGCAGACAGTCTTGGCTGGCTTATAGCAGACTGGCCGGCTGCACGCCCGGTCCACTGCTCTGCAGGATTTAGCTGCCTGGAAAGACCGGACACTCCAGTTGGCGTTCTAGAAAGTGGTCCGGCTCCAACAGACACGTCGCCTGCTGCGTTGCGGTAGATTGGCGTCAAGCCAGGCGCCTCGAAGGTTGCGGCGGCGCTTGGTGCCGATGGTGTAGCTGGAGGTGTTGTTGGCGTTGTCGAGGTGAGTCCATTAAAAGCCCTGGAAGCAGCAGCTCCGCCAAGAAGTCCGGTGGTAAAATCCAGTCCTGTTCTTGTTAGTTGGTTGTTTGGAAGGTTTGCGTTGTCCAAAACTTCGCCGCTAGTAACGCGGTCTGACGGGACAGCTAAACCGGCCAAGGTGCGAGCCAGGTAGTGGCCGGCGCTGCTGAAGTCGCCACGCCCTGCCATGCCGACAGTCTCCATGCCGCCACGCACAACCGATCCGGGAGTGTCGGCAATGTCACTAACTACACCGAGGCCGCGTGCCAGTCCTGAGCCGGTGCGGTTTAAAGCATCCTCCATGTTTGGAGCAACATCTGACGTTGCGCGGCCAATCAGGTGTGCTAGGTTGCTGGATGGCTGGTATTCGCTTTGTGTTAGGCCGTCTGTGGCATGGCTCTGATAGACGCCAGCAGTGGTCCCATCTGCGTTGGTTGGCGGCAGCTCAGGATTGTAGTTGAAGTCGTGTGCCGGCGCGTCCGGTGTTGGCGGGCTATCGGCAGCGCTGTCCGTGTTGTCGGCCATTATTACGCCTCGGCTATTACGCCTCGAAGTTCACTTCCTTGGTTCCGTGCCGCACCGTCAGCTCGCCTTTTAGAATAGAGCACACGTTAATCTGCTCCGACGCCGTGCCGGGAGGCTGGTTAATCGCAGACCGTGGCACGTCGGATAGTCCAGGAAAGTCCGTGACGGCTGTTACCGGCCTAGCTGGTTCTGGCATGGACGCCTCACTTCTTGGTTTTGACTTTCTTTAGACGCGGGTTCTTTCGCTTCGCAGCCGCGCTGGCGTTGCGTGTGGCGTTGGCTAAGATGGCTCCAGCCGCAGCCTTGCTGTAGCCTTCGCCGGCAATCTTGCCTTGCACAGCCTCGAAGCCAGGATGCGCAGGTCCGGTAATTTTCCCAGGGTGCGGAGCGGCCACGGTGTAGCCAGGAACGTGTCCTGAGTTTGGAAGTATGCCGCGCATGAATTTCGGAATGTCCATGTCAGTTCCTTTAATCTAATTGCTCGATAATGAACCTGTTGAACTTTCTTCGAGAGTCGTTGACGCCGTTGATTTTAGCGTCGGCCCTGAACACGGTCAGCGCTGCGAAGTACGCGGCTACCATCGCGGCGACAGTCACGCCGCAAGCAGGAAATAGAACGTATCTTAGAAAGCGCTTCATTGCCTTACCCCTGATCGGCTCCGCTTGGGAAGTCCCTAAGGCGACGCGGATACCCACCGCCGCCCACGGCCTGCCTCATGCTGCTTCGGCTATCCGCCTCCATAGCCTCTTGTCGAGCAGCCACATAGTCGGCAACCTCCTCCGGATTTGACTTGATTCGCCTGGCTATTCGCAGCTGCTTCTCGCACATCCTCAGCAAGAAGTTCAACATCGACCCCTCTTCTATATCAACCGGATCGCTTATCGCATATGATAAACCACCGCCGGTGTATACTGGGTCTTGATCCACCGTCAGGCTTGTAGTGCTAGCCACCGCAGTCACTGTACGCTCAAGGTAAAATGGACTTTCACCCGACGGCCCAGTCGGTATCACGCTGTTTCCAGTTTGGGAGAACCGGATCACAGACCCCACCATCGTGGAGTCCCACGAAGTCCCAGCTCCCGTGACCGTCGTACTCCCACTGGTCAAAGTCGCTGTCCCCGCCGACACTAGCACCACGTTCATCGGCCTGGGGCGTCTCTTGTAGATGAAGTCCATGAAATAGATGTTGTCCGGCGGAGGAAAGAACCTGACCGCCATCGCCCCAAAAAACGACGGGCTGCCAGTAATGCAATAAACACGTGGCGTTGCCGGGCCTCGGTAGATGCGCTGCATGACTAGCCATTGTGATGGGTGCTCGAAGGTTAATCTTAATCCCATATTTACGTTGACAATTTCATCGCACTGGGTGAAGTCAATTGGCAGAGAGTAGGCGTCTTGATACAGAGTGTATACGGTAAGGGCTGCTACGTCTGCTCCTGGGTTGTTCTGTGGCGGCAGGGTTATAGTGGTGCTTGTTGGGTTACTGGCGATAGCATACGGCACATTATTTATAAGTATAACGCCTTGCGTTACCCACGATGGCCAAGTGTTTCCGGTTAATGTGACGGTGTTTGTCGAGTTCGTATATGCTATGGTTCCTGTGTTTTGGTGGGCGACGGTGGTTACTCTGCCGCGTCCATACAGGTAAGTCCAATTGTGGATTGACGGGAAATGGTTGTAGGCGTCTTGGGCTGCGCGTCGGCAGAACCTAACGGTGTCATCGCCGGTGGAGGAGCCGACGTAGTCGCTTAAATGCTCAACGAGGTCTTGCAGCGTGGTCAGCCTAAGCCTGGCAGTTGCCATTTATCATCCCCAAAGTAAGGGTTCATTATACCACGGCTGTTGTGCCGCGTCATCGGCATTCTACTGTCTTTCCAGGAAGCGACTCTCCGGTCGTTTTGTCTTTCGCCGGCAGGCTTTGCGACAGCACAGGCGGCTCCAGGTTGTAGGTCATAGCGCCATCGACGGCCTTCTTTGGCAGATACGGAGACGTAGATTCCTCGCTAACTATCGCCGCCGGCGCTGCCATAGTCAGCACTGGCGGCATAGAAATGTTGCTTGTGGTTAGCGCGGGCGGCTTCCCTGGCAGCTGCGGCTGTGTTGCCACCATCGCCGGAAGCTCAGATGCAGCAGAGTTGGTGTCCGGCGCGTTGGCGTTGAGAGGATACGACGGCACCAGCGCAGATGGCTTAGACGAAAAGATTGGCGTGCCAATGTCCAGGTGACGGTCTACGCCCTGTCCGTTGTCAGGAGCGTGGAACGGCCTGTATGGGCACTGTGCTGCGGTCGAGGCCGGCTTCGTTGACGGAATACGGCCAAGCACAAACTGCCCAAGGTCGGTCATCCCAAGGATGCCGTTTAAGACGGCCCTGGGCCTTTTGGCTGGAATGCTCGGAAAGTTAATTTGGTAGGTCATGCGGGCCGCCCATCGCTAGTAGACGCTGCATCGCCAAGGTGAAGTTTCTGGATGATTGTTTCGGCCAGTTCGTCAATGGCTTTTTGAATTAGAGTTCGTTCAACTAAACTGAGCTTTGGCCATTGCGAAGACGCCTTCAGCATCATAACCGCTTGGCCCAAGTCACCAAACTCAGCCAGTTGGTCGCTAATGATTGGTGTTGGTGAGAAGCCAACAACCACGCTGGTTAGCTTTGCTTGCTGCGCTGTCGTCAGCTGGCCGTCGATGCGAACCACTCCATACGGCGCCACGATCACAAACCACCCAGGCTCTATCTCTTGGCCGGCAGCCAACAAGGCTACGCCATCAATGTTGGCGACGGCTTTGCAGGCGGCGTCCAGCCTCGTAAGTGTTGCGCTAAGCATAAAGAAACCCCCACAGAGCGGACTGAATTTCACCAACCACGGTGGAGTCTGAGTTGTCATACCAGGACGAGGTGCCGGTCGCTCTGCTAGTCTCTAGACGCTGGGCGTAATGGAATCCAAGGCCGGGATAGCCGGTGTAGTCGGCCACGACCGGTAAACGGAAACCGCCGCTGCAATCTGACGAGTTGACGGTCGTGGAGTCTATGCCGATGCCAGCTGAGTAGAACGGCTCGCTAGCGTTGTATGCTACGCTGTGCGCGCGGGCGAAGAGTGGCTCCACTTGGGCGCCAGTTACCCACTGGAATCTTTGTTGTCCCACAACGGTGCTGTTGTTGCTTGGGCGCCAAGCCGCCGTAGTGTAGGTCCAGTTCGTGTTCGCTGTGTTTCTAGCCAACAGCTTTCGCTGCACGCGGTTGTAGGCGTTCCAAACAAATCGCTGCGCAACCGAGTCTTCGCAGACACCGGCGCCGCTCATACGAACCGTGCCCACCCACAGCCCTTGGCCTATACTGCACGCGCCAGCTGCATAGGCGACGCCGTTTACTAATACCCCGTTCTGAACTCCAAGGGCGTCTGTCCTAGCCGTGTCGCTTGTCCACGCCGGCCCGATGGTTAGGTTGAGTATGTTAGAGGCCACATAGGCGAACACGTCGTAGTTTTTGCCGCTTATCAGGCCGCTGACGCTCAAGCTAATGGCGCCAAAGGAAAAGCTATTCCAGGAGGCGCCATTGTAGGTAACGATGTTTCCGCTGGTGCTTTGCGCACCGCCGTCGTTGATAAACGGCACAAAATAAAGCGTGGCTTTTCCAGTTTGGTCTGTTGTGGCGATAGCGTTGGCGGAGTTGAGCGTGAGACGGCCTTGGCAAATAGAGCCACGCAGGCCGGCGCCGTTGACGCTTCCTGGGTCGCCTTGCGGCCCGACAACGCTGGTGCCGGGCGGACCCTGTTGGCCTGGAATCCCTTGTGGCCCAGCCGCGCCAGGCGCGCCGGTGGCGACGTTCCCAAGCTGCACCCACTGCGGCGGTGCGCCGAAGAATGGAACCTGTTTCTGCCAGACGGTGCCAGGAAGGTTGGGCATTAAGGATGCGTTTCCTGATAAGATACTAACGAGTTGACAACAGGTACGCCAGAGGCGTTTCTAGGGTTTACAAAAAAACCAACCTTGTTCGCCGTCATGGTTGTGTTACTGGCTTGGGTCCAAATTGGAATCCAATTAAAGCCGTCGGCGGACACCGAAAAAGACTCGTTGGCGCCGTCGTTCAGTAGCCTAAACCAGCTGAATATTCTGCCAGGAGTTAAGGCAATATAGTTTACTGCCGTGTGATAAATTCCGTCGGTGGCGTGGCCGGCTTGAAGGTAAGGCACAGAGGCTTCGGAGTCGTGTTTTAGTGTCTTTGTGTAGGAATTGACTGTGTCAGCCCATAGCACTCCAGCTTCTGAATAATTCGATCCGGCAATGAGCAAATTCAGCCCAAACACACAACTGTACGGCGTTGCTGGAATGGCTTTAAGTGCCATGGAAAACACGTCGTTATTGCTTGCTGGGGCGTTAAGGACGACAGCTCCATTGGCAGCCGCCAAAGTTGCGCCTGCCTGACCGTTGGTTAGCGTCCAGTCGCTAAGTTTTGGCGATATAAATGTCGCTTGGCCGTTAAATCCGTATGGTCCCTGCGGTCCTGGAATTGACGGTCCCGGCGGTCCTGGAGTCCCTTGCGGTCCCGGTATCAGAATCGGCCCGGTCGCCCCAGGTGGCGGCGTCTGGAAATACAAGTCCCCCACGTTGCCTTGTAGCAACGATGGCGCGGCGCTGCCGACTAGCACTTTGGTGCCATCGGCTCCGCGTTGGCCAGGAGTTCCGCCGCCACCGCCGCCACCACCTGAGCCGCCAAGAGTGCCTACTTTTGTCCAGACCATGCAGCGTCCTATTTATTAGCCCTGAGCGGCGACGATGGCAATCTCTTCCCACGTGATGCCAACACTTAGCCTTGGTGACGTGCCGGCGCCGGTAACGCCCTCAATCATGTAGCAGGAGCCTGGCTCAATCACAAACTCTCCGTCTACGTCTTCGTTAGAGTAGTTTAAGAACGTAGCCGTCGTGGCCAGGGCAGACCCAATCGAGCAGAGCGGCCCTAATACGCCGGTAGTTGGGGCCGTTACGGTGGCGGTGATTTTGCAAACACCGACCGCTACAGCTCCGGACTGGTTGCCGGCGTCGCAACAATTAGCGACGGCGGCTGTTCCTGTCGGGATAGCTATCGCGGCCACGGAGAGACCTGACAGACAGTGGAACAGCGTCCCGCCACCTAGCGTTCCAGAGAAATATGCAACCCGCACACGTTTTACTGAAAGGCGCTTACCTGAACCGATGGGGTTGTACAACGATAGCAACGCCGTAGCGCCAATTGTCAGGCTTGAGCAGGGAGCACCGATGCCCTGGTCGCTGGCATGAAACAGCACCCCACGGCTAGCTGCTTCGTAATACTTGCCGTGAGCCTGGCTAACAACTGATTCTCCAGTTTTTGCTTGTCTGCCAGTTGCTGGGATTGTGCCGTCAGCGCCCGGAACCGGTCCTACAGCCATCTGTCTCTCCTTTTACGATTTCTGGTAAATATCATTTGGAGTAACTGAAAGGTCAATATAGTAATCGCCAATATAACCAAGAGCGCCAGATGGAACGCCAGCGCCAGTAAACAAGCCTCGACGAGAGTCTGCTGAATACACTCCTGCACCTTGAGCAACTGGTATTTGTCCACTTGTGTATCCCGAAGTGTCGGCGCCCAGCCCACCACTGGCAGCTGCTAGGGTTCCAGCGAGAGTTATTGTACCAGAAGAGGTTATTGGTCCGCCACTGGTAGTTAAGCCGGTTGTTCCGCCAGACACGCCAACGCTAGTAACGGTTCCGGCGTGGCCTGTCAGAACTGTGCCGACGAAAGAAAGCCCGGTGCCGAGTGTGACTTCCCCAACATTGGCTACGCCAGCTGTAGCGTTTCCTATAAGCGTTACGGCGCTCGCTTGCTGCATCTGGGCGTAAGTGACTTTGTTTGTGCCGACAGAAGTCACACCAGCGTTGGTGATTGTTATGTCGCCGGTAACAGCGACAGCGGCAGCAACGCCACCTGCGCTGCCAACCCATAAGTTGGCGCTGGTTAGTGAAGTGCCGACTGGTGTTCTGGCGTCGCTGAGTCTGCTGTCGTTTCCAATACACACCGTTGAACTTGTGGTGCCGGTAGAAACACTAATTTGGTTGCTAGCATTAACGCTGATTGGCGTTGTGCCGGTATATGTTCCTGAGCCGGTATCTTGAACGAAATTTATGGTGGTTCCGCCGTGGCCGAATGTTATCGTGCCAAACGAACTACACAGCCAGCCGGTTTTGGCGTTCACGGTGCCATTTTGAATGAACACGAATGCGCCGTTGACGCCGTCTGCCGGTTGGTCAAAGTCAAGCGACCTGGTAAGAACGGCGTTTACAACGATAGTGCCGACCGTGGTGAGTGTGTAGATGCCGTTTTCGGTCGGGTCGGTCTGGTTTTTTATCAGCAGGCGGTCGTTGATGGCTGGCGTATATCCGTCCAGGACAAGCACAGCAGCTACCGTTAGCGTCAGTGTGGCGCCAACGCCGGACGCGCCGTTGGCGTAGGTGCTGGCTGCCAGCGTAGCTGTGGAGGCGGCTTGGCACTCCTTCTTCACCGTGAGCAGAGCTATCTGTGTATCGACGTAGTTCTTTGTAGCAGCATCTTGGGCGGATGCAGGGTCCGTCACGTTAGTGAGCTTGTGGCTACCAAGCGACTGATCCGCCGTGAACGCTTGGCTTCCATTAGCCAGAATCATTGGCGCCGCTAGAGTTGCCGTTAGCGTTCCGGTTGTCGTCACAGGAGACCCGGTGACTGTAAACTGAACCGGAAGAGACAATCCTACGGACAAGACAGTGCCGGTGCCTGCCGGCATATCTGCCGTAGCCAGCGCTCTGAACGTAGGCGTCACCGCAGCACCAGATGCCGGGCCGGCCCACACGGTGTTAGCTGTTTCCGTGGCCAGTGTAATAGCCAATGTGCCGGCAGAAGTTATTGGAGAGCCGGACACTGAAAATATAGCAGGCGCCGTCAAAGCCACGCTAGTCACGTAAGACAGAGCAGGCACGTCGGCGGCAACCAGTGAACGGAATGTCGGCGTGGTTGCCAACCCAGACGCAGGTCCAGCCCATACAGTGTTGGCTGTTTCGTTAGACAAACCTATAGTGATGGTGCCGGATGTGGTGACTGGGGAGCCGGACACAGTAAATCCAACAGGAACGGCCACGGCTACGCTAGTGACTGTGCCGCCTGAGCCAGTAGCCGTTAATGTTGAGCCGGAGAAGCTAACTCCAGAGCCAAGAGTGATTTCCGCTACGTTGGCTACGCCGCCAGTTGGATTTCCAAGCAACGTGGCGGCGGACGCCTGCTGCACTTTGGCGTAGCTAACTGCATGGCCTGCGACTGTCGCTGCAAAACTTCCTACGCCACTGCCAGTAACGTCGCCAGTTAGGGTGATGGTTTGGTCGCCAGTGTTTGTTCCAGACAGGTTGCTGCCAGACACATTGCCGCTAGCCGCTACGCTGGTGGGCGTTATTGCGGCCAAGGACAGGGTTATTGCTGGTGTGGTGGTGGCTGTGGCAACTGTGCCGCTAACTCCGTTGGCTGTCACCACGCTGACCGTGGTGACTGTTCCGGAATCTCCGGTATTTATTCCTGATAAATTGCTGCCAAGCACCGTTCCCGTGGCGACGATGTTGCCACCAGACGACACATTGCCGCTGGCAGACACGGTAGTTGGAGTAATGGATGCCAGAGACAGCGTTATGGCCGGAGTGGTAGTTGGGTTAGCTACAGTGCCACTAATGCCGTTGGCGGTAGCTACAGACACGGTGGTTACTGTGCCGGTGCCGCCAGAGAATCCCGCAACGATAGACGCGGCAGTTAGCACGCCGTAGATCGCGGCGTTGACCGAGTGGCCAACCGCTGTCTGAACGCCTTCGCAGACCTCCGACGCCCTGGTTACTGTCCAGGTGGTTCCTGCGACTCCTGTAACCGTGAGGATTTCATCGTCGATACGAATGCGAAACGTGCCGGAGGTGTTGAACTGGGTGCTGCTAACGACCGAAATTGACGTATCGCCAGCGCCGCAAGCAGCAGCAAGAGACGTGGAAGCATCATTGTTGTATACTTCGGCCACTAGTCATCGTCCTCTAGCCCGTCGAGAGCGTCATCAATATCAAGATCAACGAAATAACGCATTAGCCTCTCGTTGCTTTGGACACCTTCCGCTTGCCTTTCGGCGCCATCTTCTCTACGACCTGCTCCTTTAAATCTTTCATGTCAACCAGTTCTGGGTGCGGGTCGCGCATGGCGATTTCGGTGGCGTACTTCGTCACCAGGTCTGGCGCCATGGCCGGGCCGGCTTCGACTGGATTTTCCGGCGGCTTTGCCTTTACGCTGACGGTTCCTTCAGACCCCCACCCACGCTTGGTGAGGACGCGCTCCACGTCGCCCCTTGAGTCAACCCATGCCTCCGGATCGCCTGGAAACCTTGCCAACCCCGATAAGTATTTTCTTCCAGTGGCAGTTCCGCCCATACCTTCTGTGACGCCGCGATAGTAGTCGCCGACATGCTCTTGCCCCTCAAACTGCCTTCCGTTGCCAACCCCTTGCATGAAAGTGCAATCAGATACGCCATGTGGCGGTACGCCGGAAGCTAACATGTCCTTTAAACGCGCCTCCTCTCGCGACTGGGTTTGCTCTAAATAATGCGCCTCCGAGCAATCCTTGTCGTCTATGCTATACCGACGGTCTCCATTAGAGCAATATGTTATCTTGTGCCTCATTGTCCGGGCCTCTTTGGTGGTTGTGGTTTGCCTTTATCCGGATGCTCAACGCCAGGCAGCAGGGTGTGCGGATGGATTGGCGCAAGCTTGGCTATTGGTTCCGGATGGTTAATGCCAGGAACAATCTGATGGGCCTGCACTGGCGCTATCTTCATCAGCGGCTCCGGCCTGGTAAGGGAAATTTCGTTGATTGGCGGCGAGTTTGGATTGTCGGGCGGAATAACGCCGGCCATTTCCATCACCTGGTGCTGCATCTCAGGCACCAGCGTAGCGAAGTCGATGCCGAGATTGATCTTGGGCCTGTCCGGTCTAGTTGGCGGCGGTGGAGGCATCAGGAATGGCGTGGCATCCCACTGGTGAGCCTTAGCCCAATTGGTGAGCAAAGCGTTGACCGGACCTACGTTGCCGCCTTTGGCCACTTCCATAAGCGGATTAAACATCTGCTGAATAGCCTGGTCTGCGTCGGCGGCTTCTTTCTCTTTGTTAGGCTTCCTGGCAGAATTAGCTTCGATGCGGTACTCTAGCTGATGCAACAGCTCTGTTGGGTCCGCTGGTGTGATGTACTGCTGCCACCACTGCGCCCCAATGGGCCCCATCAGCGGCAGTATGTCCTGCTGCGGCTCTAGCATCCACCTCGCCGCCAGAGCCTCAGCTCTGGCTATGTTGGTCATCCAGTCTTCTGTCTTGTTAACCATGTCGTCCGGACGAATGTGCAGCTGGCTCTGCTTGACGTTCGCTTCCTCCGCGCTGCGATAGGCGTGAGCCGACTCGCCATACATCAACTCTGACAGGCCGGTTCGTTGCTCAAAAAGGTGCATTACCATCTCAATGACTTTGAACATATCCCCGTTCACTTCGGGGAATCTCAAAATCTCCACTACGTCCTTGATGGCTCCATGGGACTTCTCTATCTCGACCAGCTCCATGTCGTCGCCAGACAGGATAACGCGGCGCATTTCCTCGCCCATTGATTTCTGGGCGACAATGATGTCGCGGCACGATTTCTTCATGCGACTAGCCAGGAAGCTGTAGGCCCAGTTAAGGAACTTCAACTCACCCATGGCTGGCTTGAAGTGCGACATTGGCCAGACCTGATTTGGCACTTCGTGGAAGACAAGCTCCTGGTATGGCCACGAGTCGTCAGCCCAGAACGGAATTGGCCATTGCACAGCTTTGGCGATAGCTTGGTCATCGCCCCAAATCTCTTTCGGTATGTTGGCCGGATATTGCAGCTCTTTGCATATCACGAGATAAACATGCTGGCCGAAGCGGTCGAGGTTTTCGTGGTCAGGGTCTGTGTAGGCGCCGGTCTGGGACATTAGCGTGCCCATTCCCATCTTGCTGTACACCTCGTAATAGGTGATAAGGTCATTGGTCTTGCCCTCTCGCCTAGCCAGCTCACCGTGTCCGCCATCGGCTTCTATGAACTCGTTTTGGCTATACGACTCGGCGGAGCCTTTAACTTCGTCCTTAGGTATGCCGTATTTTGCTGCAAACTCCCACACCGGCAACGTGCAAGTTTTGCCGCACCACTTAGCCTTGCTGCGATGCTCCATATCGCAATCCACAAGCAGGTGGTCAACGGTGTCGTAAAAGCTGCTGACAATGCGCATTTGGCTGGCTGCGGGCTGCCAAACTTCAGTCCACAATACGCCCATGCCCTTTATCAGGGCTTCGTCAATGGCGTTGCGGCTTTCGGATTTCAAATCGCAGGCGTTCGGCGTGTACTCCTGATACCATTGCAGAAGTGCAGCGCGGGCTTTGTCTTGGCTACGTTGGCTGTTCACGTTCTGCTGCATTTGCTGGTATTGTTGCTGCACGTTTGGGTCTTGGGGGTTGCCAAGAAGATCAATTGAGAGCATCGGCAGGATTCGGGGATTGACCTTTCTGGTTGGGTTGCGGTGGTAAAGCACAGGCCCAAAGATTTGCACAGCCTCAGCAACTTTGTTAAGCGTCATCGCCACTGACGGCCTCGGCGCGCCCCCAGCCTCGCCAACGAACACGAAGTCGCCGCTTTGAGGAACGCCTTCCTTTAAGCCGTAAAGAAAGTCATACGGCCCCCTAAAGAACCGCATGGTTTCTTCAGCATCCCTGGTGAATTCACGCTTCTGCTCGTGAGATGCTTTTATCTTTGAGAGCCACTGGTGCGTGAGTTTCTGGAAAGGCGAGTCCATTAATGTTCCTTTGTATTCTCATGGGCGTGTCCGCTACTTGGCGTTTTTGCCGATTGCCGGCATTTCCGGAAATGGATTCTTAGCCAAGTGGTTGCCAGTGGGGGTGAAGTCCCAGCCCCCCTCGTTGATGCGGTCGTACTCTTTAGCATACGGATCGGCCATGTGCCTAACACACGTCTGGTCGAAGTCATGGTCAAGCCCGAACACCTTTAGGTGCAAGCTAGAGTGGCTCTCCACTTTTACAATGGCCGGGCAGGCGCGGGATTCGTCGCGCGTGCCACCCTCGTACCACAACACGACTTGGCCACGAAACACGGACGGCATACGGAACTCAGTCATTGGAATCTCCAGGGTTAAGATAAAACCAGCTGCTTGGCCGTGACACGGTCACGCGCCCACTTGGTGATACGATCTTCCAGCTCCGAGAAGTTTGGCGTAGCGCCATCCGAGTCGATCAGGTTGGCTAGATGGCGGCCAACGGCTTCCCAAGCTGTCTTAGACTCTTGGATCACCTCCTCCCACACAGGAACCTGATCTTTAGATAACGTGTGCTGGATGTACATTGTTTTGGCAAGCCCCTTGGCAGAAACCTCGACCGAGGCCTGTTCGTCGGGCGGTATGTCAATAATACTGGCGGCTTTGGCTGCCACGTCTTCCCACGGTGCCAGGTCAGCATCGCACAAAGGGCCTGGCGAAACGCCGTGAGATGTAAAATACACCGCGTGTGCTGTTTGGGCCAAGTCTTTATACGACAGGCCGTTTCGACACTCTGTGCGTGAAGACCTAGCCAACTCTGCGAATGGGTCGAACGGAAAGCTCATAGAACTCCAACTCCAATATCAAAAGATTGACCAGGCCCAAAGTTAAGCGTGGTGCCTTTAAGGCCGTCCGGGTTCATAAGCTCTCGCGCCTTCATCACGACAGGCCCGGCCTTAACCTTAGCAACCCTGGCCGGAACGAACACTGGGGCGTCCTGTATAATATACCTTATTGCGGCGCATAAGTGAACAGGACCTCTGTCTCTTGGCTTGTCGGTCACACGACCCTCTCGGTCTTTCTCGTAAAAATACCTCTTCATTTCATAGCGGAAGTTGTCGCAGCGGTCTGTCAGAACACGCAGCCGTGGGCCTTTGCCAGGCCGATTTCTTAGGTATTCCCTTACCGCTTCGATGCCGCCGGACGGGTCTGCCACCCCCCACGTGAACTCTTTGCCTGTGCGGAGGCAGCTGACGAGGTGTTTATCAAGTGCGTCGGAATACTGGTCCTCTATGGTTCTGCCGGAGCCGGTTTCAGTCATGCGACCCATTTGATGATCTATGATAAAAGCCTCAACAGTCATAGACCGGCATTTTTCCTTCATTTTCTGGCCAAATATCTCGGCTGAGCACTGCCTGATGTATAGCTCGTCGAATATATATATGGAATCGTCCTCTTCGGGAGGAGGCACGGCAGCGAATAGGACAGCACAAACCTGTCGTCCCGGATCAATGCCAGCGTATCGTGTCCAGTGCGCCGGAATTTCAAAGTATGGGCAGCCATGTAATTTCTCGTTAAACTCAGGGTACACTCGCATACCGTGGCTGGCAAACTCGCCATGGATGCGAACCATGGCCTCTTCCGGAGAAATCTTCGATATGAGGGTTTCTTTTTGCTTGTCGGTTAAGTGGACGTTGTCCACCAACAGAGACAGAAACTCCTCTACTGAACGCTGCGACTTAGGCAGCCTGAGCTGGTCCTCGGCCCTTTCGTGAAGCTCGAACAGCTGCGGCGTGCCAGCTTGTGGCGTAGCTGACCATATGAACCAACCGTCACGGTCAACGAGTCTAGCGGCTATTTCCGGATACCAGTCAGGGTCAGAGATTTCCTCGTCGAACCAGGCTATGTCAATCTGCGTGCCACGCGGCGGCTTGGCGTTGGAACTGAAGCAGTGGATTTCCCAGCCGTTGAACAAGCTAATGACTCTTGGCAGATTCTCTTTCTTGTTTTCCCATCCTATCATCTTTATTAGTCTGGGCGGTATTAAAGGCGGCGCCGGCCTGGCGTCTTTGGCGCGGAGCAGATCGGACAGCAGCCACGGACTGTATGACCGCCACTCATTAGTAACCTCGTCTCTGATAATCTTGTATGCGCCTGCACGGAACAGCATCTTGTACATCACGTTTGCTATGTGCTTGCCGTCGAATCCAGACAAGTAGGCGATGCCGTTTCCTGACGGGTATCTTTGATCCAGGCCGGTGACGGCGCGGGCAAACTCAACTGCGGCAGCTGTGGTTTTTCCTGAGCGGTTTGAGCCACGGATGAGTCGCTCGTGGCAGTTGCTGTCATGGAACGCCTGCTGCGTTGGCATGGGAACGTAAAGCTTTAAACCGTCAATACGGCGGCTAAGACGCTCTATGAGTAGCTGTTTAAGATCAGCCGCTTGGTCGGCAGGCAGGAGTGGCGGTGGTGCGTTTAAGGCGCCTTTGGGCCTACCACGCTTACGGCGTAGTGGGTTGGATTCCATCAGCGTCTCCGGCGTACTTTCCTGAACGGGGCACTTTGTCGAGAATGCGCTCTACTTCAAGCTGCAAGTCGGCGTCGGAAATCATAGAAGCATCGCGAGACTGCTCCTTGGCTGACACAGCCTTCGAGCCTTGCAGGATCATTTGCAGCACCATGGCGCGGATCATGGTTCCGGGCTTGGCGTCTCGGTACTCCCTCAAAAGCATTTTAGCAACACCGTCGGCTCCGCCGGCGCGTCTGGTGAAGGCGCAGATAATTGCCTTTAAGTCCGGCATAACGGCGTGGTGCATGGCATCAGCCATGGCGCCGACTAGCTTTTCTTGCTCCTTGTTGGCTTGGTTCTCAGTAAGTAGTCCGTTTGATTTCATATTCCCCATGATAAAACTAGGGCGGGATCACCGGCTTTCGCCTCCCCCGCCCTAGCACCCCGGACTTTTCGTTTGCAGTTCGTTCCCTGAGAAGGAGCACTCTGCTTCGAGCGGCATAAGTTCCTACACTGTTTGTGTGCCATCAATCCAGCCACGGACGGACAGCGTCTTGGCCACCACGCCGCCTTCAGCAGCCGTCACCACAACCGACGTAGCGGCAGGCGTGTTAAACAGCAACGGCGGATCGAAGGTAATGCTGGTAAGGCCGGCTGCTGTAGAAAGGTTGTGTGGACCCCACGTTACGGTGCCGTCGGTAATGGCGATGGTTGGGTTTGCGGCCACAGCTGCAAACGACACATCAATGCGGTCAATGCAAATACCGGAATTTGGAGTGGTTCCAGCCACAGCGGCTATCTTAGTGAAGGTGACGGTGGTGCTGCCAGTTCCGGTGGCTGTGGCGTTGGCGACGCCTGGTTCGCGGCCAGTGTGCTTGTAGCGGCCAACGACTGGCGGAGTAGCTACGGTTTGATTAGCCATGTATTGGTCCTATTAAGCGTTGCCATTGGCAAGGAAGTCTGCCAGTGCGTCATCGCCGCGAAGATAATGTTGCAGACGATTCTTTGCAGCCTGGGACACGGTCACAGCCCCGTTGGCTGATTTAACCGTAGCCTCCAATGCAACGGCCTCTCCAATGCCGCCCATCACCTGAGAGAGCTTATCTCGTGTCTGGCCGTCCAGGTCAGTCCCAGAGGCATTCAGAGCGACAAACTTGGCGGCGCCACCTGGACCAAACAGACTGTCCAACACAGACTTAGTATTAGTGCTGAGGGCCATTAGTTTACCACCAAAACGTCGTTGGTTGCTTGTAAGTTGCACCTGTTGATTTCGGCTTGGGCTTTACAGCAAGCTTGCGTATTGGGCATTCCAGCCGCCACGGCAGCTTTTACCGCCCCATTCACATCCCTGCCGGCGTACAGTATCCTGCTTCTGTACGCTTCTTCGTCAAAATCGCTGGCAATCCAGGTAACATCCCTATTGCTGTCAATAGATCGCTTAATGTAGATCACTTTACCTCCAGGGCGTCATTAACAACACCATTATACACCACCGGAACTGTGACCTGCAATGGGACTTTTCCTTCATTCACGGTGGTGATGTCCATCATGTATTTCCCTTGCTGTCTGCCAGACAACACGGCCTCGGCATACTTGGAGTTTATCATCTCCGAAGTAAGAAGAATCGGCATTCCCACGCACTTTGGCTTCCAGTGGCCTGCCCAGGCATCCCAGTTGGCGTAGCATGGGGAGTACCCAAGCTTCGCTGCAGCGCAGAGGTTCATGTCGCGGCTGGCCGTAACGTCCTCCGTGGAGGCCTTGACGGCGTTGTAAATGTCTTCGTATTCGTAGTAGAACCACGGCCTAGTCAGAGCAGTGGCGACGTTTTTGGGGTGCTTCTTTATCAGGGCGTTGTATTCGTGGATCGGGTCGGTTATGTTGAAGATTTCCATGTCGAACATGATAAGGCCGGTCGGCAGTGCTGCTGCCGGTTGAATGCCGGTCATGTTGCAGGCCTCTTCGCGGCTGTACATCGCAAGAGAGCAGTCGATGTTTGGATTGCTAGACTCCTTTGAAGTCCATCTGAACACATAAGCCGACTCGACCGGCGGGGGACCACAGTATGGAGCGCCCACGACTGTGACCAACCCACGCTGCTTACGTTCGTAAAGGAAGCTAAAAGAGCTATCAAAAAATGGCACGGCACGGCCTAGTACGCCCAGATACATATCGGCTTGTTGGTCTGAATCTGTCATTACAAGCACATCGCAGCCGGCTTTTCTGGCGTCGAGGACGGCCAGGTTTCTGGTCATGGTGATTGGCGTGTCCGAGTAGTCCTTTGCGAAGATTTCTCCAACGCGAGGATCAGACCTACAGCTTGTTATGGTCTTGGCGAACCAAGTGCGGATCGACGGGTGCTCGCTGGCGCTACCGCCGTTACCACCGTAGGGAAAGAAGACAAATCCTACGTTTAGTTTGAGGGCTGGCATAGTCTCTCCAGTGCTGATGGGCGCGAGGCCCAAAAAAGGTGGTTTATCTTATTTGTGTTGCTTTCTGCCACGGCGTGCACAACGAACCCCTGGCTCTCCAGAAATGCCGTCATGCCGCGTATGTTGCACCTCTCTGCTGGAAAGCCATGAACCTGCTCATTGGTCAGTGCGCCGCCCGGCGGCTTGTCCATTTCTGCGTAGTCGTGAGTCTCGCCGACAATCTCGTCAACTTTGTGAAGAAGCTCGGAGGTGTACAGAATTGGGTATTCTCCGGCCTCGGCGTCGATTTTAAGCAGGTTTATTCTGCTGCCGTCCTCCGTTACAGACTCGATAATGCTGTCCAAATCCGTCGTTGGAACGGACAAACGCTTGATTTTTAGCAGACGTTGCGGAATAACATACCCGCACGCTGTCTTGTCCTCACAGCCCTGAAACACCGCCGGCTCATCCTTGCGCCACACCGCTGCGTTGAGCACATCGACTTTGCCTGTCCAGGCAGACATGTTTTGGCAGAGTATGTTAAAGCAGCCGGCGTCAGGCTCAAAGCACACCACGTGGCCTGCGCCGCGGATTAGGCACGCTACGGCAAAGGCCCCTATGTTTGCGCCAATGTCGATAATGGCGCCCTTGTCAGGCAGGCGATCTTTGAGACGGTATTGGTTTTCTGCGACGACTTCTTGAAACACAAGTTGGTCTTGTGTGTCTGGGCGCATAAGAAATGTGAACTTCTTGGTTTCCACTATCTGCTCCGGGGTAGGAGTGACAACCGCTGCGTTTGATCGGCGCGAGCAGCGTTGGGTTAGGAAAGTCCCAACGCTGCCCTGCCACAATCTAATTATACCACACCCTACAGCCTGGTCATATCCATCAACAGCGCCACACAAGTTTGCGCGCTGGTAAGGGCAGATAAGGCTCGGCCAATGCGCCCCTGTACGGCGTTCAGGTTTGGCAGCTGGCTGATGCCGGTCGTTGCCGCGTTGAACGTCTGCGAGGCAAGCTTGCCAGCGCCGGCAGTGGAGATGTTGGTCGTGTTGGTCGTCGCGCCGCCAGTGGCCGCCACGAGCCAGTCGCCGACAACAATCTGCGTGGTTCCACCCTGGAAGTCGGCAGTCAGCGGCGAAGAGAAGCCAAGGAACGGCCCGGCTACCACCGCGTAAAACAGGTCGTTGTTCGGAACGCCCGCGCTAGGCAGGAACTCGTCAACGCCATACACCGGCGGCACGTTTAGCGTGGCGCTAGGCGGAACCGAACTGTAGCCAATGGCGCGGCCAAGAAGAAAGCGACCGTCGGTGCCGCCGTTGGACGCTTGGACAAGGTTGCCACCCTGCAAGGCTACGCCGGAGACGTTGCGCATAATGCGAACGCGGACGAGTCTAGCAGATCGCTGAACTTTCGTAGCGGAAAACGTCGCCGGCACCCAGTTGATGTCCTCAATCTCATATTCTTTGCCTTCAAGGTCGGTTGCCGTGTACGTCGTCGTATCGGCGGTTTGACCGTCGAAAAAGGTCGTGCCCCTTGCAAAGGGTAAATTTTCATATTTCGCCATAACTTGTTGCTCCTAAAGGATGTTCGTTTCTTGTTTCAAGTTCATCGGATGTCCGGGGCTTATGTTTTGCTAAGTTTGTCCTTTAGCAGCATTAGGTTACGTTAATCAGCTTCATAAATTGGCGCACGTTGTTGAACTTGAAGTTGCCCATTATGAAGACAGCGAAGCGGTAGGCGTCGCTTGCGAGGTCGTAGTCAGGACCCTTCGCCTTAATGAGCACGTCCAGCAAGCTGCACAACTCAACAGCGTCGATGTTCCAGCCATAGCCGGTGTATCGCGGAATGCCGTACTCGCTAGTCACGTCGATGCCGTCGAAGTTAATCACGTCTTTAAAGCCGAGCTTATAAAGGCCCTCGCCGGCGTCGCCCTTGGTAACGAACAGTTGCTCTTCGGTCTGAGCCTTGTCCTTGAACTGGCGGAACATTTCAGTTTCCAAGGCAATCAGGTCAAGCATGGACTTCTTGGACTTGTTCTTCTGACTGTTGATGATGCCGTAGCGAGTCGCCTCCAGACAAGTGTTGGGCCACGTTTTCGTGGACGCCTGCCAGCCGGTCGTGCCAGCTGCCGAGCTAGTGGCAATTCCGGACGTGTAGTCCACAATCAGCGGACTCCAGAAGTCGAAGTGAGCGTCGCCGGTGCCGGTCGGCCAATCCTGGCCGGGAGAATCGGCTGTGGAGCCAGTCTTAGACCACGCGCCGCCGTAGTTGCCCAACGTGCAGACGTTGCCAGCATAGGAGCTGTTGGGTTTACCAATAGGCTGCTTGGTGCCAGCACCAGAGTTGCCCATAAAGCTCTCGATGCCAAGAAAGCGCTTGTTGTTGCCGGCGGCGCCACCGTCGATGTAAGGCTCGTCGCCAAACTGATCGGTAATGTCGTCGATCAACAACTTAGCCATCTCAGACCAGACCTTGACGATGGCGGCGTCGCCCTTATTCTTCTGCTTTTCAAACTCAGTCATTTGGTCGGTCATGGCGTAACCTCGCCAATCGACCTGTGCAGTCCGCCACCTGTTCTGGCGACTAAAGGTCAAGGTGTCGCCGTCAATGAAGCCTGTCAGCGGTGCGCGACGATAGCGAATCTTCCAATCAAGCTGCAAGCCGTTGTGGTTGAACGTCACGCGACCGCGATCTTGGAGAAGGGCCAGGATTTTGCGGTTACGCATTACCTGCACCTCTTCGCCACGAAGATACTCATTGATCCTTTTTGTTACACACGCTTTCGCGTGCGGGCTGGTCATTTCTGCCAGCCACTTCATGTCGCCATGAAGAGCGGACTATATCATAATGCTTACAAAAGCATTCCTGGCGTGTAGTCTCTGAGGGTTTTGGATCGTTCCAATCTTCCCTGCTGATTTCCTGCACTCGTCGCATTGTCACTGCAAATCAGTAGCGCGAGATACTCAGGCGTTCCAGCATATAGCCAGGTTTTACACGGCCCATCATTTGTAAGTCGTGTTGGCCAGCCGAGCCCAATCTGCCATAACCCTCTCCCTGGTAAGTTGTTGCGTCAAGTCTCGTCTGCATAAACGGTTGTTGATTTTGCTTGCGTAAGGTAAGCCAATGCCTTCGCAAGCAACGCAACGTCGTCGTGTAGCAGGCCGAGGGCCTTATTACATTTGCCACAAAGCAATCCGCGAACTTCGCCTGTTTTGTGGCAATGGTCAACAGCGAGTCGCACGGTGTCGGGGTTTTCGCAGATAGCGCACACGCCATCTTGCTGTGTAAGCATGGCGTCGTATTGAACAGTCGTGATGCCGTAGCAGTATTTAAGCTGAGCCTTTCGGCTCGTATGGTTAAAGCCGGTATGGAATTTCTCAACAGTGCAACGCTTACACCACGACGCCAATCCGTCTTTATTTCCAGTGGCGGCATAAAATTCTGACGTTGGCTTTAACGTATTGCAGCGCGAGCAAACTTTTGGCAGTCCGTTCCGAAACCTAACTTTGCTACGTTCGTGCGCAACATGTCGCCGCACAGCCACGCATTCTTTACAGTATGGTCTAAATCCGTCCAGCTGGCGTGCGTCTTTGCAAAAGACAGTCTCCGGCAAATACAGTTCGCAATCGCGGCACTGCTTCAGATTTTGGTATTCAGTTGTAGTATTCATGCCGGCAGAAAGAAGCAAATTTCGTTCCTTAGACCGTTACGCCGGCGTCGCGAAAGCGAGACAGCATAATTTGTTCAAGGTTTTCACGGTTGACTTTTTGGGGTGCTGGCGTTGCGTTGCCACCCACCGGCGCCGGCGGCGTGGCTGGGTTGGCTCGTTGAGTGAAGGCGGCATTAGCCTGTTGCCTCGCCGACGTAACTGGTGCTGCGGGAGAGGCCGGCGCCTGCTTGGACTGAATCCACTTCACGTACTCCGGAGAAGCCATGTAAGCGTTCTGCACAGCCTGCAAGGCGTAGCTTTGTTGCAAATCTGGAGGCAGCCCATGCTTGGCAGCTGTGTTAAGGTTCTGAACAAACAGGTCGCCGTATCGGCTCAGAACCTTCTCTGTCTGATACTTTCCAGTCTGCGTGTTCAAAACCTGCCGCGTCTTAACAGCTCCGTTTTGCTGGTCGAACAGCCACTCCTTGTGCTCGTCTATAAACTTATTGGCTTCTTGCTGCTCGCGGTACTGTCCAACACCTTCCGTGGAGTACCTGGACGCCTCTTGCTGAGCCAGGTGCTTGATCGCCGGCTCCATGAACTTGTAAGGATTCTGTAGGAACTTTTCGATCTGTTGAGACCGAAACTCCTGGGCAGCCTGGTACTTCACAACAATGTCGTGAGGAGCGCCGGGAACACCAACAAGGTTCCCCTTGTCGTCTTTCGTGACTAGGTGTTGCCAAGCAGGGTCCCACGTTGGTGGATTCCAACCCAGCTTGGCAGTCCAATCTTCTGATTCAGCAGCAGCCGGCGGACGCTTGTTCTTTTCAGCTAGCCATTGCTGAAACTCTGTCGCGTGCTGCTGATACGCAGACAAATGAGGGGCTAGAGGCCGGAGTCGCTCAGCGTCTCGATATGACTGAAGAAGCTGAGCCTGCGCTGTCGCTTCGTCAGCAGCCTGGAACCCCTCTTTGCGGAAACTGTCCAGCCAACTAGCTGGCGCATCCGCCGGCCTCGAAGCTGCGGCAGGAGTTGTAGACGCGCCCGCGTTGGATGGCGCAGAATCTGAAGGCGCCTGAGACGCCACTGCTGGAGTCGCAGTAGCTACGGAAGGCGCAGATGGCGACGGCGAAGGCGTTGGGGCTTCTGTGGCTGCCGGAGCCGGCGTTGGCGTGGCGGCAGCTGCTGGTTCTGTAGGGGCTTGAAGAAAGTCTTCTTTTGGGGCAAGCGACATTACGCATTCCTGAGGCCTGGGGTGTTTGAGACAATTAAGCAGGTTATATTTTAGTGCAGCTGAGTTAGGCGTGTCAAGACCACATTGCAAAAACTAGCGCAGTTGACAACAGTTTCTGGTCTCGATAAAATATCAGTATGGAAAAAATACTTCCACACGTTCCGGACGTGTCGCCTTTAGTAGGTGAGCTAATCAAAGCAATGAATCGCTTTGAAGGCTCGGTAGCGGAAATAAACACAGCCCTGTACATGCAAGGATTCTTAACCGGCCTGGTGGTTTGCGCCACTATCCTTACTGCTGTTTGGGCGTTTTCTAGGAAAGTGTAGGGGTCAGCCCATGCGCTACGCTAGCGTTGTCGCTCTGTGCCTGCTGTCTATGCTTGGCATGACTGTTTCGGGAAACCAAGAAGTAGCCGACTCGCACAACTCTTTCATTAACGGCATTGTTCATGGTGGCGAGTCGATAACCTGCGACCTCCCAGGTTCGCAGCAGATAAGAAACATCGACAGCAAAATTCCCACCATAAACAGGCGCGGAAAAAAAACCTATTCAGGCATGTGCGTTTTCACATCTATCGAAATGGCGGCGCTTTATTCCGGCTTGGAGCAGATGCGCGGCTTTCGAGACTGGTGTGCGGAAAACTACGAGGGCGGCGGCTGGCCGGACAAGGTTGACGAATGCTTAAAGGCGTATTTCACAGCAAAAGGAATTGCGCCGATTCGCTACATTCAATATGAAGGCGCCGATCCAGAGAAAATTCTTGACTTATGCGAAAAAACTGGTAGGATGGCAAGTATGCGGTACGGATATTCGCCACGATACGGCGAGCCAATTCAACACATGGTTAATTTAGTGATGTTTCGGAACGACTACGGCGTGGTGTTGGACAACAACTTTATAGGAGAGGACAGGTATGAGTGGGTTGCACGCAAGGAGCTGCTAAGGCGATCCGTCTACCCTAACAAAGTTGCCTGGGTGTTCGCGTGGCTGCCTCCCGGCCCACCACCGTCGCCGCGCAACAAGAAACAGGAGACGAAATAATGTGTGAACGGTCATGCTTCTGTCCGAAGATTTTGCTTGCAATGGCAACTTGTCTATTAGTGGCCGCCGGGTGCGCGCCGTCAAGTCGCGCCGCAGCACAGACTCCACTTGTCAGCCCTTCCGGTGAAACTGATATGAACAAGTACGAGTGGAGCTACTACACCGCAGACCAGGCGCTGCTGTCAAAAAACGGAGTAGTCATAGGCCAATGGTACTACCCAGACAGTAGCTACTACCCTTGGAACGGCACAGACAACCAAAGCCAAACAAAACCGCCAATTGACCCGCCTGGTCGCGGAACGCCAACACAGGCCGGCATAGAGAATTGGCAAAAATTTGGCATACCCCAAACCGCGCCTAGAGAGCAGGTTAGCATTGGCGGAAAGGTGGTGAAGCCAAATCAACTAAAGGCCGCCTTTGAAGGCAAACTGGAAGACGACAGCGCCAAGGGCTACTTCGTTATCATCGCCAAAGACAAGGGCGTTCGCGATAAGGTTTTAGCCGACTGGCAAACACTGCCAAGCGACTTCACCTCACGCTACAATGTGTGGTCAGAGCCGCCGGACCAATTCTCCATGCAGGACAGGTTTTCGGGAAAGCCCAGGTTCTGCATAGAGGGCGACCCAACGGTGCAACTTATGCAAAAAGACGGCACTGTTTTGTTCCGCAGGCCCCAATGTGAGCAAAGCTACAAATCCTCAGACATGGCCGATCTGCTAAAGAGCGACCCCGACTACAACCCCAAGCTCGACCCAGGCGCCGTAGAATCGACAATAGAGCTGTTCGATATTTCCCTCAAAACCTTCCTAGCCGCGTTGGCAAGTTTGGTCGGAGGAGTTTTAATCTACTTCAGGAGAATCCGTTGAACCAATCGACCTTAGATGTTGTTGTGCAAGTTGCCCAGCTTGTCATACCAACGCTGATTGCTTTCTTCGTTGGCCACTACCACGTGCTGCTGAACCCGGCAAAGCCAGTTGACCCCAACGCCCCCAAGCCGGCTACGCCTGACGTTGCCCACAGCGGAGTCTTGGCGTTGTTGGCCGGCCTTGGCAACGCACTGCCACACGTCGATCCCAGCAAGCCTGTGGCCCCTATTGGCCATGGCGGTCTCTTTCAGATCACCAGCCTTCTGCTACAGCAGATTTTAGGTAACCAAAACACCACGCCTGCCCAGAAGTCGCTGGCTGTGTCGCAGATTGTTGATGCTACCGCACCGTTCTCTGTGGCATCTGAGCCGGTCGCGAAGTAGGAATCCTAGTGGCTGTGGCGGGCCAGCCTTGGTGGCAAACCCGCCCGGCCTGTGTTTTACCCCGGAGCAGTGCAATGCAACTGTTGGCAAGAATAGCCGCAGCCATGGTGGCGGTTCTGGTAATTATTGCGTGGTTTGGCGGCATAGTGCTGTTGGCAACGTCTGGTACCGGACACTCCGAGTTGTCAAAAACCAATAGACTAGACTGTGTTGAAAGCTGCGCGTGCAAGGATGGCGGCGAGTGCAAGTGTTTTATTAGTGTTGGCGATAAGTGCCGGTGCGAAAACTGCACGTGCAGCGATGGTACGCAGCAGCGCTGCAAACGCTGCGGGCGCAAAGAAAACAAGTAGGATGCGATTCCGACGCATCCTCAGCGCGGTGGCTCCCAGCCGCCGCGCTTTTATCTGCTGCCGCAACACCACTCAAGAGACAACCTATATGAGGGTCTGTTATGGGTTTGTTTCCAAAGTGTGCTATACTGTTCGTGCTTGGCTTCGTAGTGGATTTGCTACAAACCTTTCACATACAGGCGTGTGCGGATCGAAAGCTAATTATGTCGGTGTCTACCCTTTTCGCCTTGTATATCGTGGGCTTTTGGGGGCATGATTGGTTTGTATCGCACAAGTCTCCTTGGGCCAGGTGGGCTTTGACAATGTCAGGAGCCTTGGGCGCAGGACTTGGCACTGGAACGGTAATATTTTACGGCGGATAATTAGAAATCAGCGGCTAGTTGTCCCTCCCACCCCGGAGACAGAGCATGGCGGACAATTTCATTCAAACCTACACAGGCAAGCGCGTAGACCCGATGCACATGAGGCCTGATGACGTGTGCATTGCCGACATTGCACATGCACTGGCATTAACAAACCGCTTCACTGGCCACACAACCTCTCCCTACTCTGTTGCCCAACACTCTTGTCTCGTGGCAGACCTTTGCCCTAGGCCGTGGAAGCTTTGGGGGCTGCTGCACGATGCGCCGGAGGCGTATCTGGCAGACATATCTCGCCCTGTGAAGATAGGGCTGCGGTCAATTGTCGGTAACGCACTGGACGATATTGACAGCTCTATTATGAATGCGGTGTGCAAGAAATTTGGCCTTTCCAAAGAAGAGCCGCCGGCAGTTAAAAAGGCCGACGACGACGCCATTGCTAACGAGGCGTTCTCGTTCTTTGGCAAAACCGAAGCATACAAACACTGGCATCATCAGTTTGAAAACGGATACAAGAGGCTTGGCTACCTAATAGAGCCTGTCGGCTGGGAGGAGGCTGAGGTTATGTTTTTTTCTGAGTTCAACCGTCTTTGTGAAAACAAAGAAGAGCAGTACGACCTTGCAACTCAGTTCGACGCAGTTGGCGACCGCCACCGCCGCGACATGTCAACAAAAACAGCAATAAAACTTCCAGGTGTAGGAACGGACGCACCAACAGCCGTGTCAGCCAACGGAGGAAAGCAGTCGCATGTGCCATACCGCTGCGACTTGTTGCCGGCGTCCGCAGCGTTGCGCGTCTCCGCTATTTTAGAGGAGGGCGCCAAGAAATACGGAGACAACAACTGGCGCAAGCTGGAGCTGTCTGACCACGTAAACCACGCCATGACGCACGTGTTGGCCCACCTAGCCGGGGACCGGCAAGACGACCACCTTGGCCACGCGGCTTGCAGGATGCTGTTTGCTTTAGAGACGGCACTGACTAAGGGGGAGAAGTGATGGTAGCCAAAACAAGCAGCGAACGTGAACGGGCCGCCATCCAAGCGTCTACAGACGGGGCGACATTCTCTGATATTGCTAGGAAACTTGGATGCTCTACAAGCACTGCGTTTCGAATATGTGAAAGGAACGGCATAACATCAAAAAACCGAAAACGCCTTCGCGACGGCCTAAAGAAGCAGATGGTCGATCTTCTCATAACTGGGTACAGCGCCTGCGCAGCTGCCAGAATTGTAGGAATATCAGAATCGACCGGCTTGAGGATTAAAAACAGCATCACCAAGCCAGAGCACCTGAAACAAATCATAGAACTCCGGAGAAGAAAACATGGCTAAAAAATTCACAATGCCGGCAGGATGCGAATCAGAAATGGAGGATCGCCTGCCGTTTGTCGTAAACGAGAACTCCATTTGGCTGATTCTCAACGATATACACATTCCCTACCACGACGCGCAGGCGTGCGAGATGGCCATCACCGAAGGCCTTCTGGCTGGGGCCACCGGCGTTCTGCTAAACGGCGACGTGATGGACGCCATATCAATCTCCAAGCATGTCCAGCACAAGGACACGCCAGATTACCACGAAGAAATCGCCAAAACGCTGGTGTTCCTGCGTGCGTTGCGGAAGTCGTTTCCTAAACAGCGTATACTGTATAAGTCCGGCAACCACGAGGAACGACTTGAGGCTTACATCTACACACACGCACCGCAGATGGCCAACCTAAAGGGACTTGACCTGGCCAGCTTCTTAGAGTTTAAAGAGCTTGGCATTGAGTGGATTAATGACAAGCGAACCATTAAACTTGGTAAAATCAACATACACCACGGCCACGAGTTCAACGGAGGTGGTGGTGAAAACATTGGCACGTGGCTGTTTAAAAAGTGTGGCGGAGGAACCGTAGACGCCTGCGGCCACTTCCACAAGACAGACTTCTTCGGAAAAAGGAACAGCAACGACTTTATAGCTGCTGCCTGGAGCATGGGCTGCCTGTGTGGGTTGCAGCCATTCTGGTGCAAGAACAACCAGTGGAACCACGGCTTCGGACTGTGCGAGCTCGCTAAAGGCGGGGACTTTAGGTTTCACAACCGCCGCATTCATAACGGCACGGTATTTTCATAACTGGACACGACATTGAAGCTACAAAAGGGGTTGCAAGACGCCAACAAGCAACCGCCAATGGCGCCGGAGCCCACAATGGCCACGCCTGGCACAGAGGAGAAGATTCGGGTGCTTGAGTGGCGCGTCAAGAACGGATTTATGCCTCACCACCCCAAAGACTATATGGAGGAGAAGAACCCAACATGATCGTCAACTTGTTTCTAGGCCTGGTAATTGTTTCGGCGTTACTGTGTTCTGCTGTCATGTGTCGTCGTAAAAAATGCCCCCTCTGCGGCCAACGAAACACGGTCAGGGTTACGATTGTCAGCGATTGCAGCGACACGTACTACTGCTTCCGTTGCCACATAAGTTTTTTAGACAAATATTTCTGCTAAACAGCTTGCATTCTGGAAAATCCAGGTTAAAATCGAAGATACGCCGGTCGTTTGCTTGTCGCGAACGACGCCGAGAAGCCTGCCGAGGACGGGCTTCTCGGTCTTTCCTACCCCGGAGACAGCCGTGTCATTTTTCTCTGTACAAAACCTGCTTGACCGTTCCAGATACTGGCAGTGTACCAACGAAGAGTACCACGCCGACACCACGCACGACTCGCATTCGTCTTTGGACTTGTTTCGCACCAGCGTCGCGCAGTACGCGGCAAGACGAATATTAAAGTCGTGCTCTGCACCGGCGCCGTCCGACGCCATGCTGTTCGGCAGCCTGTTTCACACCGTGGTGCTGGAGCCGGACAGTTTATTAACGGAATATGTAGTAGAGGAGAAGAACGACCGCCGCACCACCGCAGGGAAGATCGCAGCTGCACAGTTCGAGACGTTGCACGCCGGCAAGAAGCTGGTGAGCCAGTTCGACATGAACCGCGCCTGGAACATGCGTAAAGGTATCATGGCAAACGGAATGGCTGCCGAGCTGATAATGAGCCAGGGTTTGTCTGAAGTGTCGTTTAAGGTCTTAGACTGCAAATACAACATCCCGCTAAAGGTCCGCATTGACCGCCTGACGAAAGATGGCGTCATAGCGGACCTAAAGAGCACAGAAGACGTGTCTCCCGCAGCCTGGTCAAAAACAGTACACAACTTCGGCTACTACAGACAGGCGGCTATGTATTTGGAAGCTGCCGCACAGCTTGGTATTCGTGGACCATTCATCTTCATAGCCGTCAGCAAGACGCCACCCCACGAGTCTGTGTGCTATCAGCTGGACGATGCGGCCATCGCCTTGGGCCACGCTGAAAACGACAAGATCAAGAAAGACCTCGCCAAGTGCCGAGAGACGGGAATATGGCTGTCGAGGTACAGCAACATAGTTAACAAAGTTGGATTGCCTCGCTATGCGTATAGCGTTGGCCGATAAAACAGCGCGGTTTCTCTTTTGAGGTATTTTAGCTATGGCTGGAACAACAATCAAACTGCAAACAAACATCCCTCTAACCGGAGTGATAGAGTATTGCGACTTCATCAAAACGCGCAACCCGGATTACAGCGATCAAATTGCATTCCGTGGCAAGTGGGACGGAGCCGGAGACGGGCGAGTGTACCTTCCGCTGCCGGTTGAGCGCGACCTTCAGTCCGCAGGGATTATCGGGCAGCGACAAGACAATGGCAATTATCCTCTATCTAAGGGGCGTGTTCGCGTCAAGATTCTTAAGGTAGAGCAGGGGACGACAAAGCACACCACCGTGGAGTTGCTTGGAGCGGACTCAGGAGAGCCGACAACAACGTCGCACGTCTCTTACAGTCAGCCGTCGCTCGACGCCCTAGCGAGGCCGGTGTCGCATTTCACCCAAAAAGACCTTAATCCAACCACAACGCCGCCATTCACCAAAAAAGACCTAGTGGCCACAATGGAATATTGCCTGGCGGAATCCAGCAATATATGGGTCAAAGCTGGAGGCTCCGTCGATAAGAACTGCCACGAAATAGCCTTGCTCGGCGCAGCGCTGTTTACCGAAATGCTGAAGCGTGGCCTTCTGGAAATAGCTCCTGTAGAACCTGTTCACTTTTAGGAGCGGCCATGACCGACAGACGTGGCGTGGTTGTGCACCAAACACCACAGGGAACTTCATAGAGGGGTGGCGAACGATGGAGCAGCCTCCAATGTGGCCGTGGCAAATCAGGGGGATAGCCGAGGTGATGAAGCTTCTTAAAGAAGGCGTATTGACAATTTGCGTAACGTCGCCCACGGGTTCCGGCAAAGGCCGCATGATCGAAGAGCTTTCTCTGTTGTTTCTACAAGAAGGCGCAAGATGCGTCATATTCACAGACAGGAAAATGCTAACCCGGCAGACGGGCGAGCGCTTCTCGGCGGCTGGCATAACCTTTGGGTACGTTTCGGCCACCTTGGGCCACGACACCAGACACAACATGCTGGTGGCCAGCCTCCAAACCATGCGGTCGAAGGTATCAAGAAAGAAGATGGAATTGCCGCAAGCCGACATACTGATAATCGACGAGGCACACAAGAATGGCTTTGACTGGGTTATCGAGAAGTACAGAGAAACTAATCCTGGCATAATCGTGGTTGGTTTTACCGCCTCGCCTGTTGGCTTGAAGGGGAAGTACGAAAAGCTTGTTGTTGCCGGAACTAAGCCGGAGTGCCGCGCGTTCGGCGCCTTGGTTTACTGCCGGGTTATTGGAATGCCGGAGCCGGACATGACAGGCGTCAGAATGAACGCAGTTGGAGAGTACGTTCATAAAGGCATGGTGAAGCGTGTTATGCAGTGCACTGTGTTCGCCGACATATTCGACGAGTGGTTTAAGAACGTCGGCGACGCCCGACGCCCAACGCTGGTGTGGGCGCCGGGAGTGCCGGAAAGCAGAAGCATAGTGAAGCAGTTTCAGGATCGTGGCATAACGGCTGCACACATTGATGGAGAGACCGATGACGAAGAAAGGGAAAAAGTCAGGGCTGGGTCCAAAGACGGATCAATTAGCGTCGTCTCGTCGTTCGGGGTTATGCGTGAAGGGGTTGACTGGCCGTGGGTCTCTTACGGCATACTTGTCCAGGTCTGCGGAGCTTACGAAACTTTTGTCCAGATTGTCGGACGCATACTTAGGGCGTCGCCTGGCAAAGTTGACGCTGTCCTTCAAGACCATTCCGGCACATGGTGGCGACACGGCAGCCCAAATTTCGACAGGGCCTGGAGCCTCGACGACACCAACCTTTTAATCGCCAAGGAACGCAAGGAAGCTAACACGAAGCCACTCAGCGAAGGCGGCGACCCGGAGCCGATCTGCTGCCCACAGTGCCACGGAATTCGCATCGGAGGACCGCAATGCCCACACTGCGGCTATCAGCACAGCAGAAGCGTGCGAATGATTCGTACAGAAGGCGGAAAGCTCGTGGCGATGACAGGCGACATTCACGAAAGGAAGGCGATGCAATCGCCGGAGGAGCGACATTGGCTGTCTGTGCTATTCCGGTGCGGATCGACTGGATACACTTTTTCCCAAGCTGCGGGTCTGTTCTATAAGGAAACCGGCAAGCAAGTCACAGGATTGCCTGGCTGCGGCCCAATGCCTAAGGAAGGTTCGCCTGACTGGCACCGACGCATCGCAGACGTTTACCCTAAATTCAACAGAAGGAGGGCGGTTTCGTGAGCACAAAAACAAACTTAGACGGAACGCCGTGCTACAGACCGTGTCTTATGAAGAAAAAAAAAGAAGTTTGTCCAATCTGCTGGCGATCAAACTGCAGGCTGTTTATCAGAATGGGCAATTTGAAGTTTACCGACGAAGATAGGAGAGAGTTTTTTAAGATGTTTCACAGAGATGTGTGCAGCCAATGCAAAAGAATGTCATGCAGCGGCGTCGGCTGTGTACTGCATAAAGTGTTTCCAACTAAGAAGAAAACGCTGCCAGCGTGGTGGGGGGAATAGCAATGGGATTCTCGGAGTGGTATCACATCGACTTTAAGGTGATCCGGCGACGGTTTAGCGGCAACTTGGAAATAGTTGCTGAAGATGGTAATATTTATGTTCTGCCGAGCAAGGACGTGGCAGACCAGAAAGACTACCAGGCCGGAGACAGAAATGGAACTATCAGCATCAGGGAAGAGCTGGCTGAGCAACTGGGGCTGATATGACCACCAACGACAAATGTGGCATCTCCGAAAACGAATTTCAGAAACAAGTGCTACAATTAGCTAAGCTACTTGGGTGGAGGTCTGCCCACTTTCGACCAGGAATCACTGCTAGCGGTCGTCATATAACGGCTGTGTCCGGCGACGGCAAGGGTTTTCCGGACCTGGTGCTTGTGAGAGCAAAAAGGCTGCTGTTTGTTGAATTGAAAACGAACTCTGGAGAAATGTCTGAGGATCAAATCAGTTGGATGGCTGATTTGTTCCTGACTGGCGTAGAAGTGAAGGTGTGGACGCCAAAGATGTGGAGTGACATTAAAAGTGAATTGGAGAAAGCATGAACGCCACACACAGACAGTTTGCATATCAGGGGTGGCTAAAGGTTTCCGTTGGAGGATTTTGGCAGCCCGTTTGCGCGTCTAATCATGTCAGAGACTGCTCTGAAATGCTGGCGCAGTTGACGCCTCTTGGCATGTGGAGCACGACGCTAGTTCTGCCATTTTACGAAACTCCGTTCGTTGACGTTACAATACAAAAAAGGTACACTGGTGACATATGAGCAGAGATCAACAAGTTCTTCCCAGGCGCCAGCTTCCCAAGGTGGACATTAGCGCGGTGTCTGAAGACCCTTTATGGCTGCGCTGGAAGAGTGTTCCGCCGGCGGTTCCTGGATGGTATTGGGTGCGGGCCGCCGGAGCGTGGCCTCAGTGTGTAGAGTTTGCGTACAGTGGCGGAGTAATTCAGTCGGTTGACAGGCATTCGTCTGGAACTCTCGGAAACAGAAAGCCGTTTTGGCGGCAATGCGCCGGGCCAATTCCTGACCCGGAAGCCACGCCAATAAAACCCAAAAAGCGCAGGTGAAGTTGTGGATTTTTTTGTGATCTTCTCAGCAGGTTTTTCATTCGGCGCCATAGTGTGTGCGTTACTGGCGCTTTTTTTCCTCTACAAGGAGTAGCCGTGGACGAGCGTACCAATGAGCAGAAGCGTGAAACATTTCGCCGCCTTCTCAGAGAGGGCATAGAGAAGGCAATCTCAGATAGTGGCTACTTAGGCAGGTGTATTGTGATAAATCCTGACGGCAGCAAAACGGACTATCAAGAAGCCCTGTGCCACGCCGCTGATGATTTCGCCGACGACTACGATCTTGACGACTACCCTCACAGCCAGGGAGCTGATCCGTGCGCCGGCAGCGCAGACGGCTTAGAGCCCTCCAACTTCAACAAAGAGTCGTCCAAATTCAACATCGGCGACATTGTTGTGTTGAACACCGGAGGCGTGGCGATGAATGTAGCCAACATCAACCATCAAAGCCCACTACTGTTGTGTATGTGGATGAACCAGAGTGGCGATATTATCAATCACTTCATTCCGGCGTCATGCTTGTCGCTGTTTCAGGAAGGGAGCAATGAGTAGCTATGCCAATCTACAACTTCCTGCCGCTTACAATGAGCGACGTTAAGAAAAACGAAGCCAGCAACGAAGCTCTGCGCCGCGCTGGAGTTCCTGCCCTTATGCATCACGAAACAATGCACGCAAAGCTTTTGTCGTCCAGCAAGACGGTTGGCCAGCTTGCCGGCGCTTTGAGGTATATAGTTAAGCACGGAGTTACCGGCAAAAAGGCAGCCGAAATCGCAACCAAGGCGCTGAAGGAGGCTGGGCTGTGAGAGAAAAAAAACAAACCACTCTAGCTGATGAGTGGAGGTCATTAGTCGAGTCGGCGGCATACTGCTCGCCAAAAGCCGAAATGATGATAGATCGCCTTAAGGCCGCAATCTTTAACACACAAAGCGACCACGGAAAACAAAAGGCACAGTCCTTCTTTAAAGAGCTATTTGGGGTGATGTGATGAACAAGCCGCCTTTGACGGACTTCCAAATTTCCAAGCAAGAGCAGGCTAATAAATCCAACGGCCTGCTGGCTATTAAACTGCAAGAGTTGTGGTCAGCGCTTCGCGAGGCCTGTGCCGGCGTGCATGAGCAGGGCGCTAAGGCTTTCATCGGGAAGAAATGCGTGTGCGGCAAAGGCCCAGGCCATGGCGGGGCGTGTGCCATGCTGTCCATGATACGCAACCACCTCCTGACATGTAGCACGCCGAGGCTGCGAAGCTATGAAGTAATGTTTGTGAGACTGTTACGTGACGCCATTGTTAAGTCGGAGGACGAATGAGCGAGCCAAAATTCCACCGCGTAACAGCGAAGAACAAGTGCCCAATCTGCGGCCACAGGGATTGGTGCTTGATCTCCCACAACGAAGAGGTGGCTATCTGCGCCAGAACGGAATCTATCAGCCGTTGCGGAGAGTCTGGATGGCTTCACAGGCTTTATAAGGGCCCGGCAGACAAGCCTAGGGTTTTTCCTAAGGTTACGCAAACAGACGAAGCCCTTGGACGGGCCGAAACCACAAGCTGCGCCGAGTGGCTAAAGCTGCTGTCCGCTAGCTTCCAGCAAAACGTAGACAGACATGAGCTTTTCAAGCTGGCCAAAAGCCTTGGGCTCTCGCACCATAGCTTAGACTTTGTGAGGATAGGCTGGACCGGAAGGGCTTGGTCTTTCCCAATGAGCAACGCAAAGGGCGACGTATTGGGAATACGCCTGCGTTTTCCTGACGGAAAGAAGCTGTCTGTTAAGGGCGGAAAGGAAGGGCTGTTCATTCCAACGACAAAGCCTGCGCTTGACGGCACATTGATTGTCTGCGAAGGCCCAACAGACACAGCGGCAATGATAGACATGGGGTTTAAAAGCGTTGTTGGTAGGCCAAACTGCAACGGCGGAACGTCTATGATTAACTCCCTCGCCATGACCAGGAGAATTGGAAGCTGTTGCATCGTAGCCGACGCCGACGAGCCAGGCTTGCGTGGCGCTTACAGATTGGCAAGCAGCCTGTCCGAGGCCTGCGAAGACGTTCGCGTTATACAGCCGCCGGCTGGACTGAAAGATGCCAGAGAGTGGCTAACCAACGGCGGAACTTCCAGCGACGTAAAGGCGGCATTTTCTACAGCAGAAAGGGTGACATAGTGATAACTTCCCCGCTTAAAACTCACGGAGGAAAGCACTACCTGGCCAAACGCATCGTGGCTATGATGCCGCCCCACACAGTCTACTGCGAGCCATACGCTGGCGGGCTGTCTGTGCTGCTAGCCAAGGACCCGCGGAACGTCTGCGAAGTAGTCAACGACATCGACGGCCAGTTGACGAACTTCTGGCATGTTCTGCAACACACAGAATGCTTCAACGACTTCCGACGATACGTTGAAGCTGTGCCGTTTAGCGAAACAGAATGGAAGAACAGCCGTGAAGATAGGTCTCCGGAACCCGACGACGAACCACGCTACCGCAACCCAGTCCGAGACGCCGCACGCTTCTTCATCAACTGCCGCATGAGCCTCGCCGGACGTGGCAAGACCTTCGCACCTATCAGCACATCGCGGACACGTCGCGACATGTGTGAGCAGGTGTCGGCATGGCTGAGCTGCGTAGATGGGTTGCCAGCGGTTCACGACAGGCTGCGTCGCGTGGCCATTATGAACAGGCCGGCCCTAGAAGAGATCAGGCAGCTCGACAACAAAGGAACGCTGTTTTATCTTGACCCACCGTATTGCCCTGACACCAGAACAAGCAAGGACGTTTACGAGCACGAGATGACTTACGATGAACACAGGGACCTTCTCGAAGCCGTTCAACAGCGTGATTCATATATAATGTTATCAGGTTATCATAACAACATGTATGACAATGCGCTTAAGGATTGGCAATGCACGGAGTTTGACCTGCCAAACAACGCCGCTGGCGGCCTGGTGAAGCGACGAATGACAGAGTGCGTCTGGATGAACTTTCCTGCTGCAAATTTGCCTCACAGGATCGTCTCAGAGGCGTCCGGAGGCGTCGAGGCGAAGTCAAACTAGGTGTGGCCTGGCGACGCCTACGCAGGCCACGGAGGGCCATTAAAAGGCATTTCTAGCAAACTGGGCGAATTAACCTGACATTTTTCAGTCGCCCTGTTTGAATAAATTCCAGACATCGCAGGTGACTGACTTGCTCGGACATAATGGGGGGCCACCGGGTGGGTGGCTGTTGTGCCACAGGGCACCTCTATTCACATATCCTACGCTGCCAACAACTTACGTCTGTGTGCGGTTACGCCTCTGACCTCAGCGGACGCGCCGGACGGTGCGTGTTTTTCGCCGCTCGTGCGTGGCCAGCAACGAGCGGTGAAGCGGCTTAGGCAGGCATAAGCACCGGAATTAGTGTTGCATAATTGTACACCTCACCATCACAGCGTAGCCTAGTTAGCCTAGCCTAACATCACAGCGTAGCCTAGTTAGCCTAGCCTAAGCACCACACTTAGTGTTGCATAATTGTACACCTCACCATCACAGCGTAGCCTAGTTAGCCTAGCCTAACATCACAGCGTAGCTGTGGCGTAGCTGTGGCGTAGCTGTGGCGTAGCTGTGGCGTAGCAGCG